>Ga0182737_1000258_pt1 | contig 89266 bp, 82 predicted proteins | sample eDN5th30CBELigOP_FD_128878 | JGI IMG/M metagenome (GOLD analysis project Ga0182737, IMG submission 128878) | Enriched Organic Plus compost microbial communities from Emeryville, California, USA - eDNA 5th pass 30_C BE-Lig OP (version 2) (version 2) ... | reverse complement strand
CGTTGCGTGGCGCTCACCAAGTCACACAGATCGCACTCGCGAGCAGGCACGCTACGGACTGTCGTTCGTCTCACCGGCTCGCGAGAGCGACTCTGTGACTCGTGAGCGCGACCCGGGGTCACCTTCCACGTGGTCACTTTCCACGTGGTGGCGTTGCACGGGCTCGCGAGAGCGACTCTGTGACTCGTGAGCGCGACCCGTCGTCACCTTCCACGTGGTCACCTTGCCCGTGGTCACCTTCCACGGGGTTGCGTGGGCGGGTCAGCGGTCGAGTTTGGAGAGCTGGACGACGGCGCGATGGCCGTCGGCGACCTCGACCGGCGTACCACCCTCCAGGTGCTCCACCGTCACGGTCGCGAGGGTCTCGGTGCCGATCAGCTCGGCATGCGAGCGGGCCGCCTCGAGGACGGCGTCATCGCCGCCGATCGTCAGCGTGATGCGGTCGGAGACGTCCAAGCCTGCATCGCGGCGAGCCTGCTGCACGCCGCGCACCAGATCGCGGGCCAGGCCCTCGGCGACCAGTTCGGGCGTCACCTCGGTGCTGAGTGCCACGAAACCAGCGGACGGCAGTAGCGCCAGCTCGCTGCCCTCACCGGCTTGGGCGACCTGCTCCAGCGTGAACTCGCCCTCGACCAGCGCCAAGCCGCCCGAGGTGACAGATCCATCGGATGCCACCGACCAGTCGCCGGTCTTCGAGCCCTTGATCGCGGTCTGCACGTCCTTGCCCAATCGGGGTCCGGCGACGCGAGCGTGCACGGTCAGCTTCTGTGAGAGTCCGAAGGCCCGGGCCTCGTCGGAGGACAGGTCGATGAACCTGACCTGCTTGACGTTCAACTCGCCCGCGACGACGTCGGCGAACGGCCGAAGCGCCGCAGGGTCCTCGACCGCGACATCGAGCGTCGCCAGCGGCAGACGCACCCGAAGCCCCTGGGCCTTACGGATCGACGAGCCGGCCGAGCAGATGTCGCGGATCGCGTCCATCGCGGCGACCAGCTCATCGTCGACGACGTACGCGGCCGGATCGGGCCAGTCGGTCAGGTGCACCGAACGCCCGCCGGTCAGGCCACGCCAGATCTCCTCGGTCGTCAGCGGCAGCAGGGGAGCGGCCACCCGCGTCACCGTCTCCAGCACTGTGTAGAGCGTGTCGAACGGCGCGCGGACGTCATCGAGAGAGTCATACGGGTCGCTGAGCCAGAAGCGGTCGCGTGAACGCCGGATGTACCAGTTGGTCAGCACGTCGAGGAACACGCGCATCGACTCGCAGGCATCGGCGATGGCATTGGCATCGAGGTGCTCGGTCATCTCCCGCACCCACTGGCCCAGCTTGGCCAGGATGTAGCGGTCCAGCGGATCGCTCGCGTCCGAGACGGTGCGGGCGTCGAGGTCGTCGACCAGGTTCGCGTACAGGCTGAAGAAGTACCAGCTGTTCCACAGCGGGATCATCACCTGGCGTACGCAGTCGCGGATGCCCTGCTCGGTCACGATCAGATTGCCGCCGCGCAGGATCGGCGATGCCATCAGGAACCAGCGCATCGCGTCGGCGCCGTCGCGGTCGAACACCTCCGACACGTCGGGGTAGTTGCGCAGCGACTTGCTCATCTTGTTGCCGTCGGAGCCCAGCACGATGCCGTGGCTGATGCACGACGAGAAGGCGGGCCGGTCGAACAGCGCGGTCGCCAGGATGTGCAGCGTGTAGAACCAGCCGCGGGTCTGGCCGATGTACTCGACGATGAAGTCTGCGGGGAAGTGGTCCTCGAACCAGGCCTGATTTTCGAACGGGTAGTGGACCTGCGCGAACGACATCGAGCCGGAGTCGAACCACACGTCGAGCACGTCGGGGACGCGCCGCATCATCGACTGACCAGTGGGGTCGTCGGGGTTCGGGCGTACCAGGTCGTCGACGTACGGACGATGCAGATCGGGCTGACCGTCGGCGTTGAGGGGCAGCCGGCCGAAGTCGGCCTCGATCTGCTCGAACGAGCCGTACACGTCGATGCGCGGGTACGCGGGGTCATCGCTCATCCACACCGGAACGGGAGACCCCCAGAACCGGTTGCGGGTGATAGACCAGTCGCGGGCGTTCTCCAGCCACTTGCCGAACTGGCCGTCCTTGATGTTCGACGGCACCCAATCGATCTGCTGGTTCAGCTCGAGCATCCGCTCCTTGATCGCGGTGACCTTGACGAACCAGGACTCCACGCCCTTGTAGATCAGGGGCTCGCGGCAGCGCCAGCAGTGCGGGTAGGAGTGGTCGTACGTCTCGCGCCGCAGCAGCAGCGTGCCGGGCGTGACCGAACCCGTGTGGTTCTTCAGATCGTCGATGATCTCGGCATTCGCGTCGAAGACCTGCAGGCCCTCGTAGTCGGTGACGGGAGCCGTGAACCGGCCGTCCTTGCCGACCGGCATGACCGCGACGATGTCCTCGCGGTCGGTGACCTCCTTGTCGACCTCGCCGAACGCTCCCGCGGTGTGCACCAGGCCGGTGCCATCGCTGGTGGTCACCGCGTCGTCGGCCGCGACGACCCGGAACGCGTGCTCATGGCCCGCGAAGTAGGTGAAGGCGGGCGTGTAGGTCAGGCCGAGCAGATCGCTGCCTTTGCCGCGCCACACGACTTCGGGGCCTTCGCCCAGTTCGCGGGCGTAGGCGCCCAGCCGCGCCTCGGCCAGGATCAGCCGGTCGCCGTCATGAGCCACGGCGACGTAGTCGATGTCGGTGCCGACCATGACCGCCAGGTTCGACGGCAGGGTCCACGGCGTCGTGGTCCAGATCAGTAGTTTCGCACCGGCCAACTCGCCTTCAGAACTGATCTCAAAACCAACTGTGACCGCCGGATCCTGGCGGTTCTGGTAGACGTCGTCGTCCATGCGCAGTTCGTGGTTCGACAGTGGCGTCTCATCGTTCCAGCAGTACGGGAGCACCCGGAAATCCTGATACACCAGGCCCTTGTCCCACAGCTGCTTGAACGCCCAGATGACCGACTCCATGTACTCGGGGTTGAGCGTGCGGTAGTCGTTCTCGAAGTCGACCCAGCGGGCCTGGCGGGTGACGTACTCCTCCCACTCGCCGGTGTACTTGAGCACCGAGGCGCGGCAGGCGGCATTGAACTTGTCGATGCCCATCTCGACGATCTCGTCGGTGGTCTTGATGCCGTTGAGGCGCATCGCCTCCAGTTCGGCGGGCAGGCCGTGGGTGTCCCAGCCGAAGCGGCGGTCGACCTTGTGGCCGCGCATCGTCTGATAGCGCGGCACGACGTCCTTGACGTAGCCCGTCAGCAGATGCCCGTAGTGCGGCAGGCCGTTGGCGAACGGCGGACCGTCGTAGAACACGAACTCGTCGGCGCCCTCGCGGTTCGCGATACTGGCCTTGAACGTGTCGTCGGCCTTCCAGTAGGCCAGGATGCGTTCCTCGATCTCGGGGAAGCTCGGGCTCGACGGCACGCTCGTAGGCGCGGCATCGCCTGATTCTGACGCTCCGCGTCGGGGACCAGCGCTGGCCTTGGGGTACGTCATCGGTTCTCTCTTCGTCCTCGGTGTGCTCGATGAGGACGATTCAGCCGAACCGCGGTACCACCTCAATTGTCACCGGCCAGGTGACCACTCGTTGACGGCTGTGACGGGCCGACCCGTCCGGGTCTAATGGGGGAGCCGGAACTCCCTGTTCTTCCGGAGACTCACCGCTGATGACGGCTCGAACGTCGTTGCTCCTAGGGTAGCGGTTGTGACGGAGACCTTTTCGCGTGACCTGTCCGCCGAGCAGTTGCGGCAGGGGATCAACGCCTGGCCGACATTCGCGGCGCAGAAGATCACGGTGACCGAGATCGCCGACGACTGGACCCGTGCGGTGATCAGCCTGGACCTGACGCCGGAGAACGCGAACTATTTCGGCACCGCGTTCGGCGGGTCGCTGTTCTCGATGATCGACCCGTTCGTGGTGATCCTCGCGGCCAATCAACTCGGCGTCGACTATGCGGTATGGGACAAGACGGTCGAGATCGACTTCGTCCGCCCCGGCACCGGCCCGGTGACCGCGACGGTCGACATGCCGGCCGATGTGATCGACGACCTGCGCGCGGCGACCGCCGACGGCCAGAAGGTGCTGCGCACGTTCGAGGTCCCCCTCCTCGCCGAGGACGGCTCGACCGTCGCGATCCAGAGGCGGCTCCTCTACATCCGCCGCAAGCCCTGATCGCTCCGGCCGTCAGCCGGAGGCCGCTCGGCGACCGAGGGCGGGAAGGCGGTGGTGAGATGGGCAGGCTCGGGTGATCCTGGGTCGGTTCGCATCGGGCTATGGACGACGAGCCGGTACCCAGGTCGGTCCGGAGCCTCACCCCGATGCTGTGCACTACCACCCGCCACCGACACAGACGATGTTCAGAATCAGTTGAATTCACAGGCAAAAACCTCTTGTCATCGAACACCCGTTCGACTAGAATCTGGGTATGGAACTCGGGGACCTCACACATCAGCTGCAGCACACCGCAGCCCTGCTCGAAACCCACCCCGACACCACCGACGCGCTCCGCCTGATCCAAGGCGCCGAGAACATGCTCGCCGCAGCCAAAACCCACCTCGTGGCCGAGATGGCCGACACCCTCGCCCACGAGACCGCCGGCTATGCGAGCCCGAAGGGGTTCTTGACCGCCGAGTTGGGGCTGGACTCGCGTGAGGCGCACACGCTGATCGCGGCTGGTCCGACCATGCGAGACCTGCCTGAGGTCGCTGCGGTTGCGCATGCGGGTGAGATCTCGCTGGATCATGTCCGCTACTTCACTTATGCGCTCAAGCATGTCGGTGTCGAGCCGGTCCGCGAGGTGCTGCCCGACTTGGTGGGCGTGGCGGTGAAGGCTGAGCCGGCTGCTCTTCGCCAGGTGATGCGCGCACTGCGCGAGGCGGTCTATCCCGACTCACTGGATCAGCAGTGGATCGACGGCATGGCCCGCGAAGACATCAACCTCAATGCGGTCCCCGACGGCTTCCACGTGAACGGGTTCTTGAACTCGACGACCGGCGCGAAGTTCAAGACCCTCCTGCAGTCGCTGTCAGCACCGGCTGGCGCGGATGATCCGAGGACTCCGGCGCAGCGTCGAGTCGACGGCCTCGACTCCCTGTTGACCAAGACGTTGGAGTCAGGCCTGCCGGGCGACCAGGGCGTCCGGCCGCATGTGAAGGTCACGATCGATGCCGAGGTGTTGGCGACCGACGCGGGGACGGCCGAGTTGTTGGGTTTCGGCCCGATCGGCATCCGTCAAGCACGCGAGATCATGTGCGACGCATCGATCACACCGATCGTCGTGGAGCGGACCGGGAAGCGCATCAGGGCCAAGAAGGTCACCGGCATGATGCGTCGCGCCTCGGCTGCTCAACGCGCCGCGATCGAGGTTCAACAGCATGACCGGTGCGCGGCGCCCGGATGCCGGGCTCCCATCATCGACATTCATCACGTCATCTGGTGGTCGAAGGGCGGACGAACGACCCTGGACAATCTCATCGGGCTCTGCCCTCGATGTCATCGCGCGGTGCACGCCGGCACCCTGGTCATCGACCCCGTGACCCACGAGTTCCGTCACCACCGAGGGCTTCTCCTGGCGGGGCACGATCCACACCATCGTTCGGGTCGTAGGCTCCGGCCCGAACGAGTCCGCGTCGCCCAGTACCGATCAGCGGTCTCCCGAACCTGAGGGTTGCGTAGAGTCAGAGGATGAGCGCCGCGGGGGACCGAAAGCATCCGGACATGTGGGTCGAGCCCGAGGACGACCCGCGCGACACCGACGTCGAGTTGCGAGGCGAACGCGCCGTGCTGCTCGACTACCTGACGCACTACCGGATGACCTTCGAGATGAAGTGCGACGGTCTCGACGCCGAGCAACTGGCCGCCCGATCGGTGCCGCCGTCGTCGATGTCGCTGCTGGGACTGGTCCGGCATCTGGCCGCGGTCGAGTACTCGTGGTGGCGCAAGGTCATGGAACGCAATCTCGAGCTGCCTCGGCTGTACGGCAAGGACAAGAATCGCGATGCCGACTTCGACGGTGCCATCGCCGATGACGGCGTGGTCGCCGAGGCGTGGGAGTCATGGCATCGCGAGGTCGAGCACGGCCAGTCGTTCGTCGATGCCGCCGGCTCACTCGACGTGCTGGGCTCGCTGGGCGATGAGGAGATCGAGCTGCGCGAGGTCATCGTGCACCTGATCGAGGAGTACGCGCGCCACTGCGGGCACGCCGACCTGCTCCGCGAGTGCATCGACGGCCGCACCGGCCAGTAGCCCGCTACTGTCGCGTGGCGAGTTCCGCGAGGCGATCGATCGAGGCCCGCAGCTTGTCGGGCGTCGTGTTGCGGGCACGCTCGAACCGAGCTTCGTCGGTCAGATCGGTCCAGTCGTAGGTGTGCGTGACACGGCACGACGTCTCGCTCAGCGGTTCGATCTCCCAGCGCCATGCGTGGCCGGGCTGAGGCTCGCCGACCGGACTGGGACGCCAGGCGACCAGGCGGCCCTCGTCGAACTCGACGACGTGATTCTCGCGGACCGCTCCGTCGTTGGTCAGGGTCGTCACGAACACGTCGCCTGCCCGGGTGACCCGAGGGGAGTCCGACGAGGCGAGATTGTCGTTACCGTCCCACTCGGGCTGCCGAGCGGGATCGGCGATCAGCTCGAACACGACATCGGCGGGCGCCGAGATCTCGCGAGATGCCGACACGATCTTGGATTCGCTCATGTCTCGATCAAAGCAGGCCGGGTCGGGCCTCAGGCCAAGAACCCGCGCACGGTGGCGATGGTGTCGGCCTCGGCGGCGGCCTTGTCGTCGCGGTAGAGGATGACGCGGGCGAATCTGAGCGCGACACCGCCCGGATAGCGCGGTGAGCGCTGGACTCCGTCGAAGGCGATCTCGACGACCTGTTCGGGGCGGACCGTGACGGTATAGCCGTCATCGGAGACCGCGAGCTCGCGGAAGCGTTCGGTCTGCCACGCCAGGATCTCGTCGGTCATGCCCTTGAACGTCTTGCCCAGCATGACGAAGCCGTCGCCGGAGTCATCGCGGGCGCCCAGGTGGATATTGGAGAGCCAGCCGCTGCGGCGGCCGTTGCCGCGCTCGACCGCCAGGACCACCAGATCGAGCGTGTGGACCGGCTTGACCTTGACCCAGGCGGAGCCGCGGCGGCCGGCGGCATATGGAGCCTGGAGGTTCTTCACCACGACGCCCTCGTGCCCCGCGGCCAGGACCTCGTCGGAGAACGCGGCGGCCTGCGTGGGGTCGTCGGTCACGAGTCGACGCACCAGGTGTTCTCGGGGCACTAGCGTGTCGAGGGCCTCGAACCGGTCGGCTGCAGAGGAGTCGACTAGGTCGCGGCCGTCGAGACGCAGCAGATCGAAGAAGAACGGCGTGACCCGTACCCCCTCACTCATGGCCGTGCGGGCAGCGGTCTCCTGGAACGGACGCGGGCGCCCGTCGGGGGCGAGGGTCAGTACCTCACCGTCGAGCACGACGTCGCGCGTGTCGAGCGCGCGTACGACCTCGACCACCTCGGGCAGGCGGTCGGTGACGTCGTCGAGCGAGCGGGTCACGACCAGGACATCACTGCCGCGACGATGTGCCTGGATGCGGATGCCGTCGAGCTTGGTGTCGACCGCCACGGTTCCGCCGCCCACCTTCGCGACGGCCTCGGTGATCGAAGGCGCCGTCGACGCGAGCATCGGCAGCACGGGCCGACCGACCTCGAGCCCGAACCCGGCCAACGCCTCGACGCCTCCGGTCAGGGCGGCGGAAGCGATCGTGACGGTGGACCCGGCCATCATCGCCGCGCGACGCACGGCGGCAACGGGAACATGGCCGGCCGCCGCGAGGCCGTCCTGGACCAGCGAGTCGAGGGCGCCCTGGCGCACCTCGCCCGCGACGATGCCGCGCAGCCAGAGCTGTTCGTCGGTGGTCGCGCGGCCGAACAGATCGCGGGTCGCCGCGGCGCGAGCCGCCTGCGATCCGGAACCCGACAGTGCGGCGATCCGCGCGAAGGCGTCGTCGACCTCGAGGACCGTCAACGTCGCCGTGACGGCGGGGGAGGGAAGCGCCTGCAGCGAGCGCCACCCGAGGCCGGTGCGCCGCTGGCGCAGGGCTCCGGCCAGGTACGACGTCACGACCGCGATCTCGGCGGGATCATCGGACAGCTGCGCAAGCAGGTCGGCGAACGCGGCGATCTTCGTCTTGCGCGAACGGGTCGACGCGACGAGACGCGAGGTGGCGACGACGTCGGCGAGCAGCATGAGTCCATCTTCGCGCCCGCCGCGGACAGATCAGCCGCGACTTAGGGTTGACGCGACCTTAAGAGGGGGTTAGGGTCAAAACAACACTAAGGAGGTGAGCGTGCCATGACGATCACATCGGCTGTCGAGCGGGACCGGACCGACCAGAAGGTTCAGCTGGCGGTGTCGACCGTGGTCTTCGCGCTGCGTCCGCACTCCGCCTCCGGCCAACTCACCCTCTGGCTGCCGCTCGTGCGCCGGATCCGCGAGCCGCACGAAGGCCAGTGGGCCCTGCCGGGCGGCCCCTTGGAACCGCACGAGGATCTATCGGCCTCCGCGCAGCACACCCTCGAGGACACCACGGGCTTGCAGCCGCAGTACCTGGAGCAGCTCTACTCGTTCGGCGCCGTCGATCGCTCACCGGCGGCCGAGGTGGAAGGTCGCGTCGTCTCGATCGTCTACTGGGCGCTCGTCCGTCCCGACGAGGCCGCGCGTGCCGTCGCCAAGACCGACCTCGACGGCGAGAACGTCGAATGGTTCGTGGCCGATGAGATCCCGGACCTGGCGTTCGATCACAACGCGATCGTCCAGTACGCGCTCGATCGCCTCCGCGCCAAGATCACGTACAGCCCCATCGCGCACGCGTTCCTCGGCGACGAGTTCACGCTGGCCGAGCTGCGCGAGGTGCACGAGGCCGTGCTGCGCAAGACGCTCGACCCTGCCAACTTCCGGCGCCAGGTGCTCGGCACCCAGGCGTTCGAGCCGACCGGACGCTGCGTGCAGGGCACCAGCCACCGGCCCCCGGCGCTCTACCGCTTCAAGCCTCGCGAGGAGACACGAGCATGACCGCTTCCGTCAACGACCTGATCGTCACGTCGCCGTCCACCACCTGCGACGTCGAACTGGCCAAGGGGCCGTGGGAGTTCGACACGATCCCCGGCTACGGCCCCGGTGCATCCGAGGACGACTCGATTCCGAATCCGGTCACCCGGCCGGGGCAACTGCCCGCCGAATACCAGCGCATGAGCGACGACGAACTGCATGCGCGCATCCAGGCGGCCAAGCAGACGCTCGGCGACAAGCTGGTGATCCTGGGCCACTTCTACCAGCGCGACGAGGTCGTGCAGTACGCCGACTTCGTGGGCGATTCGTTCCAGCTGGCCAACGCCGCGCTGACCAAGCCCGACGCCGAGACCATCGTGTTCTGCGGCGTGCACTTCATGGCCGAGACGGCCGATATTTTGTCCCGTCCCGACCAGCACGTGATCCTGCCGAATCTGGCCGCCGGGTGCTCGATGGCCGACATGGCCGACGAGGACTCGGTCGAGGACTGCTGGGAGCAGTTGACCGAGCTGTACGGCACTGGTCCGAACGGGATGGGGCCAGACGCCGACGGAAAGGTTCCGGTCATCCCGGTGACCTATATGAACTCCTCGGCGGCCCTGAAGGCGTTCTGCGGTCGCAACGGCGGCATCGTGTGCACCTCGTCGAACGCGTCGACGGTGCTGGAGTGGGCCTTCGAGCGCGGCCAGCGGGTGCTGTTCTTCCCCGACCAGCATCTGGGCCGCAACACCGCCAAGGCTATGGGCATCAGCCTCGACGACATGCCGACCTGGAATCCGCGCAAGCCCCTGGGCGGCAGCACCGAGGACGAGTTGCGTAGCGCCAAGGTGCTGCTGTGGAACGGCTTCTGCTCGGTGCACAAGCGGTTCACGGTCGAGCAGATCGAGAAGGCGCGTGCCGAGTACCCCGGGTGCAAGGTCATCGTGCACCCGGAGTCGCCGATGCCGGTCGTCGACGCCGCAGACGCGTCCGGGTCGACCGATGCGATCCGCAAGTTCGTGATCGCATCCGAGCCCGGCGACACCATCGCGATCGGCACCGAGATCAACATGGTCAACCGGCTGGCCGCCGAGTTCGGTGATCGGACGATCTTCTGCCTCGACCCGGTCGTGTGCCCGTGCTCGACGATGTACCGCATCCATCCGGGTTATCTGGCCTGGACGCTCGACAAGCTGGTCGAGGGCGAGATCCACAACGAGATCGTGGTCGACGACGACATCGCCCGCGACGCCAAGATCGCGCTCGAGCGCATGCTCGCGGCGCTCCCCAAGTAGGTCTGGAGACCCGACATGTCCCACGTGATCGTGGTCGGCAGCGGAGTGGCGGGCATGACCGCCGCCCTCGACGCCGTCGAGTCGCACGAGGTCACCTTGCTCACGAAGGCGGACCTCGCGTCGAGCAACACCCGCTACGCCCAGGGTGGCGTCGCGGTTGTGATCGACGAGATGAAGACGCCGGGTGCGCCCAAGTTGGGCGACTCGATCGAGTCGCACGTGCACGACACCCTCGTGGCCGGTGCGGGACTCAGTGACGAGGACACCGTGCGCATCCTGTGCGCGGAGGGTCCGGCGGCGATCGACGAGCTGGTCGAGCGCGGTGTCCGGTTCGACCGTCACGACGGGGAGCTGTCGCACGGTCTTGAGGCGGCGCACAGCTACGAGCGCATCCTGCACGCCGGTGGCGACGCCACGGGCGCGGGCATCGCGTACGCGCTGATCGACCGCGTGCACGAGTCGGCCGTCACGGTGCGCGAGCGCACGACCGTCATCGACCTGATCGTGGAAGAGGGGCGCGCTGTCGGCGTGCGACTGCTGGATGGTGACGAGGTCCGTGGCGACGCGGTCATCCTCGCCACCGGGGGAGCGGGGCAGCTGTTCCCGTACACCACCAACCCCGAGGTCGCGACGGCCGACGGCATCGCCATGGCGCTGCGTGCGGGCGCGGTCGTGGCCGATCTGGAGTTCTACCAGTTCCACCCCACGTCGCTGAACGCTCCGGGAAACTTCCTGGTGTCCGAGGCGGTGCGCGGCGAGGGTGCTGTGCTGCTGGACGCCGACGGCAAGCGGTTCATGCTCGATGTCCATCCCGACGGCGAGTTGGCGCCGCGTGATGTCGTGGCTCGAGGCATTGCGAATCAAATGGCCAAACAACCCGGTGTCCCGGTGAAGCTCGACGCCACTGCGCTGGGCGGGGAGTTCCTGGCCCAGCGGTTCCCCAATATCGACGCCGCCTGCCGTGCCCAGGGCTTCGACTGGGGCCAGGACCCGATCCCGGTCACCCCGGCCGCGCACTACTACATGGGCGGTGTGCGCACCGACGAGTGGGGGCGCACCTCGATCCCGGGGCTCTATGCCGTCGGTGAAGTGGCGTGCAACGGGCTGCAGGGCGCCAACCGGCTCGCCTCGAACTCGCTGCTCGAGGGAGCCGTCTACGGGCGCCGGGTCGTCGAGGCGCTCTCGCTGGACGCCGAGCAGGACGACTTCGATGACGAATGGTCCGCACCCGTTGCGCTCGAACTGGCCGACCCGGCCGAGGGAACCGAGGTCAATCGTGCCGACCTGCAGCAGCTGATGTGGGAGGCCGCCGGACTGTCACGCCATGCCACGGATCTGCAGGCGGCTCAGGACGAGTTGGCCGGCTGGGTAGCGCCCGAGGTCACGGATGCCAAGTCGGCCGAGGACGCGAACCTGCTGATCGTCGCCCGGGCCGTGGTGGCCAGCGCGCTGGCGCGCACCGAGTCCCGCGGGGGCCACTTCCGTGCAGACTTCCCGGACACCGATCCCGGGCAGGCACATCACAGTGCTGTCGTGAAGGGGGAGTGACCGTGCTCGAGCGCAGACACGTCGAGCGCATCGTCGACGCGGCCCTCGAGGAGGACGCGCCCTGGGGCGATCTGACCTCGCAGACGCTGGTGCCGGCCGACGCCGTGGCGCGGGCGCAACTGAACGCGCGCGAGGCCGGAGTGTTCGCCGGCGCGCTGGTGTACGAGATCGCCATGACCCGCCTCGATCCGTCGGTAAAGGTCACCTGGCACGTCGCCGATGGCGACCCTTTCGAGCCCGGTGCGGTGCTGGCCGATATCGAGGGACCGGCCAGAGCCGTGCTGCAGGCCGAACGGGTCGGTCTCAATCTGGTGCAGCGGATGTGCGGCATCGCGACGCTTACGGCCCAGTACGTCGAGGCCGTGTCGCCGCATCCGGCGCGGGTCGTCGACACCCGCAAGACCACACCGGGATTGCGGGCGCTGGAGCGGCATGCCGTGCGCTGCGGCGGCGGACACAATCACCGGTACTCGCTGTCCGATGCCGTCATGGCCAAGGACAATCATCTGGCCGTCGCGGGTGATATCACCGAGGCGCTGCGGCGAGCGAAGGCGGATCTGCCGCACACGACACAGATCGAGGTCGAGGTCGACAGGCTCGATCAGCTCGACGCGGTGCTGTCGGCCGATGCGGCCGGCACCATCATGCTCGACAACTTCAGTCTCGACGATCTGCGGGCTGGTGTCGCCAAGATTGCCGGCCGTGCGATCGTCGAGGCATCGGGCGGCATCACGCTCGACACGATCGCCGACGTCGCCGCGACCGGTGTCGACGTCATCAGCGTCGGCGCCCTCACCCACAGCGTCCGCGCCCTCGACCTCGGCCTCGACATCACGGTGTCCTGATGGTCGCGTCTCCCCGAGATTTGCGCCGTTGTCGCTGGTTTTCCGCTGGCGAAAGCGACGACAACGGCGCAAATCTCGGGGACCGGGTGGGGGTGGATGGCGGGTGATCTATCTCGATGAGGCGGCGACCACACCGGTGCGGCGCGAGGTCATGGAGGCGATGTGGGCGTACCTGGGGCCGCAGTTCGGGAATCCGTCGAGCCACCACGAGGTGGGCGAGGCTGCCGCGCAGGCGCTCGATCAGGCCCGTTCGGATGTCGCGGCCGACCTGGGTGCACGACCGTCGGAGATCATGTTCACCTCCGGCGGCACCGAGTCCGACAATGCCGCCATCAAGGGCATCGCGCTCGCCCAGCCGCGGGGCAGGCACGTTGTGGTGTCGTCGGTCGAGCACCCGGCCGTCCTGGAGTCGGCCGCCTGGCTGGGTCGCCTCGGCTATCAGGTCGACGAACTGCCGGTCGACCGCTCCGGGCAGGTGCGTCCCGAATCGCTGGCTGCGGTCCTGCGCGACGACACGACGATCGTCTCGATCCAGCTGGCGAACAACGAGGTCGGCACGATCCAACCCATCGCCGAGCTGTCGGCGGTCGCGGCAGAACGCGGTGTCCCCTTCCATACCGATGCCGTGCAGGCCGCCGGCTGGCTGAACCTGGGTGTCGATCAGCTGGGCGTCCAGGCGCTGAGTATCTCCGGGCATAAGATCGGTGCTCCCAAGGGCATCGGCGTCCTGTACCTGCGGCGACGCACACCGTTCGAGCCGCTGATCCACGGCGGTGGCCAGCAACGAGGTCTCCGGTCGGGTACCGAACCGGTGGCCCTGGCGGTCGGCCTCGCCGCGGCGCTGCATCTGGCGACGGGCGTCCACGACGAAGTCACCGCCCGCCGCGACGCGTTCATCGCCCGCATCCTGCGCGACATCGACGGCGCAGAGCTCACGGGCCATTCCACCGACCGGCTGCCCGGCAGTGCGTCGTTCGTGTTCCCGGGGCGCAGCGGCGAGTCGATCCTGCTCGATCTGGAGCGCCGCGGCATCGTCTGCTCGAGCGGCTCGGCCTGCGCGGCCGGTAGCGACGAGCCGAGTCACGTGCTCACGGCGATGGGCTACGACCGCGAGGTCGCCCAGACGGCAGTGCGCTTCACCTTCGGTCGCTCGACCACCGACGAGCAGCTCGACCAGGCGGCCTCCGCCCTGGCGGCGGCCCTCGCCTGATCGACACCGGTCAGAAGGGCCAGGGGGCGTCACGGTCGCCCGGGTGACCTTCACGGACGGATCGTTCTTCGACGACCGGATCATGGCCAAGCCCGACACGCAGTTCTGGGACGCGGTCAAGCGCTTCTGACGCGGGTCTCCCGCCCGGCACGCCGCCGGCAGTATGCTGACGCGCACGCTGGGGATTCGGGGGAACCGTGGGGGATCGATCGTGAGCAGATCGGTGGCTGCGTGATGCACGTCGAGCTGGAGCAGCGTGCTCTGCTGACGGCCGCCGCCACCGCCGACACCCTGGCCCGTGACATCTCGGGTGGTGCCGCCAGGACGGCAGCGGCTTCTCCGGTCTCGTTGCCGAGCCTGTCGCCGATGGCGGCGAAGGCACGCTGGCTGTCCGAGCAGGTGCCCATGCTCGAGCAGCTCGCCGCGCTCGCCCTGATGCTCGACACCGACGCCGACGGCCAGGTGGCGATCGACCTCCCGGGCGACACCTGGGATCCGGCGGTGCTGCTCGAGCAGTCGGCCGATCAGCGGTTCGGTCCGGGTTTCGTCGACGCGACGGGCCTGGGGGGCGAGGAGCTCACGACGCTGCTGCTGACGCTCGGATCGGTCGGGCAGGATCTGCCGGACTCGTCGGCGGTGATGACGCCGGATCAGCTGCGGACCTTCGTGATCGATCATCCGCAGGTCGCGCGCGCGTTGCAGCAGACACGTCCGGCCGGTTCGGGCCCCGGGGCCGTGTTGTACGGCCTGACCCTGCCGTTCATGACGGCGCCCGGTGGCGGTGCTGAGGTGTGGGAGCAGCGACGGCTCGAGGCGCGCGAGCTGTTCGAGGGGCTGTCGCCCGACGACGCGGCGATCCTGGCGATGACGTACCCGTCGATCGTCGGCAACCTGCCGGGCGTGCCGTTCGCGAACCGAGCCGACGCCAATACCGTGAACGTCGTCGTCGCACTCGACGACGAACAGGCCGAGCTGGCCGACCTGCGCGAACGTCACGAGCACAACCAGCACGACTGGGACTTCCTCGGCATGAACAATGACGACCTGGAAGGTCCCATCGAGGACGCAGAGGACCGGGTCGCGCTGTACCGGTCGATCCTGGCCGACGACCGGCAGATCGTGTACTTCGACCCTTCAGGCGACGGTTCCATCGCCGAGCTCCACGCGCCGATCGATCCGCGAACGCAGAACGTGGGGGTGCTCGTGCCGGGCACGGGCAGCGATCTGTCCAATTTCCAGGGCACCGCCGACCGCTCACTGACGTTCCAGGACAACGCGCCGCCGGGAAGCCTCGCGATGATCTCGTGGATGGGCGGCGACCTGCCCGACGACATCGTGCAGGACGCGCCGTTCGCGAACTACAGCGTCGACCTCGGGCCGCGTCTGGCCGATTTCTCGCGCGATCTGGCCCTGGAGATCGAGCACTCCGCCGCCCCGGATGCCCAGGTCACGGTCGCCGGCCACTCCTACGGCGGAGCGGTCGTCGGCCGCTCGGAGCTGTCGGGCCTGGTCGCCGACCGTGTCCTGCACATCGAATCGGCCGGTATGGGCCACGACATCGAGGGCCCCGGTGACCTGCCCGACTCCCAGGGCGATGTCGACCGCTACTCGATGACGGCGCCGGGCGACGTGATCGGCCTGATCCAGGGCACGCAGGCCGGCGACAACATCGGCCACGGTGCCGATCCGGACTCGTTCGACGGCACCGTCCGACTGCACACCGGCAACAAGGTCGACGGCTCGTTGAACACCGGCGTCGGCTCGCATACGAGTGTGTTCCAGGAGCACAGCGACGCGTGGCAGAACATGTTCGAGGTGTTCACCGGGGGCACCGTGGAGACCTACCGGTCGCCGGACTACTACTACCCGCCGCCCGGCCCTTACGGCAGCCCGTCGATGCCGGTGCAGGTGGGGTGGGAGGACGACGGCGAGAGGATCGACATCGAATGAGGCGTGTCATCGGCGCCTTCGCCGTCGTCGTACTGATGGTGTCAGGCTGTGGCAAGGAGAACGGAATGGATCTGCAGGAACGGGCCGAGGCCCGAGCGGTCGAGGCTCGAGGCCACATCGATCAACTCGCGCGTAGCGTGGGCACCGATCTCGTGGTGCGCCAGAACTCCCTGACCGACTGCGTACCCGGCCAGGACGACAGCGGACTCGACCTGGTGTACACGGTGCATGTGACCGTCGAGCCCGGCGCGGCCGATCGGCTCCGCGGCGAGATCGCCGACCGCCTCGCGGCCGAGGGATGGACCGTCAAGCAGGACCCGGAGCACGAGAGCGGGCTCGTGAGCGTGCGGTTCCAGAAGGACACCTTCACGATGGGTGCCAAGGTCAGCGAGGCCGATCACTGGGCGGCGATCGGCGGATCGGGTGGTTGCGTGCGGTGAGTCAGTCGGTGCCGACCCGTTGCACGGCCTTGTCGAGCAGGCTGCTCAGGTCCAGGGCGTCGCTGCCGGGCCCGCTGATCGCGACGATCACGTAGGTGCGCTTGACCCGTGCGATGCCCACCTCGCCGGCCGGGGCCTGCGCGTCGGGGTAGGCGTCGGCCCGGAAAGCCGCGCGGGTGTCGCCCACGTCGACGACCTCGATCCGGTGCGGGGCCGACGTGCGGTCGGCGCAGCCCTGGATCTCCTGGCGGATCTGCGGGATGCGATCCTCGCCGACCTCGGGATTGCTGGTGGTCAACGACGTGATCGTGGCTCCTGCGACATCGGAGTACTCGACGCCGGTGGGATCGAACGAGGGGCCCAGGATGCCGCCGAACTCCTTGTCGCAGTACGACCCGATGGGCGGGACGGTCTCGACGGGCGACGACGATCCGGCCGTCGCGGGCAGATCATCGGCCTGCAGCACACCGGACTGCGACACGGACGACTCGCCCTTGCACCCCGTCAGCGCGAGGGCGGCGGTCAGGGCGATGCCGGCGGCGAGGCGGCGGTTCACTTGAAGTAGTCCTGGAACTCGTCGCGATACGCCTGGTTGTAGTCGTCGATGTTGAAGTAGCCGCCGACACCCTCCATGGTCGAGAACAACTGCGAACGCACCGTCGCCCGCTCCGAGTCGGACATCGCCGAATACTCGTCCCAGCTCGGGATGTCGAGATCGGGATTGCCCGCCAGGCCGCGATCGGCCAGCAGCGTGGCGACGACGTAGGAGTGCTGGTTCAGGGTCGCTTCGGCGGCGTCGTTGGCGTCGGCGCGGGCATCCTTGCCCTCGTGGGCCAGCCAGTCGGTGATGGCGTCCTTGCCCGAGCTCTTGCCGCGATCGATGGCCGCGTTGACGATCTTCTTGGCGGTCTCGTCGGCGATCTTGTCGACACCGGGCACCGGCACGAGGTCGATGACATCGGAGCCGAAGTCGATCCAGGCCGCGGTTCGTGCGTCCTGGGCGTCGGCATCGCCGATGTGATCGTCCTGCAGCGTGCGGACGAAGAAGCCCTCGAGCCGGGCGTCGGCGCCCAGCGCGGTGGTGAGGGTGGTCTGCATCGTGCCGGCGTCGGGATCGGCCGCGAGCTGATCGGCGATCAGGCCGAGATTGTCGGCCCGGTACTCGTTGAGTCCCGTGCGCATCTGGGCGAAACCGTCGTCGCTGACCAGGCCGAGCAGGGCGACCTTCTGCAGCGAGTCGCGGTCGAACAGCGGCATGTTCGGCAGCACGCCCTGCTGAGCGTCGGATGTGAGCTGGAAGACCCCGGGGTCGACATCACCGTCGGCGCCGGGGGTCAGCGCGTGGTCGACGCCGGCCATGTAGGTGGTCAGCAGGTGGGCGACGTTCTCGGACGACTCGTTGCCCGGCCAGGAGATCTTCTCCGCGATGCTGTCGATGTTGTCGCGGGTCGACAAGTAGTCGACGAACTTCGAAGCCAGACGTGCCGCGTTCTGGGCGTCCTGCGACTCAGGGTCTGCGATATTGGCCGGATCGGTGGCGGCGGCATCGATGACACCGGTGATCGCCTGGTAGCCATCCTGATCCCAGTTGCGCTCGTGGATGTAGTAGTAGGCGCGCGAGTTGATGCCCTCGCCCGGCTTGTCGGGATCGTCGTTGTCGCTGAAGAAGTCGAGCGCGAGCTCGGGATCGTTCTCCATGGCCGACATCAGGCCCGTCATCGGGTCGAGATTGTCGAATCCCCAGTCGACGAAGTTGGTGAAGTTCGCGCCGTTGTCCGGCCGATATCCCCACAGGTGCTTGGCGCCGTCCATCTCCACGCGCTCGTACTGATCGAGCCCGTCCGCGACCGTCTCGAGGAAAGGTCGGTCGAACGTGCCGTCGCTGAGGAGGAAGGCGAGTGCGCCGGACGGGTTGTATCCGATGAAGTCGGAGTTCTGGTACAGCTCGTTCGGGTCGCGGGTCGCCTCGTCGACCAGGCCCTGCGCGAACGTGGTGTCGGGGAACGTGGGATCGGTCGTCGCGGTCTCGAGACCGTCGCGCAGCAGGTCGAGCAACTTCTGCTGATCGTCGTGCTCCAGGCCATAGCCCTGAGGATCCTGCGCGGCGGTACTCAGGACGGCGAGCGTCCCGTCGGGCCCGAGCGTCGTGTACATCGACTCCATGACGGCCGGGTCGTCGACCCAGTTCGCCAGCAGGGCCGAGAACTTGTTGTAGTCCTCGGGACGCTGCGGCATGACCTCGCCGGCCCGCTCGGCGAGCGTCTCACCGAGGAGGTCCTTGGTGGCGGTCAGATTGTCGACCGGGATCTGGTACGTGACGTGGCCGGTGTCCTCGGTGTCGAGCAGGATCGCCAGGTCACGTCGGGTGTTCAGCTCGTCGATGTTGTCGTCGATCCACTTCGACGCGCGGCCGACGCCGGTGTCGCTGAGCGAGGGGAGCGAGATCGGCGACGCGTTCATCACGATCCGCCGCTGCGAGTCGATGCTCGACGACAGGCCGGTGGCGGCGGTGATGGCCGCCTTGATCTTCTCGATGTCTATCTCGACGCTGGTCACGCGAGGTCCCCCGAATGCTGGTGAAGTAGATGGCTGCTAGTAGCCGAGGTTGTACTGGATCATGTGCCAGGTCCGGGTCCACGCCAGGCCGTGGGGATCGCCGACCGGCACCCGTTCGTTCTCGCCGTCGTAGGCCGTCTGGAGCGTGGTCACGGCGGTGCCGAACGCGGTGTCGACGCCGGTCAGGTGCGAGCGCAACTCGGTGATCCAGTCGTCGGCGGCATCGCACACCCAGCCGCCTTGGGCCAGGGGATTGGCGATCGGATCGGCGATGGCCCCAGGCGTGTCGGTGATGGTGTCGCGGGCGTCGACGGCGGTCGACTTCGCGCTGGAGAGCGTGTTGCGGTAGAGATTCGGTTCGGTCTCGTCCTCGGTGTCCTCAGGTGCCATGGTCCCCCCTCGTGGCTGTCACCTTCGGTGGAATCCTAGCGGGCCACCGAGATCGGCCGCATGCACCACCCGTGTCCAGGTGACAGCCCTTCCGTTACGATCGCTCGAGAATGACCCACCGGCATTGGGGTCGGGGGACTCAACCGCAGGGGGAAGCAATGGTCGCAGCCAACATCGAAGACCTCGCAGCGCTGTACCGCACGCTCGAGCGCTCGATGCAGAACGCCGACGAGATCATCACGACGATCGATGCGTCGTACGCGCAGGCGTCCGAAGAGTGGAAGTCCGCGGGCCAGGCGCAGTTCGAGACCGATTGGAACTCGCTGAAGCCGTCGCTGACGCGTCTGGTCCAGGTGTTCGCGTCCGCGGGCTCCGACGTGGCCTTCCAGCACAACCACTTCAAGATCGGTGGCAAGGAGGTCGGCGTGACCGATCTCCCGCCGCTGACCTCGCCGCGCTGAAGCGCGTCGTCACCCACGCCGCTGCCGCTCCCCTCGGGGAGCAGCAGCGGCGTTCGTGTGTCGGGGCCGTGGAGCGTCAGGGCGCCGTGTGGGGCACCTGGACCCAGCGCCAGCCCGTGGGATCGGTGAGCACGCCCCGACCCGTCGGCATGGCTGCACCGGCCGAACGGGGCAGCTTGGCGTTCAGCACCTCGCCGTCGCTGGAGGCCCGCGGTGCGAGCACCAGGCCGGACCGTCCCTTCTTGAGCTCGGCCACCACGCCGCGATAGGTGCCGATCAGTTCGTCGATGCCCCCGGCCAGGACCAGGGCGTTCGGGGTGTCGCGCATCCGGCTGAAGGCCTCGAGCACCTGGGCCGCTGCGGGGGAGTCGGCGCCCAGCACATCGAAGTCGTCGACGATGATCGTGTGCGGGCCACGGACGTTCAACGCCTTCTTGAGTTCGTCGGCGGGCTCCGTGCCGGTCAGCAGCGTCACGCCGCGCAGCTCGCGCAGTGGCGAGATGCGTGGGGCGATCACGACGACCGAGCGCCGGGTGCGCACCTGTGCCTGCGCGATCGTCAGCAGGGCGGTGCTGCGACCCGAGCGCGGGGGACCGGCGACCATGAATCCGGGGCCTGCGGTGACAGGGTCGAACCCGTGCAACGCGAGCGTGTCGCCGCCGACGCCGACGCCGATGAACGTCGGGCTGGGAGATGCCGGGCCGAGCGCCATGGCCTCGTCCCAGGTGACGGAGACGGGCAGTTCGTCGACGCGCTGGGGCCGCCGGTCACGGTCCAGGTCGGCCCAGCGCTCCTGAGCGGCGCGCCCGATGTCCTGCAGCGCACGAACCTGTTCGACTCCGGCACCGGTGCGGTCCAACATCGCCCATTGGATCTCGCGGGCCCGCTCATTCCCGCTGCGGAACGCACGCCCCGGCGGCATCGAGGTGGGGATCTCCCGAGAACTCAGGCCGACCGCCTGATAGTCCGACGGCTCGCTCATCGCCAACATGATGCGGTCCTCGACCAGCATCGAGATGCGGCCGAGCACGCCCGTGCGATCCGATCCGATGACGACGCGGATGCCGGCACCGGCGCCCTCCTGCAGGAGGGTGGTGAGGCGGTCGACCAACTGCCCGCCGTCGACGCCGTCGAAGGCTTGGACGTATCCCTCGAGCCGGTCGAGGAGCACGACCAGGTAGGGCAGGCGTTCGGCCGTGGGGACGCCCGCGCGCTGTTCGCGGATGTCGGCGAAGCCCTGTTCGGCCAGGCGTTGCTGACGGCGGGCCATCTCGCGGTGGAGCAGATCCATCAGCCGGTAGAGGCGATCGACCTGGAGCCGGGTGACGACCGCGCCGACGTGGGGAAGGGCCACGAGCGGCAGGAGGGCGTTATTGCCGGCGTCGATGCCGTAGAGGTGGACGTCGGCCGGCGAGCACTGCCGCGCGATCACGGCGGCCACGGTGCGCAGCGCGCTGGACCGCCCGGTGCGGGCCTGTCCGGCGATCATCAGGTGCGAGCCGTTCTCGATGTCCCACGTCTCGATCTGCTGGCGCTGCAGCCGAGGCAGATCGGACAGGCCGATCGGCACGGGCGGGACGATCCCTTCGACGGGTCCGGGGAAGGGATCACGCAGGTCGAGGTCGTCGATCGACAGCACCTCGGGCAACGGGGGCAGCCAGGGCTTGCGCAGCTCGCCGATGCCCAGCTGCTGGTGAGCATCGCGGATCGCTCCCACCAGGGTCGCCAGGTCGGTGGGGGTCTCGACGTCGTCATCGCCGGCTCCCGGCGCCGCGAACCGGCCCGCGGTGCCGAGCTGATCCCAGTCGAAGGACTGGGCCGAGACGGTCGTCGCCGCACCGTGGCTCGGTCGGCCACCGACGCGGGCGCTCTGGAACGGCATCAGCGACGAGGCGCCGAGTCGCGCGTAGGCGCGCCCCGGTGTGCTCTTGGAGATGTCAGCCGCGACCTTGGACTCGATCACGTCGAGCGAGTCGCCTGCATCGGTGACCCGGAGGGCGATGCGCAGATTGGTGTTCGACTTGATCTCGGCGTTGACGACGCCCGCAGGGCGCTGGGTCGCCAAGATGAGGTGGACCCCGAGCGACCGGCCGCGCCGGGCCACGTCGACCAGGCCCGTCACGAAGTCCGGCAGTTCCCCGGCGAGGGCGGCGAACTCGTCGATCACGATCAACAGGCGGGGCATCGGCGGGTCGTCTGGCCCCCGGCCCGCCAGGTAGTCCTCGATGTCCTTGGCGCGGGCGTCGGCGAGCTGGCGCTCGCGGTGGTGCAGCTCGGCCCCGAGAGACTCCAGGGCGCGTGTGGTCAGGTGACCGTCCAGGTCGGTGACCATGCCGACCGTGTGGGGCAGGTTCTGGCAGTCCATGAATGCCGCGCCGCCCTTGTAGTCGATCAGCACGAACGTGAACTCGTCGGGCCGGTTGCCGGCGGCGAGCGAGGCGATGATCGTCTGCAACAGCTCGGACTTGCCCGAACCGGTGGTGCCCGCCACCAGACCATGGGGCCCGTCGGCGCGGATGTCGATCGTGAAGGCGCCGTCGATGCCCTCGCCGATCACGGCGCGCGTCGTGCGCCCGGCGCCCGCCCACCGCGTGACGATGGCGTCCCCGTCGGGTTCGGTGAGGCCGATGACCTCGAGCAGCCGGCTCGCACTCGGCAGCGTCGAGCTGGCGTCCTCGGTGCTGACATCGCGGACCGGTGCGAGCGATCGTGCGAGCCGATCGAGCCAGGAGTCGTCGACCACGTCGGTGCGGATCGCGTCGATATGCCGTTCCGCCGTGGTCTCGACCGAGGCCACGGCGTCGCCGACCTCGACGACCGATCGGCACTCCTCGGGCAGCTCGTGGACCGTGCGGTCGAGGCAGATCAGGTGGATGCCGAGCCGCGGCCCCTCCTTGAGGATCGACGTCATGCCGGCGACGAGCCGCAGCTCACGGGCTCCGTCGAGGACGACGACGACCGAACCGACCGACTCGAGCTCCTTCTCGTCCAGTTCGCGGCGCGATCCGATGATCGCGGTGAGCTCGGCCACGAGGCCGGACCGGGTGTCCTCGTCACTGGCGATGCGGACCGCACGTCCGCCCTCGGGGCCCCGGATGTGCGGCAGCCACTTGGCCCAGTCCCAGTCGGCCTCGCCGTCGGCGTCGGTGAAGATGTAGAGGCCGGCGTCGGTGGGGCTGTGCAGGGCGGCGACCTGGGCGAGGAGCCACGACGCCAGGCGCCGCGTGTCGTGCGTCTGTCCGGCGAGGCCCACCACGCCGGTCGGCACGAGCGCGACCGACACCGGGACGTCGGCGACGGTCCAGCGCAGCGGTCCCTCGTGTGCGGCTCGCGCCGGATCCTTGACGATGACGTGCGAGCCCAGGTCGGCCGTGCCGAGCCGCAACTGCAGGAAGTCGGCGTCCCAGCGGCGCCGCTCCCACAACCGCGCGCGCGGCCCGGTGGCGAACAGCAGGACTCCGGCGGGATCGGGCAGGCTGCGCTTCTGACGAGCGGCGTCGTCGACGAGCGCCTCGAGCGCGGCGTTCTCGACCGAGACCCATTTGGCGTTGAAATCGTCGATCTGGGCCAGCCAGCGCTTCTTCTGCTGGCGTCGCGATCCGGTCGCGTTCAGGACCAGCATCAGCGGCATCACGAGCATGATGAGCAGCGAGTACGGCGAACGGGTCATCAGATACGACGAACCGCTCATCACCATCGGCATCAGCATCATGGTGAACGGGATCGGCATCTTGTCGGGCTTGCGCGGCTCGCTGGGCAACGTGAACTCACGGGGCCCTGCGGGCGGATGCAGACGTGGTGGCCGGTTGTAGTCCAGCTCGGGGCGGGACGGCGCCGGCGACAAAGAGGCGTCGGGCCGACCAGGGTCGACGCGTTGCAGCAGGGTGTCGCCGATCCCGAGCTCATCGCCCACGGCCCAGTCGGTGGGTGACTCGTCGACGGGACGGCGTTGCAGGCGCACCAGCGGCAGCGGCGCGCCCGGGTCGATCCGGTCGCCGAGCTCCAGCTCGACCTTGACCCGCCGGCGGCGCAGCCAGCGGCGCTTCCGCTTCGGCGTCATGCTGCTGGCCCCGAGGACGATGGGCTCGGTCGCCGGCTCGCGGCGCAGCGGTTGTTCGATCTCGCGCCCGGCCGCCGTGGGGTCGGCCGAGACGGTGACGGTGCCGTCGACGGCCAGTTCCAGCCTCACGGCGACCTCGGGGACGTTCGGGTCGTCGAGGACGATCGTGCACTGGTCGCCCGAGCCGATCGTCGCGGAGCCGGCACTCAAGCGGCTGACGCGGCCGGCGCCGCGGCCCGACACGACCCGGATCTCGACGGGCCCGACGGGCTCCTGGTCGCGATGCGACGACGGACTCCCGACGCCGACCGTCGCGCCGTGTCGGATGCCGGACTCGTCGAGCCGCAGACCGGGATCGAGCTGCTGTGCGCCGAGATAGAGGTCGACCGACTCAGTGCCCAACGGGGGGCCCACTGGCTCTCGGGTGCGCAGGTCGACCACATTGGTCGCGGCGGTCAAGGCCGGCGATCCCGGCGAGCCGGACAGCGATCGGGCGAGGGAGGCGGCCAGGTCGCTGACGGTGGTGTCGGCCGCGTACTCGCAGATCAGATCGCGTGAGACTCCGCCCCGAGCAGCGGACTCGACCGTGATGAGGAGCCGCATGTGTGCAGGGTAGTCGTTGGTGCGAGGTCGCTCGCACCGTCGTCGCGTCCGCGGTCAGGCGTCGTGGCCGGCTGCTCGCGCCCGATGGCGGCGGACGGCGGCGCGATTCGCGCAGCGGACCGAGCAGTATCGCTGGCGGCCGTTGCGCGTGACGTCGACGACCACCGCCCGGCAGGGATCACCGGGCGTCGTGCCGGCGGCGCAGCGATGCAGGCGATGCATCCCGCGGGTGGTCAGGTGCAGCGCGGTCCCCACGCTGATGACGGCGAACAGGACGTGCGGCAGGCCGCGGGCGTCCCTGTCCCGATAGTGCAGGTGCCAGCCCTCGTCGTCGTGATCGGTCAGTCGTGGATACGCCGACGCGGCCGCCATGTGCTCGTTCAGGATCTGGGCGCGCCGATGCGGGTCGGACGCGTCCACGACGGTCAACCAGTCGTCGATGACCCGCCGAACCTCGCGGTGGTCGCCGGGTCCCTCGGGGAACTCCGCGGTCATGCCGAACTCCCGTGTCCGCGCGACGATGCCGTCGCGGTCGTCGGGCCAGTCGGCGGCGAGCGACGCCGCCATCAGGACCGCGTACTCGCCGTAAGGGTTGAGATGCATAAGACCATTACAGCAGGGTGGGTGTATGCCCACTTTCAGCGACGACACACCACGGCGAGATGCACCATCGGCCACATCGGCACGTCGCGAGCAGGCATGCAATCTCGACCCGCGGAGGCTACGGTGACGGCGGGACTGTCCATGGCGACGATCGGCGGCATGGCCCTGACCGCGCTGTGGATGGTGCTGACCCCCGGGCCCAACATGGTCTACCTCGTGTCGAGGAGCTTGAGCCAGGGCCGGGCGGCCGGGTTGATGTCCTTGGCCGGCACCGGACTCGGCTTCGTGATCTACATGACGCTGGCGAATCTGGGCCTGAACGCCGTGTTCGTCGCAGTGCCCTGGATCTACCTCGCGGTGAAGGCGGCCGGCGTCGGCTATCTGCTCTGGCTGGCCTGGACGGCGCTGAAGCCGAACGGCCGGGGCGTCTTCGACGTGCACGACCTGCGGAAGGACACGCCCCTGACGCTGTTCCGGATGGGTCTGTTCACGAATCTGCTCAACCCGAAGGCCGTGATCATGTACGTCGCGCTGATTCCGCAGTTCATCGACCCGGCGGCGGGCGATCCCGTCGTCCAGGGCTTCCTGCTCGGCACCGTGCAGATCACCGTCAGCATGGCGGTCAACGCGCTCCTGGTCGTGGCAGCCGGATCCATCGCGCGGATCCTGGCCGTGCATCCGCGATGGCTGCGATTCCAGCGTTGGGCCACCGGCGCGATGCTCGGCCTCGTCGCGGTGCTTCTCGCCCGGGAGGCTCCTCGCCCGGCGCCCAGGGGTCCCTGGGCGGGCGACGGCGTGCTGATCCGAAGGGACTAGCCGGGGTGGTCAGTCCGAATGGGCAGATGTGACCCCGGTTGACTAGTATTTCGACGTGCGGCTCCGTCGGAAGGCCGCCGGTCACAAGGGGGGACTTCACGATGGCTCAGGGCCGAGGCGCCGAGACCACCGTCGCGGATCGTCAGCGAGATCGCGCGGCCCGGGGGATCGGTGAACGCGCGGCGACGCGCTTCTCCTCCGATCGACCCGCCCCGCCACGGCGCCGGCGCCCCGCGCTCGCCGCGCTCGCCGTCCTGCTCATCGTGGGAGGTGCCGCGCTCGCGGGCCTGCTGGCCCTGCGGCTCGACTCCCGTACGCCGGTGCTGGTCCTGGCGCAGGACGTTCCCGCGGGCGCGCAGATCACGGCCGATCTGCTCACCACGGCCGACGTCTCGGCCGATGAGCTGCAGGCGGTGCCGAAATCGCAGTCGTCCGAGGTCATCGGCACGTACACGACATCGCCGCTGGTCAAGGGCCAGCTGCTCGAGACCTCTGCCCTGACGCGTGCAGCTCCCATCGGTAGCGATCGCGCGCAGGTCGGCATCCCGCTCGAGGCGGGTCGTGCGCCGGCCTCGTTGCGTTCGGGCGACCTGGTCCGTCTGGTGCGCGTGGGCGACGGCAACTCGCCGCCTGTCCCGATCGCCACGGCGTTGGTGCTGTCGACCGATGTCGACGTCAGTGGCGGGTCCCTGGGCCGCAGTTCCCAGGAGAGCAGCTCGGCGACCGTGTTGGTCCCGACCTCGGCGGCCGACTCCACGGTCGATGCCGCGGCGAACGAACGCCTCGGCATCGCGCTGGTCCAGCGCGGCGTCTCGCTCGACGATGCTCAGCTCGTCGTCCTCGGTGGTTCACGATGAGCTTGATCGCCTTCGCCTCGGCCAAGGGATCGCCCGGTGTCAGCCAGGCGGTCGGCGAACTGGCCCGGCTGTGGGCCGGGGATCCGATCGTCGCCGACCTCGATCCCGCGGGCGGCGACGTGATGCTGCTCCAGCGCGATCGGTCCGGTGATCCGTTGAGCACCGAGACGGGCCTGGTATCGCTGGGTGCCGCGCTGCGCGGCGGGAAGTCCGCCGATCTGGGCGAGCATCTGCAGACCACGCAGGACGGCACGCGCGTACTCGTGGGCGTGTCCACGCCGGTGCAGGTCCACGCGATCGGCCCGGTCTGGTCCCACGTCGCCGACGCCCTGTCGGGCTGGTCCTCCGATGTGCTCGCCGATCTCGGGCGGTTCGACGTCGGCTCGCCGGTCCAGCCCGTCGTCGAGTCCGCCGATGGTGTCGTCTTCATCGCACGCGACGACATCGCGTCGCTGGCTCACCTGCGCGAGCGGCTGTACGGCCTGCGCGAGCCGCTGGCGATGGGTCGCATGGGCGGCACGCCGGTCGGCGTGGCTCTGGTGGGCGATCCGCGCCAGGAGCGCTCGCTGTCCGACGCCGTCCGCCTGCTGGCCTCGGCCGGGCTCGACGTGAAGCCGCTGGGCATCATCGCCCGCGATCCCCGCGCCGTCGCCGAATGGTGGGCCATGTCGCCGCGCGCGCGGCAGCGCTCGGTGTACCAGCGCTCCCTGGTCGACGTCGCCGAACGCATCCGAGCACTTGTCGGCAGTCGCATCTCCGTTCCCGGAGAGGCCTCGTAGCCATGGATCAGTTGCTGCTCCGCCGCCTCCGCGAAGAGGTCGCCGACGCCCTGGCCGACCAGCGCCGCCAGGACGCCACCGCCGGCATGCCTCAGATGACCAGCGAGGACGAACGCCAGTTCGCCCGCGCCGTCATCTCGCGCGTCCTGGAATCGCATGCCCGGCGCGAGATCGCCGCCGGCCGCACGCCGCCCAGTCCGGGCGAGGAGGCCGAACTCGCCGACGGCATCCACGCCGCTCTGTACGGCGTCGGCCGCCTGCAACCGCTGCTCAACGACCCCGAGGTCGAGAACATCGACATCAACGGTTTCGACAACGTCTTCGTCGGCTACGCCAATGGCGAGGAGCGTCGTCATCCGCCGGTCGCCGAGAGCGACGACGAGCTGATCGAGCTGGTGCAGATCCTGGGCGCCTACTCGGGCCTGGCCAGCCGTCCGTTCGATTCGGCCAATCCGCAGCTGGACCTGCGGTTGCCGGACGGCTCGCGTCTCTCGGCCGTCATGGGCGTGACCCAGCGGCCCGCGCTCTCGATCCGTCGGGCGCGACTGAGCCGCGTCACGCTCGACATGCTGATCGAGAACGAGTCGATGACGCCCGATCTGGCGTCGTTCCTGTCGGCGGCGGTCGCGGCGCGCAAGAACATCATGATCGCGGGCGCCACGAACGCCGGCAAGACCACGCTCCTGCGGGCGCTCGCGAACGAGATCCCCGCCGGCGAGCGACTCATCACGGTCGAGCGTGCACTCGAGCTGGGGCTCGGCGAGTTCGCCGATCTGCATCCCAACGTGGTGGCGATGGAGGAACGGCTGGCCAACTCCGAGGGCCAGGGCGCCATCGCGATGTCGGAGCTCGTCCGCCGCTCGCTGCGCATGAATCCCAGCCGCGTCATCGTCGGCGAGGTGCTCGGCGACGAGATCGTCACGATGCTCAACGCGATGAGCCAGGGCAACGACGGATCGCTGTCGACGATCCACGCCAACTCCTCGATCGAGGTGTTCAACCGCATCTGCACGTACGCGGTGCAGTCGGCCGAACGACTGCCCGCCGACGCCACCATGATGCTGATCGCCGGCGCGATCGACTTCGTGGTGTTCGTCGAGCGCCGCAACGACTTCGCGACCGGCGGCGGGCTGCGACGCATGATCACGTCGGTCCGCGAGGTCAACGGTGTCGACGGTCACGTGCTGTCGAGCGAGGTGTTCGCGGCCGGTCCCGACGGGCCGGCCGAACCCGCGGCGGCCATCAGCTGTGCGCAGGAGCTCGCGCACCACGGCTACCGACCGGCCAGCTACGCGCCCGGGGGGTTCTGACATGTCACCCCAGCTGCTGGCGATCATCGGGCTCGGCGCTCTGGCGGGCGCCGGCGGAGTCCTGCTGATCCGTGCACTCGACCCGCCCGAGTCCACGGGAGTCCGCGCGCCGTCGACCCTGCTCGCGACGCTGAAGGACTACGGGGCCCGCCTGCCGTTCGCGGTGGGGGCGGGCCTGCTGATCCTGCTGTTGACGCGCTGGCCCGTCCTGGCCGGTGCGGCCGGCCTATTGGTGTTCTTCGGCCCGGCCCTGCTGGGCGGAATCGCGGCGGAACGGCGTTCGATCGCCCGGCTCGAGGGGCTGGCGGCCTGGACCGAGTCGTTGCGCGACACGATCGCGGGCGCCGTCGGCCTGGAACAGGCGATCCCGGCCACGGCCTATGCCGCCAGCCCGGCCATCAAACCGCACCTGATGCAGCTGTCCGACCGGCTGCGGGTACGAACGCCCTTGCCGACCGCTCTCCAGCTGTTCGCCGACGAACTCGATGACTCCAGTGCCGACCTGATCATCGCCGCGCTGATGCTCAACGCGCGACTGCGCGGCCCCGGCCTGCGCGAGGTGCTCGGATCATTGGCGCGCTCCTCACGCGAGGAGCTCGAGATGCGGCGCCGCATCTCTGCCCAACGCGCCTCGACCCGCCGCAGCGTGCAGATCGTCGTGGGGGTCACGGTGGCGTTCGTCCTCGGGCTCGCCCTGTTCAACCGCGGATACGTCGAGCCGTACTCGTCGGCGGCCGGACAGGTCGTCCTGCTGGTCGTGCTGGGCTTCTTCGCCGCGGGCTTCGCCTGGATGCGGCGTCTCGCGGTGTTCGAGGTGCCCGAGCGCTTCATGTTCAGCCGCCGCGAGGATTCGATGCGAGGTGCACGATGACCGGCGTCCTGCTCGCGGGAGCCGCGATCGGCCTGGGCGTGTACCTGCTGGTCCTGCGCTTCGACACCGGGACGGGCACCGCGGCCGCCGAGCTGGCCCGGCTCGACGCCAGCCGTGCGCGGGCCGTGCGCGACGAACTGGTCGATGCCGACCGCACCTCCGACGTCTCGCCCCGGGTCCGCCGCGTCGGCGCCAGCCTGCGCTCTGCGATCGAGACGCGCGGGTACCGCCTGCCGCCGAGCGTCGTGTCCGATCTGGCGATCATGGGCCGCTCGGTCGAGGCGCATCTGGGCATGAGCGTGTTGGGCGCGATCGCGGGCATGTTCGCTCCCTGGGTCGCGATGGCGCCGTTCGTGCTTGCATTCGGGCTCAGCCCGATCGTTCCGCTGTGGCTCGCGGTCCTCGGCGCCGTGGGCGGCTTCGTCCTCACGAGCGTCGCGCTGGCAGCCACCGCGCACGAGCGGCGGCGCGCCTTCCGCCATGTGGTCAGCGCCTTCCTCGACCTGGTGTCGATGAACTTGGCGGGCGGACGCGGTGTCCCGGAGGCCTTGGCTTCGGCCGCCCAGCTGAGCGAGGGCTGGGCCATGGTGCGCATCCGCGACGCCATGGAGACCGCACGGCTACAGGGCATCACGCCCTGGGCTGCCCTCGGCACTCTCGGCGAGCAGATGGCGGTCGAGGAGCTGCGCGATCTGGCCGCGGCGCTGGCCCTCGTCGCCGAGGACGGCGCCAAAGTCCGAGATTCGCTGGCGGCGCGCGCCGTCTCGATGCGACAGCGCGAATTGGCCGATGCCGAGAGCGAGGCCGCCAAGCGTTCCCAATCGATGCTGATCGCCCAGCTGCTGCTGTGCGTCGGCTTCCTGCTGTTCCTGATCTATCCCGCGATCTCGAAGGTCGTCGGGATCTGAGAACCCCCAACGAGCTCGCGACCGCAGCTCGAACGAACGGAGTCACACCATGAACATCTCACCGGCCCACCCCCTGGGCTATCTGCTGCTCGTCCTCGGCACCAGGCTCGACAAGCCGCGCGACGAGAAGGGCGCGTCGGCGGTCGAGTGGATCATCATCTCGGCCATCGTCGTCGGCGTCTGCGGCCTGATCGCCGCCGTGCTCGTGCCCGCCCTGCAGGGCGAGGCCAACGAGATCTCCGACGAGATCCGCCAGCAGTGATCGTCCGGACCTGACCCACCGATGACATCCAGACGGTCCCGCGATGAACGGGGATACAGCTCGATCGAGCTGGTCCTCTACATGCCCCTGCTGTTGGGGGCCATCGTGGTGACCGTCCAGTTCGCCCTGGTGTACCTGGCGAACGAGTACGCCTCGGCCGCGGCCCGCGAGGCCAATCGCGTGGCCCGCGTGACCGGCGACATCGGCGAGGGCACACAGAAGGGCTATGCCGTCGTCGACGGCATGGGCGACGGGCTGCTCGGATCGGCTCGGGTCGAGGTGCGTCAGATCGGCGACGACACGGTCGAGACCGTGGTGCGCGGCCGAGCACCCCAGATCGTGCCGTTCATCAACGTCGTCGACGTCACCGAGACCGTGCGCGGCCCGATCGAGCGCTTCGACCCCGATGGGGCACCGTGAGCACCCCGTCACGCCGAACCAGGCGCCGCGCAGACGAACGCGGCTCGGTCGCGATCGAGGTCGTGCTGATGATCCCGGTCCTGGTGATGTTCACGCTCCTCGTCGTCGCGGGCGGCCGGTTCGTGTCGATCCGCGCCGACGTCGAGGCGGCGGCCCGCGACGCCGCCCGTGCCGCGTCGTTCGAGCGCTCGGTCGACGATGCTCGCTCGGTGGCGCGCTCGACGGTCGCCGATCAGCTCGATCCGTTCTGGCAGTGCCAGACGGCGGGCCTGACGGGCAACTTCGTCGCCGGCGGTGTCGTCGAGGTCTCGATCGACTGCGAGGTCCCGGTCGGCGACCTAGGCCTGGTCGGACTCGGCGGCTCCGTGCCCGTCAAGGTCACCGGCAGCGCGCCGTTGGACACCTATCGGAGGACCGGATGACGCCTCGGCCCCGAAACGACACGCGCGACGAGGCCGGCATGGCCACGTTGTTCGTCGTCGGCATGTCCCTCCTGCTGCTGGTGTGCGCGGGCCTGGTGGTCGACGGCGGCCTGGCGATCAACGCACGCATGCGGGTCGCCGACGACGCCGAGCAGGCCGCTCGGGTCGGTGCCGACTCGATCGACGTCGCCGTGCTGCGCGACGGAGGCGGCATCGTGATCGATCGCGGCCTGGCCCGATCCCGGGCGGCTGACTACCTGCGCGATCGCGGCTACAGCACGGGGCAGTACCGCGTCGACGTGCTCGCCGACGGCACGGTCGACGTCGAGGTCGAGGACACCACGTCCACCTTGCTGCTGGGCCTGGTCGGCGTGCCCCAGTACGACGTCGGAGCCGGAGCGGTCGCGGCTCCCGAGACTGACGAACAGGCCGACCCGAATGGAGGGCAACCCTGATGAGTGTCGATGAACACGAGCATCGCGAGACCTCGGCCACGCGCTTCGAGCAGCTGGTCGAGCGCCACGAACCCGAACGCAGTCGCAAGGAGGCGTTCGGCTCGGCCGTCGTCCTCGTGCTGTTGCTGATCGGCCTCCCGGCGCTGCTGCTGGTGTTGGCCGGTGCGCCGTCGTTGCCGCACGATCTGCCGGGCCCGCGCGAGTTCGCCCGGCAGCTGAGCGTCGAGGACGTCGTGGCCGTACTGGTCGGCATCGTGTGGCTGGCATGGCTGTTCTTCGTGGTCTGCGTCGTCCTCGAGGTCGTGGCCGCCCGGCGCGGAGGACTGGCGGCCGCGGTGCCGCTGGGTGGCCCGTTTCAGCGGCTGGCGCGTGTCCTGATCGGTGCCCTGCTGCTGAGCGGCATCATGGCCACACCGGCGCAGGCGGTCTCCGAGCTGCCCGCGCAGCAGCCCGCGGTCGTCGCGGGAATCTCCTCGGCCTCGATGGATGCGGAGATCGCGGTACTCGACGATCTGGTCGAGAACCGCGCCGAGGCCTCGGCCGCCGAGATCGCGGGTCACAAGACCTACACCGTCAAGGCCCCCCACAACGGCTATCACGACAACCTCTGGGACATCGCCGAGCGTCACCTGGGCGATGGGCGCCGGTATCACGAGATCTTCGAGCTGAACAAGGACAGGGCGCAGCCCGACGGTCGTCGCCTGGAACTGGCACGGCTGATTCAGCCGGGCTGGGACCTGATCATGCCCGACGATGCGGTCGGCCTCACCACGGCGCCGGCGCCCGCCCCCGAGACCGCGACCACCCCGGCCCCGGCCAGTGAGACGGTCGATGCGGCCGTCGATGAAGGGGGAGGCACCATCGTCGACCGGGCCTTCGATGCCGTCGGACAGTGGCCGGCCGGCTCGGGCATGCTCGCGGCCAGCGTCCTCGGGGCGCTGCTGCTGGTGCGCCGCCGACGCATCGGTCGCCGCCCCGACGACGACGCCCGCGCGATCGAGGCTGATCTGCGGGTCGCGGCCAGCACCGACCGCACGGCCTGGCTCGACGTCGCCCTGCGCCGCCTGGCCGCCGCGTGCCGCAGCGCGGGTCGGACCCCGCCCGCGGTGTACTCGGTGCTGCTGTCCGATGATGCGGTCGAGCTGCTGATCAGTCCCGATGCGCCCGACGGGGTCGAGGGCTGGAGTGTCCACGACGAGGGCCGGCGCTGGCGCTGCGAACGCGGCGAGGATTCCGATCTCGACGATCTGCCGCCCGGCGAGACGGTGCCGTATCCCGCCCTGGTCAGCCTGGGTGTCGACCTGCAGGGCCGCGACGTGCTGGTCGACCTGGAGTCGGCCGGTGGCATCGTCTCGGTCGGCGGTTCGCCGCGTGTCGCCGAACAGGTCGCCTCGTCGCTGGCGATCCAGGCAGCCACGGCCCCGTGGGCCGAGTCGGTCCGGGTGACCGCGAACGCCCTGCCCGCGGGCATCGCCGACATCGGCATCGAGCGGCTGACGGTCGTCGACGACCTCGCCGACGAGCTGGACGATCTGTCGGCGCACGTCGGGTCGCTGCCCGACGACGTGCTGCGCGGCCGGATCGGACGTCGCGCGCCCGCACCGGCACGGCTCGTCGTCGCCGGCACGACGCCTGCCTCCGAGGTGGGCGATCGGCTGGGCCGGCTGGCCGGCGGAGGCGGTGGACGGGCGCTCTCGGTCGTCGTGGTCGGCGAGCACGGGGCCGCGCGCTGGCGCATCCGGGTCGACGACCGCGGCAATCTGGAGCTGCCGCAGCTGGGCATCGCCACGACGGCCAACCGTCTGGGTGCCGAGCAGGTCGAAGCGGTCGCGGATCTGTTCGTGTCGGGCCGAGAGCCCGAGCCGCAGGGCGAACGTGCGGCCCTTCCCGGGGTTCCACGCCCGGTCGACGACGCCGCGTGGGCCACGGCCGCGCACCGTGTCGGCGTGATCGGCAAGGTCGCGGTGCAGGGCGTCGACGCCGAGGTGCCGCGCATCGACCAGAGCCTCGAGATCATCACGTATCTGGCCCTCCATCCGGAGGGGGTGCATCCGAATCTGCTGGGTGCGGCGATCTGGCCGCGTGGCGTGACGCCCGACGTGCTCGAGGCCGCCGTCGCCCGCGCGCGCGAATTACTCGGCCCCGATCTCGACGGCACCCATCTGCTGCGTGAGGACGCCGAGGGCCGCCTGTCGCTGGCCGAGGCGGTCGTGTGCGACTGGCACGCGGTGATGTCTCTGCTGGCGCAGGCGCGTCGCACCACCCAGCTCTCGACCGAGACCGATCTGTTGCGTCGCGCCCTGTCGTTCGTCCGCGGCGAGCCGTTCGAGGGCTCGGCCCGCGGCCGCTACGCCTGGGTGGCCCGCGACGACCTGCCGCGCACGATGACCCGGGTGCTGGTCGACGCGGCCGAGCGTCTCGTGCAGCTGCTCGGCGGCGATCCCGGGGGTGCGGGACAAGCCGCCGAAGGGGGATTGCGCATCGCTCCGGGACACCAGCCGTTGTGGCGTTCGCTGCTGCGGGCCCGGTCGACGACCGAGGGCGTGGCCGGGGTCCATCGCACCCTCGAGGAGATGGTGCACGCACTGCGCGGCATCCCGCTCGAGGCCGAGACCGAGGCGCTGGTCGAGGAACTGTTGCCGCCGACGCCCGAGGCCGCCCAGGCATGAGACACTGGAGCCTCAGGGGGACCACGATGACCACGAATCGCGGAGGCGCGCGCCGGCGCCTCGCCACCATCGCGCTGATCAGCACGGGCGCGCTTGTGCTCACCGCATGCGGTGACGACGAGCAGTCCGATCCGCCCCGGCCCACCAGCACCGCGTCCGCACCGTCGCCGACCGAACAGGTCGAGGCGGCGTACCAGCGCTACTGGGACGTCTACGTCCAGCTCTCCAACTCCGGCGACATCGATTCAGCAGCGTTCACCGGCATCGCCGAGGGAAGCTTCATCGAGTCGACGCTGAAGAACCTGCGTGATCAGGCCGACTCCGGCGTCGTTCGGGTCGGTGAGCCGGCGTTCAGCGCGTTCCGCACCGAGGTCAAGGGCCAGAAGGCGACCTCGTTGGTATGTCTCGACGAGCGTGAGTGGAGCGCCAAGCACGACGGCGAGAAGCTGCCACCGCCCGATACCGATCCCAGCCCGATCGAGGCGAGCCTCGAGCGCCGCGACGGCGGGTGGATCGTGACCGATCTGGACTTCCGCAAGGGGGAGACATGTCCGTCCGCGAAGTGACCCGTCTCGTGGCCGCTCTGGCGCTGGCCCTGGTAGCGCTCACGATCACGGCGAGCCCGTCCTCGGCGGCCGACTGCACGACCTGGCAGGACGAGAACGGCACGATCCACTACGACTGCGACGAGATCGACCCCGGAGGAGGCCAGGACGGCGAGGTCGGTCCCGCGCCCGTCACCTGCGATCTCGAAGGCCAGTACGACGACCTGTGCATCGGTCAGGACGCCTGCTGGATGAACGATCCTGCCGCGGTACAGGATCCCGAGGAGCTCAAGGACACCCCTAAGCCCAGCGAGGACTCCCACGTCGTCTACATCAGTTGTCAGCGACCCGACGGGTCCACATATGACCGCTGGTACTGGAACGAGGATGTCCCGGCGATCACGATCGAGGACCGCATCAGGTCGGCGATGGGCGCGCTCGACCTGCCGACGATCGAGGCGTCCTTCAATCCGCCGGCGCGCACGTTGGTGAACCTGCCGACGTGGTGGTGGGCCGAGGGCGCACAGGCCGGCGAGATCCGCGGCTCCGAGGCGCTCGGCATGATCGCGGTCGCGACGCCGCGCGGCTTGAGCGTCGTCCCGGGTGACGGTTCGGCCTCGCAGGCGTGTCCGATGTCGGTCACCAGATCCGATACCTGCACGTACACCTACCGTCGTTCCGGCGAGTACACCGCGACGCTGTCCATCGTGTACGACATCCGTTTCGAGATGAACGGGCAGGCGATCGATATGGCCGAGGTACCGGCCGAACTGCGCACCGTCACGATCGACGACGACGTCCCGGTCCGGGTGCGCGAGGTGCAGACTCGGGTCACGAAGGTCCGCTGAGCGACCGCGAGGCGACACCGAGATCAGCACCACGATCGCTGCGGTGTGCCATGCGGCTCTACTCTGGATGTGATGACCGACCAGCCCGCCGTCGCCTACCTGGATCACGCGGCCACGACGCCGATGTGGCCCGAGGCGATCGACGTGATGACCACCGAGCTCGCGCGGCTCGGCAATGCCTCGTCCCTCCACACGTCCGGCAGGGCCGCTCGCCGGGTCGTCGAGGAGTCGCGTGAACTGATCGCCGAACGGCTGGGTGCGCGCCCCAGCGAGGTGGTGTTCTGCTCCGGCGGCACCGAGGCGAACAATCTGGCGATCAAGGGTCTGTACTGGTCGCGGCAGGCGCTCGATCCGTCGCGCCGGCGCGTGGTGTTCAGCTCGATCGAGCATCATGCCCTGCTGGATCCGGTGACCTGGCTGGCCAAGCACGAGGGTGCCGAGGTCGCGATGACGCCGGTCGACCGCACGGGTCGCATCGAGGTCGAGGCGCTGCGTTCCGCGGTCGAGTCCGATCCGTCGACCGTCGCGGCGGTCACCACGATGTGGGCCAATAACGAGATGGGCACGATCCAGCCCATCGACGAGGTCGTACGTATCGCGCGAGAACACGGCATCCCCGTGCACAGCGACGCGGTCCAGGCGGCCGGATACGTGCCCTTGGACTTCGCCGCCAGCCAACTCGACGCCATGACCGTCACGGCGCACAAGCTCGGCGGCCCGGTCGGCGTGGGCGCCCTGGTGATCAAGCGCGAGCACGATCCCGTGGCGCTCCTGCACGGCGGGGGACAGGAGCGCGACATCCGGTCCGGCACGATCGGCGTGGCGCTGATCGCCTCGTTCGCGACGGCGCTCGACCTCACGGTGCAGCGTCAGGCCGAGACGTCGGCACGCATCGAGCGCCTGCGCACGCGGCTGGTCGACGGCGTGCGTCGCGTCGTGCCCGATGCGGTCGTCAACGGCGATCCGGCGTCCGGCCCGACCCATCGCCTGCCGAACATCGCTCACGTGACGTTCCCGGGGTGCGAGGGCGACGCGATGCTGATGCTGCTCGACGCCCAGGGCGTCGAGTGTTCGACCGGTTCGGCGTGCGCCGCAGGCGTGCCGCAGCCCAGCCATGTGCTGCTGGCGATGGGCTTCGACGAGACAGCGGCCCGCGGATCGCTTCGATTCAGCCTGGGACACACCTCGACCGAGGCCGACGTCGACCGCCTGATCGAGGTGCTGCCGGCGGTCCACGAGCGGGCGCGCAAGGCCGCCGGCGTGCGGGGCGTGTCATGACGGCCCGGCCTCTGCGGGTCGTCGCGGCGATGTCCGGCGGTGTCGACTCCGCGGTCGCCGCCGCCCGAGCGGTCGATGCCGGTCACGATGTGACGGGTGTCCACCTCGCGCTGAGTCGCAATCCGCGGTCGTACCGGTCCGGAGCACGCGGATGCTGCTCGATCGAGGACAGCAACGACGCGCGGCGGGCCGCCGACACCCTCGGTATCCCGTTCTACGTCTGGGACATGAGCGAGGAGTTCGCCGACACCGTCGTCGACGACTTCGTCGCCGAGTACACCGCCGGACGCACCCCGAATCCGTGCCTGCGCTGCAACGAGAAGATCAAGTTCGCCGCGGTGCTTGACCGGGCGCTCGCGCTGGGCTTCGACGCGGTCGCTACCGGCCACTACGCGCGACTGGAGACCGGCGCCGACGGATTCGTGCAGATGCACCGCGCCGAGGATCACGGCAAGGACCAGTCGTACGTGCTCGGCGTGCTGACCCAGCAGCAGTTGAGCCACTCGCTGTTCCCACTCGGCGACACCACGAAGGACGTCGTGCGCGCCGAGGCCGAACATCGCGGGCTGCAGGTGGCGCGCAAGCCCGACAGCCACGACATCTGCTTCATCGCCGACGGCGACAACGCCGGATGGCTGACCGAGAAGCTCGGACCGAAGCCGGGTCCGATCGTCGACGAGTCCGGCGAGGTGCTCGGCGCCCATGAGGGGGCCTACGCGTTCACGATCGGCCAGCGCCGCGGCCTGCGGCTGGGCGTTCCTGCTCCCGACGGCAAGCCGCGCTTCGTGCTCGATATCGAGCCTGTCTCGGGCACCGTGACGGTCGGTCCTCGCGAGTCGCTGACGGTCGACGTACTGGACTGCGTCAAGCCGCTGTGGTGCGCGGGTCCGCCCGCCGACGGCGAGTACACCGTGCAGCTGCGCGCCCACGGCGACGAGCACGCGGCCAGGGTCGAGGTCGCGGACGACGAGACGGTCAGGGTCGAACTGATCGACCCGGCGGCCGGTATCGCGCCCGGACAGGCCTGCGTGATCTACGACGGCACGCGGGTCGTCGGCTCGGCCACGATCGATCGCACCTCACGGCTCGCCCGCCGGTGAGCGCACGCTCCACGGGTGTCGGATCGATGCCCGGCCTCGACATCGTCGAGACCACGAAGCTCGTTCTGGGCGAGTGCGAGGACCTGCCGTTCCTGCCCGAGCTGCCGGCGCGTGGTCCCCACGCCCAGATGATCGGGCGCACGCTCGGCCTGATCACGGCGTTGGGTGCCGACCTCCAGCCGGATGGTTGGCGCATCGGGGTGGGTGCGGGCATCGACCAGCGCCGGGCCCGTTCGCTGCTGGCCCAGGATCTGGACCTCGTCGAGGAGATCGCCCACGACCACGACGGCCCGTTCAAGGTGCAGGTCGCGGGTCCGCTGACCCTGGCCGCATCGGTGGAGCATCCACGCGGCGACAAGATGCTGGCCGATCACGGGGCACGCCGCGAGTTGACCGAGGCCTGGGTCGTCGGCCTCGGAGAACATCTGGCGGATCTGTCGCGGCGCTTCGCGCATGCCGATCTGATCGTGCAGGTCGACGAGCCGGCGATCCGCTCCGTACTCGACGGGCAGGTGCCGACCGCCAGCGGCTACCGGACCCACCGCGGGCTCGACGATCCCGAGGTCGATGCGCATCTGCGGCCCGCGGTCGAGGTGATCCGCGATGCGGGGGCGGTCCCGGTGGTCCATGCGTGTGCGGCGGACCTGCCGGTGGCGCTGCTGGGTGGCGCCGGGTTCGCGGCGATCTCGTTCGATCTCGATCGGGCGAGGCCGCTCGACGCCTGGGCCGAGGCGTTCGACGCCGGAGTCGATCTATGGGTGGGTGCGATCGCGTCGACCGATGCGCTCCGACCACCGTCGTCCGGTTCGTCGGCCGATCGGGTCGCGGCGTTCTTCAGCGCCCTCGGCTACGAGCTGGAGTCGTTCGCCGACCGGCTGGTAGTCACGCCGGCCTGCGGCCTCGCGGGCGCATCGACCGCATGGTCCCGTGCGGCGCTGGGCCTGTGTGCCGAAACGGCGCATCGCCTGGGTTCGTGAGCGTGACCGGTCGCCGCCGCCGGTAGATTGACCCGATGGACTGGAACGATCCTCCCGAGGAGGCGCTGCCCGATGCGGAGGCCGACGCGCGGCCTCCGGTCGATCTGGCAGGCATGCTGCTGAGCGCCAATGGCTTCCTCGTGGTCGGTTTCGGCACGCTCCTGCTGCTCACGCCCGTCGGTGACGGCCAGCGGGTCGACGCCCCCGATTTCGGGACCATCGAGGCGCTCGGGATCATCGGCATCGGTCTGGCCCTGATCGCGTCCGCCGTGTGGCGGCGCGACCGCAAGGTCCTCGGACCGGTCGTCGGCGCCGCGGGTCTTCTCGGATCGGTCGCGTGCCTGGCGGTCATGAACGTCGGCCTGATGGCGGTGTGCCCGACCCTCGGCCTGCTGGCGCTGGTCAACCGGCCGCTGCCCTCGGTCCCCGAGGCGTGAGCGCTGTCGCCGTCTCGCATTAGGCTCAGGGCATGACGCAGCGGGGTTCAGACGACGAGATCCGGCAACGCCATCGCGAGTTGGCCGAGGTCATCGAGGGGCACCGGCAGCGCTATCACCGCGACGACGCGCCGACCGTCTCCGACGCCGAGTACGACGCCCTGATGCGCGAGCTGATGGACCTCGAGGAGCAGCTGCCCGAGCTGCGCACGCCCGACTCGCCGAGTCAGCAGGTCGGCGGGGCGCTGTCGTCCTCGTTCGAGGCCTACGAGCACCGCGAGCGCATGATGAGCCTCGACAACGCGTTCAGCGTCGATGAGCTCGAGGCCTGGTACGGGCGGCTGGTGCGCGAAGGCATCGACGATGCCGAGTTCCTGTGCGAGCTCAAGGTCGACGGCCTGGCCATCTCGCTGACCTACGAGGACGGCCGCCTGACTCGCGGTGTCACCCGCGGCGACGGCCGCGTCGGCGAGGACGTCACCCAGAACGTGCGCACCATCAAGGCGATCCCTCACCGGCTCACGGGCACCGAGGAGTACCCGGTGCCGGCGTACGTCGAGATCCGTGGCGAGGTGTTCTTCCCGACCCGGGAGTTCGAGGAGTTCAACACGGCCTGGTCCGAAGCCGGCAACAACCCGTTCTCCAATCCGCGCAACGCCGCTGCCGGCACCTTGCGCATGAAGGACGCTCGCGTCACCGCGTCGCGTCCGTTGTCGATGGTGTGCCACGGCATCGGGTACCGCGAAGGCTTCAGCCCGGCCCGTCAGTCCGAGGCGTATCAGGCGATGGCGGCCTGGGGGCTGCCCACCAGCGACCGGGTCAAGGTGGTGCCCGATCTGGCCGGGGTGCAGGAGTTCATCGACTACTACGGCGAGCACCGGCACGACGTGATCCACGAGATCGACGGTGTCGTGGTCAAGGTCGACCAAGTGTCGTTGCAGGGGCGCCTCGGGTCCACGTCGCGGGCTCCGCGGTGGGCTATCGCGTTCAAGTACCCGCCCGAGGAGGTCAACACCAGATTGATCGACATCCGGGTCAACGTCGGCCGCACCGGGCGCGTCACCCCGTACGGCGTCATGGAGCCGGTGCGCGTCGCAGGATCCACCGTCGAGATGGCCACGCTGCACAACCAGCACGAGGTCAAGCGCAAAGGCGTTCTGATCGGCGACATGGTGGTGCTGCGCAAGGCCGGCGACGTCATCCCCGAGATCGTCGGCCCAGTCGCGCAGCTGCGCGACGGCACCGAGCGCGAGTTCGTGATGCCGACCGAGTGTCCCTCGTGCGGCACCCCGCTGGCGCCCAGCAAGGAGGGCGACGCCGACATCCGATGCCCCAACACCCGCACGTGCCCGTCGCAGTTGCGCGAACGGCTCAGTCACGTCGGCGGTCGCGGCGCGTTCGACATCGAGGTGTTCGGCTGGGAGAGCGCCACCGCATTGCTCGAGGCGGGCGCGCTGGTCGACGAATCGGGCCTGTTCTCGCTCACCGAGGCAGATCTGCTCACGATCCCCGCGTTCACTCGTGCCGCCAAGAAGTCGGAGGTCGAGGCGGGCGCCGGCGAACGCGTGCTGAGCGCCAACGGCACGGCCCTGCTGGCCAACCTGCAGAAAGCCAAGGAGCAGCCGCTGTGGCGTGTGCTGGTCGCCTTGTCCATCCGCCACGTCGGGCCCACCGCGGCGCGGGCCCTGGCCACCGAGTTCGGCTCGATCGACGCCATCCGTGCGGCAACGGCCGATGAACTCGCCGCGGCCGAGGGGGTGGGTCCCACGATCGCCGACGCGGTCGTCGAATGGTTCGGCGTCGACTGGCATGTCAACATCGTCCGGCGATGGGCCGAGGCCGGGGTCCGGATGGCCGACGAACGCGACGACTCGATCCAGCGCACGCTCGAGGGCCTCACGATCGTCGTCACCGGATCGCTCGAGGGCTACACACGCGACTCCGTCAAGGAGGCCATCATCGCGCGCGGTGGCAAGGCGGCCGGCTCGGTCAGCAAGAAGACCGACTACGTCGTGGTGGGCGAGAACGCCGGTTCCAAGGCCGACAAGGCCGAGCAGCTGGGGGTCCCGATCCTCGACGAGGCCGGTTTCGACAAGCTCCTGGCCCAGGGTCCCGGCTGAGTCAGGCGCCGACTCGTGCGGCGATGATCTCGGCGAGGCGGTCGGGGTGCTGGCTGGGCAGCCAGTGCGTCGCGCCCTCGATGATCTCGAAGCGGTAGGGACCGGTGACGTACTGCTCGCACAGGTCGGCGCCCTTGCGGCCCAGCGCCACGTCACCGTCGCTCCAGACGTAGGTGGTCGGCACCGTGACGCGTCGCATGTCTCCACGTTTGACCAGCGGTAGCGACCGGTACCACCCCAATCCGCCGAGCAGGGCGCCGTCGTCGACGATGCGCTCCAGGTACGTGTCGACCTCGGCATGCGTCATACCGGCGCGGCGCAGGAAGGTCCGGGCCGTCTTGGGATTCGACAGCAGCTTGGTCGGCAGCCCGGGAATCTGGAACATCGCCATGTAGTACGACTTCAGACCCTGCGAGCTTGTCAGCATCGACTTCAAGAAGGCCGCCGGATGCGGCACCGACACCGCCGTGAGCGTCTCGACCGACTCGGGGTGTTGCCCCGCGAGCCCCCAGGCCACGGCCGCGCCCCAGTCGTGGCCCACGACGTGCACGGGCCGGCCGATCCGCTCGATCAGGACCTGGACGTCTTCGACCAGTTCGGAGCCCCGGTACGAGAACCGCGAGCGCGGGCGCGCCCGAGGGGAGTAGCCGCGTTGGTCCGGGGCGTACGTCCGGAGCCCGTGGGCATGGAGTCGTTCGGCGACGTCGCCCCAGGCGGCCGCGCGTTCGGGGAAGCCGTGCAGCAGGACGACCGGGATGCCGTCCTCGGGACCGGAGTCGATGACATCGAATGTGAACGGACCGCGGGAGTACTCGACGATACGAGGCATGAGTGCATCGTCGCAGGTCAGAGAGGGTTTGGCCAGGGATCGACCGAGTTCACGCGTGATGGCCGGTATACGGACCTCACACGCGTGAACTCGGCCCACCGGCCGGTCCCTAGGATAGGAGGGCCCGAATCTTCCAAGGAGCTGCATGTCGTCCGGAATCTCCCGTGCCGACGTCGAGCATTTGGCCGGATTGGCTCGCATCGAGCTGTCCGAGGCCGAACTCGACCGTCTGGCCGCGGACCTGCCCGCCATTCTCGAGCACGTCGCCACCATCCAGGAGTACGTGGGGCAGCAGGCCGCTGGGGACGACGTCCCGGCGATGAGTCACCCGCTGCCGGTCGACAACGTGTTCCGCGCCGACGAGGTGCGTCCGTCGTTGACGCCCGACGAGGCATTGTCGGGCGCGCCCGAGTCGGAGCAGCAGCGCTTCGTGGTCCCCAAGATCCTCGGGGAGGACTGACATGGCCCGGACCGATATGGACCAGACCGATCTGACCAGGCTCAGTGCCGATCAGGCGGCCCGTGCGCTCGCAGCCGGCGAGACGTCGTCGGTGGAGCTGACCCGGGCCCTCCTGGACCGCATCGACGCGGTCGACGCCGAGATCCACGCGTTCCTGCACGTCGATCCCGAGGGCGCGCTGGCCGCAGCCCGTGCGAGCGACGAACGCCGAGCCGCGGGCGAGGCGACCTCGTATCTGGCGGGCGTGCCGATCGCCGTCAAGGACGTCTTCGCGACGATCGGGCAACCCACGACGTGCGGTTCGAAGATCCTCGAGGGCTGGATGCCCCCGTACGACGCCACGGCGGTGGCGAAGCTGCGGGCGGCGGGTCTGCCGATCCTGGGCAAGACCAATATGGACGAGTTCGCGATGGGTTCGTCCACGGAGCACTCGGCGTACGGCCCCACCCGCAATCCCTGGGACACCACGCGAGTTCCCGGCGGCTCGGGCGGTGGTTCCGCGGCGGCCGTCGCCGCGTTCGAGGCTCCGCTCGCGCTGGGTACCGACACCGGCGGCTCGATCCGCCAGCCGGGTGCCGTCACGGGCACGGTCGGCGTCAAGCCCACGTACGGCGGTGTCAGCCGTTACGGCCTGGTGGCGATGGCCAGCAGCCTCGATCAGGCCGGCCCCGTGACCCGCACCGTCCTCGACGCCGCACTGCTGCACGAGGTCGTCGCGGGTCACGACCCGATGGACTCCACCAGCATCGACGCGCCGGTGCCCGCGGTCGTCGCGGCCGCGCGGCGGGCTGACGTCAAGGGCCTCAAGATCGGCCTGGTGCGCGAGCTGCAGGGTGAGGGATTCCAGGCCGGCGTGCTCGCCCGGTTCGACGAGGCCGTCCACCTGCTCGCCGATGCCGGCGCCGAGGTCGTCGAGATCTCGTGCCCGAGCTTCGTGCACGCCATCGCTGCCTACTACCTGGTCATGCCCAGCGAGGCCAGCAGCAACCTGGCCCGCTTCGATGCCATGCGTTACGGCCTGCGCGTCGCTCCCGAGGGAGTCGCCGATCCCAGCGCCGAACAGGTCATGGCGGCATCGCGCGACGCCGGATTCGGCGACGAGGTCAAGCGCCGCATCATCCTCGGTACCTACGCCCTGTCCAGCGGCTACTACGACGCCTACTACGGCTCGGCGCAGAAGGTGCGCACCCTGATCGCGCGCGACTTCGCCGCCGCGTTCGAGCAGGTCGACCTGCTGGTGTCGCCGACATCGCCGGTCACCGCCTGGCCGCTCGGCGACAAGCTCGACGACCCGATGGCGATGTACCTGCAGGACGTCGCGACGATCCCGGCCAATCTGGCTGGTGCCCCGGGTCTGTCGCTGCCGGTCGGCTTGGCCGACGAGGACGGCATGCCGGTCGGCCTGCAGTTCCTTGCCCCCGCCACGGCGGACGACCGCCTGTACAACGCCGGAGCGGCGTTGGAGCGCCTGCTCGAGGAGAAGTGGGGCGCCCCCTTGCTGGCGCAGGCGCCGACCCTGGAAGGGGGAGCACGATGAGCACCGAGACCTTGGTCCCGTTCGAGGAGGCCATCACCCGGTACGACCCGGTGATGGGCCTCGAGATCCACATCGAGCTCAACACCGCGACCAAGATGTTCTGCGGCTGCCCGACCTCGTTCGGCGCCGAACCGAACACGCAGGTCTGCCCCGTCTGTCTCGCGCTGCCCGGTGCGCTGCCGGTCGTCAACGCGAAGGCCGTCGAGTCCGCGATCCGCATGGGGCTGGCCCTGAACTGCCAGATCGCCGAGCACTGCCGGTTCGCCCGGAAGAACTACTTCTACCCGGACATGCCGAAGAACTTCCAGACGTCGCAGTACGACGAGCCCATCGCATTCGACGGGTACGTCGACGTCGAGGTCGCCGACCCGGATGGCTCCACTGAGACGTTCCGCATCGAGATCGAGCGCGCCCACATGGAGGAGGACACCGGCAAGGCGACACACGTCGGTGGGTCCACCGGCCGCATCCATGGCGCCGACCACTCGCTGGTGGACTACAACCGGGCCGGCATCCCGCTCATCGAGATCGTCACCCGCACGATCGAGGTCCCGGCCGACAAGGCCCCCGCGGTCGCTCGTGCCTACGTGTCGCACGTGCGTGACCTGATCGGCGGTCTCGGCGTCTCCGATGTCCGGATGGACCAGGGCTCGCTGCGCGCCGACGTGAACCTGTCGCTCAAGCCGAAGGGCTCCAGCACGCTCGGCACCCGCTCGGAGACCAAGAACGTCAACTCGTTCCGCTCGGTCGAACGCGCCGTCCGGTACGAGATCAGCCGGCACGCGGGCATCCTCGACGCCGGTGGCACCGTCGTGCAGGAAACTCGCCATTTCCAGGAGTCCGACGGCACCACGCTGGCGGGCCGCGAGAAGAGCGACGCCGACGACTACCGCTACTTCCCTGAGCCGGATCTGGCGCCGGTGTCGCCGTCGCGGGAATGGGTCGAGGAACTGCGCGGCACACTGCCCGAGCCGCCGGCTCAGCGTCGTGCCCGTCTCCAGGCCGAGTGGGGCTTCAGCGATCTGGACATGCGCGACACGATCGGTGCCGGCGCGCTCGACCTGGTCGCCAGCACCATCGCCGCGGGTGCGTCGCCGCAGGCGGCCCGCAAGTGGTGGCTCGGCGAGCTCGCGCGTCGCGCGAACGAGCAGGGCATCGACCTCGACGCGTTGCCGATCGCACCGGAGCAGGTGGCCGGGATCCAGAGCCTGATCGATGCCGGCCGTATCAACGACAAGCTGGCGCGGCAGGTGTTCGACGGCGTACTGGCCGGCGAGGGCACTCCCGATGAGGTCGTCGCCGCCCGCGGACTCGAGGTCGTGTCCGACGATGGCGCGCTCGGCGAGGCCGTCGACCGCGCGATCGCCGACGACCCCGATGCGGCCCAGAAGATCCGTGACGGCAAGCACCAGGCCGTGGGCGCCCTGATCGGCTCGGTCATGAAGCAGATGCGTGGACAGGCCGACGCCGGCCGCGTCCGCGAACTGATCCTGGAGAAGCTCAGCTGACCGTCCCGAGATTTGCGCCGTAGTTGTTGGAAATTCGAAGTCGAATCCAACAACTACGGCGCAAATCTCGGGGGAGTTGGGGGTCAGCCGACTTCGGCGAGCAGGAGCTTGAGCTCGTCGAGCACGAGCTGGGGGCGTTCGACCGGGATGAAATGGGTGGCATCGGCCAGCACGTAGCGTGAATGCGGGATCCGGTCCGATGCCGCCTTCATGTCGCGGGCGCCGGTGAGCAGGTCCCAGCGGCCCGCGACGAACGTCGTCGGGACAGCGATGCGGGACAGCGAGATGCGATCGTGGTCGGCGACCGCCAACGCGAGACGGGCGTACCAGACCGGGTGCGTCGTGCAGAACTCCTGGAACAGATCGCGCAGGTGTGCGGGATCGGCGGCCGGGTTCAGCAGACGCGTCCGCTGGATCATGCGGGTCATCGCGTTCGTCCAGGGGATGCGCTTGATCAGCGGCGCGATCGGATAGCCGACGAGCGACGCGGCACGTGTGGCCTCACGGGTCAGGCGGCGGGCCACGGGCCGAGGCACCTTCAACGGCGCGAGCATCGTGGCGAACGTGTTCCCGGGGACGCCGGCGATCGCCAGGATCCCCTGGACGCGTTCGGGGTGCTGCTCGGCGAGCGCGAACGAGACCGTCACCCCGATCGACCAGGCCGCGACGACGGCCGACTCCAGACCTGCGTCGTCCATCACCGCGAGCGCATCCTCGACGTAGGAGTCCAGACCGATGCGACCGCTCGCCGGCCGCTCGGTACCGCCCACGCCGCGGTGGTTCCAGCTGATGATCCGCACGCCGCAGCCAGGATCGAGCAGCGAGGGCCACGAGTACGGATTGGTGCCCAGGCCGTTGGCGAGCAGGACCGTGGGAACCCCCTCACGATTCTGGCCGGCGTCATTGGTCCAGCACCGCAGCCGAGTACCGTCGGCGCTGGTCACGTCGTAGAAGCGAAGCTGGGCGGCGGCCGTCATGGCCAGTGATCCTCCCACATCGCGCTGACCAGCGCCGACGTGCCCGTGGTGGGGCCAGTTCAGCCGTCGAGACGCGCGACGGCCCGTTCGACCTTGTCGACGTCGCGGACGGCACCCTTGTCGGCCGACTGGGCCATCACGGCGTACGCACGCAGGGCCGGCGAAACGACGCGCTGGCGGTCGCGCGGCCGGTAGCCGCCGTTCTCCAGGAGCACGCGCCGACGCTCGTCGAGCACGTCGTCGGGAACCTCGAGCTCGAGCTTGCGCGTCGGGATGTCGATCGAGACGGTGTCGCCGTCCTCGACGAGCGCGATGACGCCGCCCGACGCGGCCTCGGGGGAGATGTGCCCAATCGACAGACCGGAGGTACCGCCTGAGAAGCGTCCGTCGGTGATGAGCGCGCACGCCTTGCCCAGACCGCGGCCCTTCAGGAACGAGGTCGGATACAGCATCTCCTGCATCCCCGGCCCGCCCCTGGGGCCCTCGTAGCGGATCACGACGACATCGCCCTCGGTGATCTGCTTGTTCAGGATCTTCTCGACCGCCTCGTCCTGGGACTCGCACACCACGGCGGGCCCGGAGAACGTCCAGATGGACGGGTCGACGCCGGCCGTCTTCACGACGGCGCCGTCGACCGCGATATTGCCGCGGAGCACGGCCAGACCGCCGTCGGCGGAGTAGGCGTGCTCCGCGGAGCGGATGCATCCGCCCGCTGCATCGACGTCGAGGGAGTCCCAGCGTTCGGACTGCGAGAATGCCGTCGACGAGCGGCGGCCGCCTGGTGCGGCGTGCCACAGTTCGAGCGCCTCGTCGGTCGCCTTGCCGCTGCGGACATCCCATTCGCCCAGCCACAGGTCCAGCGACGGGGCATGCACCGCGTGCACGCTCGAGTCGAGCAGGCCGGCGCGGTTCAGCTCGCCCAGGATCGCGGGGATGCCGCCTGCGCGGTGCACGTCCTCCATGTAGTACGTGCGCCCGTCGGCGACATTGGGCGCGACCTTGGCCAGGCACGGCACGCGGCGCGACACGGCGTCGATGTCGTCGAGGCCGAACTCGACGCCGGCCTCGTGGGCGGCGGCGAGCAGGTGCAGGATCGTGTTGGTCGAGCCGCCCATCGCGATGTCGAGCGCCATCGCATTGCCGAAGGCCGCGGGGGTCGCGATGTTGCGGGGCAGGACCGACGCGTCGTCCTCGTCGTAGTACCGGCGGGCGATCTCGACGGTCAGCGCGCCGGCCCGCTCGTACAGCGCCTTGCGCGAGGTGTGGGTCGCCAGGGTCGAGCCGTTGCCGGGCAGCGACAGGCCGATGGCCTCGGTCAGGCAGTTCATCGAGTTGGCGGTGAACATGCCCGAACACGAACCGCAGGTCGGGCATGCGGCCTGTTCGATGCGCGAGATGTCCTCATCGGAGATGTTCTCGTTGACGGCGTCGGAGATCGCGTCGACCAGATCGAGCGTGCGCACGGTGCCGTCGACCAGAGTCGCGCGACCTGACTCCATCGGGCCGCCCGAGACGAAGACGGTCGGGATGTTGAGCCGCAGGGCCGCCATCAGCATGCCGGGCGTGATCTTGTCGCAGTTCGAGATGCACACCAGGGCGTCGGCCTGGTGCGCGTTGACCATGTACTCGACCGAGTCGGCGATCAGGTCGCGTGACGGCAGCGAGTACAGCATGCCGCCATGCCCCATCGCGATGCCGTCGTCGACGGCGATCGTGTTGAACTCGCGCGGGATGCCGCCGGCCGCGTGCACGGCCTCGGACACGATGCGGCCCACCGGCTGCAGGTGCGTGTGACCGGGGACGAACTCGGTGAAGCTGTTCGCAACGGCGATGATCGGCTTGCCGAAATCGGCGCTGTCGACGCCGGAGGCCATCATCAGGGCGCGGGCGCCGGCCATGTTGCGGCCATGGGTGACGGTACGAGAGCGCAGATCGGGCATGTCTTTAGAGTGCCTCAGCGGGGGACGGGGGCCAAGACGCCTCCAGTACTAGTACTCACAGCACCACCCGATCTCCGGAGGCGGTGAGTGTGTTCCCCACCGGGCCGATCGGGAACAGGCTCACCGCCGGACGATGCCGAACCCGCTCTCCTCTAGGGTCGGTGCATGGCCGACGACCAGCACCGGCGCAAGGAGATCGGCGCCTTCCTGCGCGTGCGCCGCACTCAGCTGGACCGGGCGGCCTGCGGCCTGGCGCCCACGTCACGCGGTGCGGTCACCGGATTGCGGCGCGAGGAGGTCGCGGTGCTCTCCGGGGTCAGCATGACCTGGTATACGTGGCTCGAGCAGGGGCGTGACATCAGTCCGTCCCAACAGGTGTTGAACGCGGTGGCCGACACCTTGCGCCTGACCGAGCCCGAACGCGACTACCTGCTGGCGCTCGCCGGCTTCGCCGCGCCGCGGCCCACCGAGGTCGCCGCCGCCCCCGAGCACATCCAGCGGCTGCTCGACGCGATGGAACACCCCGCGTTCGCGCTCGCGCCCGACTGGGGCGTGGCCGGCTGGAACCGCGGCTACGAGCTGCTGTATCCCGCGATCGCCGTGGTGCCGCCCGCGGAACGCAATCTGCTCTGGCTGGTGTTCACCGATCCCGACGTGCGCACCCTGCTCGACGACTGGGAGGTCACCAGCAGGCGTTTCCTGGCCGAGTTCCGGGCCGAGACCGGCACGATGCTCGGCGATCCGGCCTACACCCAACTGGTGGCGGCGTTGAACGAGGCAAGTCCGGAGTTCCGCGAGGGCTGGCAACAGCACGACATCGGTGGTTTCGAGTCCCGCGAGCGGATCTTCCACCTGCGCGACGGCACGACCGTGACGTTCGAACATCATCAGCTGCGTCCGTCGGACCGGATGGATCTGCAGATCGTCGTGTACACACCGGCAAGCCCCGAGGACGCCGTCGTCTTCCACGCCTCAGCCACCTGACCTCGGTATCGAGGGAGCTCTCCCGCATTCCGTAGAGTCCGATGTATGTCTGAGGTGAGCAAGCCCGCGCCGCCGGGACGGATCGCCGATCTGGTCCTCGAGGGTGGTGGCGTCAAAGGGATCGCGCTGGTCGGCTCGGTCGTGGCGCTTGCCGAGCACGGCTACCGCTTCGCTCGCGTCGCCGGATCGTCGGCCGGCGCGCTGGTCGGCTCGATCATCGTCGCGATGCAACGGCGCGGCGAGCCGATGTCGCGCGTCGACGACATCATGCGGACGCTCGACTACACCAGGATGCTCGACCGCCGCGGCGCCGCGCGTTGGCTGCGCTGGTGGCCGACGGGAGCGAACGCCCTCGGCATCTTGTTCCACCAAGGGATGTACCAAGGCAAATACCTCCAGGACTGGACCCAGGGCGTGCTCGCCGACCTGGGCGTGCGGACGTTCGCCGACCTGGCGTTCGATGATCCAGGGTCGGCGCTGCCTCCGGAGAAGTCCTACCGCCTCGTCGTCACATCCAGCGATCTGTCGAGGCAGCGGCTGATGTTCCTGCCGTGGGACCTGGAGTCGTACGGCCTGGATCCCCGGCGATTCTCGGTCGCCCGAGCGGTGCGTGCGTCCGCGGCGATCCCGTTCATGTTCGAACCGGTGCGCATCAAGGGAACGTACGGGATCTCGACGCTGGCCGACGGCTCGCTCCTGCGCAGCTATCCGATCGAGATCTTCGACCGGGGCGACGGCAAGCCCGGCCGTTGGCCGACGATCGGCATCCGGCTCAGCTCGCCGTCGAGCGAGCAGGCCCCCGCGAAAGCGGTCACGGGCCCCATCTCGCTGATCCAGAACCTGATCTACACCACGGTCGACTCGACCCAGGTGCGGCACGTCAGCGATCCCGACAACGTCGAACGCAGCATCTTCGCCAAGCCCCGAGGCGTGCGCTGGACCGATTTCGACCTGACGCCGGCCCAGCAGGAGTCGCTGTTCGAGTCGGGCTATCTGGCGGGCCGGAAGTGGCTCGCGAAGCATCCCGACGGGCCGCCGCCGCGCACCGCCGGCCCGTCCGGCGAGCAGATCGAGGTCAGCTGACGGCGATCGCGTCGATCGCGGTCAGCAGGTTCTGGACGCCCTCGGGGGAGTACTCCAGGAAGAAGTAGGGCTCCGTCAGCTCCAGTTCGATCAGCATCGGCGCACCGTGATCGTCGGTCACCAGGTCGACGCGGGCGTACAGCGGGATGTCGCCGGTGAGCCGGGTCGCGGTGTCGATCGCCCGGCGCGCGACGTCGTACTGCTGGTCGGTGGGTGTCCGCACTCGATTCTCCCCGCGGCCGTCGCGGTCGTCACGGATGCCTTCGCCGAGCTGGAGCAACGGTCCCTTGCGCACCGCGTGCGAGAACCGGCCGCCGTAGAACAGCATCGCCGTCTCGCCCTCGTCGTCGACCGAGGCGACGTACGGCTGGGTCATCGAGACGTGTCCGTCTCGCTGCAGGGCCTCGCTGTGGGCGTAGACCTGCGCGACGTCGTCCCAGCGCGCGGTCCCCTTGGAGCCCGAGGAGACGGCCGGCTTCACGACCCACTCGGTCGACGGTCCCGCGTCGTCGCCCTCGCGCAGGTTCCACCGGGTGGGGATGATCGGCACGCCGCCGGCCTCGAGTTCGCGGAGGTAGGTCTTGTCGGTGTTCCAGCGCAGGATCTGCGCCGAGTTGTGTAGGTGGGGCACCGTGTCAGCCCAGGCGAGGAACTCGTCGCGGCGCGTGATGTAGTCCCAGCACGAGCGCACCACGACGGCATCGAACGAGGCCCAGTCGACGCGCGGGTCGTCCCAATGGGTGGCCACCATCTCGACACCTCGGTCCCGGGCCGCTCGCTGGACGAGCGGCAGATCGGCATCTCGATCGAGGGCGACCCGGGAGGTGACATACGCGAATCTCACGGCGCTCATCCTACGAACCGTCGTCGGGTCCGCGTACCGTCAGAGCCAACGTCCGGTGAGAAGGAGATACCGATGACAGGTCTTGCGGTCCTGCTCGCGTCGGTCGGCGCGGCCGATCTGTCGCCGCGGTGGAAGCACCTGGTCGGCGTGGTCGTCGCGGTGGCGGGCGCCCTCGCGCTGGGGGTGGGCTGGCACACCACCTGGCTCGCCCTGATCTGCATCGTCGTCCTGGTGATCTGGCTCGACGCGGCCGAGCAGCAGCGACCGGCCGGCATCGTCGTGCTCGGCATCGCCGCGGTCGGGCTCGTGCTGGCCTCCACCGGCGACATCATCGGCGAGGTCCCGTTGCAGGACTGGTACGACGACCTGCCCGTCCCCGGGCTGGCCGACGTACCGCTCGATCGCGCGGCGCTCGCCGTGGGAGTGTTGCTGTTCCTGGGCACGGCGGCCAATGTGGTGGTGCGTCAGGCGCTGGGTGCCACCGGGCCGCAGGTGCTGGCCGAGGAGAACACGTTGCGCGGCGGACGTCTCCTCGGGCCGCTCGAACGCTGGCTGGTGTTCGCCTTCGCTCTCAGCGGCAACCTCGGTGCGCTCGGCGCTCTGGTCGCCGCCAAGGGGATCTTGAGGTTCCCCGAGATCTCGCGCGACCAGCCCGATGGGATGCGGGCGGAGTATGTCCTGGTGGGCAGCTTCGTCAGCTGGGCGCTCGCCCTGTTGTTCGTCCCGCTCTTCTGATCTGCCCGTCTCTGACGGCCTCGGCGTCGATCGCGTACACCCACCGGCGTCCCGGCCATTCCGTGAGCGTCCAGAGCTGATCGCGCTGGGGCCAGTACGTGATGTCCTCCGGTCCCGTCGGCAGTACACCGCGGTGGTGTACGAAGGTGTCCGGTCCGCCGACCCACAGGTCGCCGGGATTGCCCTCGCCGGCGCTGGCGGTCAGGACCCAGGTCCCCTGGACCAGAGCAGCACCCTGCATGCGCGGGATCTTGCCGTCGAACAGGTCGACGGGATCGGCGGTCTCGCGCTCGCCGGTGCTGAGCAGCTCGGTCCGGCGGTCCAGGGCGTAGCGGGCGAGCCGGTGGCTTCCGCCGGCCCGGCCGTACTCGCCGACGACCAGATGATCCTCGTCGCCTTGACGATCCAGTGACATGAACGAATAGGTCATGGGGTGCGCACCGGGGTCGTGCTCGGCCTCGTAGTGGGTCAGCTGGGGCAGGATGTAGCGGTAGCCCTTCGTGCGCCACCGATGACGGACACGGGTCACGTCGTCCAGGCGGAACACGCGGATCCCGCCCGAGCTGCCGGCGACGAACAGATACCGGCCGTACCAGACGATGCCGCCGGCGTGGATCCGAACGGGGTGCAGGCGGTGCAACCCGAACCGTCGCCGGGGGCCGACGAGCAGCACGTGGCGATACCGGGGTGCGTCCTCGTCCGCGAGGTCGACCACCGAGATCCGGGTGCCGAGCCACAGTCGTCCGATGACGCCGTGGCCGTACCAACTGCTCATCACCACCGGACGACCCTCGAAGGTTCCCGCGTTGGGCCCGGATCCGTAGGCATCCGATGAGGTGGTGATGCCTTGCGGGTACCACCGTCGTGTCGCGGCGTCGTGCGGGGTCCAGGTGAAGCCATCGGACGCGGCCCTGCCTGGTACCTCGGTCCGTCGGCCTGAACGGTTCAGATCGGCCAGCACGCCGTGCAGGCCGACCCGTCTGAAGCGACCGAAGAAGCGCTCCGACAACTGGGCGTCACGCGGTGCGGGCCGTAGTCGGAAGGTGCCGGTCGACATGTATTCCACGCTACTGGGGTGACCGTGGGTGTGCGTCGGATCAGCGTGCCTTGACCAGGGCGAGCGGATTGACCAGCCCGTAGCCGTAGGACGTGTCGCGACCACGGGCACCGAGGTCGGTCGCGGTCGACTGAACGCGGCTCGCGGTGGTCGCCGCGCTCCAGGAGTGATTCGACCGCGCCAATGCGACGGATGCCGACACGTACGGCGCGGCCATCGATGTGCCGCTCATCGTGCAGTAGGTGCTGGTGCCGCATCCGAGACGGTTCGTCTTGGGGGTCAACGAGATGATCGCCGCACCGGGAGCCGCGACATCGACCCATGACCCGTAGCTCGAGAACGACGACGCGGTCCGGTCCGAGTCCAGCGCCGCGACGCCGATCACGCCGGGGTAGGCCGCCGGGTACTGCCGGGCGCACCCGAGCAGGAAACAGCGCAGGGTCCCGCCGTCGTTGCCCGCGGCGGCCACGACGACGGCACCCTTGGCCTGCGCATAGGCGACCGCCCGCTGCAGGGCGGCGTCGGAGCCGGGCGACGCCAGTGAGAGGTTGACGACTCGCGCTCCGTGGTCGACGGCCCAGACGATGCCGCGGGCCACGTCGTCAGTGGAGCCGGCACCGTTGCGGTCCAGCACACGGACCGGCATCACGGCAGCACGCGGCGCGAGGCCGGCGATGCCGCGCTTGTTCGCCGCGACCGCCGCGATGATGCCGGCCACGTGCGTGCCGTGTCCGTTCTCGTCGTACGGCGAGGTCTTCGGGGCGAGCACGTCGTGGCCCGCCACGAGGTTGGCCTTGAGATCGGGGTGATCCGTGGCGACCCCGGTGTCGACGACCGCGACGACGACCCGCCGGGACTTGAGCTTCGATGACGTGCCGCCCTGCGTGACCTTCCAGACCGATTCGGCCTTGAGCGCATCGAGGGCCCACTGCCTCGAACGGTAGGTGTCGCGGGACAGCGTGGTGCGGACCGGCTGGGCCATCGAGACGGTGCGCCCGGCCGAGAGCGCCGTCCGCACCAGGTCCGTGGCCTTGGCCCGGGTGGTCGCGGCGGTGGTCGTGAACCGAGGCGATCCGTCAGGCGATGCCGAGGTGAGCACCACGCGCAATGGATCACCGGAGGCGACGCTGTTCACGATCTGCAGGGCGCGGCTGGTCAGGGAGTCGTCGGCGCTGGCCGGCTGCCAGGGCAGGAGAACAAGACAGAGCGCCGCTGCGGCCGCGCGGCCGGCTCGGATCGGGGACATCGCGGTGCTCCTCCGGTGTTCGTCAGGTCAGCAGTGACAACGGGTGAGGTGCGGCCGGGGTTACTCACTGCGATGACGCCGGTGAGCGACGACTACGATGGTGCCGTCATGGACGAGCCCGACCAGCCGATCGATCCCGACGACCTGGCGGTCGCGTTGCGGGTCCTGGCCCACGCGCAGTACCTCGGCGAGGACGACGAGGCGTATATCGCTCTGCGCCGGGCGTGCGGCAAGTTCTACAAGGACGTCAAGAAGCAGCGTCGCCGCGCGAAGCGCGATGCCATCGCGGCGGCCGATCGTGCCGTCGTGGAAGCCACGGCCACCGGATCGGCCAGCCGCATCGACGACGAGACGGCCGGCCTGCCGCTGACGTCCGCCACCACGGGCGCTTCGGCGGGCACGCTCCTGGTGCCGCGCGGTTGCTACATCTGCAAATCCAGGTACACGGTCGTCGACGCGTTCTATCACCAGCTGTGTCCCGATTGCGCGGCCCGCAGCCATGCCAAACGCGATGCCCGCACCGACCTGACCGGTCGCCGCGCGCTGCTGACGGGAGGCCGCGCCAAGATCGGCATGTACATCGCGTTGCGCTTGCTCCGCGACGGCGCGCACACGACCATCACGACCCGCTTCCCGCGTGACGCCGTCCGCCGATTCCGCCAGATGCCCGACGCCGGCGACTGGATGCACCGGCTCAAGGTCGTCGGGATCGATCTGCGCGATCCTGCCCAGGTCGTCGCGCTGGCCGACGACGTCGCCGCGGCCGGACCGCTCGACATCCTGATCAACAACGCGGCCCAGACGGTCAAGCGGACGCCCGGTGCCTACTCGGCGATCGCCGAGGCCGAATCGGCACCGCTCGAGGCCGGGGCGATGCCGGAACTCGTGACGTTCGGGCATACCAGCGATCTGCATCCGTCTGCGCTCGTCGGATCGGTCGAGGCTCATCCCGCGCTGGCCGGTGACGCGGTCACGGCGGCGCAGCTGGACGCCGTCGCCCTGGCCGATGTCGTGACCGGACAGGCGCTGGAGGCCGGATCGGCCGATCTGGCCCGGATCGACGCCGGGGGACTGGTGCCCGACCAGGTCAGCACCAACAGCTGGGTGCAGACGGTCGGCGAGGTCGACGCGCTGGAACTGCTCGAGGTCCAGCTGTGCAACCAGACGGCACCGTTCATCCTGATCAGCCGGCTGCGCCCAGCCCTCGCGGCCTCGCCCGCCCGACGCACCTACGTCGTGAACGTGTCCGCCATGGAAGGTCAGTTCGCCCGTCAGTACAAGGGGCCCGGCCATCCACACACCAATATGAGCAAGGCGGCGCTCAACATGCTCACCCGCACCAGCGCGGCCGAGATGCTCGAGTCCGACGGCATCTTGATGACCGCCGTCGACACCGGCTGGATCACCGACGAGAGGCCGCACACCACCAAAGTCCGACTGGCGGCCGAGGGCTTCAAAGCCCCACTCGACCTGGTCGACGGCGCGGCCCGCGTCTACGACCCCATCGTGCGCGGCGAGGCCGGCGAGGACCTGCACGGCGTGTTCCTCAAGGACTACGAACCGAGCCCCTGGTAGGGCGCGCCGCTCGTCCCTCGCGGCTTCAGCGGTTCGTTCCTCACCGCTGCTGGGCTGCGCCCAGGCGCCTTGCCTCGCTGCGCTCGGCCGGTGGTTGCGGTGGCTGGGGTGTCGGGTGCCGCTCGTCCCTCGCGGCTTCAGCGGTTCGTTCCTCACCGCTGCTGGGCTGCGCCCAGGCGCCTTGCCTCGCTGCGCTCGGCCGGTGGTTGCGGTGGGCTGGGTTGTTGGGTGCCGCTCGTCCTTCGCGGCTTCAGCAGGGTAGCGGTGAGCGCGTTCCCTATCGATCGAAGTTGCGGTGAGTGTGTTCCCATTCCCGCGTGGGAAAGGGAACACACTCACCGCCGGCCGGGACGTGAGGGAACACACTCACCGTTCTCTGGCTACCGGACGGCCGATGCGGTTGCGCGCCAGCGGACCGCCGATGGGTGGGACCTCGTGGATCAGTTGGCTGACATGCACTTGGTGAGATCGGACATGACGCCGTTCAGCGCGTCCTTCTCCTTGTCGCTGCCCTTGTAGTCCTCGTCGCCCTCGACGATCGCGTTCAGCGTCTTGTCCGACAGATCGGAGTCCACGAACGCCTTCGCCAGGCAGTCCGCGGCCTCCTTCGGGATGGCGGTGCCGAGCACGTTGTCCTTGCTGGTCAGCGCCTTCGACACCTCGTCAGCGGTCGGACGGTCCGCGCCACCGCCACAGGCGGACAGCGTCAAGGCTGCGGCGACACACACGGCGCCCACGATCTTCTTCATGCGGGATACCCCCTGGATTCGGGTGCCACCCTCGGCGAGGATGGTCGCGACCATCGAACCGTAAGGTCGTCGTCGCCGTGCACGCGGGGCGGTCGAAACGGACCGGTTGTCCAGACTCTGGTACGGACCGTCTCATAACTTGACCACCACGTCTCAGCGGGGGAGACTGACATCGTGCATGCACTGCTCGTCGTACTCGTATGACGCGACCGGCCTGACCAGGCCCCGCGTCGCTCCTCGCTGGCCTTTGGGGCCGCGGGGTTTTTTTGTGCGACGAGCCGGGTCCACCATGAACACCAGTACCGCAACCCCAGACAGTCTCGAACAGGACCGACCATGACGACCGACCCCGCCACCACGCCAGCCACCCTCACCGGTGCACAGAGCCTCGTGCGAGCGCTCGAGCAGGCCGGGGTCGAGGTCATCTTCGGCATCCCGGGCGGCGCGATCCTGCCTGCCTACGATCCGCTGTACGACTCCTCGATCCGGCACATCCTGGTGCGCCACGAGCAGGGCGCCGGACACGCCGCCCAGGGCTACGCCCAGGTCACCGGCAAGGTCGGCGTCTGCATGGCCACCTCCGGCCCCGGCGCCACGAACCTGGTCACCGCGATCGCCGACGCCTACATGGACTCCGTCCCGATCGTCGCGATCACGGGCCAAGTGGCGACCCACCTGATCGGCAGCGACGGCTTCCAGGAGGCCGACATCCGCGGTATCACGATGCCGATCACCAAACACAGCTACCTGGTCACCGAGCCCGCCGACATCCCGCGGGTCATCGCCGAGGCGTTCCATATCGCCGGCACGGGCCGTCCGGGTCCGGTGCTGGTCGACATCGCCAAGGACGCCCTGGTCAACCAGACCGAGTACCACTGGCCGCACGAGCTGGCTCTGCCCGGCTACCGGCCCACGACCCGTCCGCACGGCAAGCAGGTCCGCGAAGCGGCCCGCCTGATCGCGGCCTCAGAACGCCCCGTCCTGTACGTCGGCGGCGGCGTCATCAAGGCCGATGCGTCCGAGGAACTGCGCCAACTGGCCGATCTGACCGGCATCCCGGTCGTCACGACCCTCATGGCGCGCGGAGCGTTCCCCGACTCGCACGAACTGCATCTGGGCATGCCGGGTATGCACGGTACGGTCGCGGCGGTCGCGGCCCTGCAGAAGAGCGATCTGCTGATCTCCCTCGGCGCCCGGTTCGACGACCGCGTCACGGGTCAGCTCGCCTCGTTCGCGCCGGACGCCAAGATCATCCACGCCGATATCGACCCGGCCGAGATCTCCAAGAACCGCACGGCCGACGTGCCGATCGTGGGCGACTGCCGGGAGGTCATCACCGACCTGATCGCGACGTTGGTCAAGCAGGCCGACGAAGACGGGCTGACGCTCGACTTCACACCCTGGAAGACCCAGATGCTCGGCATCAAGGCCAAGTTCCCGGTCGGCTACGACAAGCCCGCCGAAGGCCTCGCGCCGCAGACCGTCATCGAGCGGATCAGCGCGATCGCCGGGCCCGACGCGACGTATGTCGCCGGTGTCGGCCAACACCAGATGTGGTCGACCCACTACATCGACTTCGAGCGCCCGCGCCAATGGCTCAACTCCGGTGGTGCGGGAACCATGGGCTATGCCGTGCCGGCCGCCATGGGCGCCCAGGTCGGGCTGCCCGGCCAGGTCGTGTGGACGATCGACGGCGACGGCTGCTTCCAGATGACCAACCAGGAGCTCGCGACCTGCGCGATCGAGGGCATCCCGATCAAGGTGGCCGTCATCAACAACAGCTCGCTGGGCATGGTGCGTCAGTGGCAGACGCTGCTGTACGACGAGCGCTACTCCAACACCGATCTCAACACCGGACCGGAGTCCATCGGCGCCCGCCGCATCCCCGACTTCGTCAAGCTGGCCGATGCCTACGGCTGCGTGGGCCTGCGCTGCGAGACCGAGGCGGATCTGGACGCGACGATCGAGAAGGCGATGTCGATCAACGACCGCCCCGTCGTGATCGATTTCGTGGTCGAACGCGATGCGATGGTGTGGCCGATGATCCACGGCGGCGCGAGCAACGACGACATCCAGATCGCCCGCGATCTGGCTCCCGACTTCGACGACGAGGAGATGATCTGAGATGAGTCAGCACACACTGAGCGTCCTGGTCGAGAACACACCCGGCGTCCTGGCTCGTGTCTCGAGCCTGTTCATGCGTCGCGGCTTCAACATCGAGTCGCTGGCCGTCGGACCGACCGAGATCCCCGAGATCTCGCGCATGACGATCGTCGTCAACGTCGACGACCTGCCGCTGGAGCAGGTCACCAAGCAGCTGAACAAACTGGTCAACGTGCTCAAGATCGTCGAGTTGGAGACCAGCAGCGCCGTCGAGCGCGAACTGATGCTGATCAAGGTCAAGACCGACTCCCAGACCCGCGGCCAGGTGCTCGAGACCGTGCAGCTGTTCCGGGCCAAGGTCGTCGACGTCGCCACCGATGCCGTCACGATCGAGGCGACCGGCGACTCGGGCAAACTCAATGCGATGCTGAACGTGCTCGAGCCGTTCGGCATCCGAGAGATCGCGCAGTCAGGGCGCGTGGCCATCGGCCGCGGCGCCCGATCCATCACCGACCGCACCCTGCGCGCCGTTCCGGGCGCGCACGCGGGCTGACCCCTGTCGGCCCGCGACCGAACCAGAGAGAAGGAAATTCCGTGGCTGAGCTGTTCTACGACGACGACGCCGATCTGAGCATCATCCAGGGCAAGCACGTGGCCGTCATCGGCTACGGCAGCCAGGGACACGCGCATGCTCTCAACCTGCGCGACTCCGGCGTCGACGTGCGCGTCGGTCTCGCCGAGGGCTCCAAGAGCAAGGAGAAAGCCGAGGCCGAGGGCCTGCGCGTCCTGCCGGTCGCCGAGGCCGTCGAGGAGGCCGACGTCATCGTCATCCTCACGCCCGACCAGGTGCAGCGTCACGTGTTCGCCGAGTCGATCGCGCCGAACCTGGCCAAGGGCGACACCCTGGTGTTCGGCCACGGCTTCAACATCCGCTTCGGCTACATCCAGGCACCCGAGGGCGTCGACGTCATCATGGTCGCGCCGAAGGCCCCGGGCCACACGGTGCGCCGCGAGTACGTGGCGGGCCGCGGCATCCCCGACATCATCGCGGTGGAGCAGGACGCCAGCGGACAGGCGTGGGATGTCGCGCTGTCGTACGCCAAGGCGATCGGCGGCACGCGCGCCGGCGTCATCAAGACCACGTTCACCGAGGAGACCGAGACCGATCTGTTCGGTGAGCAGGCCGTGCTCTGCGGCGGCGTGTCGCATCTGGTCCAGGCCGGATTCGAGACCCTGACCGAGGCCGGCTACCAGCCCGAGATCGCCTACTTCGAAGTGCTCCACGAGTTGAAGCTGATCGTCGACCTGATGTGGGAGGGCGGCATCGCCAAGCAGCGCTGGTCGGTCTCCGACACGGCCGAGTACGGCGACTACGTGTCGGGCCCGCGCGTGATCGACGCGTCGGTCAAGGAGCGCATGCAGGGCGTCCTCAGCGACATCCAGGACGGCACGTTCGCGAAGCGCTTCATCGGCGACCAGGACAACGGTGGCAAGGAGTTCCTCGAGCTGCGCGCCAAGGAGGCCGAGCACGCGATCGAGGCCACCGGCAAGTTGCTGCGCTCCCACTTCGCGTGGAAGCAGCAGGACGCCGACTACGTCGAGGGCAGTGCCGCTAGGTAGCGATCCCTTCCCGTGCTTCGGCCGTGGCCGGCCTCCGCGCTGGCGACCGTTGGCGTCGCGATCACGCGATGAGGTCGAGCCGATCGGCCGAGCGCTCGACGGGACGCTCGATGCCGTCGCGCACGTCGTCCATCGCCAGGCGTAGGCGCGCGACCGCCTCGGTCAGACGGTCGTGGGGGAGGGTGTAGGGCAGCCGCAGATGGCGCTCACCGGCCGCCGTGGCCGCGGTGAAGAACCGCGGTCCGGGGGTCAGGAGCACACCGTGGCGCGCCGCTGCCGACACCAGGCGCGACGAGACGCGGCCCGGCAGCATCACCCAGAGATTGAGGCCGCCGGCTGGGCAGGGTGCGACGATCTCAGGCAGTTCGCGTGCCAGTTCGCCGAGTAGGTGGTCGCGCGCTGCCCGCAGGCGGGCTCGACCCGCCGCGGCCGTCTGGCCGCCGTCGGTCAGGAGCTCGGTCAGCACCAGCTGGTCGAAGGCCGAGGTGCCGAGATCGTCGATCATGCGGGCCTGCAACAGCGGCATGACCAAGGGCCGTGGGGCACGGATCCAGCCGACCCGCAGGCCGCCCCAGAAGCCCTTGGAGGACGACCCGAGCAGGATCGCGCGCGCATCATGGATCGCGAAGTGCCGAGGCATCGTGATGCCGTCCAGATTCGTGTCGCGCAGTGACTCGTCGATGATCGGAACGACATCGTTGCGCCGAAGGGCGTCGGCGACCTCGAGCCGCAGTGCGTCGTCCATCACGGCGGCGGTCGGATTGTGGAAGTCGGTGATGAAATAGGCCGCGCGATGACTTCCGCGGGTCAGGGCGGCCCGGACGTGTTCGGCGTCCCAGGGTGTCTCGTCGACGGGGAGGGACGACAGACGGCCACCGGCCGCGGTGAAGGCGTCGACGCCGTGCGGGTAACTCAGGCCCTCGGTGAGCACCCGCTGGCCGGGCCGCAGCAGCGTGCGGGCCACGAGCGAGATCGCGCCCATCGCGCCGTTCGTGACGATGATCTGGTCGGGATCGGTCGGCAGCCCCGACGCGGTGTAGCGATCGGCGAGCGCCTCGCGCAGGGCGGGCAGGCCGTCGGGTAGGTACCCGGTGGTGGACAGCAGTCCGGGCAGCCGTTCCACGGCGGCCTCGAACGCGCGCGCGAGACCCGGCGGTCCGACGGGAGCGGAGTAGGTGAGGGCGATGGTGCCGGGGTCGTCGGAATCGACCATCAGGCTGCTGACACTCGATTCCGTCAACGGCAGGCGAACCACGCTGCCCGAGCCCTGCCGCGACTCCAGCAGGCCGCTGCTCCGCAGCTCGGCATAGACGCGGGTCGTGGTCGTGCGGCTGACGCCGATGGCCCCGGCCAGATCGCGCTCGCTGGGCAACCGGGTACCCTCGGCGATACGGCCATCGACGATCAGCAGCCGGATCGCGTCGTGCAGGCGTTGATATCCCGGCCCGGGGCCGTCGAGCGGGGGGAGGGCCGCGGCGAGCCGAGCGGCCGACATCGTGAGAGCCATGATGAGGCCACTCTCTCATGATTGGCTATGTGAAAGGAAGCCAATTCTCGTCACGATGGGTGTCATGACGATGTTCCTGTCGATCGTGGCCGCACTGGCTGCCTGGTCGATCGCGCACCTGGTCGACGTGGTGCGCACCGACGGCCTGGGCAGCCTGGCGCCGCCGCGCAGCCATCGTCATGAGCTGACCGGCGTCCAGCACCATCGCATCCAGGATGTGGTCCGGCGATGACCCGCCGCCTCGTCCGGCTGTTCCTCGGCTTGGGTCTCTACGGGTTCACGATGGCGATGCTCGTCGAGTCCACGCTGGGCCTCGACCCGTGGGATGTGTTCCACGAGGGCGTGGCGCGCCACGTGCCGCTGACGTTCGGCCAGGTCGTCATCGTCACCGGTGCGATCGTGATGCTGCTGTGGATCCCCTTGCGCCAGCGCCCGGGGTTCGGAACATTGGCGAACATCGTGGTGATCGGGCTGGCTGCCGATGCCGGCCTGGCCGTGCTGCCGACGCCCGATGCGCTCTGGGCCAGGGCCGCGCTGCTGGTCGGCGGCGTGGTCGGCAACGGCCTGGCGGGCGCGTTGTACATCGGCGCCAGTTTCGGTACCGGGCCGCGTGACGGACTGTGGGTCGGACTGGTGCGGCGAACCGGCCGCAGCGTGCGCTGGTGGCGCACCTCGATCGAGATCACGGTGCTGGTCGTCGGATTCGTCCTGGGCGGCACCGTGGGCGTCGGCACCGTTCTGTACGCGCTGACGATCGGGCCGCTGGTGCAGCTCTTCCTCGAACTCCTCCCGCCCGCCGACCCGTCAGCGACGAGTCGCGATGAGCAGCGAGGCGTCAGGATCGATCAGCATCTCGACGGCGGCGAACCGCTCGTCGGTCAACCAGCGCTCACGGACCGAGTCGACGTGCCCGTCGACGATCGGCGGCCAGAACGCACTGGGCACGAAGTCGTCGAGCACGGCGATGCCGCCCGCCTCGAGTAGATCGGCCAGCACGTCGATGCTCTCCATGACATCGCGGACATCGACGAACAGCAGGGAGAACGGGGCGTACTGCTCGAGTGCCGACCAGTCGCCGGCCACGATCTCGACGTTGTGCACGTCGGCGAAGATCGCCTGGACGTCCTGGGCCAGAGCGGGATCCAGTTCGGCGCTGACGATCCGGGCCTCCTTCGAGGCACCGCTGGCCAACCAGGCCGATCCCACGCCGGTGCCGGTGCCGAGCTCGGCCAGCGTCCCGGTGCGCGAGGCCGCGAGTGCTGCGAGCAGGCGGCCGGTCTCGTGGCGGGTCGACGTGATGAAGCCGCGCTGTCGCGACAGGTCGAGGGTGCTGGCGACCAGGTCGGGAATCTCCGGTGGCGCGCTCATGCGTCCAGTCTGGCACCGCCGCCGCGACGTGGTGCCGACATCTCGACACGCGGACGTTTCGTCACCGTGCCCCCACGACGGTCCCTGCGGTTGTACAGTGGTTCCATCATGCGGCACCAGTTCGTACTTATTCGCAGCCGCGGCAGGGCCCCTCAGGTGGGCCACATCCCTGCCGCGGGTTCTCTGCGTTGAGTCGTCACTGAGCGCACATCGTGGCCCGGCAGTTCGCCGCAGCGCCACGATCACGATCTGATCACCGCTGTCTCTTCTGACCCCGTCGAGGCGATCCCGTCGTCGGTGGGCGTGCTGCCGGGCCGAAGTCCCGTCCCTCGCCCTTCACAGGAGATCACCCCCATGTTCGAGCCACAGAGCATCGCGTCACTGCCCCGACCCGAGTGGGGGCCTGCGCATCTGCGCGATGACGCGGTCGTGTTCGAGGTCGAAACCGCCGACCGTCCCGACGACAACTGACACGTCCCGAATATCAAGACCCGAGTTTCACATCATGAGACTCGCTGCCTAGGATCAGATCCATGCCCCAAGACACCCAACGCGCTTTCTCGCTCGCGGTCGTGCCCGGTGACGGCATCGGCCCCGAGGTCACGGCCCAGGCCCTCGCGGTCCTCGACGTCCTCGCACCGCAGCACGGCGTCACGTTCGAACGGACCGAGTACGACCTCGGCGCCCGGCGCTGGCACGCGACCGGCGAGACGCTGCCCGACAGTGTCCTGGGAGAGATCCGCGGACACGACGCGATCCTGCTGGGCGCCGTCGGCGATCCCACCGTGCCGTCCGGTGTTCTCGAGCGCGGGCTCCTGCTGCGCCTGCGATTCGAGCTCGATCACTACGTCAATCTGCGGCCGTCCAAGCTGTTCCCAGGTGTGCCCACCCCGCTCAAGGACCCCGGCGACATCGACTTCGTCGTGGTGCGCGAGGGCACCGAAGGCCCCTACGTGGGCAATGGCGGCGCGATCCGTGTCGGCACGCCGCAGGAGGTCGCGACCGAGGTCAGCCTCAACACGGCCTTCGGCGTCGAGCGTGTCGTGCGCGATGCGTTCGCGCGCGCCCAGGCGCGCCCCCGGCGCAAGCTGACCCTGGTGCACAAGAACAACGTGCTGGTCCACGCCGGGCACCTCTGGACCCGTACCGTCGATGCCGTCGCGGCCGAGTTCCCCGACGTCGCGGTCGACTACCTGCACGTCGACGCGGCCACGATCTTCCTGGCGACCGATCCCGCCCGTTTCGACGTGATCGTCACCGACAACCTGTTCGGCGACATCCTCACCGATCTCGCGGCCGCCGTCACCGGAGGTATCGGGCTCGCGGCCAGCGGCAATGTGAATCCCGATCGTACGGCCCCGTCGATGTTCGAGCCGGTGCACGGATCGGCCCCCGACATCGCGGGCCAGTCCAAGGCCGATCCCACGGCGGCGATCCTGTCCGCCGGGCTCCTGCTGGACCACCTCGGCCTGCCGGCCGCGGCGGCCCAGATCGCCGAGGCCGTCGAGCGTGACATTGCCGAGCGCGACGGCGCGACCAGGAGTACCGAGGAGGTGGGTGAGGCCATCGCGTCGCGGTTGGCCGAGTCGGTAGTCGGGGCCTGATCCCGATTCCGCTCGACCCCTGAAAGGTTTACCGTGGTTAACATGACTTCATCCGGCTTCTCCGTCCGTCACGAGCAGAACCCGTCGGCCAAGACCGACGCGGAGCGCGAGGCGATTCTGGCCGACCCCGGCTTCGGTACGTATTTCACCGACCACATGTTCGTGGCCGACTGGACGCCCGAGGCCGGCTGGCACGACGCCCGGGTGGTGCCGTACGGCCCGATCTCACTCGACCCGTCGGCGGCCGTGCTGCACTACGCGCAGGAGGTCTTCGAGGGGCTCAAGGCTTACCGCCACGAGGACGGCTCGATCCGGACGTTCCGCGCCGACCAGAACGCTGCGCGCCTGCAGCGGTCGGCCCACCGCCTGGCGCTGCCCGAACTGCCCGAGGAGTGGTTCCTGGGCTCGATCGACGCGTTGCTGGGCGTCGACGGCGCCTGGGTGCCGTCGGGTGGTGAGAAGAGCCTGTACCTGCGTCCGTTCATGTACGCCTCGGAGTCCTTCCTCGGTGTGCGCCCCGCCCAGGGCGTGACGTACTCGGTCATCGCCTCACCGGCCGGCGCGTACTTCAAGGGCGGCGTCAAGCCGGTCTCGATCTGGCTGTCCGAGACGTACTCGCGGGCCGGGGCCGGGGGCACCGGCGCGGCCAAATGCGGCGGCAACTACGCCGCGAGCCTGCTGCCGCAGCAGGAGGGCATCGCACACGGCTGCGACCAGGTCGTGTTCCTGGACTCGGTCGAGCACACCTACATCGAGGAACTCGGCGGCATGAACCTGTTCTTCGTGCGCTCCGACGGCTCCCTGCTGACGCCTGAACTGAGCGGCTCGATCCTCGAAGGCATCACCCGTGACAGCATCCTGACCCTGGCCGCCGATCTGGGTCACGAGGTCGAGGAACGGCGCGTCACGATCGACGAGTGGCGCGAGGGCGTCGCCGACGGATCGATCACCGAGGTCTTCGCCTGCGGCACCGCGGCGGTCGTGACGCCCGTCGGCTCCCTGAAGTGGGACGGCGGTGAGCTGGCCTGGGGCGATGGTGATGCCGGCAAGGTGACCGCCGACATCCGTTCGGCCCTCATCGACATCCAGCACGGCCGCGCCGACGACCGTCACGGCTGGATGCGCCGCGTCGGCTGATCCTCTGACGTCGCCACGGGCCGGACCCGTCCCACACGATGGGCCCGGCCTGTGGTGTGATCAGGGCATGACCCAGATCACACCTGACATCGGGGTCGAGGGCACCACGAGATCCGAACACGACCTGATCGGCGATCGCAATGTTCCGGCCGACGTCTACTGGGGCGTGCACACGCTGCGGGCCCTCGAGAACTTCCCGATCACCGGGATCCCCATCGGCATCAGCCCGCACCTGGTCGAGGCGCTCGCGTCGGTCAAGCAGGCGGCCGCTGCCGCCAACCACGACCTCGGGCTGCTCGACGACGAGCGCCACGAGGCGATCAGGGCCGCGTGCGAGGAGATCCGCGGAGGTGCCCTGGCGGACCAGTTCGTCGTCGACGTGATCCAGGGCGGCGCCGGGACCTCGACGAACATGAACGCCAACGAGGTCATCGCGAACCGCGCCCTGGAGTTGATGGGACACGCCAAGGGCGACTATCACGTCCTGCACCCCAACGAGCACGTCAATATGAGCCAGTCGACCAACGACGTGTATCCGACCGCGGTCAAGGTCGCGACGATCCTCGAGACCCAGGCCCTACTCGAGGCCATGGAGTTGCTTCAGGAGTCCTTCGCCCGCAAGGCCGCCGAGTTCCACGACGTGTTGAAGATGGGTCGCACCCAGCTGCAGGACGCGGTGCCGATGACGCTCGGCCAGGAGTTCGGCACGTACGCGCAGATGCTGGGAGAGGACCGTGCGCGCCTCTCCGAGGCCGTCCTGTTGCTCCACGAGATCAACCTCGGCGCCACAGCCATCGGCACGATGCTCAACGCGCCCGAGGGCTATGTCGAAAGCGCCTGCGGGCATCTGGCCGAGATCACGGGGCTGCCGTTGGAGAGCGCCGTGGACCTGATCGAGGCGACGCAGGACTGCGGTTCGTTCGTGCAGTTGTCCGGAACGCTCAAGCGCGTCGCGGTGAAGCTGTCGAAGATCTGCAATGATCTGCGGTTGTTGTCGTCGGGTCCGCGGGCGGGCCTGAACGAGATCAATCTTCCCGCGGTCCAGGCGGGGTCCAGCATCATGCCCGGCAAGGTCAATCCGGTGATCCCCGAGGTCGTCAATCAGGTGGCGTTCCAGGTGATCGGCCACGACGTGACGGTGTCGATGGCCGCCGAGGCCGGCCAGCTGCAACTGAACGCGTTCGAGCCGGTCATCTGCTACTCGCTCTCGGCGGGGCTCTCGCGGCTGCGCGAGGCGATCACGGTGCTCGCGATCCGCTGTGTCGACGGCATCACGGCGAACGCCGAACTGCTCCGGCACGAGGTCGAGAGCTCGATCGGCCTGGTCACGGCGCTGAACCCGTACATCGGTTACGCGGCGGCGACCGAAGTGGCGAAAGAGGCGCTCGCGACCGGCCGTGGCGTCGCCGAGCTGGTCCTCGAGAAGGGGCTGCTGCCGTCAGCGGAGCTGGACGCGATCTTGCGCCCCGAGGTCCTGGCCAATCTGGAACGGCGCCACTGACCTCGGGCACGCGAGTCGCGGGAACACCATGAGCTCATGGTGTTCTTGCACTCCTCATGGCTTGCACGCCGTGAGGAGTGCAAGAAGTCCGTGATGGGACGACGGCGCTGTCAGGTGAACAGCGCTTGGAGGTCGCCGAGGACCGTGACGACAAGGTGCTCGTCGTCGTAGTCGATCATCACGTCGAGAGCGGGTTCGCGCGGCGCCGGTTCGGGATCGGCGAAGGCGAGGGCGATGTCGTGGAGGGTCACGGCGGCGGGTCCGACCGGATCGTGGCCGGGCCACTCGGTGATGAGGCGTTGCGCCAGACCCATCGCGATCGCCAGGATCATCGCGGTCCGGACCCCGTCGCCCGCCTCGGCCTGGAGCTCGGGCAGTCCGAAGGCCTCGAGTCCGCGACTGCTCAGACGGCCGTCGCCGAGATCGAGCGCGACCCAGTGCGACGCGACGGCCGGATCGGTCTGGGACGGCGCGACGACACGGGGCACGAGCAGGTCGACCACGACACCGTCGTGCTCGGCGGCGAACGTCAGCGCCTCGCGCCGGGTATCGGCCAGCTGTTCGGCGACGGTGTCGAGCGGCGCCTCGAGGGGGAAGGCATGTGCATGCGGGCGATGCGACAGTGCCACCAGATCGTCGTCGGAGGCGCCGAACCGACGCAGGAGCGACGACGGTGGGGCGGCCAGATCCGCGACGGGCTCGATCGGATCGGCGGTGAACACCGCGTGCAGGGATCGTGCCGCGCGAGGCACCGGCACGATGCGCTTCACCCGACCGGACCTGCCGGGGGCGCACCGACCTGAACGATCAGCTTGCCGAAGTTGTCGCCGCGCAGCAGGCCGATCAGGGCCTGCGGAGCGTTCTGCAGCCCCTCGACGACATCCTCGCGGTAGACGATCGTGCCATCGGCCACCAGCGGCGCGACGGTCTGCTGGAACGTCTTGTAGTGATCGGCGACGAACTCGTTCTGGATGAAGCCGCGGACCGTGAGGCTCTTGGTCAGGATCTTGTTCATGAGCGCCGGCGCGCGGTTGGGCCCGGGCGGAGCCTGCGTGTCGTTGTAGTGGGCGATGAGCCCGCACACCGGCACGCGGGCGTAGGTGTTGAGCCGGCGCAGCACGGCGTCCCACACCGCGCCTCCGACGTTCTCGAAGTACACGTCGATGCCGTCGGGGGTGGCTGCCGCCAGATCGTCGGCGAACGACTCGGCGCGGTGGTCGATCGCGGCATCGAATCCGGCGTCCAGGACCCACCGGCACTTCTCGGCGCCGCCGGCGATTCCCACCGCCCGGGCGCCGGCCTGCTTGGCCAACTGGCCGACCATCGAACCGACGGGTCCGGACGCCGCGGCGACCACCACGGTCTCGCCGGGCTTGGGCTGACCGATGACGGTCAGCCCTGCATACGCCGTGAAGCCCGGCATGCCGAGAACGCCCAGCGCCGTGGTCAGCGGGGCCGCGGTGGGATCGAGGCGACGCAATTGGTTCGCCGGTGCGACGGCGTACGTCGACCACGTGGTGTACCCGAGCACGACATCGCCGGGGGAGAAGCGGTCGGAACGGGACTCCACGACCTCGCTGACGGTGCCGGCCTGCAGGGGCACGTCGACGTCCCACGAGGCCGCGTACGACTCGGCGTCGCTCAGCCGACCACGCATGTAGGGATCGAGCGACAGGTACAGCGTGCGGAGCAGCACCTCACCGTCGCCGGGGGCCGGGACGGGCACCGATTCGGTGCGAAAGTCCCGCGCGGCCGGCTCACCGTGAGGTCGGGAGGCGAGGACGATCTGGATCGAGGTGGACGCGGTGCTGTCGACCGTGCTGTTGTCGGGGTTCACCGGGTCAGTCTAGAGTTGGGTCCATGCAGCACTTCGCCGCGATCACGATTATCGACAGGCGCGCCGGGATCTGACGATCATCCCAGCGCGCCGCCTCCCATGCCCGGGGGGCTTTTTTTGTGGCCCGGCACGTAGTGACCCAGCTCGACTGAAGGACTTGCAGTGAGTACCCCCTCGTACGGACATCACGACCCCAGCGACTTCCACGTCTACGACACGACGATGCGCGACGGTGCGCAGCAGGAGGGCCTCAACCTGTCGGTGCAGGACAAGCTGCACATCGCTCGGCACCTCGACGAGCTCGGGGTCGGCTACATCGAAGGCGGTTGGCCGGGATCGAATCCCAAGGACACCGAGTTCTTCGCGTTGGCCGCCAAGGAGCTGGACCTCCAGCATGCGACGCTGGCCGCCTTCGGCTCGACGCGCCGGCCGAACGTCGCGGCCGCCGACGATCCGCTGGTCGCGGCGCTGCGCGAGTCGGGTGCGTCGGTCGTGACACTGGTGGCCAAGAGCCATGACCGGCACGTCGAACTCGCCTTGCGCACGTCGCTGGAGGAGAACCTCGCGATGGTGCGCGACACCGTGACCCATCTGACCAGCGAGGGCCAACGGGTCTTCGTCGACCTCGAGCACTTCTTCAACGGCTATCTGGACCATCGCGACTATGCGCTCGAGGTCGCCCGCACGGCCGCCGAGGCCGGCGCGGAGGTAGCGGTGCTCTGTGACACCAACGGCGGCATGCTGCCGCATCAGGTGACCGACATCGTCGGCGATGTGATGTCGATCGGTGCGCGGCTGGGCATCCATGCCCACAACGACACCGGCTGCGCGGTGGCGAACTCGATGGCGGCGGTCCTGGCCGGCGCGACCCATCTGCAGGGGTGCATCAACGGCTACGGCGAGCGCACGGGCAATGCCGATCTCGTGACGTGTATCGCCAATCTCGAACTCAAGCTCGACCGAGGAGTTCTGCCGGAGGGCCGGCTCGTCGAAGCCACCCGCATCGCGCATGCGGTCTCGGAGATCACGAACTATCCGCCGTCGGCCCGCCAGCCGTACACGGGCGTCTCGTCGTTCGCGCACAAGGCCGGTCTGCATGCCAGCGCGATCCGCGTCGACCCTGATCTGTATCAGCACATCGACCCCGCACGGGTCGGCAACGACATGCGCCTGCTGGTCTCGGAGATGGCCGGTCGCGCCACGATCGAGCTCAAGGGCAAGGAACTGGGCTACGACCTGGCGGCCGATCCTGCTGCGCTGGCACGTCTGACCGATCGCGTCAAGCAGTTGGAGCAGGCGGGTTACACGTTCGAGGCCGCCGATGCGTCGTTCGAGCTGCTGCTCGCCGAGGAGTCCGAAGGCACGCGCCCGTCGTTCTTCGAGGTCGAGTCCTGGCGCGTCACGGCCGAGTCCGGCCGCGGGGCGGTCGCGACGGCCGAGGCCACCGTCAAGCTGCGGGCCGGCGGCGCCCGCCTGGTCGTGGTCGGCGAGGGCAACGGTCCCGTCAACGCGCTCGACCACGCCCTGCGCCAGGCGATCGAGCAGGTGTATCCCGATGTCGCCCGCTTCCACCTGATCGACTTCCGGGTGCGGATCCTGGACCAGGGCCACGGCACCGACGCCATCACCCGGGTCCTGATCGAGACGACCGACGGCAAGGAGTCATGGGTGACGGTCGGCGTCGGTGCGAACATCATCGAGGCATCGTGGGAGGCGCTGGTCGACGCGCTGACCTACGGCCTGCGCCGGCACGGTGTCGCACCCAGCCAGGCCTGACAGACTGGGCACGTGCAGTCTCCCTCCCGGCCGCGTGGCTGGGCTCTGGTCCTGCCGGTCCTCGTCACGATCCTGGTGGGCGCGGGGGTCGGCGGCTACGTCGTGCTGGAGAACCAGCGCGAGACCGAGCGCATCGAGGCCGCCGACGACGTCGGCGCCGACTACCTGAACCAGGTCGCGACGTTTCGCATCCAGGTCGTGAAGGCCCTGAAGAAGGCCGATCAGGACAATCCGGCCAAGCTGCGGGCGGCACTCGAGGAGGCGATCGCCGATCCGCCGGCGCTCGCGCACACCGATGCCACGGCGGAGCAGAGATCGTCGACGTACGCCGAGGCCAAGCGCGTCGAGGAGGGGCTCCTAGGTCCGTATCGGGAGTTGACCAAGGCACTGAAGAAGGCGCAGGGGGATCAGGCCTTCGTGAAGGCCGCGCGCAAGGTGCTGGCGATGCGGGCCACCGACTATGTGGACGGGGTGCTGCTGAACAGCAGCGGCCAGGTGCGCGGCTCGCTGATCCCGGCCTTCGTGCGGGCCCGCGACGAGTTCGCCCGGGTCGCGGTGCCGCGTGGTGCCGAGGACGCTGCCCAGCTGACCCGGACCGCGATCCAGTCGGTCATCGACGGTGCGACGAGGCTCGCCGACAGCATCGACGCCAACCGCAGCTACACGTTCACGTACAACGCGCCGTTCCAGGCCGCCGTCACGGCGGTCGAGAACTTCGCCACGCAGGCCGACGGAGACTTCACCGAGGCCCTCAACGCGATCAAGGACCTCTGACACTCAGCGGGAACCGGGGCGCAGCATCGGCACGTGATCGATGCCGGCCTCGGTGTAGTGATCGCCGCACGTGACGTACCCGTGCGAGGCGTACCAATCCTCGAGGTAGGCCTGAGCGCCGATCTTGATGGGATCGTGGCCCCAGCGCTCGTGGGCGGCCGTGATCAGCCGCCCCGACAAGCCACGCCCGCGATGCTCCCTGCGGGTGCAGACCCGTCCGAGCCGGTGCGGCTGCTCGTGCGTCAGGAAGCGCACATAGCTGGTCGGGCCGTCGGCATCGGCCAACCACAAGTGCGTCGTGGTCGCCAAGAGGTCGAGTCCATCGACATCGGGCTCGTCGCACCGCTGCTCGACGGCGAACACGATGTCGCGGATCCTCCAGATGCCGTACACGTCGGCGGCGGTCAACCGGTCGCCGGCCACCAGATGCAGGTCGTCCACGGCTCCAGTCTAGAGATCGGCGCGGTCGAGTGGCACGGTGGAAGCATGACCAGTGAGCTGTTGAGCGGAGACCAGGTGGCGGCGTCGGGCATCGACGACTGGCGCGCGATGTACGGGGCGATCGAGGCGCGGTTCCGCACCGGCGACTTCGCCACCGGGCTGCGGCTCGTCGAGGCGATCGGCGCTGCGGCCGAGGAGGCGAATCACCACCCCGACGTGACGCTGACGTATCCATCGGTGCATGTTCTGTTGACCAGCCATGACGCGGGCGGCAAGACGTCTCGCGACGTGGAACTGGCGCGCACGATCAGCCGGATCGCCGCGGACCTGGGCGTCAGGGCCGAGCCCGCCGGGATCCAGCGGCTCGAGGTCGCGCTCGACGTGGCCGACATCGAACGGGCACGTCGCTTCTGGGCCGCGGCGCTGGCGATGCGGCCACAGGGCGATGAGGACCTGATCGATCCGTCCGGTGTGCTGCCCTCGCTGTGGTTCCAACAGACCGAGCCCCATGACGAACCGCGTCAGCGTTTCCATCTCGACATCCGGATCCCGCCCGAGGAGGTCGACGCCCGGCTGGAGGCCGCTCTGGCCGCCGGCGGCACGCTGGTGAGCGACGAGCAGGCTCCTCGGTTCTGGGTGGTCGCCGACCCTGAGGGCAACAAGGTCTGCTTCTGTACCCACGTGACCCGCCAGCACTAGGGGGCCGCGCTACCTCGGAGCATCGACGCTCAGCACCTGATCGTGCAGGTCGATGAGGCGCTGGCGGAGCGGAGCGGCGCGCCGGGCGAACCGGTCTTGATGGTCCAGGTACTCGGCCTTGCCGTCGGCGGTCTCGATCGCGATGGGCTCCAGATCGAGCGGTCGGACGTCGTAGGGCGAGGCACGCATGTCGACCCGACGGACATCGAGAGCCAGTTCGAAGGTGTCGAGCACGATCGTGGCGTCGACGAACGGCAGGAGCCGGTAGGCCGCTTTGTAGAGGTCCATCGTGGCGTGCAGGCAGCCGGGCTGTTCGATCGCCAACTGATCGGCGCGTCCGAGAGGCCGGTCGTTGCGTGGCGTCGCGGCGACGGTGAAGAACCGGAACGCGTCGACGTGCGTGCAGGAGAGGCGGTGGCTCTCGACGACCTGGTCGGTGCCCGCCGAACCCAGACGCAGCTTCAACTGAGGGTGGCGCAGGTCGCGATCGCGGTAGACCATCGCCCATTCATGCAGGCCGAAGCATCCACGGTGCATGGGCCGCTCAGCGGTGCGGAGCAGCAGCTCACGGGTCCATTCCAGGCCCGGACGGCGGCGGTGCACGCGTGCCGGATCGACGCTCACGGCGCCGTGGTGCACGACGTACGAGCCCAGCGCCGCGTACTCGGGCGCGTCGGCCAGTGCGACGCCCAGACCGGGGTGCCAGCGGGCGAGTCGCCCGGGTCCCAGGTCGTAGTACTCCCACAGGAAGTCGTCGACCGGGTGCTTGTCGCCCCGTGCCCTGCGTGCGAGGTGGGGCAGCGTCCAGTGCTCCGCCCGCCGTCGGTGTGCCTCGGCGCGCTCGCTCCATGCGGAGCGGGACAGGATGCTGGCGGTCACGCCCGCGAGGCGCAGGTGTCGCACGTGCCGAAGATCTCCAGCGTGTGCGCGACATCGGAGAAGCCGTGCTGGGCGGCCACGGTGTCGGCCCACCGTTCGACCGTGGGCCCTTCGACCTCGACCGTGCGGCCGCAGGCGCGGCACACCAGATGGTGGTGGTGTCCGGAACTGCACTGGCGGTAGAGCAGCTCACCGTCGTCGTTGCGGAGCGCGTCGACCTCTGCGGCATCGGCCAGTGACTGCAGATTGCGATAGACCGTGGAGAGGCCGACCGACTCGCCTCGATGCCTCAGGGCGTCGTGGATCTCTTGAGCGCTCGCGAAGCCGTCGAGATCGGCCAGGATCGCCGCAACGGCTCGACGTTGCCGGGTGTTGCGTTGCGTCTCGGTCATCGGGCACCTCCCTGCGTGCGCTGATCTGTCGTGAAATCTACCGGGTGGGCGCGGGGCGCACACGCCGGCGCAGGGCGCCGACCACCGCCAGGACGGCGAACGCGCCGATCGCCAGCATCACGATCGTGGGACCCGGCGAGGTCTCGACCTCGTAGCTGGCCACGACGCCGCCGATCGCCGCCGCCAGGCCGATCGCCATCGCGAGCAGGTGGGTGCTGCGGAAACTGCGGGTGACCTGCTGCGATGCTGCGACGGGCACGACCATGAGCGCGGACACCAGGAGCAGGCCCACGGTGCGCATCGCGACCGTGATCGTGACGGCGGCGAGCACCGAGATCAGGGCACTGAGCAGCCACACCGGAAGACCGCTGACCCGAGCATGCTCCTCGTCCTGGCACACCGCGAACAACTGCGGAGACAGCCCGAGGCACAACACGATGATCACGACGCCGAGGGCACCGACCAGCACGAGCTCGCCGGACGAGACCGTCGTGATCGCGCCGAACAGGTAGGCGTTCAGACTGGCGGCGCTCTCATCGGCCAGATTGGCCAGCAGCACCCCGCCCGCGATGCCGCCGTAGAACAGCATCGCGAGCGCGACATCGCCGCTCGTCCGGCCTTTCGCACGCAGCAGCTCGATCAGCAGGGCGCCGAGCGCCGAGACCGCGATCGCCGTGACGAGCGGTGCCACGCCGGTCAGCAGGCCGAGCGCGACGCCGGTGAGGGCGACATGGCCCAGCCCGTCGCCGAGCAGTGAGAGACGGCGGTGGACGAGGAACACGCCGATCGCCGGTGCGGCCAGGCCGGTGAACACCGCGGCCAGGAGCGCGCGTCGCATGAAGTCGTAGTCGAGCAGTTCGATCATCGCGTCACCACGCTCCTTCGCCCGAGATGCCTTCGCGCGGTGGCGCTCCGGTGTGCCGGTGTGCGTGCTCGGTGGACCCGAAGTGCGCGTGGGCGGCATGGCCGAGTGCCTCGTCGAGACGGTGATCGACCGCTCCGTCGTACCGCACGCGCCCGTCCTCGAGCACCACGGCCCGATCGATCAGCGGTGCCATCGGGCCCAGTTCATGGGCCACCAGCAGAACGGACGTGCCGGCGTGCACGAGATCGCCCATCAATGTGGCGAGGTCGTGCTGACTGTCGTGGTCGACGCCGGCCGTGGGCTCGTCCATGACCAACAGTTCGGCCTCGGTCGCGAGGGCGCGGGCGATCAGGACGCGCTGTTGCTGACCGCCGGACAGCTCGCTGACCGGCGAGCGTCGACGGTCAGCGAGGTCGACGCGCTCCAGCGCGTCATCGATCGCGGCACGGTCGGCGCCGGTGCGCGGCGCGAACCAGCGCCGGCGTGACAGGCGACCACTCGCGACGACCTCGTCGACGGTCGCGGGCACGCCCGCCACCGCACGCGTGCGCTGAGGGACGTAGCCGATGCGAGCGCGTTGCTCGAAGTCGGGCAGCGGGGTGCCGAACAGCAGGACACGGCCGGCGATCGTCGGCACGAGTCCGACCGAGGCGCGCACCAGGGTGGACTTGCCCGATCCGTTCGCGCCCAGGAGCACGACGAACTCGCCCGCGCTCACCTGGAGGCTCACGTCGTGGAGCACCAGGCGGCCGTCGAGCGCGACGGACACGCCCTCGACGGCCAGCGGCGGCGGCGCGCTGTCGCGGGGGACGGCCGGGGACGCGGAGTCGGTCATGAGCAGGAGTTTGCCGCACGCAGCGCGTCGAGGTTGTGGCGCATCAGGCTCAGGTACGTCTCGTCCTTCGTGTCGGGACCGAGGCCCTCGATCGGGTCGAGCGTGGCGACTTTCACGCCGGTCGCCGACGCGATCGTGCGGGCGTTGGCGGGTGAGACCAGTTCCTCGGTGAAGACGGTTGTGATGCCGTGCTGCTCGACCTCGTCGGTGATGGCGGCCAGCTGGCGCCCGGACGGTTCGTTGGACGGGTCGATGCCGGCGATCGGCAACTGCTCGAGGCCGTACCGAGCGGCCAGATAGCCGAAGGCCGCGTGGCTGGTCACGATGGTGTCGCGCTCGCAGTCGGCCAGGCCGGCGGTGAAGTCGGCGTCGAGCTGCTCGAGCTCGCCGATCAGCCGGCCGGCGTTGGCGCGATACGTCGCGGCGTGATCGGGATCGAGCGCTGCGAGCTTGTCGGCCACCTCCTGCGCGACGGGTTCCAGGTTGTGCGGGTCGAGCCAGGCATGCGGATCGAGGGCGCCGTGATCATGCCCGTGCTCGTCCTCCCCGTGCTCGTCCTCCCCGTGCTCGTCCTCCGCGTGCTCGTCGTCCGCGTGCTCGTCGGTGCCGGCGTGAAGCTTCACCAGGTCCGCGACGTCGACGGTTCCGGACGCCTTGCGATTGGCCTGCTCGACCGCGTCGTCGACGGCGGCCTGGAACTGGTGCTGGTAGATCACCAGATCGGCGTCCTGGACCGCGGCCACCTGCTTGGGGCGAAGTTCCAGATCGTGGGGCTCGACCCCGGGCGACGTCAGGTTCTGCACGTTCACCAGATCGCCACCGACCTGTTCGGCCACGTAGGCGTAGGGGTAGAACGACGCGACCACGGTCGGCCTGCTGTCATCGCCGGAACCGCCGCATGCGGCCAAGGGGAGCACGGCGACGGCGGACAGGGCGACGAGAGATTTCTTCATGACAACGATTCTCAACTAGATTGGGAATCGTTGTCAACTGGCGACTTCGGATCCGCGGGACACCGGCGAGCCCGCCCGCAGCACCTGCCGGAGTTTCCAGGCGCCGTCGACGATCACGAGGTCCGCGCGGCGCCCCGCCTCGACAGCCCCGACATCGGAGCGCCCCAGCGCGGCGGCCGGAGCGGCCGACGCGCTGTGCACGGCCGCCACCGGGTCGATGCCCGCACGGATCAGGCGCGTCACGATCTGCAACAGGGTCGAGGTCCCACCCGCGAGCGAGCCGCCGTCACCCAGCCGAGCCACCCCGTCGGTGACGGTCACATCCAGGGGCCCCAGGCGGTACCGGCCGTCGTCCATGCCCGCCGCCGCCATCGCGTCGGTCACCAGGACGATGTGCTCGGCGCCGACCGAGTCGAATGCGGCCGTGGCGACCGTGTCGCTGACGTGGACCCCGTCGGCGATCAGCTCGAGTCGCGCGCGTCCGGTCGCACCCGCGGCGACCGCGGACCAGGCGGTGTCGCCGGTCCGGTGATGCGCCGGCGGCATGCCGTTGAACAGATGCGTCACGTGGCCGGTCGGCGCGAGATCGAGGAAGCGTCGCAGGGTCGGTCCGTCGGCGGCGGTGTGCCCGGCGGCGGCGATGACTCCGGAGGCGATGAGGTGCCGCGCGAGGTCGTCGGCACCCGGCAACTCCGGCGCGAGCGTCATCATCTGGACGTGACCCCCGCCCGCCGACAGCAGGGAGTCCGCCAGCGCGCGGTCCGGCGGCGACAGGGCCGCGAGGTCGTGGGCGCCACGGCACGCGGCGGCGATGAACGGGCCCTCGAGGTGAATGCCCGCGATCCGGCCGTCGGTGGCCAGCGGCACCAGTGCCTCGACCGCCGCGATCATCGCGGCCGGGTGATCGCTGACGGTGCTGGCGACGAGTGTCGTCGTGCCCTGCTCCAGGTGATGGCGGACCGCGGCGGCGTGGTCGTCGCCGGGCGACGCGAACGAGGCGCCCGCCGCACCGTGGCAGTGCATGTCGACCAGGCCGGGCAGGATCAGGTCCTCGGTGGGCGGTGGATCGCCCGGCCGGGGTGGGCGCACGGCAGCGATCGTCGAACCGGCGATGTCGACGACGGTGTCCACCGACAAGGCGTCGGGGGTGACGACGGTGCCGCGGACGACCTGGGTGCTCATGGGCCAAGCGTGTCATCTGGCGGCGGGGTGCGGCGAGGCGGTGGTGTGACGCAGATCCCATCGTCGCGTAGGTTGTGCTCAGCCGGTCTCGCGATCGGCACGCCACACCACTCACTCGGATCGTCCGGCACGTTCCTGCCGGTGAAAGGTAGGCATTGCCATGTCCTCCGTCACGTTCGACCAGGCCACGCGCCTGTATCCAGGTTCCACCCGCCCCGCCGTCGAGGCTCTCGACCTGACCGTCGAGGACGGCGAGTTCCTGGTCCTCGTCGGTCCGTCCGGCTGCGGCAAGTCCACGTCGCTGCGCATGCTGGCAGGCCTCGAGGACGTCGACTCAGGCCGCATCCTGATCGGCGACCGCGATGTCACGCACGTCCCGCCCAAGGATCGCGATATCGCGATGGTGTTCCAGAACTATGCGCTGTACCCGCACATGACGGTCGCCGAGAACATGGGCTTCGCGCTCAAGATCGCCGGCGCCTCCCAGACCGAGATCAAGGCTCGCATCGCCGAGGTCGCCCAGATGCTCGAACTCGGCGAGTACCTCGACCGCAAGCCCAAGGCGCTCTCCGGCGGGCAGCGACAGCGCGTGGCGATGGGACGCGCCATCGTCCGCCAACCGCAGGTGTTCTGCATGGACGAGCCGCTGTCGAATCTCGACGCGAAGCTTCGCGTGCAGACCCGCACCCAGATCGCCCAGTTGCAGCGGCGCCTCGGCACCACGACGGTCTACGTCACGCACGACCAGGTCGAGGCGATGACGATGGGCGACCGCGTCGCGGTGCTCAGCGACGGCGTGCTGCAGCAGTGCGCCTCGCCGCGCGAGATGTACGACCGTCCGGCCAATCTGTTCGTCGCCGGCTTCCTCGGCTCACCGGGCATGAACCTGCTCGAACTCCCGGTCGTCGACGGCGGCGTCCGGCTCGGCGACACCACGGTCGCGGTCGCCCGCGAAACGCTGGCCGAGGCCGGTTCATCGCAGGTGACGCTCGGCGTGCGGCCCGAGGACCTGGTGATCGCCGACTCGGGCCTGGCCCTCGAGGTCGATGTCGTGGAGGAGCTCGGCGCCGACGCCTTCGTGTACGGACGCACGACCCTGGACGACCAGGAACACCAGATCGTGGCGCGGGTCGACTGGCGACGCCCGCCGGCCAAGGGATCGACGATCAGGCTGCGCCCGGAGTCGCCCGAATCGTTGCACGTGTTCGAGACGTCGTCGGGGCGCCGCCTGGGCTGACCACCGGCGCCGGATGAGCCGCATCGATCGATAGACTGCCTGTTCATCGGGCGCGCGTTGTCACGACGACGCGCACAGGCCCGCCGACACCCAGCCGGAAGCAGGAGTTTCCCCATGGCAGCCACGTCAGCAGTCGACCAGGTCATCAGCCTCTCTAAGCGCCGCGGATTCGTGTATCAATGCGGCGAGATCTACGGCGGCACGAAGTCCGCCTGGGACTATGGCCCCCTCGGCGTCGAGCTGAAGGACAACATCAAGCGGCAGTGGTGGAAGGCCATGGTGCAGCGACGCGAGGACGTCGTGGGCCTGGACTCGTCGGTCATCCTGCCGACGGCCGTCTGGCAGGCCTCGGGCCACCTGGCCGCCTTCGTCGATCCGCTGGTCGAGTGCCGCAGCTGTCACAACAGGTTCCGCCAGGACCATCTGCAAGAGGCGTACGCGGAGAAGAAGGGGCTTGAAGATCCCGACGCGGTGCCGATGGCCGACATCGTCTGCGCCAACTGCGGTACCCGCGGCGAATGGACTGAGCCGCGTATGTTCAACGGCCTGCTCAAGACCTACCTCGGGCCCGTCGAGAGCGAGGAGGGGCTGCACTACTTGCGCCCCGAGACCGCTCAGGGCATCTTCGTCAACTTCGGCCAGGTGCAGACCACGAGCCGCAAGAAGCCGCCGTTCGGCATCGCCCAGATCGGCAAGAGCTTCCGTAACGAGATCACGCCCGGCAACTTCATCTTCCGCACGCGCGAGTTCGAGCAGATGGAAATGGAGTTCTTCGTCAAGCCCGGCGAGGACGACCACTGGCACCAGTACTGGATCGAGAACCGGATGGACTGGTACGTCGGCCTGGGCATCGACCGCGACAACCTGCGTCTGTACGAACATCCGCAGGAGAAGCTGTCGCACTACTCCAAGGGCACCACGGACATCGAGTACCGGTTCCGGTTCCAGGGATCTGAGTGGGGCGAGCTCGAGGGCATCGCGAACCGCACCGACTTCGACCTCAGCACCCACAGCGAGCACTCGGGCAAGGACCTCTCGTTCTTCGACCAGGTCAACAACGAGCGCTACACGCCCTACGTCATCGAGCCGGCGGCCGGCGTGAACCGGTCGATGATGGCGTTCCTGTGCGATGCGTACGCCGAGGACGAGGCGCCGAACGCCAAGGGCGGCGTCGACAAGCGCACCGTGCTGCGGCTCGACCCGCGGCTGTCGCCGTTCAAGGCCGCCGTGCTGCCGCTGTCGCGCAACGAGGACCTGTCGCCCAAGGCACGCGACCTGGCGGCCGAACTGCGCGAGCACTGGAACGTCGACTTCGACGACGCGGCCGCGATCGGCAAGCGGTACCGCCGCCAGGACGAGATCGGGACGCCGTTCTGCATCACGGTCGACTTCGACACGCTCGACGACCAGGCCGTCACGATCCGCGAACGTGACTCGATGGAGCAGCAGCGCATCGCGCTCGACCAGGTCGTGCCGTGGCTCGCGGCGCGTCTGGTGGGCGCCTGAGCGACCGGTGGTCCACACTGACCGGATGCGGAACCCCCGAATCCGTGGCCTGTCGGGCCTGGTGAGTGCACTCGTGGCCTGTGTCGCCCTGATGTCAGGCTGTGGTGCCGAGGACGAGAAGCCCGAACCCACCGCCAGCACGCCCGCCGGCTTCGATCTGCCGGCGGGCGTGAAGCTGACGGCTCCGGGCACGACGGTCAAGGTCGGCAAGAAGGCCACGTTCGTGTACCAGCTCGACGACGGCGTGGCCAGCGCCGTCACGGCGAAGATCACGGCGATCGACCGCGGCAGCATCGAGGACTTCGCCTTCTTCTCGCTCGACGCCGACTCCAAGTCCTCGACGCCCTACTACGTCAGGGCGTCGCTGACCAACGACGGGCCCGCGGGCCTGGGCGGCGCAGCCCCGCCGTTCGTCGTCCACGACGACCAGAACTCGATCGCGCCACCCAACACGGTGACCGGGACGTTCCAGCCGTGCGAGAACCGTTCGCTGCCGAAGACCCTGCTGCCCGGCAAGACGGCCGAGGTCTGCATGGTGTTCCTGCTGCCGAAGGGCCGCACGCTGGTCTCGATCGACGCCCGGTCGGCCGACGACGCCGCTCGCGCCGTCCGCTGGAAGCCCTGAGCTTCGCGCGGCCCGCGCATCGGGTGCTGCTTGATGTTCGCCGCCGGAGTCGGCACGATGGCGCCTGCAGATCCGTGCGTTTCCTCGAGGAGAGACTTCCGTGGCTGACCGACAGCACAAGCCGTCGCGCGACTCCGTGCTGGTCATCGGCCTGGGCCGCTTCGGGTACTCCGTGGCGCGGTCCTTGACGCATCTGGGACACGAGGTCCTGGCCGTCGACGAACGACACGACATCGTGCAGCGGTACTCCAACGAGTTCACGCACGTGGTGTCGGTCGATGCCACCGACACCGAGGCGCTGCGACAGGTCGGAGCCGATCAGTTCGACGTCGCGGTCGTCGGCATCGGCACCGATCTGGAGGCCAGCGTGCTCACGGTGCTGAGTCTGCTCGACCTCGGGGTCGACGAGGTCTGGGCCAAGGCCATCAGTGGCAAGCATGCCGCGATCCTCGAGCGGGTCGGGGCCACGCACGTGATCCGCCCCGAGTCGCAGATGGGCAAGCGGGTCGCCCATCTGGTCACCGGTTCGATGACCGACTTCGTCGAGTTCGACGACTTCGCGATCGCGCGCACCGCAGCGCCCGAGGCCGCGTTCGGCAAGACGCTGCAGGAGTCCGGGCTACGCAACGAGTACCGCATCACGATCGTCGCGGTGAAGTCCGGCGGCGGCGAGTTCGAGTACGCCGGTGCCAACACGATCATCAACGCTGGCGACGAACTGATCGTCTCCGGCCCCACGCGTCGCGTCGAGAGGTTCGCCGCCGAGGCCTGATGGCGCCCGGCTCGTCGCGGGCGTAACGTGCTGGGCATGAGCACACTCGGGGGAGTGGCGTCATCGAGCAGCACGTTCCGGCTCGACGCCCAGGCGGTCGACTACCTCGTCGTCGCGTTGTACTTCGCGGTCGTTCTCGGTATCGGCCTGCTCGCCAGGCGCCAGGTGTCGACCAGCATCGACTTCTTCCTGTCCGGCCGCTCGTTGCCGGCCTGGGTCACGGGCCTGGCGTTCATCTCGGCCAATCTGGGCGCCGTCGAGATCATGGGCATGTCGGCCAACGGGGCTCAGTTCGGCGCCGCGACGTTCCACTACTTCTGGATCGGCGCCGTGCCCGCGATGCTGTTCCTCGGCATCGTCATGATGCCGTTCTACTACGGCTCCGGCGTCCGCAGCGTGCCCGAATTCATGCGCCGCCGGTTCGGCACCGGGGCCCATCTGGTCAACGCGCTGAGCTTCGCGCTCGCCCAGCTGCTGATCGCCGGCATCAACCTGTACCTGCTGGCCACGATCGTCGAGCGGCTGCTTGGCTGGCCGTTGTGGGTCTCGCTCGTCGTCGCCGCCGCGATCGTGCTGTCGTACATCACGCTGGGCGGCCTGTCGGCGGCGATCTACAACGAGGTGCTGCAGTTCTTCGTCATCGTCGCGGCGCTGCTGCCGCTGACGATCGTGGCGCTGCACAAGGTCGGCGGCTGGCAGGGTGTCGTCGACAAGGTCAAGCCCAGCGACGAGCAGCTGTCCTCGTGGCCCGGTACCGACCTGACCGGCATCGACAATCCGGCGCTCTCGGTCATCGGCATCGTGCTGGGTCTCGGCTTCGTGCTGTCGTTCGGATACTGGACCACCAACTTCGTCGAGGTGCAGCGCGCGATGGCGTCAGAATCGCTGTCATCGGCCCGTCGTGCCCCGATCATCGGCGCCTTCCCGAAGATGTTCATCCCGTTCATCGTGATCATCCCCGGCATCATCGCGGCGATCGTGGTGCCCGAGATCGCCCATCTGAAGTCAGGTTCGGGTGACAGCGGAGGCGCGACGTACAACGATGCGATCCTGCTGCTGATGCGCGATCTGCTGCCCAACGGCATGCTCGGCATCGCGATCGCCGGCCTACTGGCGTCGTTCATGGCGGGCATGGCCGCCAATGTGTCGGCCTTCAACACGGTGTTCAGCTACGACCTGTGGCAGCAGTACGTCAGGCGCGACCGCTCCGACGGCTACTACCTGACGGTCGGGCGTCTCGCGACCGTCGGCGCCACCTTCCTCGCGATCGGCACAGCGTTCTTCGCCTCGCACTACGACAATCTGATGGACTACCTGCAGACCCTGTTCGGGTTCTTCAACGCCCCGCTGTTCGCGACGTTCATCGTCGGCATGTTCTGGAAGCGCATGACCGCGACAGCCGGCTGGGTCGGTCTGGTGTCGGGCACGCTGGCCGCCGTCGTGGTGGCGATCCTGTCCGAGGACGCACTCGGGAATCTGAGCACCGGCGCGATCGCGCTGTCCGGCCAAGGCGCCAGCTTCGTGGCCGCTGGGGCGGCGTTCGTCGTCGACGTCGTGGTCAGCGTCGCGGTGTCGATGGCGACCCGACCCCGGGTCGAGGCCGAGCTCGTCGGTCTCGTCTATTCCCTGACCCCCAAGGAGTCGCTCGTCGATCCCGACGAGGCCTCACTGCCCTGGTACCAGTCGCCGGTCAAGCTGGCGGGCATCGGGCTGGTGCTCGTCATCATCTTGAACGTGCTGTTCGCCTGAGGAGCTCGACATGACCGAGAACCAGCCACGCACCGCCGGCGCCTTCGACGTGCGGTTCGTCATCGCGACCCTGATCGGAGCGTATGGCGTCATCCTCACGGCGACCGGTCTGTTCTGGACCAGCGATGCCGAACTCGACAGGTCCGATGGCCTGAACGTCAATCTCTGGGCCGGTATCGGCATGCTCGTCGTCGCCGGAGCGTTCGTCCTGTGGGCCCGGCTGCGTCCGGTCGTGTTCCGTCCTGGTGACGCAGCCGGCGGGGACGACCCGCGCTGACCGAGCACGTGCGTCACGTCGATAACATCGTCCAGTGACCTCGCAGCCCGTTCCTCCGTCAGATTCCGAAGCTCCGCACCGCTACACCGCGGCGCTCGCCGACGAGATCGAGCTGCGCTGGCAGGATCGCTGGGAGCGCGAGGGCACATTCCACGCGCCGAATCCCACGGGAGATCTGGCCGATCCGTCCGGCGCTGCGCTGGGGCCGAAGTTCTACATCATGGACATGTTCCCGTACCCGTCGGGCGCCGGGCTGCATGTCGGGCACCCGCTGGGTTACATCGCCACCGACGTGATCGGCCGGTACCGCCGCATGCTGGGCGACAACGTGCTCCACACGATGGGCTACGACGCCTACGGCCTGCCGGCCGAGATCCACGCGATCCAGACCGGCGAGCACCCTCGCACCAACACGCTCAACAACATCGCGACGATGAAGCGCCAGCTGCGCCGCCTCGGCCTGGCGCACGACGACCGCCGCAGCTTCGCCACGATCGACGCCGACTTCGTGCGCTGGACCCAGTGGATCTTCATCCAGATCTTCGAGTCCTGGTACGACCACGAGCAGGGCAGAGCGCGCCCGATCAGCGAGCTGCGCGCCGAGTACGAGTCGGGCGAGCGCACCGCACCCGACGGCACGCCATGGCACGAACTGCAGCCCACCGAGCAGCAGGTGCTGATCGACGGCGTGCGCCTGGCGTACATCGACGACTCACCGGTCAACTGGTGCCCGGGCCTGGGCACGGTGCTGGCCAACGAGGAGGTCACGGCCGAGGGTCGCTCCGAACGCGGCAACTTCCCGGTCTTCACCCGCAACCTGCGGCAGTGGAAGATGCGCATCACCGCCTACTCGGACCGGCTGATCGACGATCTGGATCGCGTCGACTGGCCCGAGAACGTCAAGCAGATGCAGCGCAACTGGATCGGTCGTTCGCATGGTGCCGAGGTGCGCTTCGGCGTCGTCGGACATGCCACGACCTCGATCGAGGTCTTCACGACCCGACCCGACACGCTGTTCGGCGCCAGCTACATGGTGCTGTCGCCGGAGCATCCACTGGTCGACCAGATCACGGCCGACGCGTGGCCCGGTGACACGCCGCTGCTGTGGACCAACGCGGCCGCCGATCCGCGTGCCGCCGTCGCGGCGTACCGTCAGGTCGCCGCCGCGAAGACCGACGTCGAACGGCAGGAGAACAAGGACAAGACGGGCGTCTTCACCGGGGCGTTCGCGATCAATCCGGTCAACGACGAGCAGATCCCGGTCTTCATCGCCGACTACGTCCTGATGGGATACGGCACCGGCGCCATCATGGCCGTTCCGTCCGGCGACCAGCGTGACCACGAGTTCGCGTCGGCCTACGGACTGCCGATCGTGCCGACGCTGGCCGAGCAGGAGGGCCTCGACGAGGCGTACGCCGGTGAGGGAACCGTCGTGAACTCCTCGAACGAGACGGTGTCGCTCGACGGCCTGTCGGTGGCCGAGGCGAAGGAGCGCATCGTCGTCTGGCTTCAGGAGAACGGCGCCGGAGCCGGCACCACGACGTACCGCCTGCGCGACTGGCTGTTCAGCCGACAGCGCTACTGGGGCGAGCCGTTCCCGATCGTGTTCGACGAGGCCGGCAACGCCATCGCGCTGCCCGACTCGATGCTGCCCCTGGACTCACCGGAGGTGCCGGACTATTCGCCGCGCACGTTCGAGCCCGACGACGTCACCAGCGAGCCCGAACCGCCGCTGGCCCGCGCGACCGAGTGGGTCGACGTCACGCTCGACCTGGGCGACGGCCCACAGCAGTACCGCCGTGAGACCAACACGATGCCGAACTGGGCCGGATCGTCGTGGTACGAGCTGCGCTATCCCGATCCGCACAACGCCGACCAGCTGGTCGACCCGGAGCTCGAGCGGTACTGGCTGGGTCCGCGCGAGCCGGGCGACGTGGGTGGCGTCGACATGTACGTCGGCGGCGTGGAGCATGCCGTATTGCACTTGCTGTACGCGCGGTTCTGGCACAAGGTGCTGTTCGACCTGGGCCACATCAGCAGCTCCGAGCCGTTCCACCGGCTGTTCAATCAGGGCTACATCCAGGCCTACGCGTTCACCGACGAGCGGGGTGTCTACGTCCCCGCAGACGAGGTCGTCGAGGAGCCCGACGGCTCGTACACGTATCAGGGGGCGCCGGTCACCCGCGAATACGGGAAGATGGGCAAGAGCCTCAAGAACGCCGTCACGCCCGACGACATGTACGCCGCGTACGGCGCCGACACACTGCGCGTCTACGAGATGTCGATGGGTCCGCTCGATGCGTCCCGGCCGTGGGAGACCCGTGCCGTGGTCGGTTCGCAGCGCTTCCTGCAGCGGCTCTGGCGGCTGTTCGTCGACGAGGACTCCGGTACCGTGCTGGTGACCGACGACGTCCTCGACGACGACACCCTGCACGTGCTGCACCGCACGATCGACGGCGTGCGGGCCGACATGGAGCATCTGCGCTTCAACACGGCGATCGCCAAGCTGATCGAGCTGACCAACCATCTGACCAAGGCCGACGTGCACGCACGTGCCGCCCTGGAGCCGCTCGTCCTGATGCTCGCGCCCATCGCGCCGCACGCCGCCGAGGAGCTGTGGTCGCGCGCCGGTCACGCCGCCTCGTTGGCCCGTGAGCCGTTCCCGACCGCTGATGCACGTTTCCTGGTGGCCGACACCGTCACCTGCGTGGTGCAGGTCGCGGGCAAGGTGCGCGGCAAGCTCGAGGTCGCTCCCGATATCGCCGACGCCGAACTGCAGGCTCTGGCCCTGGCCGAGCCCAATGTGGTCCGCACGATCGACGGCCGCGAGGTCCGCAAGGTCATCGTCAAGGCGCCGAAGCTCGTCAGCATCGTCGTCTGACTGCTGTCCGGATAGGGTCACGGAATGCCGCGCGCGAAGAAGCAGATGATCGCGATCGTCACCGACTCGACGGCGTCGCTGGCCCCGGTCGATGCCGAGCGCGAAGGCATCGTCGTCGTGCCGCTGAAGGTCATCATCGGGGCCCAGACGTACACCGAGGGCGCCGACGTCACGTCCGACATGCTGGCCGAGGCCTTGGCGTCGTTCGTGCCGGTCAGCACGTCGCGACCGACACCTGAAGAGTTCGTCGAGGTGTACACGCGCCTGGCGAAGGCGGGCGCCAAGGAGATCGTGTCGATACACCTGAGTGCCAAGATCTCGGGCACCATCGACTCGGCCCGGCTCGCCGCGCGGCGGGTCAAGGTCCCGGTCACGGTGGTCGACACGCAGCAGGTCGGCCTCGGTGTCGGATTCGCGACGGGCAGCGCGGCGCGCGCCCGGTCGGCCGGCGGGGGAGTCAAGGAGATCGTCGAGGCCGCGGAGCAGGCGGCGCGGTCGACCACGGTCTCGCTGTACGTCGACACCCTGGAGTACCTGCGGCGGGGCGGACGCGTGGGTTCGGCGGCGGCCCTGATCGGATCGGCGCTGGCCGTCAAGCCGATCCTGACGATCCAGGACGGGCTCGTGGTGCCGCTGGAGCGGGTGCGCACGGCCGGCAAGGCGCTGGCCAGACTCGAGGCGCTGAGCGTCGAGGCCGCCCAAGCCTGCGAGAACGGCTATCAGATCGGCATCCAGCATCTCGCGAACGAGGCGGTCGCGCTCCAGGTGTCGGACCATCTCGCGACGGCGCTGGGCCGCGCCAGCGTGCCGGTCGACGAGGTCGGCGCCGCGATCGGCGCCCATGTCGGCCCCGGCATGGTGTCGGTGACGGTCACGCCGCTCTGAGAGAGGCCGGCCAGGCCCGAGCCGACACCGCCACCCGGCCTGTGTCCACAGCTCCCGGATCCGAGGCGGGTTGTCCACAGGCCGATCAAGAGGGCTGGAACCCTCGGTGCCGGTCTTCCTAGCGTCGAGTCAGTGTCAGGGTGAGTCCCGCCGCCATCAGCGGCTGGTTGGATCCTGAGCACTCGGTGTCTGGCTCGTAGCGTCGGTGTCGCCTTCGGGTTGACGAGCATGCGTTTTGCCGGCATCGAGT
>Ga0182737_1000257_pt1 | contig 89507 bp, 81 predicted proteins | sample eDN5th30CBELigOP_FD_128878 | JGI IMG/M metagenome (GOLD analysis project Ga0182737, IMG submission 128878) | Enriched Organic Plus compost microbial communities from Emeryville, California, USA - eDNA 5th pass 30_C BE-Lig OP (version 2) (version 2) ... | reverse complement strand
GCGAATCCGGGGCCTAATCTGCGTCACAAAGTCCAGGCTTTCCGTGTCAGAACAAACTCACCGGATCCGCTAGTAGCGATAGCTAATCACTACCGCGCTCAAGATACAAGGTGTCAGACACCGAGGTGTGCAGAGGCTGCTTCAACCGCACGGTGTCAGGCACCCTTCGGGAGCCTGACACCTGGCCAGATAGGGAAGCAGACCCCGACCAGACAGGGACGCCTGACACTTGGCCGGATACGGGGCCAGGCGTGGAAATCAGGGCTTCCAGGCCAGCAGGGCATCCACCAGAGTGCGCAGCACGCCGCCCAGCGGTTCGGCGCGCTGCGGGTCCCAATTGAAGGGTTCGTCTTCGGTCATGTAGGCTTCCAGCGCCATTTCGAGCTGCACCGCATGGTAGCCGCGCTGCGGTTGGCCATAGTGGCGGGTGATCCAGCCGCCCTTGAAGCGGCCGTTGACCACATGGGTGAAGCCGGGCGCGCTGGCCAGCGCGGCGGCGGCAGCGTCTTGCAGCGCCGGCGCGCAACTGGCGCCGTCGGCAGTGCCCAGGTTCAGGTCGGGCAGGCGGCCCTCGAAGAACCGCGTGCAGCGCGAGATGATCGAATGGCCGTCCAGCAACACCACATAACCGTATCGGTCATGCACGCGCTTGAGCTCGGCCGCCAGTTGCGCATGGTAGGGGTCGAAATACTGGCGCCGCCGCGCCGCTACGTCGAGCAGCGGATTCCCGGCCGTGCCTTCGTTCCAGATCGGGCCGCCGTCAAAGCGGCCGGTGGGGCACAGTTCGGTATTGGACGCGCCGGGGTACAGGGCGGCGCCTTCGGGGTCGCGGTTCAGGTCGATGACATAGCGCGAGTGCGTGGCGGCCATGACGGTGACGCCGCGCTCGCGCGCGAAATCGTACAGGCGGTCGACGTGCCAGTCGGTATCGGGCACGCCCAGCGCCTGGGCCGTCATGAGAGGGCGCAGCTCGGTGGGCACCCAGGTGCCCACGTGCGGAATGTTGATGACCAGCGGCGCGTCGCCACGGGTAAGGGTATAGAGCGTGGTCATGCAGTATGGATGGCGTTGAAAAAAACTAGACCGATCGGGTGATGCCGCCGTCGATGCGGATGTTCTGCCCGGTGATATAGCCCGACTTGTCGGAAGCCAGGAAGGCGATCAGCTCGGCCACCTCGTCGGCGCGGCCGTAGCGGCCCATCGGAATGCGCTGGCGGCGGTCGTCTTTCTCGGGCAGGCTGTCGATGAAACCGGGCAGCACGTTGTTCATGCGGACGTTGTCGGCCGCGTGCTCGTCGGCGAACACCTTCGTGAACGCGGCCAGGCCGGCGCGGAACACGCCGGAAGTGGGAAACAGCGCTTCCGGCTCGAAGGTGGCGTAGGTGGAAATGTTGACGATAGAGCCGCCGCGCTGCTGGCGCATGATGGGCGCGACCAGCCGCGTGATGCGCACGACGTTCAGCAGGTAGTACTCCATCCCCAGGTGCCAGTCGGCGTCGGGAATGTCGAGCAGCTTGCCCTTGGGGCCGTGGCCGGCGCTGTTGACCACGGCGTCGACACGGCCCCAGCGCTGCATGGCGGCGTCGACCAGCCGGGCGATGTCGTCGGGCTCCAGGTTCGAGCCCGTTACGCCCAGCCCCTGCAGTTCGCTGGCCAGCGCCTCGCCCTTGCCCGATGATGACAGGATGGCGACGCGGTAGCCATCCGCGGCCAGCTTGCGCGCCGCGGCGGCGCCCATGCCGCTGCCGCCGGCGGTGATCAGTGCGACTTTTTCAGTGGTCATGTGCGATTTCCTTTGCAATGAGACAGCGCGCCCCGAGGCGCGCCCGCCGCATCATGATAAACCCCGCCGTCAGGCGGCCCGGCCAGGCCGCGGGGCCTTGCGCGCGCGCGGCGCGGCGGGCTTGCCGCTGCCCGCGGTGATGCCGGCCGACGCGGCCACGATGGCCGCCACCGCGGCCCATTGCGTCGGTGTCAGGGTCTCGCGCAGGAACAGCAGGCCCGACACGGCCGCGAACACCGGCTCCAGGCTGAGCAGGGTGCCGAACACGCGCACCGGCATGCGCGCCAGCACGGTGATTTCCAGGGCGTAGGGCAATGAGCTGGACAGGATGGCCACGCCGACCGCCAGCGGCAGCAGGGCGGGCGAGAACAGGGCCGGCCCTGCTTGCGCCAGGCCGAACGGCAGCACGGCCAGCGCGGCCACCGACGCGGCCAGGGCGACGGTTTGCGTGCCGTGGCGCGTGCCGGCGCGGCGTCCGGACACGATATACAGCGCCCAGCACAGGCCCGCCGCCAGGGCGTATGCCATGCCGGCCGGGTCGAGCGTGTGCATGTCGGCGCCATGCGGCACCAGCAACAGCAGGCCGGCGGCGGCCAGCGCGATCCAGGCGAAATCGGCCAGGCGGCGCGACGACAGCAGGGCCACCGCGAGCGGCCCGGTGAATTCCAGCGCCACGGCGATGCCCAGTGGAATGGTGCGCAGCGCCATGTAGAACAGCAGGTTCATGGCGCCCAGCGACAGGCCGTAGGCCAGCACCACGCGCCAGCCCGAGGCGGGCAGGCGAATGCGCCAGGGCCGGAAATAGGCCAGCAGCATCAGCGCCGAAAACAACAGCCGCAATGCGGCGGTGCCTTGCGCGCCCACCGCCGGGAACAGGCTCTTGGCCAGCGAGGCGCCGCCCTGCATGGACACCATGGCAACCATCAGCAGCAGGACGGGGTAGAGGGATGTAGCGGGCGGGCGGGAGGCGGGTGTGGACATGCTGCGCGGGCCGGCCGCGTGTGGCCGGCAGAGCTGCCATTCTACGGCACCGCCTGGCGCGGGCCGCTGGCCCGGCCCGCCCAATTGCGGTCCGGCGCGGGCAGGAGTAGGCTTTCGACCCTGTTAACGGTAGGCCGCCATGAATTCCTCGCTTCCGTCCGAATCCCGCGCTACGCCCGATTGCCCGCCTCCTACATCGTGGGCCTTGTTCACCGGTTTTTTCTGGCTGGGCCTGAGCGCCTTCGGCGGCGCCCTGCCGCTGGCCCGCCACATGGTGGTTGAGAAGAACCGCTGGCTGTCGTCCGACGATTTCACCGAGCTGCTGGGCCTGTGCCAGTTCCTGCCCGGCGGCAACATCATCAATATGTCGGTGGCGCTGGGCATGAAGTTCCGCGGCCCCAAGGGAGCCTTCGCGGCCATCATGGGGCTGATTGCCGCGCCGTCGCTGATCGTGATCGCGCTGGGGGTGGTGTACCAGCGCTATGCCGATGACCCGCGCATCCAGCACTTGTTTGCCGGGCTGGCCGCCGCGGCCGCCGGCTTGCTGATTTCGATGGCCGTGAAAATCGCGCGGCCGCTGCGCGGCAAGTGGGCTGCCATTGCCGTGGCGTTGGCGTGTTTCGTATGCATCGCGCTGCTGCGCCTGCCCTTGTTGCTGACCATGCTGGTGCTGACGCCGATCAGCATCTTCGTTACCTGGAGGCTGGCCCGATGAGCGCCGCGCTGGTTTCGCTGTTCGTGATCTTCGCGCAGTTGTCGCTGCTGGCGTTCGGCGGCGGCAACACCATCCTGCCCGAAATGCAGCGCCAGGTGGTCGAGGTGCACCAATGGATGTCCAGCGCGGATTTCAGCGCGCTGTTCGCATTGAGCCAGGCCGCGCCCGGCCCGAACCTGATGGTCGTGACGCTGGTGGGCTGGCACGTGGCCGGCTGGCAGGGCGCGCTGGTCACCTCGATCGCCAAGTTCGGCCCGTCGTCGATCCTGACCGCCGTGGCCCTGGGCCTGTGGGAGCGCTTCAAAGACAAGCCGTGGCGCCGCGTGGTGCAGGCAGGCATCTTCCCCATGACGGCCGGCCTGATGGCGGCCAGCGCCGCGCTGATCACCGAGGCCTCGGTGCATACCTGGATGCTGGGGGTCATTACGGCGTTGTCGGCCGCAGTTACTGTGTTCACCCGCGTTCATCCGCTCTGGATGCTGGCGGCCGGCGCGCTGCTGGGGCTGAGCGGCATCGGGCAGCCCTGATGGCGCGCGCCGCGGCGCGATGCTGGCGGATTGCGGCAGTTCAGCCGGCGGCGGCCAGCCGCCACAACGAGGTGACTTCGGCGGCGCGCGCGGCGTGCAGCGGATCGGCGGGGTCGGAGGCGCGCGGGTGCAGGGGGCGCGCGTCCAGGCGGCCCGCCACGCGCAGGCCCGCGGCGGTAATCCACCCGGCCAGCTCGCCGGGGGCGCGCAGGCCCAGGTGCTCGGCCAGGTCGGACACGATCAGCCAGCCTTCGCCTCGTGGCGCCAGGTGGGCCGCCAGGCCTTGCAGGAAGCCGCGCAGCATGCGGCTGTCGGGGTCGTAGATGGCGTATTCGACCGGCGCGCTGGGCCGCGCCGGCAGCCAGGGCGGGTTGCACACGACCAGATCGGCACGGCCGTCGGGGAACAGGTCGGCCTGCATCAGTTCGACGGATTCATGCAGGCCCAGGCGGGCCAGGTTTTCGCGCGCGCAGGCAAGGGCGCGCGGGTCCTGGTCGGTGGCGACGATGCGCCGCACGCCGCGCCGCGCCAGCACGGCCGCCAGCACGCCGGTTCCGGTGCCGATGTCGTATGCCAGCGCGGGCTGCCCGCCGGGCAGAGGCGCGCGGGCCACCAGGTCGATGTATTCGCCGCGCACCGGCGAGAACACGCCATAGTGCGGGTGGATGCGGTCGTTGAGGGCGGCGATGGGCACGCCTTTCTTGCGCCATTCGTGCGCCCCGATGACGCCCTGCAGTTCGCGCAGCGACGCCAGGTACGGGCCGGGCGCCGGGCCGTAGGCTTGCAGGCAGGCCTGCCGGGCATCGGGAGCGCGGCGCAGGGGGATTGCATGGTCGGCGTCGAAGGGCAGCAGCACGCTGCCCAGCAGGCGTGCGCGCTGCGACTGGGCCTGCCGGTGCCGGTTGAAGGCGTCCAGGGGGCTCGCCGCGGGCTTGCGGGATTTTTTGTCGATGCGGCGCGCCAGCGCCTGCAGCAGCTGCCGGGCGTTCTGGAAGTCGCCACGCCACAGCAGGTGCGTGCCTTCGCAGATCAGCCGATACGCCACATCGGCCGGCATCCGGTCATCGGCGGCCTGGATGCGGGCGGGCGGCGGCGCGGCGGATTCTGATCGCCACAGGGCGTGGTGGGTCTGGCCGGATTCGGTCCAGTGGACGGTGGGGAGGGGGGGCATGGCGTGCAATGTAGCAGCTTGGAGGGGGGCTGGGGGAACGGGGTGGTTGAGTTCTTGCGCCGTCCCGCAAAGCCCGGCCGACTGGCGGCGGCGCCCGTGCGTCGGGCTCGGGCGCAACCACGCGCCCTCGGCCTGCTGCGCAGGCTGCCCCGCCGCCCAACGCGCCGCCGCCAGTCGGTCGGGCTCCGCGGGACTACCACGGGTGAATTCGAACCTGGCCGGTCTGTGTGATTCGGGCGGGAGGTGGTGCCGCCTTGCAAATGCGGCGGGGGGCATGATGCCCCCCGGGGTGCCGGCGATGCAGGACAAGCCTGCAGGAGAAGCTAGGACAACACTAGAACAATACCGCGGTCTTGACGATGGTGGTCCAGATGCCCCAGGCCAGCGGGATTCCCACGCATGCCCACGCGACGATCACCAGGGCCAGCGGGGTCTTGAAGGTGGAGGTCGATTCGCCGTGCACTTCGGCGGCCACGGCGCGTTCGTGGGCCAGAGCCTTTTCGCGCTCGAGTTCTTCGGGGCTCATGAAGTATTTGGGGTTCACCGGGCGGATCGCCAGGTTGCACAGGAAGCCCAGCACCAGCATTCCTGCCAGGATGTACATGGTGATGTCATAGACCTGCGCGCGCGGCACGCCGATGGACAGTTGGTATTCGCGGATATAGTTCACCAGCACGGGCCCGAAGATCCCCGCGGCGGACCAGGCCGTCAGGATGCGGCCGTGGATGGCGCCCACCATCTGGGTGCCGAACAGGTCGGCAAGGTAGGCGGGCACGGTGGAAAAGCCGCCGCCGTACATGGAGATGATGATGCAGAACGCGCCCACGAACAGCGCCAGCGCGCCCAGGTGCGCGGACCAGGGCACCGATGAATACAGCACAAAACCCAGCACCAGGAAGACGAAGTAGGTCATCTTGCGGCCCAGCTTGTCGGACAGGCTGGCCCAGAAGAAGCGCCCGCCGATGTTGAACAGGCTGAGCAGGCCGGTGAAGCCCGCCGCGGTGGCGGCGATGGCGGCCAGCTGGGTCTTGTCGAGCTGGCCGTAGACGAGTTCGGGATGTCCGAGCAGCGTGCCGCCGAACACTTCCTGCAGCAGCGGCGAAGCCATGCCGATGATGCCGATGCCGGCGGTCACGTTCAGGCACAGCACCCACCACACCAGCCAGAACTGCGGAATGCCCCATACGCGCTTCACGTGCACGTGGCCCTTGGTGATCATCGTGTTGTTAGCGTGCTTGACCGGTTCGGTCCAGCCCTCGGGTTTCCAGCCGGTGGGCGGGATGCGGTAGCCCAGGGCGCCCGACACCATGAAGACGATGTAGATGATGGCCAGGGCCAGGAAGGCCTGTGATACGCCCAGCCCTTCAGGCGTGGCGAAGTGGCGCATCAGCATGTCGGCCAGCGGCGCGCCGATCATGGCGCCGCCGCCGAAGCCCATGATGGCCATGCCGGTGGCCATGCCGCGCCGGTCGGGGAACCACTTGATCAGCGTGCTGACGGGCGAGATGTACCCCAGCCCCAGCCCGATGCCGCCGATGACGCCCGAGCCCAGCCACATCATCCACATCTGGTGCACGTGGATGCCCATCGCCGAGATCACCAGGCCGCCGCACCAGCATAGCGCGGCCACGATGCCGGCCTTGCGCGGCCCGGCGCGTTCCAGCCAGCCGCCCCACAGCGCGGCCGAGCAGCCCAGCAGCACGAAGAACAGCGTGTACATCCAGCCCATGGTCGAAATGCGCCAGTTGCACTGGGTGGTGAACAGCTCCGCCAGGATGCTCATGTCGGCCGAGCAGGTGGCCGTGCCGGCGCCCAGGGACTTGGACAGGGGCAGCCAGAACACCGAGAAGCCGTAGGCCATGCCGATGCACAGGTGGATGGCGAGGGCCGCGGGGGGCACCAGCCAGCGGTTGAAGCCGGGGCCCGCGATGGTGCGTTCTTTATCCAGGAATCCCGGCTTGGCGCCGGGCAAATCCAGTGTGGCGGTGTTGCTCATAGTGTCTCCTCTCAGGGCGGCGCAGGGCCGGAAATGGGCGCTTGCGGGTCGTCCGCGGCTGCCTCTATGGTTGTCGGGGTGTTGTGGTTGTGGTCAGGCCGCTTGGGCGGGGGTCAGGCGCGCGCGATTGAGCGTCACCGCTTCGAGCACGATGTCATGGAGCCGGACGTCGCCGTCCCGCCCGTCGGCATGCTGGCTCAGGAAATCCAGCAGCGCCGTGCGCATGCGGGGTTCCCAGGATTTCTGGATGTGGTTGGCGATGCCCTCCAGCGCTTCTTCGCGGTCGGGCAAGGCTTCGAAGAAGTCGCCGATGCGGTTGGCCATGCGGATCAGGTTGGCGATGTCCATGGTGTCAGGGTCGGAGGCGAAGGCGTTCGGGATGGGAGTAAATGGCGGCATCGGCGTTGCGCACAAAGCCCAGCAGCGCCACGTTGGTGTTCTGGGCCACGCGGATCGCCAGCGCCGTGGGCGCCGAAACCGCCGCCAGGACGCCGATGCCGGCGGCGGCGCACTTCTGCACCATTTCGAAGCTGGCGCGGCTGGATACCAGCACCATGCCGCTGCGCGGATCGATCGCCTGGCGGGCCAGCGCGCCCACCAGCTTGTCCAGCGCGTTGTGGCGTCCGACGTCTTCGCGCACCAGTTGCACGCGGCCCTCGACATCGGCCCAGGCCGCCGCGTGCGTGGCGCCGGTAATATCGTGCAGCGCCTGGCTGCCCCGCATGGCGCGCATGCCGTGCAGTACGGCGGTCAGCGGCACGGGCGCTGCGTCGGCCACGGTCGGCACCTGGCGCAGCACTTCGGGCAAGGTTTCCACGCCGCACAGGCCGCAACCGGTGCGGCCGGCCATGGCGCGGCGGCGCGTCTTCAGGCGCGCCGCGCAGGCGCTGGATATTTCCACCTGCACCACGATGCCGTTGAACTGCGGCACGATCTCGATGCCGCGCACGTCGGCGGGCCGCTCGACTATGCCCTCGGTCAGTGAAAAGCCCAGCGCGTAGTCTTCCAGGTCGGCCGGCGACGCCAGCATGGTGGCGTGGCTGATGCCGTTGTATTCCAGCGCCACCGGGGTTTCTTCGGCCACCCGGTCGCTCTGGGTGGCCGCGCCGACGATGCCGCCGCGCACGCGCAGCACGGCGGCATCGGCGCAATCGGTCCGGCTGGGCGCGGGATGGTACAGGCGGTCCATGCAGTCGGCTCCGGGCCTATTTGCCGCTGAGCGTGGCCTCGGTTTCACGGGCACGCTCGCGCAGCAGTTTCTGTTGCACCTCTGAAAAGCGCGACCACTGCCGCTGCCACTCGGAAGGCTGCGACACGCGCATCACCTGCACGGCCGTCACCTTGTATTCGGGGCAGTTGGTGGCCCAGTCGGAGCTGTCCGTGGTGACCACATTGGCGCCGGATTCGGGGAAGTGGAAGGTGGTGTACACCACGCCCGGCTGCACGCGGTCGGTAATGGTGGCGCGCAGCACGGTCTCGCCGGCGCGGCTCTGCACGCCCACCCAGTCGCCTTCAGAGACGCCGCGGTCTTCGGCGTCTTGCGGGTGGATCTCGAGCACGTCTTCGCTGTGCCACGCCACGTTGTGGGTGCGGCGCGTCTGGGCGCCGACGTTGTACTGCGACAGGATCCGCCCCGTGGTCAGCAAGAGCGGGAACTTGCGGGTGCTGCGTTCATCCGAGGGCACATACTTGGTGATCATGAATTTCCCCTTGCCGCGTACGAATTCGTCGATGTGCATGATGGGCGTGCCGTCGGGCGCGGCGTCGTTGCAGGGCCACTGCAGGCTGCCCATGCGGTCGAGCTTGGCATACGACACGCCGGAGAACGTCGGGGTCAGGCGCGCGATCTCGTCCATGATCTCGCTGGGATGGCGGTAGTTCATGGGATAGCCCAGCGCGTTCGACAGCGCGGCGGTGACTTCCCAGTCGGACAGGCCGTTGCGCGGTTCCATTACCTTGCGTACGCGCGAGATGCGGCGCTCGGCGTTGGTGAAGGTGCCGTCTTTTTCCAGGAACGACGAGCCCGGCAGGAACACATGCGCGTACTTGGCGGTTTCGCTCAGGAAGAGATCCTGCACCACGATGCATTCCATGGCGGCCAGCGCGGCGGCCACGTGCTGGGTATCGGGATCGGACTGGACGATGTCTTCGCCCTGGCAGTACAGGCCGCGGAAGCTGCCGGCCATGGCCGCGTCGAACATGTTGGCGATGCGCAGGCCCGGTTCGGGCTGCAGGGTCACGCCCCAGTCGGCCTCGAACTGGGCGCGCACGGTGGAATCGGAAACGTGCCGGTAGCCCGGCAGTTCGTGGGGGAACGAGCCCATGTCGCACGAACCCTGCACGTTGTTCTGCCCGCGCATGGGGTTTACGCCCACGCCTTCGCGTCCGACGTTGCCGGTGGCCATGGCCAGGTTGGCGATGGCCATCACCGCCGTGGAGCCCTGGCTGTGTTCGGTGACGCCCAGGCCGTAGTAGATGGAACCGTTGCCGCCGGTGGCGTACAGGCGCGCGGCGCCGCGCACCAGTTCGGCCGCCACGCCGGTGATTTCGGCGGTGGCTTCGGGCGAGTTTTCCGGGCGCGCCACGAATTCGCGCCATTGGCCGAAAGCCTTGTCCTCGCAGCGGCGGGCCACGAAATCTTCGTCGACCAGGTTTTCAGTGACGATGACGTGCGCCAGCGCGGTCAGCAGCGCCACGTTGGTGCCGGGGCGCACCGGCAGGTGATAGTCGGCCTTGATGTGCGGCGAGTCGACCAGTTCGATGCGGCGCGGGTCGATGACGATCAGCCGCGCGCCCTGGCGCAGCCGGCGCTTCATGCGCGAGGCGAATACCGGGTGGGCGCTGCTGGGGTTGGCGCCCATCAGGATGATGACGTCGGTGTGCATGACCGAATCGAAGGTCTGCGTGCCGGCCGATTCGCCCAGCGTCTGCTTCAAGCCGTAGCCGGTGGGCGAGTGGCACACCCGCGCGCAGGTGTCGACGTTGTTGGTGCCGAACGCGGCGCGCACCAGTTTTTGCACCAGCCAGGTTTCTTCGTTGGTGCAGCGCGACGACGTAATGCCGCCGATGGAGTCTCGCCCGTGTTCGGCCTGGATGCGGCGGAACTCCGACGCGGCGTAGTCGATGGCCTCCTGCCACGAGACTTCGCGCCACGGGTCGGTGATGCGCTTGCGGATCATGGGCTTGAGCACGCGCTCTTTGTGCGTGGCGTAGCCCCAGGCGAAGCGGCCTTTCACGCATGCATGGCCGCGGTTCGCCTGGCCGTCTTTCCAGGGCGTCATGCGCACCACTTCCTGGCCTTTCATTTCGGCCTTGAAGCCGCAGCCCACGCCGCAATAGGCGCAGGTGGTGATCACCGAGTGTTCGGCCTGGCCCATCATGATGACCGTCTTTTCCTGCAGGGTCGAGGTGGGACAGGCCTGCACGCAGGCTCCGCACGACACGCATTCGCTGTCGAGGAAAGGCTGGCTCTGCCCGGCCGCCACGCGTGAATCGAAGCCCTTGCCCGAGATGGTCAGCGCGAACGTGCCCTGGGTTTCTTCGCAGGCCCGCACGCAGCGGTTGCAGACGATGCACTTGGACGGGTCGTACGAGAAATACGGGTTGGACGCGTCGGTCGGGTCGTTCAGGTGGTTGGCGCCGTCGTAGCCGTAGCGCACGGCGCGCAGGCCCACGACGCCGGCCATGTCTTGCAGTTCGCAGTCGCCGTTGGCGGGGCAGGTCAGGCAGTCCAGCGGGTGGTCGGAAATATACAGTTCCATGACGCCGCGCCGCAGTTCGTGCAGCTTGGGCGTTTCGGTGTACACGACCATGCCGTCCTCGGCCGGCGTGGTGCACGACGCGGGATAGCCGCGCCGGCCGTCGATCTGCACCAGGCACAGGCGGCACGAGCCGAAGGCCTCCAGACTGTCGGTGGCGCACAGCTTGGGAATATTGATGCCGGCCTCGGCCGCGGCGCGCATGACCGAAGTGCCTTCGGGCACCGAGATCTCCTGGCCGTCGATGGTGAGGGTGACGAGCTTTTCGGAAACGCGGGCCGGCGTGCCCAGGTCGCGGTCGCGCTTGATGACGGTTTCGAGCATGGCGGGTCTCGCTCTGGTCAGGCCGGGTGCGCGGCCGCTGGCGCGGCCACCCCGAAGTCTTCAGGGAAATGGTTCAACGCGGACAGCACCGGGTACGGCGTCATGCCGCCCAGCGCGCACAGCGATCCGCCCAGCATGGTGTCGCACAGGTCGCGCAGCAGGTGCACCTGCTGCTCGTGCTGGGCGCCGCGCGCGGCGATCTTGTCCAGCGTCTCGACGCCGCGCACCGCGCCGATGCGGCAGGGCGTGCACTTGCCACAGGATTCGACGGCGCAGAATTCCATGGCGTAGCGCGCCATGCGGGCCATGTCGACGGTGTCGTCGAAGGCCACGATGCCGCCGTGGCCCACCATGGCCGAGATGGCGGCATAGGCTTCGTAGTCGAGCGGCACATCCCATTGCGACTCGGGCAGGTAGGCGCCCAGCGGGCCGCCCACCTGCACCGCGCGCAGCGGCCGGCCCGAGGCGCTGCCGCCGCCGTAGTCGTACAGCAGCTCGCGCAGCGTCAGGCCGAAGGCGGCCTCGACCAGGCCGCCATGCTTCAGGTTGCCGGCCAGCTGGAAGGGCAGCGTACCCTGCGAGCGCCCCACGCCGTAGTCGCGGTAGTAGGCCGCCCCGCGCGCCAGGATGATGGGCACCGAGGCCAGCGAAATGACGTTGTTGATGACCGTGGGCTTGCCGAACAGGCCCGCGATGGCAGGCAGCGGCGGCTTGGCGCGCACCACGCCGCGCTTGCCTTCCAGGCTCTCCAGCAATGAGGTTTCTTCGCCGCAGATATAGGCGCCGGCGCCCTTGCGCACTTCGAGGTCGAAGCGGCGGCCGCTGCCCTGGATGTCGTCGCCCAGCCATCCGGCTTGCCGCGCGCGGGCGATGGCTTCGTTCAGGGTGGCGATGGCCTGCGGATATTCCGAGCGCACATAGATGTAGCCGTAGGTGGCGCCGACCGCCAGGCCGGCAATGGCCATGCCTTCGATCAGCACATACGGGTCGCCTTCCATCAGCAGGCGGTCGGAATACGTGCCCGAATCGCCTTCGTCGGCGTTGCAGACGATGTACTTCTGTTCGGCCGGCGTGGTCAGCACGGTTTTCCACTTGATGCCGGTGGGGAACGCCGCGCCGCCCCGGCCGCGCAGGCCCGAAGCCGACACTTCGTCGACGATCTGCTGCGGCGTCAGGCAGAGCGCGCGCCGCAGGCCTTGCAAGCCGTCGTGCGCCACGTAATCGTCGATGGACAGCGGGTCGGTGATGCCCACCCGCGCGAAGGTCAGGCGTTGCTGCTTCTTCAGATAGGGGATGTCTTCGGTGGGGCCGTGGCACAGCGCATGCGGCGAACCCTGCAGCCAGCCGGCATCGAACAGGCCGGGCACGTCTTCGGGCTGCACGGGGCCGTAGGCGACGCGGCCGGCCGGCGTGGCCACTTCGCCCAGCGGTTCGAGCCACAACAGACCGCGCGAGCCGTTGCGCACCAGGCGCACCGCCACGCCGCGGCGGGCGGCCTCTTGCTCGATGGCCCGGGCGACTGCGTCGGCATCCATGGCCAGGGCCGCGGCGTCGCGCGGCAGGTAGATCGTGACGGGGGCGTTCATGGCCGGGCCTCGTCGCTTTGCGTGGCGCGGCTCAGCAGGCGGCCGAGCTTATCGGGCGTCACGCGCGCATGGGGCTGGCCGTCGAGCATCACGGCAGGGGACTGCGCGCACAGGCCCAGGCAATAGACCGGCTCCAGCGTGACCGCCCCATCGGCGGACGTGCCGTGGAAATCGCAACCCAACGTCTCGCGCGCATGCTCGGCAAGGCGTTCGCCGCCCATGGCCTGGCACGATTCGGCGCGGCACACTTCCAGCACGTGCCGGCCGGCCGGCTCGGTGCGAAAATGCGGGTAGAAGGTCAGCACGCCATGCACTTCGGCGCGCGACAGGTTCAGGGCCTCGGCGATGGCTGGCACCGCGTCGGCCGGGATACAGCCCAGTTCGTCCTGCACCGCATGAAGAATCGGCAGCAGGGCGCCCGGCTGGCCTTGCAGGCGCTCGGCGGCGCGGGCGGCCACGGCAACCGCCGCGGATTCTGACTGGCGCGCGGCCGACAGGGCCAAGGCGCCGCCGCGGGCCCCGGCGCTGCCGGCTGGATTTTGCTTTGCCTGCGACGTAGGCATGGCAGTCTCCTGGTGGCGGCCCCGGGCATGGCGGGGCCGGCATGATGTTGTTATGGCGGGCTGGTGTGTGCCTTAATATGCTGTTAAAAACATATAAAGGCGGCCGGCTTCGCTCGATGGCCGTACTCTAATCGCCAATTTTGCCCCGTTCAATAAGAAATTAATGACATATAAGTTCCGCATAGGCCTGCGCCCGCAATGGCTGCTGGAGGGCAACGCCGAGCAGCCCGAGCAGCCGCTGCACGACATGCTGTCGCTGCTGTCGGCCATCGACGCCACGGGCAATATCGCGGGCGCCTGCCGCGCCTGCGGGCTGTCATACCGGCACGCCTGGGGCGTGCTCCGGCGTTTCGAGACGCTGTTCGGCACGCAGCTGCTGATTACCCGGCGCCGGCAGGGCACAGTGTTGTCGCCCTTCGCGCAGCGCCTGCTGTGGGCCAACCGCCGCATCGAGGCGCGCCTGATGCCCACGCTGGAAAGCATGGCGTCCGAATTGCAGGAAGAACTGGAAAAGCTGCTGCCCGAGACCATCCCGCATCTGCGGCTGCATGCCAGCCACGGCTTCGCGGTCGAGGCCCTGATGCAGCACATGAGCAGTCATCCGCCCGGGCTGGAGCTGCGCTATCGCACGGCCATCGAGGCGCTGGCCTCGCTCGAGCGCCACGAATGCGACCTGGCCGGGTTCCAGGTGCCCACCGGCGCGTTCGAGGCGCCGATCATGGCGCGCTACGCCCAATGGCTGTCGCCCGACGACTACCTGCTCATCCACCTGGCGGTGCGCAACACCGGCCTGTTCGTGGTGCCCGGCAACCCCAAAGGCATCCGCGGCATGGCCGACCTGGCGCGGCCCGACGTGCGCTTCGTGAACCGGCAGATCGGGTCCAGCACCCGCTATCTGGTGGGCCTGATGCTGGAACAGGCCGGGGTGTCGATCGGCGACGTGCAGGGTTACGAAACCAACGAGTTCACGCACATGGCAATCGCCGCGCACATCGCGAGCGGCATGGCCGACACCGGCGTCGGGGTCGAGACGGCGGCCTGGCGGTTCGGGCTGGACTTCATTCCGCTGGTGCGCGAACGCTACTTTTTCGCCATCCGCCGCACCTCGCTGGAAGCGCCCGCCATGCAAGAGCTGCTGGACATCATGCGGGGCCACGAATATCTTTCGTACGTGCGTCAACTGGTAGGCTACGACGCGACCGACACGGGCCGGCTGCAGACCCTGCAGGAAGCCTTCGGCTGACCCCGCCCCAACCCGGCTATTGCGCGATATGATGTACCGATGAGCAAAGTGATTTTCCTGGCCGACCGTAGCGCGCAACGCGCGGCGCAACTGCCGCGAGGGCCCGTGCCGCCCGCCGGACAGGCCGCGCTCGACACGCGCCTGCGGCCGATGCGCGACCTGCGCATCTCGGTCACCGATCGCTGCAACTTCCGCTGCACCTACTGCATGCCGCGCGAAGTGTTCGATGGCAACTACGCGTTCATGCCGCAGTCGGCGCTGCTCTCGTTCGAAGAAATCACCCGCCTGGCGCGCCTGTTCGCGCAGCTGGGGGTCGAAAAAATCCGCCTGACCGGCGGCGAGCCGCTGCTGCGCAAGAACATCGACAGCCTGATCGCCATGCTGGCCGAGCTGCGCACGCCGGCTGGCCAGCCGCTCGAACTTACGCTCACCACCAACGGCACGCTGCTGCATCGCAAGGCGGCCGCGCTGAAAGCGGCCGGCCTGACCCGCGTCACGGTCAGCCTGGACGCGCTCGACGCCGCCATGTTCGCGCGCCTGAGCGACAGCACCTTCACGCCCGACGACGTGCTGCGGGGCATCGACGCCGCCGCCGACGCCGGCCTGGCGCCAGTCAAGATCAACATGGTGGTGCGCCGCGGCCTGAACGATTGCCAGATCCTGCCCATGGCCCGGCGGTTTCGCCATAGCGGCCACGTGCTGCGCTTCATCGAATACATGGACGTCGGCACCACCAACGGCTGGAACCTCCAGGAAGTGGTGCCCAGCCGCGATGTGCTCGACCTGATCGGTGCGGCGCATCCGCTGCGGGCGCTCGATACCGAAATCATGGGCAGGGTGGCCGAGCGCTGGGCTTATGCCGACGGTGGCGGCGAGATCGGCGTGATTTCCAGCGTCACCCATGCATTCTGCGGCGGCTGTACGCGCGTGCGCCTGTCGCCGGAAGGCAAAATCTTCCTGTGCCTGTTCGCTTCGCACGGGCACGACCTGCGCGAGCTGCTGCGCGGCGCAGCCGACGACGAGCACATCCTGGGCACGGTGGCCGGCATCTGGGCGCAGCGCGACGACCGCTATTCCGAATTGCGCGGCCAGGGCGTGGCGCTGCCGTCGTCCGGCGAGCGCAAGGTCGAAATGAGCTACATCGGCGGCTGACGCCGCCCATGCCAGGCCGCGTCAGGCGGCGTCAGGCGGCGTCGGTGGCATCGGCCGCGAACGAACGCGCCAGCGCCTTGCGGTCCACCTTGCCCACCGAATTCTCGGGCAGGGCATCCACGAAAATCACCTCGGCCGGCTGGTAGATGCGCGACAGCCGGCCAGCCACCAGGGCTTTGATGTCGGCCTCGCTGGCGCTCACGCCAGCGGCCGCCACCACGAAAGCCACCGGCACTTCGCCCAGGTCGGCATCGGGCCTGCCGACCACGCAGCAACTGCGCACCAGCGGGCTGGCGCTGATCGCCTGCTCGATCAGCGTGGGCGAAATGTTCTCGCCGCCGCGGATGATCACGTCTTTCTTCCGGCCGGTGATGGTGAAATAGCCGTCTTCGTCAAAGCGGCCGAGATCGCCCGTAGGCAGCTCGGCGGGCGCTTTTTCGAGCACCCCGTTTCCCTGGGTGCCCAGGTAACCCAGCATCAGGCTGTCGCCCGCGATGCAGATTTCGCCGTCGACGCCGGGTTGGGTGATTTCTTGCCCCTGGGCGTCGCGCAGCAGCACGCGCTGGCCGGGCAGGGCCTGGCCGATGGAGCCGATCTTACGCTTGCCGGGCGGGTTCATCGTGGATGTGCAGGTGGCCTCTGACAGGCCATACGAGACGATCAGCGGGCGCCCCAGGAAAGCCTCGATTCGCGCGTGCAGTTCCTGCGTGATGGGCGCGGAGCCGCAGCGCGCGAAGCGCAGGGCCACCAGGCTGTCGGGCGGGAAGGCGTGGTCGAGCATGCGCGAATACATGGTGGGCACGCCGGTGATGATGGTGGGGCGGTGCAGGCTCATCAGCGCCGGCATGTCCTGCGCGCGAAAGCGCGGCCCCAGCGCCACCGTCGACCCCGCCAGCAGCGGACTGAAGAGCTGGTTGTTCAGGCCATTGGTGTGGTACAGCGGCATGACGTGGAGCAGCGTGTCGGCGGGCGTCAGTTCGGTTGCCGCGACCACGCCGCGCGCGTTGTTCAACAGGCCGCGGTGGCTTAGCAGCACGCCTTTGGGCCGGCCGGTGCTGCCCGAAGTGAACAGCAACAGCCCCGGGTCGCCGGGCTCGATGCCTGCGTCCCAGCAGGGCGGCGCTTCGGGCAGGGCGCCCGCCCGCAGGACGCGGGCGCCGGCAACGGACGAGACATTGTCCAGGTTGGCGTCGTCGGCGAGCACCGTGCCAATGCCGGCCGACTCCAGCCGGTCCAGGATTTCTTGCCGGGTCAGCCGGGGTTCGAGCGGGCACGGGCACGCGCCCGCCGCCATTGCCCCCAGCAATGCCACGACCGCGGGCAACGAGCGTTCCATGGCAATGGCGACCCGCTCGCCGCGCGCGACCCCGGCCTGGCGCAGCCGGCCGGCCATGTTGGCCACGGCTTCGTGCAGCTGCGGATAGCCGATGCGCGTGTCGCCTTGCGCGTCGATCAGCGCGCAGCGCCCGGCCCATTCGGGCGAGCGCCACAACGCCTCGTAGGCGGCGAACAGGGTGGGGGCGCTAGCGCAGGGCAATGGCGGCATCGCGTTCGAATACGCCTTGCGGGTCCAGCGCGGCCAGCGCCTGGATTTCGCGTTCAGTGGGCAGCGCGGTGGGCGTCGCGCCTTCGTGCTCGAAGGAGAAGCCCGTGCGTTCCTGCACTTCTTGCAGGCTGGCTTCGGGGTGCCACGATTGCAGCGCCAGCCTGTCGTCTTTTTTCACGAACACCGCGATGGGCGTCACCACGCCGTGGAAGCCGCCCCACGAGGTGCGGAAATGCAGCTTGTCGACGAACGTGCGGGTGGAATGCTCGGTGCGCCAGGTGCAGGCGCGCCGCGCGGTGGGCAGCATGACCGCGCCGCCGCCGCCGCCCGGCAGCCGCACCTTGGGATGATGCCAGTCGCCGATGCACGAGTTGTTGGCGTTGCCCTCGCCGTCGATCTGGGCGGCGCCCAGGAAGGTCAGATCCATGCGGCCACGGCAGCACAGGTCGTAGAAGTCTTCGTTGTCGAAGATCGACGCCGTGTGTTCGGCCAGCACCGGGTCGGAGCTGGACAGGGGCACCTTGGACGGGCGCGGGTCCACGCCGCCCGCCACGTTGATGTAGATGTAGTCCCAATCGTAAGCCTGCTTGGCCATCAGGCAGGCCAGCATGGGCAAGGTTGAGTTCACGCCGCTGAAGGTGATTTCGTTGGGGCGGATGAAGCGTGCCAGGTTGGTGACGATGTACGAAAAGGGCGACCAGCTGGTGTTCATGCGGCATGCTCCTGCGAAACTTCGGGGGCGGCATCGAGGTGGGCCTGCAAGGCGTCGGCGCCGGGTTCGAGATACGCTTGGACGGCGGGGTAGTCGATTTCGTAGTGGGGCCAGCACGAGCCCGGCCAGGCGCCATGCGGCGCGATGGCGTAGGCCTGCACCATGAAATATGGAATCAGCGTCACTTCGGGCTGTTTTTCGAACACTTCGGCCGACACCTGGCGTTCGGCCACCACCAGCACGCTGCGCGCCGCGCGGCTCATGATGCGGTCCCAGTGCGAAGTGCCAAGCACGCGCACGTTGCCGCGGCTGTCGATTTCGTTGGCGTGAATGACCGCGAAATCGGGCTGCACCGCCGGAATCACCCACACCGGCTTGCCCGAGCCGTAGGGGTCGTCCAGGCGATGCCAGCCGTTGATGTCGATAAGATGGCTGCCCTCTATGCCCGCGCAGGGCTGGAACGGCACGCCGTAGGCCGCCGCCCGCAGGCCCGCCGTCAGGGTGGCGCAGGCGTGTTCTTCGAGTTGCAGCTTGCCGGACTCGATGGCCTTGCGGTAATTGGGCGCCAGGCCGAAATTGCCTTCCATGGCCACGATGCCGGTGCGCGCGCGCGTGGCCACGCCCGCGCGGCACAGCAGGTCGATGTCGTAGCCGGGCGACTGCTTGATGATTTCCAGGCCGGTTTTTTTCTGCCGCACCAGCTCGCGCACGAAGGCGAAAGGGCCGCGATGCAGAAAGCTGCCGCCCAGCGCCACCGATGCGCCGTCGGGGATCAGCGCAGCCAGTTCCTGCACCGATAGCTGCTTGTCTTGTTGGTTGAAGCCGGATGTCATGTCTTTCTCCTTGAGCAGGCGCCTAGTCTTCCAGGTATTTCCGGATGCGCGCCTTCAAGCCGGGCCGCGCCGCCGATCGCACCAGCGCAGCCATGTCGGCGTCATTGTTGCCAGTGTCCAGCACGCCATAGAGCGCGGCGCGCGTGGCGGCGTCGAGCGCCGTGGCGGTATCGGCCGCCTGCCGCAGCAGGCCGGGCCATTCGGTTTGCGCGGCGATCTGCGTCACGAAGCCCATATGTTCGGCTTGCCCCGCGTCGAACGCGCGGGCCTCGCCCAATATCGACAGCGCCCGCGCGGCGCCGACGATGTCGCGAAAGCGCCGGGTGCCCAGCACCAGGCCGAACTTCAGGCCCGGCATGCGGAAAGCGGCGTCGGGACTGCAATAGCGCAGCTTGCAGGCCGCGAACAGGTCTACCCCGGCGCCGAAGTTGCGGCCATGCGCCAGAGCGACAGTCAGGGCGGGCGAACCCGCCACGCGCTGCAGCAGGGTTTCGATGCGCACCATGCGCAGCAACAGGTCGCCCTCGCTCTGGTCTTCATAGCCGGTGAAATCGAAGCCGGCGCTGAAATTCTTGCCCGCGCCCTGGAACACCAGCAATGGAATGTGCTGGGCGTGGGCCGCGTCGAGCGATTCGATCAGCGCCTCGACCAGGCCGGCCGACAGCGCGTTGCGCTTGTCGGGCCGGTTCAGCGTGAAGGTCCAGGCCTGGGCCTGCTTGTCGATGGCCAGCACGTTGTCGGACATGGCGCTTTACTCCGGGGCGCGGGCCGAGAGCTCGGCCAGGATTTCGGCATTGTGCTCGCCCAGCGCGGGCGGGCGGCGCGACACCGGCGCCGTATGGCCGTCGAAGCGGATGGGCGAGGCGAACGTGCGGGTTTGCGCGCCGTTGGGCAGTGTCAGGTCTTGCACCCATTGCATGTGATCGACCTGCGGATCGGCCAGCACGTCGGAATAGTTGTTGATGGGCGCGCAGGGCACGCCGGCCTGGCGGAACTTGTGCAGCCACGTGGCCGCATCGGCGCCGGCGAAGATGTCTTCCAGGATGTCGCGCAAGGCCTCCTGGTTGGCGGCGCGCAGCCCGGTGTTGGCAAAGCGCGCATCGGCGTGCAGGTCGGGGCGGCCGATGACGTCGCAGACGGACTTCCACAGCGAATCGTTGCCGGCCGCCATGCCGAAATAGCCGCCCTGGCAACGGAACACCTGGTACGGCGCGTTGCGCGGATGGGCCGAGCCCAGCTTGACGGGATCGACCCCCGTGCCGAAGAACTGCGAAGTCTGCAGCGCGGCAATGCCCAGCGTGGCGCCCAGCATGGAGATATCGACATGGGTGCCTTGCCCGCTGGCCTGCGCGCTGCGCAGTGCGGCCACGACGGAAAAGGCGCCGTACAGCCCCGCGGTGAAATCGCAGACGGGCACGCCGCACTTGACCGGCGCGCCGCCGGTTTCGCCCGTGACGCTCATCAGGCCGCTCATGGCCTGCAGGGTGAGGTCGAAGCCGCCTTCCTGGCTGCGCGGCCCGCTTTGCCCGTAGGCGGAAATCGAGCAATACACCAGCTTGGGATTGGCCTGGGACATGGCCTGGTAGCCCAGGCCAAGCCGGTCCATGACGCCGGGGCGGTTGTTTTCGATAAGAACGTCGGCCTGGGCGATGAGCTGTGCGGCCAGGCGCTGGTCGGCCTCGTTTTTCAGGTTCAGCGTCACCGACCGCTTGTTGCGGTTGAGCGAGGCGAAGTTTTCGCTATAGCCATCGGTGATGGGGGCCCAGCTGCGCAGGGTGTCGCCCGTGCCGGGAGGTTCGATCTTGACGACATCGGCGCCCATGTCCGCCAGCAGCATGCCGCAGAAGGGCCCTGCGGCGACGTTGCAGATTTCGATGACCCGCACCCCTTGCAGGGTGGATTGCTGCTTCATGGATGAATGCTCCCGCAGGCCGCGGGGCGGCCCGTTTTCGAATTTCGATTGACGCCTGGAATGTTATATGGGAGGCTATAAAAAATCAAATAATAGAATTTTCATCCCATTATTTGGGATCATTCACCCGGAGAGAACCATGGCAACATTCCTATCCCGCATCGTGGGCGCCCTGCTGGTCGTGGGTTGCGCCGTGGCATCGGCGGCCCCCTGGCCCGCCGCGCCTATCAATATGATCGTGCCGTACCCGCCTGGCGGCGCCACCGATTTTTCGGCGCGCGTGTACGCCGAACAGTTGTCCAAGATACTGGGCCAGCCGGTGGTGGTGGAAAACAAGGCCGGCGCTGCCGGCGAGATTGGCGCGCAATTCGTCGTGAACGCCAAGCCCGATGGCTACACGGTGCTGCTGGGCGCGGTGGGCAGCCTGGCCATCAACTCGCTGCTGCCCTCGAAAAAGCAGCAGTACCAGTTCCCGCAGGCGTTTCACGGCGTGTCGATGGCGACCTCGACGCCGCTGGCGGTGGTGGTGCGCGCCGACCTGCCGGTTAACAACATCCAGGAGCTCATCGCGCTGGCCAAGAGCAAGCCCGGCAAGCTGTCGTACGGCTCGGCCGGCTACGGATCGTCGCAGCACATGACCGGCGAGAAATTCCAGATCGCCACCGGCACGCACCTGCTGCACGTGCCCTACAAGGGCAGCGGCCCCGCGCTGGCGGACCTGATGGGCGGGCAGGTGGACATGGTGTTCGACACCATGCCCACGCTGATGTCTCAGGTGGGCAACAAGAAGCTGCGCTTCATCGGCGTTACCACCAAGACGCGGGCGCCTTCGCTGCCGGACGTGCCCACGCTGCAAGAGCAGGGCATCGACGGCTACGACATCAGCACGCGCTATGCGATGCTGGTGCCCAAGGGCACGCCCGGCGACATCGTGCAGCGCCTGTCCGAGGCAATGAAGCAGGCCGCGGCCGCGCCGTCGTTGCAGAAGGCAATGGCCGGGCAGGGCGCGGCCGCCGTGCCCACCACGCCGTCGCAGACCGACCAGGCGCTGCGCGACGAAATCGCCATCTGGGCCGATGTGGTCAAGAACGCCAACCTGAAGTAGCGGCGCCCCGCCCGTGGCCCGCATACAATGGCGCGGGTGGTGAAACCGGGCGGCGCTTCTTCATGGATAAAACGTTACTCAAGGGCTTGATGGTGCTGGAAACCGTCAGCAAGCATGATGGCCGCGCACCCGGTCTGGACGAGGTCGCCGCGCTGTGCGGGCTGTCGCGCAGCAACGCGCACCGCACGCTGCAGACCCTGGCCCACGCCGGCTATATCGCGCGCGACCAGGACACGGGCGGTTACCGCTGCACCCTCAAGATGTTCGAGCTGGGCGCCCGGCAACTGTCGAACATGGACGTGCGTCCGCTGGCGCTGCCGCATATGCGCGCGCTGGCGCTGCAAACCGGCGAAACCGTGCATCTGTCGGTGCTCGACGGGCTGGACGTGGTGTACATCGACAAAATCGACAGCGCCCAGCCCATCCAGGCCTATTCGGTGATAGGCGGGCGGGCGCCCGCCTACGCCGTGGCCACCGGCAAGGCGCTGCTGGCCTTCCAGCAGGCCGACTACCTGGCGCACTACAAGAGCCTGCTGCGCTCGCACACCCGCATGACGCGCACCACCGACGCCGCGCTGCGGCAAGAACTGGCCGAAGTCGTCCGGCAGGGCTATGCCATCAACCGCGGCGAATGGCGCGACGGCATAGGCGGCGTCGCCAGCCCGATATTCAGCGGCCTCGACCGGCCGGTGGCGGCGCTGGGCATTTCCGGTCCGCTGGACCGCCTGACCACGGAAAAAATGACGCAGTACGTGCCGCTGGTTCTGGATGCCGCCGCGGCAATATCGCGCCAGCTCGGCTACAGCTCGAAACCCGCCACTGCACAGGCCTGATTCACTGATATGTGATACCGCCGTGGACAGGTGCGGCCCGACCGGGGACGCCGCGGAGCCGGTTTTGCCGGTCCGCCAGCGCCGCCCCTTTGAGGGGGGCCGCAGCGTTTCGGGGGTGGGTCAACTCAGCCAGTGCGCCACGTCGTAGTAAGGCACGGTGTCGCCATCCTGCACGGGCACGCCGGCCGGCAGCCGGGCCAGCCCGGTGGCCCAGGGCATGGAGCTGATCACGGACGAATCCTGGTTGGGATAGGGCACCAGTTCCGGCGCCTCGCCGGGCTCCTGGCGCCATTGCACCCGCAGGAATTCTTCGCGGCTGTCCTGGCGGGGGCGCTCGGTGCGCAGCGGCGCCGCGCCCACTGGCGGAAACAGCACGGCCCGCCCCTGCATGCGCCGCACCAGGGGCGACACCAGCATGGCGTACACCGCGTATACCGAGACCGGGTTGCCCGGCAGGCAGACCACGGGCTTGCCATCGATGTGCGCCAGCGCTACCGGTTTGCCCGGCTTCATGCGCACTTTCCACAACGCCAGCTTGCCACCCAGCGATTCCAGCACCGGCTTGACCAGGTCTTTCTCGCCCACCGACACACCGCCGATGCTCAGCAGCAGGTCGCAGTCGGCCAGGATGGTGCGCACCGCGGCGCGCAGGTCGGGCTCGTTGTCGCGCGCATGCAGCACGTGCACGGCGTGCGCGCCGGTTTTTTGCACCAGGGCCGCCAGCATGGGACCGTTGCAGTTATAGATTTGCTGCGCCGCGCGCTCGGCGCCAGGGGGCACGAGCTCGTCGCCAGTCGTCAAAATGCCGACGCGCAGGCGATCGACCACCTGCACGTGCGTCAGCCCTTGCGAGGCCAGCAGCGCGATGTGGGCGGCTTCGAGCAGGGTGCCGGCAGCCAGCAGCGGCTGGCCGGCCGTGGTGTCCATGCCGCGCTTGCGCACGAACTGCCCGGCGGCCGGCGCCTGCAGTATTTGCACCTGGCCGTCGGCCTCGCGCGTGTTTTCCTGGATGACGACGGTGTCGGCGCCCGCCGGGATCAGGCTGCCCGTGAACAGGCGCGTGGCCTGGCCCGGCAGCTGCGGCTGCGGCATGTCGCCCGCGTAGCTGCGCTGCTGGATGGGCAGCACCACGTCGGGCCGGTAATCGGCATAGCGGATCGCGTAGCCGTCCATGGCGCTGTTGTCGGCGGGCGGCAGGTCGAGCGTGGCCGACATATCGACAGCCAGCACGCGCCCGACCGCGTCGGCCAGGGTTACCAGTTGAAGGCGGTCTAGCGGCTTGGCGGCCTGCGCCAGCAGCGCCTGGGCGCGGTCGAAGTCGAGCAGTTCGTCTTTCATTCGGTGGCAGCCTTGCGGAACAGGGTCGCGAAATTGCAGGGGCGGTGCGTGCTGTCGAGCTGTTCGCGCAGGATGCGCGTCCAGGCCGTGCGGCAGGCGTCGTTCGAGCCCGGCAGGCAGAAGACCAGGGTGCCGTTGGCCATGCCCGCCAGGGCGCGCGACTGGATCGACGAGCTGCCGATTTCGTCGTACGACACTTGCCGGAACAGGGCTTCGAAGCCGGCGATTTCGCGGTCGAACAGCGGCAGCACGGCTTCGGGCACGCCGTGGCTGTGGCCGTAGCCGGTGCCGCCCGATGTCAGGATGACCTGGACCTCGGGGTCGGCGATCCAGTCGCTGAGCACGCGGCGGATCTGGTACAGGTTGCTTTTGACGATGTCGCGGCGCACGCAGCTGTGGCCGGCCTGGGCCAGGCTTTCGGCCAGCAAATTGCCGGACGTGTCGTCGCCGGCGGTGCGCGTGTCGCTGATGGTGAGCACGGCGCAGGCCAGCGGGATGGGGGTGTCGAGCGCCTTCATGTCGGCTCCTTGGGGGCGTCGCCCGCATCCCATGCCTGGGTGCGCTCGTGGTCGGCCGCGCGCTGCTCTACCCAGAAACTGCGGCCGCCCTGCAGGGTTTCGCGTTTCCAGAAGGGCGCGCGGGTTTTCAGGGCGTCGATCATGTATTCGCAGCCGCGAAAGGCGTCGCCGCGGTGCGCGCTGGCGGCCGCCACGAAGACGATCTGCGCATTGCGCTGCAGCGCGCCCACGCGGTGGGCAATGGCGGTGCCGGCAAGGTTCCAGCGCTGCTGCGCCGTGGCGGCGATGTCGTGCAGCTCGCGCTCGCACATGCCCGGATAGTGTTCCAGGTAAAGGGTTTCGGTGGCTTGTCCGGGCGCGAAGTCGCGGACGTAGCCGGTGAAGGTGACGATGGCGCCAGCCTCGGCGCCGACCTGTTCGCGCAGGCGCGCCAGCAGGGCCGCGCTGTCGAAGTCGGCTTCCTGGACGATGATCATGGCGTTCAGCCTCCGGTGACCGGCTCGAAAATGGCCACTTCGTCGCCCGGCCGGATCGGCGCCGACGGCTTGGCATGCACCTGGTTGATGGCCAGCTTCAGGCGCGCCGCCGGCGCGAGCTGCGGGTAGCGGGCCTGCAGCGCTTCGAGCAGTTGCGCGCCGGTGGCCGGCTCGGCCAGCGGCCAGGCTTCGCCGCGCGTGCCCACCAGTTCGGCCACGCGCGCGAAGTACAGCAGATTAATCGTTGCGCCACTCACCGCTTTTGCCTCCTGCCTTGTATTCAAGGCGTATCTGTTCAATGACGATGCCTTTGTCGGCCGCCTTGCACATGTCGTAGATGGTCAGCGCCGCCACGCTGGCGGCGGTCATGGCTTCCATTTCGACGCCGGTTTTGTAGTGGGTGCGGCAGGTGGCGCGCACTTCGACGGTATGGGTGGCGTCGTCGAGCGAGAAATCGACCCCGACGAAGGCCAGCGGCAGGCTGTGGCACAGCGGGATGAGCTCGGCGCAGCGCTTGGCGGCCAGCACGGCGGCCACGCGCGCCGTGTTGAGGACTTCGCCTTTGCCCTGGCCGGGCTGGGTCAGCAGGCCGTAGGCGAGGGCGTTCATGCGCACCGCGCCGCGCGCGATGGCGATGCGGTCGCTGGCGGATTTTGCGCCGACGTCGACCATGCGGATCTGGCCGGATTCGTCCAGGTGACTAAGGGCGGGAGAAGGCGAAGACATGGTCAGGAAAATGTTAAGTATTGAAAGAACGGGTCGCTTCGGGCCTTTGTGGCGGCGCCCGCACCCTATGATAGACGAGCTGTGCCGCAGGCGCGATAATCCCCATGCCCGTACCAGGAGATCACGCATGGCCTTCAGGATGCCCAGGTTGCGATTCACTCGGCGTTTCGGAAAGATCCTTCTGGCCACGGTGGCTGTCATTCTTATCTTGTTCGGCGTGGCCGCGTGGCAAGTGCCCAAGGTGCTGCGCGGCGCGCTCACCGACGACGTGGCCGGCTTGCTGGGCCGGCCGGTGCGGGTCGGCGACATCAGCTTCAACCCCTTCACGCTCACCGTCCGGGCCCACGATCTCGCCATCGAGCAGCCGGGCGCAGACTCCCCATTGGTTGATATCGGTCAACTGGATGTCAGTGCATCCTGGATGTCGCTGTTCTGGTTCGCCCCGGTGGTCGACTCGGTGCGTGTCGAGCGCCCGCGCATCGCACTGGTGCGCGAAGACGTCACGCGCTTCAATTTTTCAGACATCCAGCAGAAGCTGGCTGACATGGCCGCCGCGCAGCCCGAGCCCGAACAGCCCGACGACGGCGGACTGCCGCGCTTCTCGCTGAACAACCTGGTGCTGGAAGACGGCGCCATCACCCTCGACGATCGCGTTACGGGCCGCAAGCAGCAGGTCGACGAGATCGCGCTGGGCGTGCCGTTCATTTCCACCTTCGGCTACGCCACCGACATCGACGTGCAGCCCAGCGTGCACATGCGCATCAACGGCAGCCCGTTCGATCTCGATGGCGTGGCGCGTCCGTTCGACGAGGTGCCGGCCTCGACGCTGAACGTGAAGTTCACCGGACTGGCGCTCGAAAACTGGGCCGACGCCTGGCCGATGCCGCTGCCCATCAAGGTCGAGCGCGCCCTGCTCGATTCCGACTTGCGCGTGGTGTTCGAGCAGCCGCGCGACGCCGCGCCCACGATCCGGGTCGTGGGCGACCTGGGCCTGCGCCAGCTCGACCTGCGCGAAACCTCGGGCGAATCGCTGCTGCAATGGAGCACGCTGAACGTGCGCCGCATCGCGCTCGACCTCATCGCCCGCCAATTGTCCATTGGCCAGGTCGAGCTGTGGTCGCCCATGGCGCAAACCCGGCGCGACGCCAGCCAGCGCGTCAATTGGCTGCACGTCATCGACCAGCTCAAGGTGCTGGGCGCGGGCGAGCCTGCCGGCACGGGCAGCGCGGACAAGGCGTCAGCCGCGGCGGTGAAGGCGGCGGATGCAAAACCGGCTGAAGCGAAGCCGGCCGAAGCGAAAACCGCCGAAGCGAATGCCGCCGAAGCAAAAACCGCCGAAGCGACACCGGCTTCTAAAGCGAATCCGGCCGAACCCGGCCCCGCCGACGATGGCGCGGCGCAGGCCAGTGCGGCCACGCCGCCCGCGCCGGCCGACCCCGACGGGTGGCAGGTTTCGGTCGATGCCATCAACATCAATGACGCCGGACTGCGCTTGCGCGATGCGCCCACCGGGCTCGACTACACCCTGGCCGGCCTGGCCGCCACCGCCGAAAACGTGCAGTTCCCGCAGCCGCCCGACCAGCCCATCCTGCTCTGGCTCACCATGGACAACCCGGCCGATGGCGGCTGGATCCGCGCCAAGGGCCCGCTGCAGCTCAGCCCCCTGGCCCTGGACCTGGACCTGCGCGTCGGTCACCTGGCGCTGGCGCCGTTCGCCGCCGCGGTGCGCAGCCAGGCGCCCATTCAGTTGCAGGACGGCCTGCTGGGCCTGGAAGGCCAGGTGAAACTGGCCGAACAGGGCGGCGCAACCCAGGTGTCGGCCACCGGGGTCAAGCTGGAGCTGTCCGGGTTCGCCGCGCGCGACGAATCGGTCAAGCCGGCCGTCAACCTGGCGCTGGGGCAACTGACGGTGGCGGCTGACCGCCTGGCGCTCGACAGCCAGCCTTCGCCGTTCACGCTGCAGGCGTCCGGCATCCAGGGCGACGGCCAGCTGGCCTTGCAAGGCCAGCTGACGGCGCAGCCGCTGGCGCTGCAAACCAGCGTCGACCTGCAGAAGCTGGATCTGGCATCGTTGGCGCCGTATGTCGCATCCAGCCTGAACGCCACGGTGCGCGCCGTCGCGGTGGGCGCGCGCGGGCAGGCGGCATTCTCGGCCGCGGCGGGTAGCGCGCCCATGAAGGCGCGCTGGCAGGGGGCGGTCGACGTCACGGGCCTCGACCTGGCCGACCGCGTCAATCGCGACGATTTCCTCAAATGGAAGCGCCTGGGCCTGGCCGGCATGCAGGTCTCGGTAGATGGCGACAAGTACGCCGCCAACCTGGGCGACATCACGCTGGACGATTTCTACGGCCGCATCCTGCTCAGCGCCGAAGGCCGGCTCAATGTCATGGACCTGGTCGCCGAACCCGGCCAGGCCGGCGGGTCGATCACGCAAGACACCCAGACCCGCGGCCGCCCCGCGCGCCAGCCCGATACCGCGGGCCAGCTGCCCGACATCTCCGTGGCCAGCGTCACGCTGAAGAACGGGCGCATGACGTTCACCGACCGCTTCGTCAAGCCGAACTACACGGCCGAGCTGTCGCGCATCGAGGGCGGCCTGTCGGCCGTGTCGTCGCGCAACCCCAAGCCCGCCAAGGTCAAGGTCACCGGCCGCGTATACGGCACCGCGCCGCTGTCGATCAGCGGCAGCGTGCAGCCGTTCGCAGAATTCCTGTCGCTGGACCTGAAAGCCTCGGCCAAGGGCGTCGACCTGCCTCGCTTTACCACCTATTCGTCCAAATACGTCGGTTATCCCATCAAGCGCGGCAAGCTCTCGCTCGACCTCGAATACAAGCTGAAAGACCGCGCCCTGCAGGCCAGCAACCACGTGGTGCTCAACCAGCTCACCTTCGGCGAAAAGACGGACAGCCCCGATGCCACCAAGCTGCCCGTGATGCTGGCGGTGGCCCTGCTGAAAGACAGCAGCGGCAATATCGACATCAACCTGCCTATCTCGGGCTCGCTGGACGACCCGCAGTTCTCGGTGGGCGGCATCATCGTGCGGGTGCTGGTCAACCTGGTGGTCAAGGCCGTGACCTCGCCGTTTTCGCTGCTGGCTTCGGCCTTCGGCGGCGGCGAAGAACTGTCGTACATCAACTTCGAGCCCGGCAGCGCCATTCTGGCCGCCGACGCCGACCAGCGCATCGCCACGCTGGCCAAGGCGCTGAACGACCGTCCAGGCCTGAAGCTGGACATCATCGGGCGCGCCGATCCGGCCACCGATGCCGAGGGCCTGCGCCAGGCCTGGGTCGATTTGCAGATCCGCAAGGCCAAGGCCGCCGATACCGGCAGCCGCGGCAAGCATCCCGATCCGGCCACCGTCGAAGTATCGGCGGCCGAGCGCGCCGAATACCTCGAAGAGGTCTACGACGACACCGACATCGAGAACAAGCCGCGCAATTTCATAGGCTTCGCCAAGTCGGTGCCGGCCGACCAGATGGAAGCCCTGCTGCGCGAGGCCGCGCCGATCAACGACGACGACCTGCGCAAGCTGGCCGATGCGCGAGCCCAGGCCGTTTACGAAAAGCTGCAGGAAACCGGCCCGGCCGACCGTATTTTCATCGTGGCTTCCAGCCTGGACGGCGCCGCGGGCGAGGGCGACGCAACGCCTTCGCGCGTGGATTTCGCCTTGAAGTAAGCGATAACCGCCGCGCGTGCGGCGCGGCGGTTATTTTTCCCGCGGCTCGGGCAGGCCGTCGGTGACTTCGGCGATGCCCTGCTTCATTTCGTCGTAGCCAATGTCGCGCTCGTGCTGGAAGCTGCCCAGCATGCCGGGGCAGCCGTCCACCCCCGACTCGCGCATGTCCACCATCATTTTTTCGCCTTCGCGGCGGCCCTGCCCGAACAGGGCGTCGTAGCGGTCGACGCGGTAGCCGAACTCGTCGGCGTAGCGCCGCAGGTTGGAGCGCGCCGTGGCCTGGTGCCGCGCCAGGTCGGGCGGCGAGGCGCCGCAGGCTTGCGCGGCGCCGTTGGTGGCGCCGGAGGTGACGACTAACTGGTCGAATTCCGCCTGGTCCTGGGCCCAGGCCGGGGCGGCGCCGGCCACGCCCACGGCCAGTGCGATGGCGGTGGTCAGGAAATTGCGCATGGCTTCCATTATGGCAAGCCCGGCGCGCGCGCAGGGCGCCCGCCCGGTGTGGAGTCGTATCAGTCTGTGCACGATTCTTTCCCGCCGACGCGGCGGCGTCGGGCTGCTTACCCGAACCGCCGGAGTCGCACTATGATGGCGGTTTGCCGGGCGATTCCCGTCCGGAATTTGCCTGTACCTGGAGAGAACCCATGACCATCAAAGTCGGCGATCGCGTGCCCGACGGTACCCTGACCGAATTCTTTGAAACCGAAAGCGGCGGCTGCTCGCTGGGCCCCAACAATTTCCAGGTGGCCGACCTGGTCAAGGGCAAGACCATCGCCGTGTTCGCCGTGCCCGGCGCCTTCACGCCCACCTGCTCCGCCAAGCACCTGCCGGGCTATGTCCAGCAGGCCCAGGCCCTGAAAGACAAGGGCGTGGACGAAATCTGGTGCGTGTCCGTCAACGACGCCTTCGTGATGGGCGCCTGGGGCCGCGAGCAGCAAACCGCCGGCAAGGTGCGCATGCTGGCCGACGGCTCGGCCCACTGGACCCGCGCCCTGGGCCTGGAGCTGGACCTGGACGCGCGCGGCATGGGCGTGCGTTCGCAGCGCTATTCGGCCCTGCTGCAAGACGGCGTGGTCAAGCAATTGAACATCGAAGCGCCCGGCAAGTTCGAAGTCAGCGACGCCGCCACCCTGTTGTCGCAGATATAGCGTATTGTTGTCATGTACCGCGAGGCGCACCGTGCGCCCCGCGGCGCCGCCGCCCCGGCGGCACCCTGTGCATTCCCATGCTGACCACGATTTCCTCCTTTTCGTCGCTGTACCTCGCGACGCTGCTGATGCTGATTGGCACCGGCCTGTTCAATACATACATGGGGCTGCGGCTGACCGCCGAATCGGTCAGCGAGATCTGGGTCGGCGCGCTGATCGCCGGCTATTACCTCGGGCTGGTCTGCGGCGCCCGCATGGGCCACAAGCTGATCATCCGCGTGGGCCACATTCGCGCCTTCGTGGCCTGCGCCGCCATTTCCACCAGCATGATCCTGGCCCAGATCCTGGTCGACTACATGCCGGTGTGGCTGCTGTTCCGGCTGGTGGCCGGCGTGGTCATGGTGACCGAACTGATGGTCATCGAAAGCTGGCTGAACGAGCAAACCGAAAACCACCAGCGCGGCCGCGTGTTCTCTGTATATATGGTGGTGTCCGGCCTGGGCACGGTGCTGGGCCAGTTGGCGCTGACCGCCTATGCCGCGCTGGACCAGCAACCCCTGATCCTGGTGGCCGGCTGCCTGGTGCTGTGCCTGGTGCCTATTGCCGTTACCGCGCGTTCCCACCCGCCCACGCCGCTGCCCGCGCCGCTCGATCTGCGTTTTTTCTTCCAGCGCGTGCCGTTGTCCATGACCGTGCTGTTCGTGGCGGGCAATCTTTCGGGCGCGTTCTATGGCCTGGCGCCGGTCTACGCCGCCAAGTTCGGCATGACGACCTCGCAGGCCGCGGTGTTCGTGGCGGCCGGCGTCACGGCGGGGTTGCTGTCGCAGTGGCCGATGGGCTGGCTGTCCGACCGCATCAACCGCGCCGGCCTGATCCGCTTCAACGCCTTCCTGCTGACGCTGCTGCCGGTGGTGATGTGGGGCTGGCTCGATCTGCCGTTCTGGCTGCTGGTGCTGATGTCGTGCGTGTTCGGCGTACTGCAGTTCACCTTGTATCCGCTGGGCGCCGCGTTCGCCAACGACCACGTCGAGCCCGAGCGGCGCGTGGGGCTCAGCGCCATCCTGCTCATGACCTACGGCGTGGGCGCCTGCCTGGGGCCCATGGTGGCGGGCGTGCTGATGTCCGTTGCCGGCCCCAGCATGTACTACGTGTTCGTGTCGGTGTGCGCGCTGATTCTGGTGTGGCAGGTGCGGCCGGCTCGCGTGACGGGCGCGCACCAGGTCGACGAGGCGCCCGTGCATTTCGTGCCGCTGCCCGACAACCTGCAAAGTTCCCCGGCCGCCGCCGCGCTGGACCCGCGCGTCGACCCGGAGGTGGACGTCACCATGGAAATGGCCTCGCCCGAGCCGGGCGTGGTGCAGGCCCCCGAGCCCGCAGCCGAGGCGGGCGGCGAAACGGCCGAACAACGGGTCGAACCAGGGGGCGAACCAGCGTCCGGTGCAACGGCTGGCGAGATGTCCGGTAAAGCGCCGCCCGAAGGCGGCGATGCCGCATCGAGTGGCGGCGGCGCCGAACCGTCGGCGCGCACCGGCACTTGATACCGGTTTTCAGGGCATCATCAGCAGAATCGCCGCGACCGCCAGCACCAGCCCGAGCAGGTTCACGCGGCTGAGCGGTTCGCGAAAGGCCAGCGCGCCCACGACCGTGCCCAACGCGATGACCCCCATGTTCATCGCCGAAAACACCAGCGCCGGGTTGTCCGGCAGAGCCTGGTGCGCGCGAATGTAGGTGACGATGTTGCCGAAGTTCGCCACGCCCAGCGCTGCGCCGGCCAGCAAATGGCGCGGCTGCCAGGCGGTGCGCCGCAAGAACAGGCAGGCCGCCGTGAACACGCCGGCCAGGGCGAAGGCGATCAGCAGCGCGCCCGAGAACGCGGCGCCGGCCTTGGCCACCTGCTTGAACAGGATGTCCACCACGCCATAGGCGGCCCAGACCCCCAGCGGCCACAGCCAGGCGTTCCGGCCTCCTGCTTGGCTACCGGCCGGCGCGCGCCGGCGCAGCACGCAGAACAATGCCGTGAAGGCCAGCGCGATGGCGCCCGCCTTGCGCGCGGTGATGGATTCGCCAAACAACAGGAAGGCCGCCAGCAAAGGCAGGAACAGCGACAGCCGCTGCGCCGCGTCGCTACGCACGATGCCAGCGTGGCGCACCGATTGCGCCATCGCCATGAAGCCGCTGGGCAGCAGCACGCCCAGCGCCAGCAGCAGGCCCCAGGCCTGCCCGGCCGACTGCAGCTGGACGGCGGACGGCTGCAGCATCAGCCAGCTGAGCGCCGCGGTCACCGCATAGTTGGCGGCAATGGCCTGCGCCACGTCGATGTCGTGCCGGCGCGCCAGTTTCAGCAGCACCGCCACGGTGACGCTGCATGCCACGCTGGCCAGCAGGTACAGCAGGCCGGGAGTCAGCGGGATCATGCCAGCGTCGCCTGCGGTAAAGCGGGCAGGGCGCCTTCCGCGCGCATGCCCAGGCGCTCCAGCAGGCGTTGATCTGCCTCGACTTGCGGGTTGCCGGTGGTCAGCAGCACGTCGCCACAGAACAGCGAATTGGCGCCCGCCAGGAAACACAGCGCCTGCAGCGTGTCGCTCATGGTTTCGCGGCCCGCCGACAGGCGCACCCGCGCCAGCGGCATGACGATGCGGGCCACCGCGATGGTGCGCACGAATTCGAAAGGGTCCAGCGCTTCAGTGCCGGCCAACGGCGTGCCTTCCACCTGCACGAGGTTGTTGATCGGCACGGATTCGGGGTAAGGGTCCAGGCTGGCCAGCTGCGCGATCAGGCCCGCGCGCTCGCGGCGCGATTCGCCCATGCCGACGATGCCCCCGCAGCACACGTTAAGTCCGGCATCGCGCACGCGCGCCAGCGTGTCCAGGCGGTCCTGGTAGGTGCGGGTGGAGATGATGCTGCCGTAGAACTCGGGCGAGGTGTCGAGATTGTGGTTGTAGTAGTCGAGCCCGGCTTCTTTCAACTGCTCGGCCTGCCCGTCGCGCAGCATGCCCAGCGTTACGCAGGTTTCCAGGCCCAGCGCCTTCACCGCGCGGATCATCTCGGCGACTTCGTCCAGGTGGTGCGGCTTGGGGCTGCGCCAGGCCGCGCCCATGCAGAAGCGCTGCGCGCCGCCGGCCTGGGCGGCGCGCGCGGCTTGCAACACCTCTTCCAGCGGCATCAGCTTGTCGGCCGCCAGACCCGTGTCGTAGTGCGCCGACTGCGGGCAATACGCGCAGTCTTCCGGGCAGCCGCCGGTCTTGATGGACAGCAGGCTGGAGAGCTGGATCGCGCTGGCGTCGAAATGCTGCCTGTGGACTTGCTGGGCGCGGTACAGCAGATCCATGAACGGCAGCTCGTAAAGCGCCAGGACGTCATCCGCCTGCCAGGCCCCGGCAGCAGGCGCGGTGGGCTTGGCGATGTCGGAAACGGGAATGGTCGAGATGTGCATGGCGATCCTCCGCTGAGTCGATGTGGCATGGCTGCCCGCAGCGGCGGATCGTAGAAACCCCGGCAGGAAAAAGGCAACCACGAAAAAAGAAGGGTGATTGCCTGCCTGTTCCCTGCAGATGCTCAGTTTTTTGTGCCTTTTAGCCCAGCCGCGCCGTTAACCGGGCGACATCTTCGCGCAGCGCGAGCGCGCTGTTTTTTGAATCAATTTGTAAATCAACTCGCGCTTGATCCGATCTGATTATTGAGAATTTTTGAATTAACAAGCCAAATTTCAGCCATTTATTGATCGGATGGCAGATGCAATCATGCCAGCCATGTACTCGAACTACTCGCCGGAACCATCATGAATACCAGCACTACTTCTTCCTCCGCCCGTGCCGCGATCGTCACCGGGGCATCCAGGGGCATCGGTCGCGCCATCGCCTTGCGGCTGGCCGCCGACGGCTTCAAGGTCGTCGTCAATTATTCGGGCAACTCGGCCAAGGCCGACGAAGTCGTTGCCGCCATCCATGCCGCGGGCGGACAGGCCCTGGCCATCCAGGCGGATGTTGCCAAGGCCGACGACGTGCAGCGTCTGTTTGCCACGGCCCTGGATGCCTGCGGAGCCATCACGGCGGTGGTCCACAGCGCCGGCATCATGCCCATGGCGCCGATCGCGCCCGAAAGCATCGACGCCTTCGACCGCACCATCGCCACCAACCTGCGGGGCGCCTTCCTGGTGCTGGGCCATGCCGCCCGGCACCTGCCGGCCGGCGGGCGCATCGTGGCGGTGTCGAGCAGCGTGATCGCCAAGGCGTTTCCCCAGTACGGCGCGTACATCGCGTCCAAGGCCGGCGTGGAAGGGCTGGTGCGCGTGCTCGCCAACGAAGTGCGCGGCCGGAACATCACGGTCAACGCCGTGGCGCCGGGGCCTGTGGCCACCGAACTGTTCCTGGCGGGCAAGACAGAGGAACAGATCGACCAACTGGCAAAAATGGTGCCGCTGGAACGCCTGGGGCAACCCGAAGACATTGCCCGCGTCGTGTCGTTCTTGCTGGGCGCCGATGGCGATTGGGTGAACGCCCAGGTGCTGCGCGCCAATGGCGGATTCGCCTGAGCGAAGAAAACCTGTACCCACGGAGAAACCCATGGTCCGTAATCCTGCATTGACTCATATGAAGGTGGTGGTCGGCGAAGCCGTGATCGCCTCATCGGCGGCAACGTTCAGCGCAGTCTTGCTCGAGGCGCCGGTCTGGGCCATGTTCGTGGGCTGGATATCGTTCTTCACCCGAGGGCTAGTCAACTTGAAGCAGGGCGCGATCAACCTGGCCTGCGTATTGATCGGGCTCGTGCTGGGCATGGGCGCCGCGCACGCCTTGGCCGTGCTGACGCCCCTGCTGGGCGAGTATGCCGTAAGCGCGGTGGTCTTCGTCATTACCGGCGCGGCTCTGTCGTTGGCGAAGGCGCCGGTGTTCAACAACTTGCTTGGCTTCTTCCTGGGCCTGGTGGCGTACTTCGCGTATCACCAGCCGCCCTCGGTGTCGAAATTCGCCTTGCTGGCCGTGGCGGCCACCCTGGGCGCAACGGCCGCATTTCTTGCCCACGCGCTGCAAGCGCGCATTCGCGCCAGGGCGGCTGCCTGAGCGCGCCGCTTCGCGGGCGGCTGCGCAAGGCGCTCACTTTTTCCTTCCTTCACTCTTTCTTCAGGACGACCGATATGAACATCTGCCAGCCCCCGGGAAAGTCTGCCGGCACCTCTGCCACAGGTGCCGAGCGCCTGCTGGTCCCCGCGCTGGGGCCGCTATACGCGCGGGCCGAACCCGTTTTGTACGGGCTGCTGCGCCTGATGTTTGGCATCATCATGGTCACCCACGGGTTGCCCAAGACCCTGGGCACATCGCACGGCTCCATGGCCGACCCGATGGGCGGCTCCATCAACCTGATCCAGAATGTCATGGGGCTGCCCTTCGCGCCCCAACTGGCGTTTCTCGTCATGCTGCTCGAGACATTTGGCGGCATCATGCTGGCAGTCGGCTTCTGGACGCGCCCGGTCGCCCTGGCCATTGCTGTCCAGATGGCGGGCATCTGCTACGTGCTGGGCCCCACCTGGCCGTGGATCGACCGCGGCATCGAGTTTCCGGTGCTGATGTTCAGCCTGGCGCTTTACATGGCGGCGCGTGGCGGCGGAGCCTGGGCCGTGGATCGCAGGCTCGGTATATCAGTATGATGCTTGCAGCGCGGCATCCGCCGCCGCGCTAACCCTATCGAATCGCCATGGACCGCTTTCTGGCACTGCAACTGTTCAATCGCATCGTTGAGCTCGGCAGCTTTACCGAAGCCGCCGAACTGCTCAACTTGCCCCGCGCGACGGCCACACATGCAATCAAGCAGATGGAAAGCCGGCTGGGTACGCGCCTGCTCGATCGCACCACGCGCCAGGTAAAGCCCACGCTGGATGGCCAGGCCTTTTATGAGCGCAGCAGGCGCGTTCTGGCCGACCTCGAAGATGCCGAAGCATCGCTCAGCACCCATGTGGCCAACCCGCACGGCACGCTGCGGCTCGACGTGCACGGCGTGCATGCCTCGATGATTCTGCTGCCGCACATCAACGAGTTCCGCGAGCGCTATCCGAATATCGATGTCATTCTCAGCAGCGGCGACCGGCTGGTCGACCTGGTCAAGGAAGGCATCGATTGCGTGGTGCGGGCAGGCCAGCCGCGCGACTCGTCCCTGGTTGCCAGGAAACTGGCGGATCTGCCGGAGATCATCTGCGCCAGCCCGGAATACCTGAAGCGGCACGGAACGCCGCAGCACCCGCGCGACCTCGAGCAACACCAGGCGGTGGGATTCTTCTCTCGCGGCAGCAGCCACCGCTACCCGTTTTCGGTGATCGTCGATGGAACGGTGCAGCAGTTCAAGGCCAGCGGCTGGATCTCCGTCAGCGACGCAGAATGCTATACCAGCGCGGCGCTGGCAGGCTGCGGGCTGATCCAGGTGCCGCGTTTCCGGCTCGAGCCGGCCTTGCAGGCCGGCCGGCTGGTGCAGGTCTTGCCCGAATGGCAGTGCCCCACCTTGCCCATCAGCGCGCTATATCCGTTTCATCGCCAGCTCTCGCCCAGGGTGCGCGTGTTCGTGGACTGGGTGCGCGCGCTGTACGCGCAAGAGTTCGGCAATCCCGCCTGACGAGGCAACGGAAGGAATAAATAAAGTTGGGACAAAAAAAAAGCACCTACGTGTGTAAGTGCTTTTTTTCCTGAATTCCTTGGCGGAGCGGACGGGACTCGAACCCGCGACCCCCGGCGTGACAGGCCGGTATTCTAACCAACTGAACTACCGCTCCGCAGCGGTGTACTACTTGTACTGCTTGCCAGAAAAGCTGGCGTCCCCTAGGGGATTCGAACCCCTGTACTCACCGTGAAAGGGTGATGTCCTAGGCCTCTAGACGAAGGGGACTTGGACTTGCCGTACTACTTTACTGCTGCTTCGCCTTGGACTGGTGGAGGTAAGCGGGATCGAACCGCTGACCTCTTGCATGCCATGCAAGCGCTCTCCCAGCTGAGCTATACCCCCGTTTTCCTGAACATTGCCTGCAGTTGGCGGTGTTTTTGACACCGTTCTTGCCGGTTTTGTTTAGTGCCGTTGGCGAAGAAACGAGATTATGCACGAGTTTTTTTTGGTGTGCAAGTCGAGGCAAAAAAACCACTCGGCATGCGTTCAACGCTTGCGCCGCCCCAGCGCCGCGGCGGCCACCAGCGCCAGCGCGATCAGCGCCAGCACGGGCGTATCGCCGAAGCGCGCAAAGGGCGTGAGGCCCGTCATGCCCTGTACCGACACCGGCAGGATGCCGGGCTGATGGGCGGGCAGTTGCGCGGCGACGCGGCCGCGCGCGTCGATGGCGGCGGTGATGCCGGTGTTGGTGGCGGCCAGCATCGGCCGGGCGGTTTCCAGCGTGCGCAGCCGCCCGATCTGCAGGTGCTGGCGCAGCGCCCAGGTGTCGCCGAACCACCCCAGGTTGCTGACGTTGGCCAGGATGGTGGCGCCCGGCTCGCCATCGGGGCCGGGCTGCAGGGCGGGCAGCAATTCAATGCCGAACAGGTCTTCGTAGCAGATGTTGAAGGCCACGTGCTGGTCGCCGATGTGGAACGGCGCCTGGCGGCGCTCGCCGCGGTCGAAATCGCCCAGGGGAATGCTGAGCATGTCGACGAACCAGCGAAAGCCCGGCGGCACGTATTCGCCCCAGGGCACCAGGTGGCGCTTGTCGTAGCGCAGCGCGGTGGCGCCGCCGCGCAATTGCGCCAGCGGCGTCGTGGCGTCGAAGCCGATGACGCTGTTGGTGTAGCGGGTTTGCCCGTCGGCTCCGGGGCTGCGCAGCGGCACGCCCATGGCGACGGTGGCCTGGTTGCGCGCGGCGACGGCGCGCCAGGCTTCCCACATGCGCGGATCGAGCAGGTCTTGGAAGACCGGCAGCACGGTCTCGGGCAGGATGATCAGGTCGGCCGGCGGGGCCGGCAGGCTGGCCAGTTCCAGGTGCCGACGCAGGCCCAGTTCCATCAGGGCGGGATCGAATTTTTGCGATTGCTCGACATTGCCTTGCACCAGCCGCACCTGCAGCGGCGCGCCGGTGGGCCGCGACCAAGCAATGCCATGCAGCGGCCAGCCGGCCGCGACGAGCAGCAGGGCCAGCGCGCAAGCCAGCGCGCGGCGCGCGTCGACCTGCCGGGCGGGGCCGCCGGCGCGCACGGCCTGCCACAGGCCTGCCAGCGCAGCGGCCGCGAAAGCCGCCAGCAGCGCCATGCCGTGCACGCCCAGCACCGGGGCCCAGCCCGCCAGCGGGCTGTCGACGTGGGCATAGCCGATGTTCAGCCACGGAAAGCCGGTGAGCACGGTGGCGCGCAGCCATTCCAGCAGGGCCCAGGCGGCGGCCCAGGCCATGGCCGCCACCAGCAGGCGGCGCGTTGGGGAAGGGTCGGGTTCGCCCTGGGCGGGCGGCGGGCACAGCCAGCGCGCCAGCATGCACGCGGCGGCGGGAAACAGCGCCAGGAAACCCGACAGCGCCAGCACGCCGGCCACCGCCAGCGGCGCGGCCAGGCCGCCATAGCGGTGCAGGCTGATGAAGATCCAGTACAGCCCCAGCGAATAGCTGGCGAAATTGAACAGCCAGCCGCGCAGCAGGGCCTGGCCCAGGCGGGGGGCCTGCAGGGTGGCGTGGGCGGCGCAGGCCAGCGCGATGATCTGCACCGGCGCCAGGGCCCAGGACGGCAGGGGGCCGGGAGCGAAAGCAAGGGCGTGCGCCGCGCCCGCGGCCAGCAGGCCCAGGGCTGCCCAGCGCGGGATGCGGCCGCGGCTCATGAGCCGGAGGCGGCCGGGTCGGATCCGGGCTTGGCCGCGTCGGACGTGCGCTTGGCGCGCAGCCACAGCGCGCGGCGCGCGTCGGCGCGGATGACTTCGATCAGCAGGTCGCCGTGCGCGGCGCTGTCGCCGCGCCGCGGAATGCGGCCCAGCTGGCCGCCCAGCCAACCGCCCACGCTGTCGTATTCATCGTCGGGCAGATCGGTGGAGAAGGCCTCGTTGAAGTGGCTGATCTCGGTGCTGGCCATCAGGCGCCATTGGTTGTCGCCTTCGGGGAAGATGCTTTGCTCGTCGTCGTCGTCGAATTCGTCTTCGATGTCGCCGACGATCTGTTCGAGCACGTCTTCCATGGTGACCAGCCCCGAAATGCCGCCGTGCTCATCGATGACGATGGCCAGGTGGTTGTGGCTGGCGCGGAAGTCGCGCAGCAGCACGTTCAGGCGCTTGGCTTCGGGAATGAACACGGCCGGGCGGATCAGCGACCGCAGTTCGATGCCGGGCTCGAGCATGCCGCGCAGCAGGTCTTTGGCCAGCAGGATGCCGATGATGTTGTCGCGGTCGTCTTCGTAGACCGGAAAGCGCGAGTGCGCGGTCTCGATGATGAACGCCAGCTGCTGCGGCAGCGGCTGCGACACGTCGAGCAGGTCCATGCGCGAGCGCGGCACCATGATGTCGGCGACGCTGCGCTCGGACATGGCGAGCGCGCCTTTGATCATGCCGTAGGATTCGACGTCGAGCAGGTCGCGGTCGTGGGCGGCGTCGAGTACGGCCTTGATGCCTTCGCGGTCCTCGGGCTCGCGCCGTACGAGGGCCAGCATGCGGTCTAGCAGGGATTTGGTGGGTTTCCGGGCGCGATTGGCGTTCGCGTCGTTGGCAGGGTAGGGGTCAGACATCGTCCGGGCGGACAAGTTGTGAAGAGGCCAGCATAACCGAATATGGGCTGCGAATTGTTACCATGGCGCCGCGCGGGCCGGCTCAGGCGTACGGATCGGCGATGCGCATGCCGGCCAGAATGGCGGTTTCCAGGGCTTCCATGCGGCGCGCGTCGCGCGCCTTGATGTGATCGTAGCCCAGCGCATGCAGCACGCCGTGCACGGTCAGGTGCGCGGCGTGGTCGAGCAGGGTCTTGCCCTGTTCGCGGGCCTCGCGCGCCAGCACCGGCACGCAGATGACGATGTCGCCGCGCGCGGTGCCCAGCGGGTCGGTGCCGTATTCGAACGTGAGCACATTGGTGGCGTAGTCGCGTTCGCGATAGGCGTGGTTCAGGCGGCGGCCTTCGGCCTGCCCCACCAGGCGCAGGCTGAGCTCGGCGCGCGCGCATTCGGCCAGGCCGTCGCGCGCGGCGCCGTCGAGCGCCCGTTGCGCCCAGCGCCGCAGCCGCCAGCGCGGCAGGCGCGGCTCGGCCACGCCGTACTGTACCGACAGCGACAGTTCAGGATTCATCTTCGGCGGCCCGGTCGTAGGCGTCGACAATGCGCGCCACCAGCGGATGGCGCACCACGTCGCGGCTGGTGAAGCGCGTGGTGGCGATGCCCTGCACGTCTTCGAGCACGCGCACCGCGTGCGCCAGCCCGCTTTGCTGGCCGCGCGGCAGGTCGACCTGCGACGGGTCGCCGGTGATGACGGCCTTGCTGCCGAAGCCGATGCGGGTCAGGAACATTTTCATCTGTTCCGGCGTGGTGTTCTGGGCTTCGTCCAGGATCACGAAGGCGTGGTTCAGGGTGCGCCCGCGCATGTAGGCCAGCGGCGCGATCTCGATGGTCTGCTTTTCGAACAGGCGCTGCACTTTGTCGAAGCCCATCAGGTCGTACAGGGCGTCGTAGAGCGGCCGCAGGTAGGGGTCGACCTTCTGCGCCAGGTCGCCCGGCAGAAAGCCCAGGCGCTCGCCGGCCTCGACGGCGGGCCGCGTGAGCACCAGGCGCTGCACCGAGTCGCGCTCCATGGCGTCGATGGCGCAGGCCACCGCCAGCCAGGTCTTGCCGGTGCCGGCCGGACCGATGCCGAAGGTGATGTCGTGCTTGAGGATGTTGTTCAGGTAGTCGCGCTGGCGCGGCGTGCGGGGGCGCAGGTCGCTGCGCCGGGTGCGCAGCACGATGCCGTCTTCGCCGTCGGCCGCCGGCAGGCTGGCCGGGTCGATGCCGCGCGCGTCGGCCGGGGCGGCTTCGTGGCGCCCCACGCCCATTTCGACCAGCCCGAGCTGGATGTCGTCGACCGACAGGGCGCGGTGCACGGCCTGCTCGTGAAAGCGCCGCAAGGCCCGGCCGGCCAGTTCGGAGCGCTCGCCTTCCAGCGTGACGCGGCTGCCGCGCCGCGCCAGGGTCACGCCCATGCCGTCGGCCAGCTGGCGCAGGTTTTCGTCCAGCGGGCCGCACAGGTTGGCCAAGTGGGTGTTGTCGCCCTCGAGGGTGACGATGGTGGGCATGCTGCGGCGGGAACGGCTGCGGGGTGCGGTCATGCGTTGCCTTGTGCGAGACCGTCGACGTCGGCCACCCGGGCGCGCAGCGAATTGGGATAGGCGTCGGTGATGATCACGTCGACCATCTGCCCGATCAGCCGCGCCGGGGCGGGGAAGTTGACGATGCGGTTGTTTTCGGTGCGGCCCATGAGTTCGTTGGGATCGCGCCGCGAGGGGCCTTCGACCAGCAGGCGCTGGCGGGTGCCGACCATGGCCTGGGCGATGGCGGCGGCCTGGGCGTTGATGAGGGCCTGCAACTGCTGCAGGCGGCGCAGCTTGACTTCTTGCGGGGTGTCGTCGGCCAGGTCGGCCGCTGGCGTGCCGGGGCGGCGCGAATAGATGAACGAGAACGAGGTATCGAAACCCACGTCTTCGATCAGCTTCATGGTCTTGTCGAAATCTTCTTCGGTTTCGCCGGGAAAGCCTACGATGAAATCGGACGACAGCGTCAGCCCGGGACGCGCGGCGCGCAGGCGCCGCACCACGGACTTGAATTCCAGGGTGGTGTAGCCGCGCTTCATGGCCGCCAGCACGCGGTCGCTGCCGGCCTGCACCGGCAGGTGCAGGAACGACACCAGCTTGGGCAGGTTGGCGTAGGCGTCGACCATCCGCTGGGTCATTTCCTTGGGGTGCGACGTGGTGTACCGGATGCGCTCAATGCCGGGGATTTCGTGCACATATTCGAGCAGGGTGGCGAAATCGGCGATTTCGCCAGTGTCGCCCATGGGACCGCGGTAGGCATTGACGTTCTGCCCCAGCAGCGTGACTTCTTTCACGCCCTGGTCGGCCAGGTCGGCGACCTCGACCAGCACGTCGTCGAACGGGCGCGAGACTTCCTCGCCACGCGTGTACGGCACCACGCAGAAGCTGCAGTACTTGCTGCAGCCTTCCATGATGGACACGAATGCCGTGGCGCCGTCGATGCGCGGCGGGGGCAGGGCGTCGAATTTCTCGATCTCGGGAAAGCTGATGTCGACCTGCGAGGCGCCCGAGGCGCGGCGGCGGCGGATGAGCTCGGGCAGGCGGTGCAGCGTTTGCGGGCCGAACACCACGTCGACATAGGGCGCACGCTTGACGATGGCCTCGCCTTCCTGGCTGGCCACGCAGCCGCCCACTCCGATGACGAGGTCGGGGTTGAGTTTTTTCAGGTGCTGCACGCGGCCCAGGTCGGAGAAGACCTTTTCCTGGGCCTTCTCGCGCACCGAACAGGTGTTGAACAGGATGACGTCGGCGTCTTCGGGGTTGTCGGTCAGTTCGAGGCCCTGGTCGCCGCGCAGCACGTCGGCCATTTTGTCCGAGTCGTACTCGTTCATCTGGCAGCCGAACGTGCGGATGTACAGTTTGCGGGCGGAGGCCGAAGCGGTGGCCGGCACCGTGGCGGCGGGAGCTGCGGGCGCGGCGGCGGAGGCGCCGGCGCGCTTGATAGAGGTTTCTTGCATGGCGTGCGCCGTGACGGGTGTAGATCCCGGGGGCGAAGAGGAATAAAGGGAAAACGCGGATTTTAACGCGTGGATGCAAACATAGTCTTGGTGGCGGCGCATTTGGCGTATACGATGTCAGCCGCGATCGCGCCCTGCACCCGGGGGGCGGGGCGCTTCGTCCCCTTAATTCACGCTTCCGCCCATGACACACCCTCGCGGCTTGTCCCCCGACTCCCTGCCAGCCGTTCCGTCCATGATGCCCCCCATTGCTCCCCGGCCGTACCGCAGCGTGTTGCTGACAGCGTGCTTTGCCGTGGCGCTGCTGATGATGAGCCGCTGGGTAGATGTGCCGCTCACGCAGTCGATCGAGCGCCACGTGCCCGAGCAGGTCAACGAGGTCTTCGACCAGATCGGCGACCTGGGCGACAGCGAAGGCTACATTCTGGCCGGCCTGCTGCTGTACGTGGCGTCGCTGTTCGGCATCCGGTACGGCTGGGCCTGCCCGGTGCGGGCCGGCTTCGAGCGGCTGGCGCGCTACAGCATGCTGCTCTTGGCCACCATGAGCGTGGGCGGCCTGATTACGCTGGTGTTGAAGAAGGTGGTGTCGCGCGCGCGGCCCGAAGTCTTGCTGGAGCAAGGCTGGCATGGCCTGGGCGTGCCGTTCACCGGCGACCCGTACGATTCGTTCCCGTCCAGCCACACGCTGACGGCGTTCGCGGTGGCGGCCGTCATTGGCGAAATCGCGCCGCGCTGGCGTTTTCCCCTGCTGCTGGTGGCGGGCGTCGTGGCGATCAGCCGCGTGATCAACCGCGATCACTTCCTGACCGACGTCACGGCGGCGGCTTTCATCGGGATCATGGTGGCGCATTACCTGGCGCCGTACATCCTGGGCGAGGGCTACCGGTGGATGCTGCGCGCGCCGTGGCGGTGGTGGCGTCGCGACGGTGCCGATGCCGCCGTGAAATGACAAACGCCCCTGGCCTTGAAAACCAGGGGCGTTTCGCTTGTGCGTTCAAGCCGGCACGTCGCGCTTATTGCGGCGTGAAGTCGATCGTCTTGTCGAAGACGATCTTGCCCTGGTCGTTCTTCACGATGTTGTATCCGTGCAGGCCATCGCCATTCTTGTCGTAGTTGTAGACACCCTCCGCGCCCTTGTAGCCCTTGATCTCATGCATCGCCTTGCTGATGGCGTCCGGCTCGGTGCTGTTGGCGTTCTTGATTGCCAGCGCCAGCAGCTGCACCGCATCGTAGGCCCAGGACGAGTAAAAATCCGGCTCGACCTTGTACGCCTCGCGATACTTCTGGGCATAGGCCTGCGCCTGCGGGCTGGAATCGACGGCGAAGTCCGCGATCGAGTACGAGCCATACAGCGCTTCGCCCGCCAGTTTCATCGCCGTATCCGTCGACACCGACGGCGAACCCACCCAGGCCACATTCACGCCCAGCTGGCGCAGTTGCTTGGCGAACAGGCCCACATCGGTCGAATTCGCGATGTAAGTGGACACGATGTCGGCCCCCGACTGCTTGATCGCCAGCACGATGGGCGTCAGATCCTGCGAGTTGCTGGTGAAGCCCTGCGTCAGCACCGGCGTCACGCCCAGCGCTTTCAGGCTGTCCGTCAGTGCGTTCTTGCCGCCGTTGCCGAAGGAGTCGGTCGAGTGGACGATGGCCCACTTTTTCTTGCCCAGACTCTTCACGCCGTATTCGGCGATCACCTTGGCCGAATAGCCATCATTGGGGCGCGCGCGGAACATCCACGGGCTGCCGCTGCGCGTCAGGCCCACGTCGGTGCCGCCAAACACCATCGGCAGCCCGGCCTTCTTGACCGTCGGCGCCACCGCCTGGATCTGCGTGCTGCGCACCGAGCCGATCAGCGCCGTGATGTCGCCACCGCTGACCAGCTTGGAAATCGCCAGCACCGAGCCGGGGTTGGTACTTTGGTTGTCCTCGACCAGCAACTCGATCTGCTTGCCCAGCACCCCGCCGGCCTTATTGATTTCCTCGACAGCCAGCTTGGCGCCGTTGGACTGGTAGACGCCCGCCTCGGCGTTGGGGCCCGTCGTTTCGGCCATCATGCCGAACTTGATCGTGTCCGCCGCCAGAGCGACCTGCGACAGGGCCGTCAAGGCGGCGGCCATGCCCACGGCAATCACTTTGCGTTTCATGTCTTTCTCCTTTGGTGCTGCATGGGTAGTGGAAAGCGTGTTGCTGCGGTTTATTTCTGATCTTCCTCCTCGGCCCGTCGCTTGTGGGCGATCAGGTTCATCAGGCGGCGGTCGCGCCACTGATAGCGCGCTTCGCGCTCGGCGGTCGGCAGGGCGGCGCGCTGCTCCGCGTCGAGCTTGCCGACCAGCTCCGGGCCCCAGGCGCGCGGCTCGGCCTGTTTGGCGATGTCCAGGTACAGCGGGCCATAGCGGTTGCAGTAATCGGCGAGGCCGTCCGGCGCGTTCAGGTCGATGGTTTCCAACGGCCCCATGAAGGCCCAGCGCAGGCCCAGGCCGTCCTTGACGGCCTTGTCGACATCCGCGCCGCTGACGTAGCCATCCTCGACCAGGCGGAAGGCCTCGGCCAGCAGGGCCCCCTGCAGGCGGTTGACGATGAAGCCCTGCACCTCGCGCGCCACCACAATGGGTTTTTGCCCCACGCTGGCGTATAGCGCGCGGGCGCGTTCCATCACGGCCGGGTCGGTCCAGGGGGCGGGCACCAGTTCGACCAGCGGCACCAGCGAGGGCGGGTTGATCGGGTGGCCCACCAGGCAGCGGGCGCGGCCTTTCAAGTTCTCTGTGAAACTCGATGCGGTAATGCCCGAGGTCGAGCTGGCCAGGATCGCATCGGGCGAGGCCAACGCATCGAGCTGGGCGAAGACGGCCCTCTTGGCCTCGAGCGTCTCGCGTACGTTTTCCTGTACCAGCGCCACGCCTTGCAAAGCGTCTTCCAGGCTGGCGCTGGCGCTGATGCGCGGCATGATGGCTTGCGGTGTCTCCGTGATCAGGCCGACCTCGTGCAGCGCCGCGAGCGTTGCCTCGATCTGGCCCGGCGCCGCCGCCAGCGCGCCGGCATCGGCGTCGTGCAGCACCACGGGGTGGCCTGCCCGCGCGAATACCGATGCCCAGGCGCAGCCGATCAGCCCCGCTCCGATGATTGCGATTTTTTCCATGAATTCCTCTTCAGAAAACCTATCCGCCGCTCAAGCAGCCTGGTTGCCGCCGCCCAGGTAGGCGGCCCGCACTTCCTCGTTGCCCAACAATTCCGAGGGCGTGCCTTCCACCGTGATCCGCCCCGTGACCAGCACGTAGCCCCTGTCGGCGACCGACAGCGCCATATTGGCGTTCTGCTCCACCAACAGCACCGTCGTGCCGCGCTCGCGGATCGATCGGATGGTGGCAAAGAGTTGCTGCACGATGATGGGCGCCAGGCCCAGCGAGGGTTCGTCCAGCAGCAGCACGCGCGGGCACGACATCAGGCCGCGCGCCACTGCCAGCATCTGCTGCTGGCCGCCGGACAGGCTCCAGCCCAGTGCATCCGACAGGCGCAGCAGGTCGGGGAAGATGGCATACATCTCCTCGACCTCCCGGTCCAGTTGGCGGCGCGGCACGCGGCCGCGGCCGCTGGCGCCGATCATGATGTTCTCCCGCACGGTCAGGCCCGGGAAAATGCGCCGGCCTTCAGGCACATGCGCCACGCCCAGGCGCACAATCTGCTCGGCCGCGGTGCGGGTAATGGGCTCGCCGCTCAATAGAATGTCGCCGCGGGTCACGCCTGTCAGGCCGGAAATGCTGCGCAACGTGGTGCTCTTGCCCGCGCCGTTGGCCCCCAGCAGGGTCACGATCTCGCCTTCATTGACTTGCAGCGAAACCCCTCGAAGCGCCTCGACATTGCCATAGGCGCTGTGTACGTCGCGTAGCTCAAGCAGCGCCATGAGCGGGCTCCCCCAGATAGGCGGCAATGACGTCGGGGTGGCGCAGCGCCTCGGCGGGCGCGCCTTCCGCGATCTTCTTGCCGAAGTTCAGAACGGAAATGCGATCGGACACCTGCTCGATCAGGGCGATGTCGTGCTCGATCAGGAAGATCGTCAGGCCGTGGCCGCGCAGGCGCTTGAGCAGCTCGCCCAGGGCTTTTTTCTCGGTCTGGTTCAGGCCCGCCGCCGGCTCGTCGAGCAGCAGGAACTCGGGATGGCCGGCCAGGGCGCGGGCGATCTCGACCAGGCGCTGGTGGCCATAGGGCAGGTTCTGCACCAGCACCTCGGCGCGATCGGCCATCTCGACGAATTTCAGCGCCGACAGTGCCCGCGCGCTCAACGCCTCGCGGCCGCCCGCAATGGGATTGTTCAGACGCTGCGCGCCCACCATCACGTTTTCCAGCACCGACATGGACGGGAACAGGCGAATGTTCTGGAAGGTGCGCCCGATGCCCAGGCCGGCGCGTTCGTGCGGGGCCAGCTGGGTAATGTCAGTGCCGTTGAACAGGATGCGGCCGCCCGTGGCGCGGTAGATGCCATTGAGCACGTTCAGCGTGGTTGTCTTGCCCGAGCCATTGGGGCCGATGAGCGCGTGCACCGTGCCACGCTGCACGTCCAGCGAAATGCCGTCCACTGCCTTGACGCCGCCGAAGTGTTTCTGCACACCCTCCAGGCTAAGGATGGGTTTGGCGTCGGCGGCGCGCACGTCGAAATTCAGCGGCTCGATGGCCTCCACGTCCACCGGCGCGGGCTTGTGCCAGCGCCGGAAAGGCGCGCGCAGCAGGCCCCACAGGCCAGCCGGCAGGAAGACCATGATGAGGATCACCGCCAGGCCATAGACCGCCAGATAGATGTCCTTCAAGAAGCGCAGCCATTCGGGCAGCAGAATCAGCAGGCCCGTGCCCAGCACGCCGCCGAAGGCCGATTGCGAGCCTCCCAGCAGCGTCATCGTCAGAAACTCAATCGAGCGCGCGAAGTTGAAGTTGTCCGGGCTGATATAGGCAAAGCCCGCCGCGTATAAAGCCCCGCCCAGGCCCGCCAGACCCGAGCTCATCGTGAAGGCGATGACCTTGGTGCGCAGCGTGTTCACGCCCGTCACGGAGGCGGCCAGCTCATTTTCGCGCACGGCCCGCATGGCGCGTCCGGTGCGCGTTTGCGGCAACCACCAGACCAGGAAGATGCCCGCGTACAGCACCAGCAGGCACAGCAACAGATAGGCGCGATCGTCTGTCAGCTGCCAGCCGAAAAGCGAGGGGCGCTCGATGCCCGCCACGCCGTCGGGGCCCTGCGTGACCTCGGCCCAGTTCACCATGACGAGGTCGAAGATCTGCTGGAAGCTGATGGTGATCATGGCCAGGTAGTGCCCGCCCAGGCGCAGGGTCGTCATGCCCAGGATGCAGCCCGCGGTGGCGGCCACGCCGATGCCCAGCGCCAGCGCCAGCCAGAAATTGATGCCGGCGACCACGGTGCCCAGGCCTACCGCGTAGGCGCCCAGGCCGAAGAATGTGGCCTGCGCCAGATTGATCTGGCCGGCATAGCCCAGCACCACCGTCATGCCCAGCACGGCCACCGCATAGGTGCAGGTCTGCATCAGCATGTTCAACACGTAGGGGCTCAGTGGCAGCACCAGCGGCGCGCCAGCCACCAGCAGGCCCAACGCCGCGAAAAAGGCGATCTTGAGCGGCTTGTTCATGCTTTCTCCGAGACTTTTTCGCCGAAGATGCCTTGCGGGCGCAGCAGCAGGAAGATGAAGAGCAGAAGGAACGCGAACGCGTCTTTGTAGGGCACCGAGATATAGTGCGCGCCGAAGCTCTCGACCACGCCCAGCAGCAGGCCGCCGACAATGGCGCCCTTCACATCGCCGAAGCCGCCAATGATGGTGGCCGAGAAGGCCTTGAGCGCGATGATCGAGCCCATGCCGATCGACACGAACAGGATCGGCGACACCAGAATGCCGGCGATGCCGCCCAGCACGGCGCTGTAGATGAAGGTGAAGCTGATCATGGTCTTGACAGGGACGCCCACCAGCCTGGCCATGTCCTTGTCCTGCGAGGTCGCCTGCAGTTTCTTGCCCAGCAGGGTGTGTTCGAACAGGAAATACTGGAAAGCCACGGCGATGGCGGTGACACCCAGGATGACCAGATACTGCGAGTCCATGAACACGCCGCCGATCTCGATGCCGCTGGTTTCGAACACCCGGCGCATGGGCCGGGGCTGCGGCCCGAAGAAATACAGCACCGTGTTCTGCATGAAGATGGACGCGCCCAGCGTGCTGATGATGACGGGCAGGAACGAGCGGTGCCGCAGCGGGTAATACACCCCGCGGTTGAACACGATGCCGAACAAGCCCATCATGACCAGCGCCGCGGGGATGGCCAGCCAGTACGGTACGCCGGCCCCCATGAAGGCCACCAGCGCGAAGCTGCCCAGCATCGCGAAGTCGCCCTGTGCGAAATTGACCACATTGGTCGCGCGAATGATCAGCACAAAGCCGAGCGCGACCAGGGCATAAATGGAACCCAATGCAAGGCCGGAAAACAGCACTTGCAGGTTTATCGCCAAAGTCTCCAAACCCATCTCCTTATGGGAGGCGGCGCACTGCCTCCCGGGGGGAACCGAGGCGCCGTGGCGGGGCAGGCTTGCCAGGGCAGGCCACCTTGACCAGTCTTTGCCTCCTATTTATGATCCGATCGGATATCGGTTTTTTTGCGAACTCTAGCCCAGGGCACAATCCAGTGTCAACACCGGCACCCGCAACCCCAGAGGAGTGAAACCCCATGCCCCTCGCCTCGAAGGCTTCCCGCTTCGCCGAAGCCGCAGGACAAGGCGACCGCCTTATGTCCCGGCGCGTCTCGCTGGGCGATGAAGTCTATGAGCTGCTTCTTTCGCAGCTCGTTGCACTGAAAATTCCCCCTGGCAGCCGCATTTCGGTCGATGCCCTGGTGCGCCAGATGAATGTGTCGCAAACACCCATTCGCGCGGCGCTGATCCGCCTGGAAAACGAAGGCCTGGTGGTCAAAACGCACAATGTGGGCTACAGCGCCGCGCCCATGCCTTCGCGCGAGCGCTTCGAGCACATCTACGACCTGCGCCTGCTGCTGGAACCCTACGCCGCCGAGCGCGCCACGGCCCGCATGGATGCCGCCGCGCACAAGCAACTCATTGCGCTGGCGGAATCCATGTCTGCTCCCACCGACCGCGACACCGAGCGCGGCTACGGCAAATTCGCGGTTCAGGACGCGCGCTTTCACGCCCTGATCGCGACGGAAAGCGGCAACCCCCTGGTGGCGGAAACCCTGGGCCGGTCGTTCGCGCACAGCCACCTGTTCCGCCTGCACCTGCATGCCGCCGTCACCAAGGGCGCGATCGAAGAGCACGCCAATATCGTCGCGGCCATGGCCGAGCGCGATCCGGGTGCGGCGCGCGCCGCCATGGAGGCGCACATCGTGCAATCGCGCGACCGCTGGCGGCCGTATTTCGATGCCCTGGAATAAAGGCATCTATCAAGCACCCGAGAACTGGGGGAGGCATGACCATGAAAGTAGGCATCGTGGGGCTGGGCGCCATGGGAATGGGCGTGGCCCGTTCATTGCTGCGAGCCGGCTTCGATACATACGCCTATGACCTGCGCCCGCCCGTGCTGGCGCAATTTGCCGCGGAGGGCGGCATCGCCTGCGCCGACCTGGCGGAGATGGGGCGGCATTGCCAGGTAGTCATCATTCTGGTGGTCAACGCTGAACAGACCGACGCCGTGCTGTTTGGCGCCGCGCCCGCTGGCTCGGGCGGCCGGGCAGGGCTGGCGGATCATCTCGCCTCCGGCGCGGTGGTGCTGGCCTGCGCCACGGTCGCGCCCGCCTATGCCGCCAGCCTGGCGCAGCGTCTGCAGGCGCGCGGGCTGCTGATGCTGGACGCCCCGGTTTCGGGCGGCGCGGCGCGGGCGGCCGATGGCAGCATGACCATGATGAGCTCCGGCCCGGCCGAAGCCTACGCTGCCTGCGAGCCCGTGCTGGCGGCCATCGCCGGCAAGGTTTACCGCCTGGGCGCGGCGCATGGCATCGGGTCCAAGGTGAAGATCATCAACCAGCTGCTTGCCGGCGTGCACATCGCGGCTTCGGCCGAAGCCATGGCCTTGGGCTTGCGCGAAGGCGTGGACCCCGACGCGCTGTACGAGGTCATTACCCATAGCGCGGGCAATTCGTGGATGTTCGAGAACCGCGTGCCGCACATTCTGCAAGGCGACTACACGCCGCTGTCGGCGGTGGATATTTTCGTCAAGGACTTGGGGCTGGTGCTCGACACGGGGCGCGCCAGCAAGTTTCCGTTGCCCCTGTCGGCGATCGCGCATCAGATGTTCATGCAGGCATCGACCCTCGGATACGGCGGCGAGGACGACAGCGCCGTGATCAAGACCTTCCCCGGTATCACGCTGCCTGCGCGGCGACAGACTGAACCATGACTCAAGCACTTCTGGGCTGCATCGCCGACGACTCCACCGGCGCGACCGACCTTGCCAATATGCTGGTGCGCGAGGGCATGCGCACCGTCCAGACCATCGGCATCCCCGTCGCGCCAGTGCCGGATGCCGACGCCGTCGTGGTGGCGCTCAAGTCGCGCACCATCGATGCAGCCGATGCTGTCGCGCAATCGCTGGCGGCGCTGCGCTGGCTGCAGGCGCAGGGCTGCCGGCAATTCTTCTTCAAATACTGCTCCACCTTCGATTCGACCGAGGCTGGCAATATCGGCCCGGTGGCCGAGGCGTTGCGCGAAACGCTGGGCGCCGATTTCGCCATCGCCTGCCCCGCCTTTCCGGACAACGGCCGCACCGTCTACCGCGGCCACCTGTTCGTGCAGGACATGCTGCTCAACGAGTCAGGCATGCAGAACCACCCCCTTACTCCCATGCGCGACCCCAATCTGGTGCGCGTGCTGCAGGCGCAGAGCCGAGGCAAGGTGGGGCTGATCGGCATCGACGCCGTGCAGCGCGGCGCGCAGGCCGTGCAGGCCCGCATGGACGAGCTGCGTGCCCAGGGCGTGACGTTGGCGATCGCCGACGCCATCGCCAACCAGGATCTCTACACTCTGGGCGCCGCCTGCGAGGGCATGCCCCTGATTACCGGCGGCTCGGGCGTGGCGCTGGGACTGCCGGGCAATTTCGCGCGCGCCGGGCTGCTGCCGGAAAGCCGCGCGGCCGACCAGGCCTTGAGTGGTTTGGAAGCATTGCCCGCGCGCGGCGCGGTGCTGGCCGGTAGCGCCTCGCAGGCGACGCAGAAACAAGTGGCTCACTGGCTGAGCCAACGGCGTCCCGCCCTGCGTATCGACCCGCTGGCACTGGACCGCGGCGAGCAGGTCGTGCGGCAGGCCCTGGCCTTCGCGCAAGAACACGCCGATGAGCCGGTGCTGGTATACGCCACCGCGACCCCGGACGAAGTACGTGCCGTGCAGGCCCGGTTGGGCGTGGCACGTGCGGGCCAGTTGGTGGAAGACGCCCTGGCCGCCATTGCCCAAGGGCTGTATGCGCAAGGCGCGGCGCGCCTGGTCGTGGCCGGCGGCGAAACGTCCGGGGCAGTCGTGCAGGCATTGGGCGTGCGCGTCTTGCGCATCGGCCCGCAGATCGACCCGGGCGTGCCCGCCACGCTGGCGCTGGATGCTCGCGGCCGGCCGCAGGCGGCGCTGGCGCTGAAGTCCGGCAACTTCGGCACGACAGATTTTTTCGACAAAGCCCTGCGCGCCCTGGGCGCGACACTATGAGGTGGGAATGAGCACAATCCAGACGAGCAGCATGGCCGCCGAAAACGCCCTGCGCGAAGAAATCTGCGTCATCGGCGCCTCGCTTTTCGAGCGCGGCTATACCGTGGGATCTTCGGGCAATATCAGCGCCCGTCTGCCGGACGGCTGGCTTATTACGCCCACCGACGCCTGCCTGGGACGGCTTGACCCGGCGCGCCTGGCCAAGGTCGGCAGCGACGGCGTGCAAGTTTCGGGCGACCGCGCTTCCAAGACGCTGGCCCTGCATCGCGGCATCTACCAGAACAACGCCGAGGCCGGGGCGGTCGTGCATACGCACTCGACCCACCTGGTTGCGCTGACGCTGGCTGGCGTCTGGCAGCCCGGCGACGTGGTGCCGCCGATCACGCCGTATTACGTGATGAAGGTCGGTCACATTCCGCTGATTCCCTATGCCCGTCCCGGCGCGCCCGAGGTGGCCGAGCAGGTCGCGGCGCTGGCCAGCCAGGTGCGCGGCGTGCTGCTGGAGCGCCTGGGGCCGGTGGTATGGCATGGCTCGGTTTCCGATGCCGCGTTCGTGCTGGAAGAACTGGAAGAAACCGCCAAGCTGTGGCTGATGCTGCGCGACAGGCCTGCGCCGCTGGCCGAGCCGCAAATCGATGACTTGAAGCAGGTGTTCAAGGCCCGCTGGTAAGTCTGGCCTTCAATTGCCCCCAACATACAAGCGGAATCGCCGATGCCCCTGAAATTCGCCGCGAACCTGAGCTTTCTCTACCAGGACCTGCCGTTGCTGGACCGCATCGCCGCCGCCGGGCGCGATGGCTTCGAAGGCGTGGAATATCTGTTTCCCTATGAATTCCCGGCGCAGGACATCAAGCAGCGCTTGAGCGATGCCGGCATCGAGCAGGCGCTTTTCAACGCCCCGCCCGGAGACTGGGCTGCGGGCGAACGCGGCACGGCGTCGCTGCCGGGGCGCGAAGATGAATTCCGCGGCGGCATTCGGCGCGCGCTGGATTATGCCGGCGTGCTGGGCAATACCCGTGTGCACGTGATGGCCGGGCTGCTGCCCGCGGGCGCCGAGCGGGCAGCGCGCCTGGACTGCTATCAGGCCAACGTGGCATGGGCCGCCGCGCAGGCCGCCAAGCAAGGCATAGACATCCTGCTCGAAGCGATCAACCAGCGCGACATGCCGGGTTATTTGCTGAGCCACCAGCAAGACGTGCTCGACCTCATCGATGCCATCGGCGCGCCCAACCTGCGCCTGCAGTTCGACTGCTACCACTGTCAGGTCATGGAAGGCGACGTGACGATGAAGCTGCGTGCGATGTATCCACGCATCGGCCACGTCCAGATCGCCAGTGTGCCCGGCCGCAACGAACCGGACGGACAGGAGCTGCATTACCCCTATGTGTTTCAGGCGCTGGACGAACTGGGCTATGCCGGGTGGGTCGGCTGCGAGTACAAGCCGCGCGCGGCGACGAGCGATGGCCTGCAATGGCTGCGCGATTACCGGGCCAGTGCCGCGCGATAAATCAGGACGGCCGGCGCAGACGCCGCGGGCGAGGCCCACCGCCGGCAGGGACGCCACAACGGAGACAGGGATATGTACAAAGTGCTGATTACCGGCGGCGCCGGCTTTCTGGGCAAGAAGCTCGCCCGCAAACTCTTGGAGCGGGGCCAACTGGGCGGCCGCCGCATCGACAGGCTGGTGCTGCTCGACATGGCCGCCCCCGACGGCCTGCAAGACCCCCGATTGGAGATCATCACCGGCGACCTGGCCGAGCCGTCGTTGATCGCGCGCGCGATCGACCGCGATACGTATTCAATCTACCACCTGGCTGCCGTGGTCAGCGGCGCGGCCGAGGCCGACTTCGACCTGGGCATGCGCGTGAACCTGGACGCTTCGCGCCATTTACTGGAGCGCTGCCGCGCTTTGGGCCATGTGCCGCGCGTGGTATTCACCAGCTCAGTCGCGGCGTTTGGAGGCTCTTTGCCTGCCGTGATCCCAGACGATTTTTCGCCCACGCCGATGAGTTCCTACGGCGCGCAGAAAGTGATCGGCGAGCTGCTGGTCAGCGACTACAGCCGCAAAGGCTATATCGACGGGCGCGTTCTGCGCATGCCTACCATCAGCGTGCGCCCGGGCAAGCCTAATGCCGCCGCGTCGAGTTTCGCCAGCGGCATCATCCGCGAGCCGCTCAATGGCGAGGCAGCCGCCGCGCCGGTGTCGCCCGAAACGCCAATGTGGCTGATGTCGCCGAGGCTGGCGATCGAAAACCTTATCCATGGCCACGAGGTCGATGCGGCAGCCGTGGGTTACCCGCGCAGTATCAGCCTGCCGGGCCTGTCGGTGCGCGTGCGCGAGATGGTCGACGCCCTGCGCGCCGTGGCGGGCGACGCCGTGGCCGACCTGGTGCGCTGGGAGCCTGACGAGGCGATCAAGCGCATTGTCGAATCCTGGCCGGGCGCCTTCGCGGCGACGCGGGCGAAGGCGCTGGGATTCAAGGCGGACGACAGTTTTGCGGCCATCATCCGGGCCTATCAGGAGGATGAGCAGGGGGGCTAAGTTCTTGGCCGCGCAGTCCCCGGGCGGCGGGGGCGACGGCGGCGCCCTGGATGTGATGGCGCTGCAGGGCCTGGGCGACAAAGCCGCTGGCCTTCATGTCTTCGACGAAGGCGGCGAGGGCTGCCGCGGCGGCTGGGCCACGGCCTTTGGGGGTGCCCATGGCCTGGCGGATCTGCATGAAGCTGCCGGGCAGCATGCGCAGGCCGGGAATGCGGCCCATGTCTGCTTCCAGTTGCTGTTTGACGCCGGCCGCCACGTCGGCGTTTTCGGCCAGGAACGTATCGACCACGGCGGGCGAGGTGGGCGCGCGCAGGATCTGCGCATGCTTGAGTTCGCGCATCAGGTACAGGTCGTAGGCGCTGCCCTTGCCCACCATGACGCTGACGCCCGCGCGGTCGACTTCCTCGCGTTCGCGTAGCGGCGAGCCATCGCGCACCAGATAGGCGCCTTCGATCAGCACATAGGCGTCGGTGAACGTGATGCCGGCGCCGCGCAACGGGTCGATGGCGAAGAAACCGATGTCGGCCTGCTCGGCCGTCACGGCGTCGACAGACTTGCCGGCGCTGTCCCAGACCACCAGTTCCAGCTCGACGCCAAGCCGCTGGGCGAACGCGCGGGCCAGATCGATGGACACGCCGGCCGGTTCGCCCGTGGCCGGGTCGCGGCCGGCCAGGATGGGGTTGCCCAGGTTAATGGAGGCGCGCAGCCGGCCGGTGGGGGTGAAGGCGGCGATGATGTCGGGGGCGGGAGTCGTCATGCTGGGTCCAGTCAGGGTTCGGGCGCCAGGGCGGGCGCGGGCCCGGCGCGGCGCAGGTCGATGAGCGTGCGTTTCAGAGTATCGCCGAACAGGCGCGCATCATGCCATTGCGGCATGGCGCCGCAGCAACGCCAGCACGCCCGGGTCTAGCGCGATGCCGTCGCGCTGCTGGCGCGCCATGTTGGCCAGCTCGATTTCGCCGGGCACGATGACGGGCTTGCCTGCCTCGGCGGGCGGGCTGGCGTGCAGGATGGCGGCGAAATCGGCCATGCGCTGGGCCAGCCAGGCCGCCGATCCCAATCGCGCAGTGTCGATCAGGATGAAGAAATGCCCCAGGTCCTGCGGCTGGTCGGGCGCATCCACCCAAGATTTCACGTGGGTCAGGTAGGCGGCGTTCGACATCAGGCCGGCGAACAGATCAACCAGCAGCGCCAGCCCATAGCCCTTGTGTCCACCGATTGGCAAGAGGAAGCCGTCGAGCGCGGCGGCCGCGTCGGTGGTGGGGCGGCCATGGCGGTCGGTGGCCCAGGTGTCGGGAATGGCGGCTCCTTGCTTGAGCGCGTTGCGGATCTTGGCGCGCGCCACCACGCTCATGGCCATGTCGAGCAGGAACGGCGGGCCGTCGGGATTGGGCACGCCGAAGCCCAGCGGGCTGTTGCCCAGCCGGGCATCGCTGCCGCCCCAAGGAGCGATGGTGGTCGTGGCGTTGCTGCCGATGATGCTGGCGAAACCGGCCTGGGCGGCGATGAGCCCGTATGGCGAGATGGGGCCAAAGTGGTTGCTTTGCCGGGCAAAGGCCACGCCCACGCCGCAACCCCTGGCCGCTTCCATGGCGGCGCGCAGCGCATGCATGCCCACCAGGGGGCCCACGCCGTTGTCGCCGTCGACCAGGCGCAGCGCCGGCGCGGGACTTTGCACCGTAATGCGGGCGCGGGCCTGGATGCCGCCCACCTGCAGGCGTTCGCCATACGATTCGATGCGGCTCAGGCCATGGGTGCTGAGCCCGAATAAGTCAGCCTGCACTAGCACGCGCGCCACGTCGGCGGCGTCTTCCGCGGGCAGGCCCAGGCCGATGAAGGCACGCGTGCCCAGGTCCAGCAGTTCGGCTTCGGAAAGAACGGTAGTAGAGGTCATGGGAGCGGTCATGCGGTTGGCGTCAGGCGTGAATGATGCGCAAGCCTTGCTATCCAGTAGATGACGGGAGTGGCTCGGGTGTCAGGCTCCCGCAGGGTGCCTGACGCCGTACGACTGAAACAGGCTCGGCGTGCAACGGTGTCAGGCACCCTGCGGGAGCCTGACACCTGGGCAGGAACAGGCTGGGCGGCTACGCGCGCTATCGCCTCGACGACAAAAGCGCGCTACCCCTCAGACAACCTCCGCATCCCCTTCTTTCTTCACCGGCTTGACGAGGTCTTCCCGCTTCACACCCATCCACATGGCGAGGGCGGCGGCCACGAAGACGGACGAGTAGATCCCGAACCAGATCCCGATGGTGAGCGCCAGGGCGAAGTAGTGCAGCGACGGGCCGCCGAAGAACAGCATGGCCAGCACCATCATCTGGGTCGAGCCGTGGGTGATGATGGTGCGCGAGATGGTCTGGGTGATGGCGCTGTTGATGATTTCCTGCACGCTGGCCTTGCGCTGCTTGCGGAAGTTCTCGCGGATCCGGTCCATGATGACCACGGATTCGTTCACCGAGTAGCCCAGCACCGCCAGCACCCCGGCCAGTACCGACAGCGAGAATTCCCACTGGAAGAACGCGAAGAAGCCCAGGATGATGACCACGTCGTGCAGGTTGGCGATGACGCCCGCCACGGCGAACTTCCATTCGAAGCGCACGCCCAGGTAGACCATGATGCCGATCACCACGAACAGCAGCGCCATCAGGCCGTTGTGCAGCAGTTCCTGGCCGACCTGCGGACCCACGAACTCGACGCGGCGCAGTTCCGCGGTGGAGTCGGCCGCCTTCAGCGCGCCCATGACGGCATCGCTTTGCGCGGCCGAGGTCTGGCCCTCGGTGAGGGGCAGGCGGATCATGACGTCGTGCGAGGTGCCGAAGTTCTGCACCTGGAAGTCGGTGTAGCCCAGCTTGGACACCGCGCTGCGCACGCTGTCGAGCTGCGCCGTCTGCGCGTAGTTGACTTCCATGACCGTGCCACCCGTGAATTCGATCGACAGGTGGAAGCCGCGCGTGATGATGAAGAACACCGCTGCCAGGAACGTGACCAGGCTGATGATGTTCAGCACCAGCGCGTGGCGCATGAACGGTATGGTGCGATGGATACGGAAGAATTCCATGTTTCGCCTTGCTTCTTATCGGTGCCGGGCAGGCGGGCTGCCCGGCAGGGTCAGTTTTCCTTGGGTTTCCACACGGTGCCGATGGAAATCCGGGCAAGCTTCTTCTTGCGGCCATACCACAGGTTGGCCAGTGCCCGCACGCCCACCACCGAGCTGAACATCGAGGTGACGATGCCCAGGCAGTGCACCACGGCGAAGCCGCGGATGGGGCCCGACCCGAAGGCCAGCAGCGCCAGGCCGACGATGAGCGTGGTGAGGTTGGAGTCGAGAATGGTGCCCCAGGCGCGCTCGAAGCCATGGTGGATGGCCTGTTGCGGCGAGGCGCCATTGCGCAGTTCTTCGCGGATGCGCTCGTTGATGAGCACGTTCGAGTCGATGGCCATGCCCAGCGTCAGCGCGATGGCGGCAATGCCCGGCAGCGTCAGCGTGGCCTGCAGCATGGACAACAGCGCCAGCAGCAGCAGCACGTTCATGGACAGGCCGATGGTGGAGAACACCCCGAACAGGTGGTAGTACAGGATGATGAACACCGCGATGGCCAGGAAGCCGTACAGCGTGGAATGGAATCCCTTGGCGATGTTGTCGGCGCCCAGGCTGGGGCCGATGGTGCGTTCTTCGATGATGGACATGGGCGCGGCCAGCGCGCCGGCGCGCAGCAGCAGCGCGGTGTCGGCGGCTTCTTCGGCAGTCATGCTGCCCGAAATCTGCACCTGTCCGCCGGCGATTTCGCTGCGGATGACCGGCGCGGTGACGACTTCGCCCTTGCCGTTCTCGAACAGCAGGATGGCCATGCGCTTGCCGACGTTGTCGCGGGTGACGTCGCGGAAGATGCGCGCGCCCTTGCTGTCGAGCGTAAGGTGCACGGCCGCCTGCTGGGTTTGCGAATCGCGGCCCGGCTGCGCGTCTTGCAGGTTTTCGCCGGTCAGGATGACCTGGCGGCGTACCAGCAGGGGGCGGCCGTCGCGGTCGGTGTAGCGCTCCAGGCCGAACGGCACGGTGCCGCCGGCCAGGGCCGTCTGGGCGGCCGGAGAGTCGTCGACCATGCGGATTTCAAGCGTGGCGGTGCGGCCCAGCAGCTCTTTGGCCTTGGCCACGTCCTGCACGCCGGGCAACTGGACCACGATGCGGTCGGCGCCTTGCTGCTGGATGACCGGTTCGGCCACGCCCAGCTCGTTGATGCGGTTATGCAGGGTGTTGATGTTCTGCTTCAGGGCCGAGTCTTGCACGCGCGTGACGGCGGCCGGGCTCAGCATGCCGACCAGCGCGGGGTGGCCGGAATCTTCGCTTTCGGTGAATTGCAGGTCGGGCAGCCGGGTGCGCAGCGTGGTGTAGGCGCGGTCGCGGTCATCGGTGTTGGCGAAGGTGGCCAGCACTGAGGTGCCGGCGCGCTCGACCCCACGGCTGGGGACCTTTTCGTCGCGCAGGGTGGTGCGCACGTCGGCCGCCAGCGAGTCGTAGCGGGCGGTCAGGGCGCCCTGCATGTCGACCTGCAGCAGGAAGTGCACGCCGCCGCGCAGGTCCAGGCCCAGATACATGGGCTTGGGTTCGAACCAGCCCAGCGCGCGCATCCAGGGCGGCGAGGCGGGCAGCAGGTTCAGGGCAACGGTGTACTGCGGGTCGTCGGCGACGGTGTTGAGCGATTTGTCAAGCAGGTCGCGCGCCTGCAGCTGCACGTCGGTGGACGGGAAGCGGGCCCGGATGGTGCCCAGCGTGCCGTTCTGCTCGTAGTAGACGTTGGTGGCCTGGATGTTGCCGGCCGCCAGGATCTGCTGGACCCGATCGAGCGTGGCGTTATCGACCTTGATGGTGGCCTTGGCGCTGGAAACCTGGACGGCGGGGGATTCGCCGTAGAAATTGGGCAGGGTGTAAAGCAGGCCGATAACGACCGCGACCAGCACCGTAATGTACTTCCAGAGGGGATAGCGGTTCATTGGCGGCGAGTTTTCATGCGTGGTGGAGCGGAAAAGGCCCCCGAGGCGGGGGCCCGATAAGACGCTTACAGATCCTTGATGGTTCCCTTGGGCAGGACCGACGACACCGAGGTCTTCTGCATCAGCACCTCGACCGGCTTGTCGGCCAGCTGGGCGACTTCGACGGTGATGTAGGTGTCGGTAACCTTGGAGACCTTGCCCAGCATGCCGCCGGCGGTCATGACTTCGTCGCCCTTGGCCAGGTTCGCCACCAGGTTGCGGTGTTCTTTCTGGCGCTTCATTTGCGGGCGGATCATCAGGAAATAGAGGATCACGAACATCAGCACGATGGGCAGCATTCCCATCAGCGCGCCGCCTTCGGGGGCGGCCTGGGCCAGGACGAGGCCGGCGGTGTCGGTAACGGACATGAAAATCTCCTGAATAATTTGTTCGGGACAGGTTTGGAAAGTTATGTTCTCTGCGCCCGTCCCCGCGCGAGCCTTGGACAGGGCAAGCCGACTATTGTAGCTAGGTTATGCCAGGGAGGAAGCCCGGGCGGAAAACCGGCCGCTAATCGATGCCGCGCTGGCGGTCGGCCGCGAACCGGGCCCGCCAGGCGTCGAAAGTGCCCGCCGCGATGGCCTCGCGCATCTCGCCCATGATGGCCAGGTAGAAGTGCAGGTTGTGCAGGGTGTTGAGCCGCGCCCCGGTGATCTCGTTGGCGCGCTGCAGGTGGTGCAGGTAGGCGCGCGAGAAGTGGGCGCAGGTGTGGCACGAGCAGGTCGGGTCCAGCGGCCGGGTGTCGTCGCGGTACTTGGCGTTGCGGATCTTCAGGTCGCCGTAGCGCGTGAACAGCCAGCCGTTGCGGGCGTTGCGGGTGGGCATGACGCAGTCGAACATGTCGACCCCGCGCGCCACCCCCTCGACCAGGTCTTCGGGGGTGCCCACGCCCATCAGGTAGCGCGGCGCGTGGGCGGGCAGGCGCGGGGCCACGTGGGCCAGGATGCGCATCATGTCTTCTTTGGGCTCGCCCACCGACAAGCCGCCGATGGCGTAGCCGTGAAAGCCGATGTCGGCCAGGCCGGCCAGCGATTCGTCGCGCAGCGCTTCGAACATGCCGCCCTGCACAATGCCGAACAGCGCATTGGGGTTGCCCAGGCGGTCGAATTCTTCGCGCGAGCGGCGCGCCCAGCGCAGCGACATGCGCATCGAGCGGGCGGCCTCTTCAGCCGTGGCCGGACGGCCGTCGATCTGGTAGGGGGTGCACTCGTCGAACACCATGACGATGTCGGAATTCAGCGAGCGCTGGATGCGCATGGATTCTTCGGGCGTCAGGAACAGCCGGGCGCCGTCGATGGGCGAGGCGAACTTGACGCCTTCTTCGGTGATCTTGCGCATGCCCTGCAGGCTGAACACCTGGAAGCCGCCCGAGTCGGTCAGGATGGGCTTGTCCCATTGCATGAAACCGTGCAGGCCGCCGTGGCGGTCGAGGATGTCGGTGCCCGGGCGCAGCCACAGGTGGAAGGTATTGCCCAGCACGATCTGGGCGCCGATGTCTTTCAGTTCGTGCGGCAGCATGGCCTTGACGCTGCCATACGTGCCGACGGGCATGAATATGGGGGTCTCGACCACGCCGTGGTTGAGCGTGATGCGGCCGCGGCGCGCGGCGCCGTCGGTGGCCAGCAGTTCGAAGTTCAGTCCGGTCATGAGTGGGAAGCGGGCGATTCGATGAACATGGCGTCGCCGTAGCTGAAGAAACGGTAGCGTTGGGCGACGGCGTGCGCGTAGGCCCGGCGGATGGGCTCCATGCCGGCCAGGGCCGACACCAGCATCAGCAGGGTGGATTGCGGCAAGTGGAAGTTGGTGACCAGCGCGTCCACCACCCGGTAGCGGTAGCCGGGGGTGATGAACAGCCGCGTGTCGCCCTGCAGCGGCGTCAGCGGCGCCTGGGGGCCGTGCGGGTTCTGGGCCGCGGCCGATTCCAGGGCGCGCACGCTGGTGGTGCCGACCGCGATCACGCGCCCGCCGCGGGCCCGCGCGCGGGCAATGGCGTCGATCACGGGCTGGCCCACGGTGTACCACTCGGCATGCATGACGTGGTCGGCCAGGTTGTCGACCCGCACCGGCTGGAAGGTGCCGGCGCCCACGTGCAGGGTGACGAAGGCGCGTTCTACGCCCAACGCGGCAAGCCGTTCGAGCATGGCTTCGTCGAAGTGCAGCCCGGCCGTGGGCGCGGCCACGGCGCCGGGCTCGCGCGCATATACCGTCTGGTAGCGGGCCTCGTCGGTGGCGTCGGCCGCGTGCGTGATGTAGGGCGGCAGGGGCGTGGCGCCGTGGGCGTCGAGCAGGTCGAGCACGGGCGCCGGAAAGCGCAGGTCGAAGAGTTCGCCGGCGCGGCCCAGCACGGTGGCGTCGAAGGCGTCGGCCAGGCGCAGCGTGGTGCCGGGGCCGGGCGACTTGCTGGCGCGCACGTGGGCCAGCGCGCGGTCGGGTTCGGTGATGCGTTCGACCAGCACCTCGACCTTGCCGCCCGAGGCTTTGTGGCCGGTCAGGCGGGCCTTGATGACGCGGGTGTCGTTGAACACCAGCAGGTCGCCCGCCCGCAGCAGCCCGGCCAGGTCGGGAAACCGGCGGTCGTGCAGGGCGCCGGCGCCGTCCAGGTGCAGCAGGCGGCTGCCGCCGCGCTGCGCCGCGGGAGTCTGGGCAATGAGCTCGGGGGGCAGGGCGTAGTCGAAGTCGGAAAGCGTAAAAGACGGGGAGGACACGCGATGTGGTTCAAGTGGGCGGGGGAAATGCGCCGGAAGGGCGCGGCCAGGCCGGTATTGTAAGCGGCCGCCGCGCGGCGGCCAGGTTAGGTATGCTTGCGTCTTCGATGGCAACAGCAGCGTGGCGGGCGCGGTATGGCGGTACGGGCGGACAGGCGGAGCGGACGATTCAAGCAATGGCTGGCGGCCGGCATGCTGCTGGGCGCGGCCCTGGCGGCCCAGGCGCAGGGCCTGCCCGACGAGCTCGAGCGCGCCTGGAAGGCCTCGGGCCTGCCCGGCTCGTCGCTGTCGCTGGTGGTGCAAGAACTGGGCGGGCGGCGCATGGTGGCCATCAATGCCAACGAGCCGCGCAACCCCGCGTCCGTCATGAAGCTGGTCACCACCTGGTCGGCGCTGTCCGAGCTGGGGCCCAATTATGTGTGGCGCACCGAATTCCTTACCGAGCCGGGCGCGCGGCCGGATGCGCATGGCGCGCTGCCGGGGCCGCTGTACCTGCGCGCCGGCGGCGATCCGTACCTGCTGGTGCAAGACCTGTGGAAGCTGCTGCGCGAGCTGCGCCTGCGCGGCGTGAAGAAAATCAGCGACCTGGTCATCGACCGTAGCATATTCGGCCAGGTGGCCACCGACCCGGGCGCTTTCGACGGAGCCCCCGACCGCGCCTACAACGCCAGCCCCGATGCCCTGATGGTGGGCTTCGGCGCACTGCGGCTGTTGTTTTCGCCCGATCCCGTCGCGCACAAGTGGGTGCCCATCATCGACCCGCCCCTGCCGGGTCTGCGCATCGAAGGCCAGGTCGACTGGAGCGAAATCCGCTGTCCCGGGCCGCCCGTGGTGACCACCGAACCCGTGCTGACCCAGCAGGGCGTGTCGATCCGCCTGGGCGGCACGGTGGCCGGTTCTTGCGGCGAATTCAGCCTGTACCGGCTGGCGCTGTCGCAGCCGGAATTCGCCGAGTCCTTGTTCCGCCTGCTGTGGCGCGAGCTGGGCGGCACCTTCACCGGCAAGATCCGTTCCGGCATGGTGCCTCCCGACGCGGTGGTGCTGGCCACGCATGAGTCGCTGCCGCTGGGCGAGGCGATCCGCCAGATCAACAAGCGCAGCAACAATGTCATGGCGCGCACGCTGCTGCTGACGCTGGGGGCCGAACGCGGCCGCCGCCCGGCCAATACCCAAAGCAGCGAAGCCGTGGCCAAGGCCGTGCTGGCCGGGCAGGGGCTGCACATGCCCGAACTGGTCATGGATAATGGCGCCGGCCTGTCGCGCGACGCGCGAGTCTCGGCCGAGAGCCTGGCCTCGATGCTGACCCTGATCTGGCACACGCCCCTGATGCCCGAGTTCCTGTCGTCGCTGTCCATTGCCGGCGTCGACGGCACCATGCGGCGGCGCCTGAAAGGGGACGACACCGCCGGCATGGCCCACCTGAAAACCGGCTCGCTGCGCGACGTGCGCGCGGTGGCGGGGTATGTGCTGGGCGCCAGCGGCAAGCGCTACGTGGTGGTCAGCCTGGTCAACGACCCCAACGCCGCGGCAGTGCGGGCCTTTGACGACGCCCTGATCGCCTGGCTGGCCCGCCAGTAAGCCGCGCCGCCCGCAAACGGTTTACGATTGCGCTGTCTGGCGCGCCGACGCGCGCCGCCTGTTTGTCTGGAGACCCCCGCACATGCCCGTGCACGAAATCCGCCATCCGCTGATCCGCCACAAGCTCGGCATCATGCGCCGCGCCGACCTCAGCACCAAGAGTTTTCGCGAACTTTCCCAGGAAGTCGGCGCGCTGCTGACCTACGAGGCGTCCAAAGACCTGCCGCTGGCCGAGTCCACGGTCGAAGGCTGGTGCGGCACGGTCACGGTCGAGAAAATCGCCGGCAAGAAAGTCACGGTGGTGCCCATCCTGCGCGCGGGCATCGGCATGCTCGACGGCGTGCTCAGCCTGATTCCGGGCGCCAAGGTCAGCGTGGTGGGCGTGGCCCGCAACGAAGAAACCCTGCAGGCGCATACCTACCTCGAGCGCCTGGTGGGCGAGCTCGACCAGCGGCTGGCGCTGATCGTCGACCCCATGCTGGCGACGGGCGGCTCGATGCTGGCCACTATCGACATGCTCAAGCGCGCCGGCTGCCGCGAGATCCGCGCGCTGGTGCTGGTGGCGGCGCCGGTGGGCATCAAGGCCGTGCTCGACCGGCATCCCGACGTGCATATCTACACGGCGTCCATCGACGACGGCCTGAACGAGAACGGCTACATCATGCCGGGCCTGGGCGACGCCGGCGACCGCATCTTCGGCACCAAACAAAAGGCCGAATAACGGCCGGGCCGGCCGCTCGCGGGTCAGGCGGCCAGAGCGGCGGGGGCGGGGCGCTGGCCTTCCAGGTGCGCGCCGAACCAGTGCAGTTCGCGCGCCAGGCCGGCCACCTCGCCCACGATCAGCAGCGCCGGGGCGCGCACGCCATGGCTGCGGGCCACAGCGGCCAGGTCGGCCAGGCGCCCGCTGACCACCCGCTGTTCGGGCCGACTGCCGTTTTCGATCAGGGCAAACGGCGTGGCGCCTGAGCGGCCATGGGCGATCAACCGCGCCGACAGGGTTTCGAGCTGCCCCACGCCCATATAGAAGGCCAGCGTCTGGTGCTCGCGGGCCAGGCCGGCCCAGTCGAGCGTGTCTTCGTCTTCGCGGCAGTGCGCGGTGACCAGGCGGACCGATTGCGCGTGGTCGCGGTGCGTCAGCGGGATGCCGGCGTAGGCCGCGCAGGCCAGCGCCGCCGTGATGCCGGGCACCACTTCATAGCGCACGCCATGGGCGCGCAGGTATTCCAGTTCTTCGCCGCCGCGCCCGAAGATGAAGGCGTCGCCGCCTTTCAGGCGCACCACGCGGCGGCCGGCGCGCGCATGCTCGACCAGCAGCGCATGAATGCGCGCCTGGGTGGCGTCGTGGTCTTCGCCAGGGCGCTTGCCTACCGCCACGCGGTCGGCGTCGCGCCGCGCCAGCGCCAGCACCGCCGGGCTGACCAGCCGGTCGTACAGAATGACATCGGCTTCATTCAGCGCCCGCAGCGCCTTCAGCGTCAGCAGACCCGGGTCGCCGGGGCCCGCGCCCACCAGCACCACGCTGCCGGCGCCATCATCTTGCGGCGCCTGCAAAGCGGTTTCCAGCAGGCGTTCGGCTTCTTCGGGCCGTTGCTGGCGCAGCAGGGCGGCCACGGGGCCGTCGAGCAGCCAGTCGTAGAACTTGCGGCGTTGTTTCAGGTCGGGCCGGCGTTCGCGGATGCGCGGCCGGTGGCGCGCGGCCAGGGCGGCCAGCGCGCCCAGCGAATGATCGAACAGCGACTCCACTTTTTCGCGCAGCCGGCGCGCCAGCACCGGCGCCACCCCCGAAGACGAGATGGCGACCACCAGCGGCGACCGGTCGACGATGGACGGCACCTGGAACGACGACAGCTCGGCGTCGTCGACCACGTTGCTGAAAATGCGGCGCGCCTGCGCGGCCTGCGAGACCGCCGCGTTGACGGCGCGGTCGTTGGTGGCAGCCACGACCAGCCACGCGTCGTCGAGCCAGTCGGGGCGGAACTCGCCCTGCAGCGCATGGATGCGTCCCTGTGCGGCCAGCAGGGCCAGTTCGGGCGTCAGCGCGGGCGCGCCCACGCGCACGTCGGCCGAAGCCTCGAGCAGCAACTGCACTTTGCGCGCGGCGATCTCGCCGCCGCCCACGACCAGTACGCGGCGGCCCTGCAGATCGGCAAATAGGGGAAAGAGCTTCATGAAAATCAGCCTGGCGGGCGAACCCGCGGTAGTCAGTCGATCATAGGGACACCAATACATCCCTACAACTTTTGATTTATTGGATTGATATAGCGATAAGTGATTAGGAGCTCTCCGCGACCAGCGCGGCGCGCCCGCCGGGCGCTCCGTGCGCGCCGTTGACCAGGGCGCGCGCCACTTCGCCCAGCCGGCGCTGGCTCTGCATGGCGCGCAGGCGCAACAGGCGGTGCGCCTGCTCCTCGGACAGGCCGTCCCGTTGCATGAGCAGCTCCTTGGCCTGTTCGACAATCTGCCGGTCGGCCAGGCGCCGGCGCGCGTCGGCCAGCTCGACACGGCGGGTTCGCTCGATGGCGCCGCGCTCGATGGCCACCTCCAGCAGCGACGGGATACGCTCGGGCGGCACAAGGCCCACCACATAACCAGCGACCCCGGCCTGCAGGGCGGCCCGCATGGCGGCGCGGCTGCCGTCTTCGGCGAACACCACTACCGGGCGCGCGCTGCTCTCGCTGGCCGCGCAGATATCTTCCAGCGTGCCGCGCGCGGCGGCGCTGGCGTCGGTCAGCACCGCATCGGGGCCCGTCAGCGCGATGGCGCCGGCCAGGTCCGGGCCCGCCCGCGCGGTGCGCTCGGCGGCCACCCGCACGCCGGCCGCGGCCAGCGCGCGGCGCAAGCACGCCGCGTTGTCGTTCCTGTCGCTCAGTAGCATGACCTTCAGCATGATGGCTCCTGTTCACCCTGGATATGCAATATCCATGCCATCGGCGGCGCTGGCGCGCGGGCCGGCCCGCGGTGCGCGGCTGCCCATCGGCGGGGCGCAAAGCACGTAAATGGTGCGGCGCGCAATGCGGTGCGCACCAAGTTGGGTCGCCACCGGTGCGCCGGCATGGCGAATGGCCCGGGGCGGCAATTGGCATGATGTTTGCTTGATGCACAACGGCAGCCAGCGGCGGCTGCCGGCCGCTTCGTCCGCCCCCGCCGGCTGGCGCGCGGACGATAAGCAAGACGAGAGGCATCATGGAAAAGAAATTGAAGCTGGTGATGGTGGGCAATGGCATGGCCGGCGTGCGCACGCTGGAAGAACTGCTCAAGCTGGCGCCGGACATGTATGACATCACCGTGTTCGGCTCTGAGCCCTATCCCAACTACAACCGCATTCTGCTGTCGCCGGTGCTGACCGGGGAACAGACCTTGCAGGACATCGTGCTCAACGACGTGGACTGGTACCGGTCGAACGGTATCGACCTGCGCATGAATTGCCGGGTAGAGCGCATCAACCGCGCGCGCCGCATCGTGATTGGCGAGGACGGCAGCGAAGTGCCGTATGACCGCCTGCTGCTGGCTACCGGGTCGAACCCGTTCATCCTGCCGGTGCCCGGCAACGACCTGGACGGCGTGGTCACGTTCCGCGATATTCGCGACGTGAACCTGATGATCGAGGCCGCCCGCACGCACAAGCGCGCGGTCGTGATCGGCGGCGGCCTGCTGGGGCTGGAAGCCGCCAGCGGCCTGGCCGCGCGCGGCATGGACGTGTCGGTGGTGCACCTGGGCTCGAGCCTGCTCGACCGCCAGCTCGACCCCCAGGCCGCGTTGCTGTTGCAGCGCAGCCTGGAGGCGCGCGGCCTGAAGTTCTTGATGCCGCGCCAGACCGAGGCGCTGCTGGGCAACGAGCAGGGCCGCGTGCGCGCGCTGCGCTTTGCCGGCGGGGAAGAGGTCGAGGCCGACCTGGTGGTGATGGCGGTGGGTATCCGCCCCAACACCGAACTGGCCGAAAGCTGCGGGCTGTACGTCAATCGCGGCGTGGTGGTCAGCGACACGCTGCAGACCTATGATCCGCTGATTTATGCGGTGGGCGAATGCGTCAGCCACCGCGGCACGGCCTACGGCCTGGTGGCGCCGCTGTTCGAGCAGGCCAAGGTGGCGGCCAATCACCTGGCCATGCACGGCATCGGCCGCTACGAAGGCAGCGTCACTTCGACCAAGCTGAAGGTGACCGGCATCGACGTGTTCTCGGCCGGCGAGTTCCTGGGCGGGCAGGGCACCGAAGAAATCACCCTGGCCGATCCGGTGGGCGGCGTGTACAAGAAACTGGTGCTGAAAGACGACAAGCTGGTCGGCGCCTGCCTGTATGGCGACACGGCCGACGGCGCCTGGTACTTCCGGTTGATCCGCGAAGGCAAGCGCATCGACGAGTTGCGCGACCAGTTGATGTTCGGCGAAAGCGCCATCGGCGGCGACACCGGCCACGCCGGCGAGAACCGTGCCATTGGCATGGCCGACAGCGCCGAAGTCTGCGGCTGCAACGGCGTGTGCAAGGGCACTATCGTCAAGGCCATCCGCGAAAAAGGCCTGTTCACCGTCGACGAGATCAAGAAACATACCAAGGCTGCCAGCTCGTGCGGTTCGTGCACCGGGCTGGTCGAGCAGATCCTGATCAACTGCGTGGGGGGCGCGGCCGACGTCAAGCCCAAGTCGGAGAAGGCCATGTGCGGCTGCACCGACCTGACGCATGGCGAAGTGCGCAAGGCCATCCGCCAGCATCACCTGACCACCATTCCCGACGCCATGCATTTCATGGAGTGGCGCACGCCCGATGGCTGCGCCACCTGCCGTCCGGCGCTGAACTACTACCTGCTGTCCACCTGGCCCGGCGAGGCCCGCGACGACGGCCAGTCGCGCCTGGCCAACGAGCGCATGCACGCCAACATCCAGAAAGACGGCACCTACTCGGTGGTGCCCCGCATGTGGGGCGGCGTGACGAATCCGTCGGAACTGCGCCGCATCGCCGACGTGGCCGACAAATACGCTATTCCGCTGGTGAAGGTTACTGGCGGCCAGCGCATCGACCTGCTGGGCGTGAAGAAGGACGACCTGCCCAAGGTGTGGGCCGACCTGGACATGCCCTCGGGGCATGCCTACGGCAAGAGCCTGCGCACGGTGAAGACCTGCGTGGGCAGCGAATACTGCCGCTTCGGCACACAGGATTCCACCGCCATGGGCATCGCGCTGGAAAAAGACCTGTTTGGCATGTGGAGCCCGCACAAGGTCAAGCTGGCGGTCTCGGGCTGCCCGCGCAACTGCGCCGAATCCGGCATCAAGGACATCGGCATCATCGCCGTGGACTCGGGCTGGGAGCTGTACGTGGGCGGCAACGGCGGCATCAAGACCGAAGTGGCGCAGTTCTTCGCCAAGGTGAAAACCGCGGAAGAAGTGCTGGAGTACAGCGGCGCGTTCCTGCAGCTGTACCGCGAAGAAGCCTTCTACCTGGAGCGCACGGTGCACTACCTGGCGCGCGTCGGACTCGAGCACGCCAAGGCGCGCGTTGTCGACGACGCGGCCAACCGGGCCGAACTCTATGCGCGCCTGAAATTCGCGCTGTCGTTCGAGGCCGACCCCTGGCAGGAGCGCCGCGAAGCCGCGCCCGCCGCCCGTGAATTCCAATCCCTGACAGTGTGAGACCCTGATGTCGCAAGCCGCTACCTGCCAATGGCACAGTATCTGCCATATCGACGAAATTCCGCCGCTGGGCGCGCGCGTGGTGCAGCGCCCGGGCCAGGACAACGTCGCCGTGTTCCGCACCAGCGATAACAAGGTCTTTGCCGTGGTCGACCGCTGCCCGCACAAGGGCGGCCCGCTGTCGGCCGGCCTGGTGCACGGCCATTCGGTGGCCTGCCCGCTGCATGGCTGGGTGATGGACCTGGCCAGCGGCCAGGCCCAGGCGCCCGACGAGGGGTGCGTGCAGACCTTGCCGATAAGGGTCGACGGCGACGCGGTGTACCTGGGCCTGGACGAAAGTTGAAGGCCCATCCTCGAAGCGCCGCCGGAGATCCGGCCGCACCCGTTGTCATCCCGGGCGAGGAGCGCGAGCGAACCGTAGCGTCGGTCTGCTGTTATTGCGGCACCGGTTGCGGCGTGCGCGTGACGGCGCGGGCCGGACGCGTGGTGGCCGTGGCGGGCGACCCCGGCCACCCGTCCAATGGGGGCAAGCTGTGCAGCAAGGGACTGGCGCTGGCCGACACCGTGCGCAACGACGCGGCGCGCGTGCTGCGGGCCGAGTGGCGCCCCGAGCGCGGCCGCGAACGCGCGCCGGTGGCCCTGAACGACGCGCTGGACCTGGCCGCCGGCCGGCTGGCCGCCGCCATCGGCATGCATGGTCCCGACTCGGTGGGGTTTTATCTGTCGGGCCAGTTGCTCACCGAGGACTACGCGGTTTTCAACAAGCTGGCGCGCGCGCTGGTGGGCACCAACAACATCGACACCAATTCGCGGCTGTGCATGTCCAGCGCGGTGTCGGGCTATAAGCTGACGCTGGGCGCCGATGCGCCGCCGGCCTGCTACGAAGACCTGGAACTGGCCGACACCGTGCTGATTGCCGGTTCCAACATGGCCTATGCGCATCCCGTGCTGTTCCGGCGGCTGGAAGCCGCCAAGGCGGCGCGCCCCGCGATGAAGATCGTGGTGGTAGACCCGCGCCGCACGGACACCGCCGCGCTGGCCGACCTGCACCTGCCTATCGCGCCCGGCACCGACGTAGCGCTGTTTCACGCCATGCTGAACGTCATGGTGTGGGAAGACCTGGTCGACCCCGCGTACATCGCGGCGCACACGGCGGGTTTTGCCGATTTGAAGGCGCGCGTGCACGAGTTCACGCCGCGCGCGGCGCAGGATGTCTGCGGGGTGCCGGCGGCCGACATCGTGCAGGCGGCGCGCTGGTTTGGCCAGGCGGGCGCCGCCCTGTCGCTGTACACCATGGGGCTGAATCAGTCGAGCAGCGGCACGGCCAAGAACGGGGCGCTGATCAACCTGCACCTGGCTACCGGGCAGATCGGCCGGCCGGGCGCGGGGCCTTTTTCGCTGACCGGCCAGCCCAATGCCATGGGCGGGCGCGAAGCGGGTGGCATGGCCACATTGCTGCCCGGCCACCGCGATCCGGGCACGCCGGCGCACCGCCAGGAAGTGGCTGCACTGTGGGGCGTGGACAGCCTGCCTGCCGCGCCCGGCAAGCCGGCGCTGGAAATGTTCGATGCCGTGCTGGACGGCCGCATCAAGGTTCTGTGGATCGCCGCCACCAACCCGGCCCAGTCGCTGCCCGAACAGGCGAAGGTGCGCGCCGCCTTGCAGAAAGCCGAATTCGTCATCGTGCAAGAGGCCTATGCCGGCACCGAGACGCTGGCTTATGCCGACCTGGTGCTGCCGGCAGCTACCTGGCCCGAGAAGTCGGGCACGGCTACGAATTCCGAGCGCCGCATCAGCCGCGTGCGCGCGGCCATCGAGCCGCCCGGCGATGCCCGGCCCGATTGGCAACTGGCCGCCGAGGTGGCGCGCCGGCTGGCACGGCTGGTGGCGCCGGAAAAAGCGGCCCTGTTCGATTATCCCGACGAAAGCGCCGTGTTCGCCGAACACGCGCGCATGACCGCCGGGCGTGACCTGGATTACAGCGCCGTGGACTACGCCCTGCTGGAGCGCGAGGGGCCGGTGCAGTGGCCGTACCGGCCCGGCACGGCCACGCCCCGCTTGTATGCCGACGGGCGGTTCGCCACCGCCGACGGCCGCGCGCGCTTTCACGACACCGGCTATACGCCTGTAGCCGAACCGGTCTCGGCGCCGTACCCGCTGCGCCTGACCACCGGCCGCTTGCGTGACCACTGGCACACTCTGGCGCGAACCGGCCTGGCCCCCGCCCTGACCCGCCACGTCGAAGAGCCCTGGCTGTCGCTGCACCCGTTCGACCTGGAACGCCTGAAGCTCGCGCCGGGCACTCTGGCGCGAGTGCGCTCGCGGCGCGGGGCCATCGTGCTGCCGGTGCGGCCCGACGACACGCTCAAGCCCGGCCATGCCTTTCTGCCCATGCATTGGGGCAGCGCCTACATGGCAGGGCTGGGAGTGAATGCGCTGACCAATCCGTCGCGCGATCCCGTGTCGTGCCAGCCCGAGCTCAAGCATGCCGCCGTGGCCGTGGCGCCGGCGCGCCTGCCATGGCAGGCCATGGGGTGGCTGGCTGGCGACGCGGCCCTGCTGCGCCCCAGACTGGCGCCGTGGCTGCGGCGCTTTGAATACGCGGCGCTGCTGCCCTGTGCGGCGGGGCCAGGCGTGCGGCTGCGCCTGGCAGCCGACTCGGCGCCGCCGCCGCATGTGGTGGATGCGCTGGCGCGGGCGTTGGGGCTGGAGCATCCCGATGCGGCTTTCGACGACGCCTCGCGCGGGGTGCTGCGGCGCCTGCGCCTGGCCGACGGCGAACCGGCCGCCTTCCTGCTGGCCGGCGACGTGCGCGCGCATGATGGGTTGCTGGCGTGGGCCGAGGGCGGGCAGGCGCCGGCCAGCTTGGCCATGCTGCTGATGGGACGCTCGCAGGCCGCGCCGCGTGGCCGCACCGTGTGCGCCTGCGTGGGCGTGACCGAACAGGCCATCCGGGCTGGCGCCGAGGCGGGCCTCGATGCCGAGGAACTGAAAGCCCGCCTGGGTTGCGGCTCCGGTTGTGGCTCATGCATGCCGGAAGTGCGCCGCCTGGCCGCCCTGCACGCGTCCAGCCCGGCGGGCGCGTAGCCGCTGCCACGGACCTTGGCGGACCTGGGTTGTCGCGGCGCAGTGTGATACAAAATGGAACAAAACAATTATCAATATGTTTCAATGTATCCATTGGTTCGGGCTGTTGTCCGAGGTGGCCCGGCCGCCGGCCGCCCGGTGTAGTATCGAAAAGCCATACCCTCAGGCATGGCTTTTTTGAGTTTCAGGAGTTCCGGGTGGCGGCACGCTTTTTTTCTTGTTTATTCCTGGCGGGCGCGGCCGGCTGGTCGGCCCAGGCGCTGTCCGGCGTGTGCGACGCGCGCTTCATGCACGACGGCGGGGCAGTGCAACTGACCGGCTCGGGCAACCTCAGCCTGGGCGCCGACCTGAGCTTTGCCGAGGTCGTGAAAACCAACTCAGCCAATTGCCGCGCGCGCGTGCAGGGCACCGCCAGCTTCAGCTATGCCGGCCTGCCGGCTGGCAAGTCGAAGCTCGACTACCTGATGACCATCAAGAACGGCAAGGCCGAATTCGTGCGCTATGCCAAGGCGGGCGAGAAACCCGACAACCACGGCCAGTTCGACCTGCGCATGCTGGGGCTGTTCGCCTACGACGGCAAGATTTCCCAGGGCCAGCGCATGCCGGGCGCGGCGTACCGGCTGAACATCGGCAAAGATGCCCCGGTGGGCGGGCAACCCGCCACCGTGGTGCGCATCGGCGAAAAAACCGTGGGCGCGCAGCAGTCGATGGATACCGCGCTGGGCCGCCAGTCATGCTGGCCCATTCATTACACGCGCAATACCGATCCGACGCTGGCGACCTTCCAGGGCATTACCCTTCCCATTCCCGGCATGAACACCACCGTCACCGATTGGTATTGTCCGGCGGTGAACCTGGTCATGCGCCAGGACATCGACCAGGCCGGGGTGAAATCGGCGGTGGAGATTACGCAAATCAAGTAGCAGTCGGTAGCAGCGGGGCTACGATTTTGCCTTGCGCCACTGGTATGATGGATACGTCATCGACACATCAACAGGAGCCTTTATGACCACCCGACGATCCGAGGAAGTCGCCAAAGAAAAACTCATCGACAGCGTCAAAAGCAGCCTGAATGATGCGGAAAACCTGCTGCGCGAGGCGGCCTCCAGTTCTGGCGACAAGGCCACCGAATTGCGCGACCGCGCCATGGCCTCGCTCAAGCGCACCCGCGAAGCGCTGTACGACGCGCAAGATGCCGTGCTGGAGCGCGGCCGCAAGGCGGCGCGCGCCACCGACGACTACGTGCACGACAATCCCTGGCAAGCCATTGGCATCGCGGGCGTGACCGGCCTGCTGCTGGGCCTGCTGATCGCTCGCCGCTAAGGGCGCGGGGCCGGACGCTCGTCGGCCGGCCCGCTCTTTGCCCATGGGTTTGCGCAGATCCGTATTCGGCGTGGCAGGCAGCCTGGTCGGGCTGCTGCGCACGCGCCTGGAATTGTTCGCCTTGGAAGCCGCCGAAGAAAAGGCGCGGCTGATCAAGTTGCTGGGCATGGCGTTCGCCGCCCTGCTGTTCCTGACCCTGGCGGTGCTGGTGTTCACCGTTACCATCGCGGTGGCGTTCTGGCCCACCGAAGACCGCTACCTGGCCCTGGGCCTGCTGGCGGCCCTGTACGCCGTGATCGGCGTCGGCTTGTTGCTGCTGCTGCGGCACGAGCTGGTGTCCGGCCCCGTGCCGTTTGCGGCCACCTTCGAAGAACTGGGCCGCGACGCCGACCTGCTCGACAGCGTGCATGCCGCCCGCGCCGAACAAGACGCCCTGGCCGAGCGCCAGCGCGACGAGGGCTGACCCCATGTCCAACAAACGCTCGCAGGCCGTCGACCGGGCAGTGCGCATCGAATTGCTGCGCGCCCGCGCGGCCATCGAACGCGAGTCGCTGGCGTACGACATCGCCTCGGCCAGCCGCTCGCTCGAGCCGCGCAACCTGCTCAAGCGATGGCTGCCCGGGCTCGCGCGCGGCAACGTATCGCAACTGCTGTGGCAGGGCGTATCGCTGGCGCGCCGCTATCCGTTCATCAGCTCTACCGTGTCGGCCCTGATCATGGGGCGCGGCAAGCGGTCGCGGCTGCTGCGCCTGGCTGGCGGGGCGTTGCTGGGCTGGCAGGTGTACAAGGCCTGGCGCGGCACGTCCGATGCCGACGCCCGCGCCGAGCCGCCCGGCCGCTGATCACAACCCCAGTTCGCCCCACATCGCGTCCACGCGCTGCTTGACGGCGTCGTCCATGGCAATGGGGCGGCCCCATTCGCGGTCGGTTTCGCCCGGCCACTTGTTGGTGGCGTCCATGCCCATCTTGCCGCCCAGGCCCGACACCGGCGAGGCGAAATCCAGATAATCGATGGGCGTGCGTTCCACCAGCACCGTGTCGCGCACAGGGTCCATGCGGGTGGTAATGGCCCACACCACCTCGTTCCAGTTGCGCGGGTCGATGTCTTCGTCGACCACCACGATGAACTTCGTGTACATGAATTGGCGCAGCACGCTCCACAGGCCGAACATCACCCGCTTGGCATGGCCGGCATACTGCTTGCGGATCGACACTACCGCCAGCCGGTAGCTGCAGCCTTCGGGCGGCAGGTAGAAATCGACAATTTCCGGCAGTTGCCGGCGCAGCAGGGGCACGAACACTTCATTCAGCGCCACGCCGAGCACGGCGGGCTCATCGGGCGGCTTGCCGGTGTAGGTGGAGTGGTACACCGGATCGCGCCGCATGGTGATGCGGTCCACCGTGAATACGGGGAACCAGTCCTGCTCGTTGTAGTAGCCGGTGTGATCGCCGTACGGCCCTTCCAGCGCCATTTCATAGCCGGTGTCGGGCGGCGTCGGCGCGCCCTCGGACACGACCGGCGCCACGGCGCGCGGGTCGTTCGCCGGCAGCAGGTGGCCTTCCAGCACGATCTCGGCCCAGGCGGGCACCGACAGGTCGCTGCCCAGCGCCTGGCCGACTTCGGTGCGCGAGCCGCGCAACAGGCCGGCAAACTGGTACTCGGACAGGCTGTCGGGCACCGGGGTCACGGCCCCCAGAATGGTGGCGGGGTCGGCGCCCAGGGCCACCGCTACCGGGAAAGGCGTGCCCGGATGCGCGCGCGCGTGTTCGCGGAAGTCCAGCGCGCCGCCGCGGTGCGACAGCCAGCGCATGATCAGCTTGTTCGGCGCGATGGGCTGCTGGCGGTAGATCCCCAGGTTCTGCCGGCGCGCGTTGGGGCCGCGCGTGATGACCAGGCCCCAGGTCAGCAGCGGCGCCACGTCGCCCGGCCAGCAGGTCTGGATGGGCAGCCGCGCCAGGTCGACGTCGGCGCCTTCCCAGACGATTTCCTGGCAGGCCGGGCTGCGCACGCGTTTCGGCGCCATGTCCCACAGCGCCGACTTCAGCATGGCGACCTTGCCCAGCGCGTCGCGCAGGCCGCGCGGCGCCTCCGGCTCGCGCAGCGAGGCCAGCAGTTCGCCGGTGTCGCGCAGCGCGCTGACCTCGTCGGCCCCCATGCCCCAGGCCACGCGGCGCGGCGTGCCGAACAGGTTGGCCAGCACCGGCATGGCGGCCCGCGCGCCATTGTGGACGGCATGCTCGAACAGCAGGGCGGGGCCTTGCGCGCGCAGCACGCGGTCGGCAATCTCGGTCATTTCAAGATGTGTCGACACAGGCGTAGCAATGCGTTTGAGCTCGCCACGCAGTTCCAATTGCTGCAAAAAGTCTCTAAGGTCGCGGTATTTCACTACAGATCCCGGTCAATTCGTTACATTTTTGGGGTTGAACAAAGGTTAACATCCAGACCTTCTTTTCCACGCAGGAGGTCTCCATGCCCGATGCGTCAGTGGCAGGCCTGTTTCGCCAGGCTGCCCAAGGAGTGCACCACCATCTTGCCGAATGGCTGCGCATTTGCTGTACCTACCTGGGTATCGCGGTGATCGTCACGGTAAGCATGGGCTTCGCCCTGCCCGGTTTGCGCGACCAGGCACTGCAGGTGCACAAAGCCTTGTTGACCGCCTTAGCGCCCACCTCTGTGTCGTCCGGTCCGTTTGCGGATTCGGGCTACGACCCCGCCTATGACACCCCTTCCGCGGTAGCCATGGCGATTCCGGCTGCGCCGGCCAGCAATGCCACCGGCTTCCTGGGCCCGCTGCGCAGCGACCTGCCGCCCGCCCCGCCCAAGAGGAAGGCGCGCAGCACCGTGTCGGGGCCGCAGATCGAAGCGTTGCGCAACTATATCTCGCGTAAGTACCGCGTGGCTTATGACGCGACCGCCGTGCTCGTGAATACGGTGTACAAGGTGGCGCGCGAAAAAGAGCTGGATCCGCTGCTATTGCTGGCGGTGATCGCCATCGAATCCCGCTACAACCCGTTTGCCGAAAGTTCGGTGGGCGCGCAAGGCCTGATGCAGGTCATGACGCGCGTGCACCAGGATAAATTCGACAAGCTGGGCGATGGCATGAACAACCCGCTGGACCCGATTGCCAATATCCGCGTGGGCACCACCATCCTGCGCGACTGCATCGACCGCCGCGGTTCCATCGACGGCGGCCTGGCCTGCTATGTGGGCGCCACCGGCCCCAGCGATGGCGGGTACGGGGCCAAAGTGCAGGCTGAGCGCCGGCGGCTGGCGCTGGCTGCCGGGATTGCGTTGGCGCGGGAGTAGGTTTTCTTCTGGCGTCGGCGGGGCGCAGTTCTTATGGCGTCGGCGGGGTGTGCGGTGAGCGCCTTGGCTTCACGGTGCCGTCCGGGCGCCCCGCGCGCCCGGCCCGGCCCCGAGGCGCCGCGGCACTCACCGCACACCCCGCCGACTCGCATTCGTAGTCAACCGCCACGCTGCCTCGGGGCAATTGAGTTCTTGCATGCTTGGCCGCGGCTGTTTGACAGGAAAAAACCGTACGGGGCCGGCTATCCACGCCGCCCCGCGCGGCGCGGATAGCCATTCGGTTCGCTAGCGTGCGTATACCGGGTATTCCAGGTATGGGTGCGTATGCCGAGTATTGCAGGTATTCCAGGTGTCAGGCACCTGCGGAGCCTGACCCCTGGGCGACGTAAGTCATCGCCATCGGCATGCCGCTGCCTGAATGGCCATCGGCGCCGCGCAGGGCGGCGCCGATGGCCGGCCCTGCAATGTTTTCCTCCACCAGCAAAACCGCGGCCAAGCATGCAAGAACTCAATCGGTCCCGCCGGCGCGACAGCTGATTTTTGGTACGAGTCGGCGTGGGGTGGCGTGAGTGCCGCAGCGCCTCGGGGCCGGGCCCGGGCGCGCGGGGCGCCCGGACGGCACCGTGAAGCCAAGGCGCTCACGCCACCCCACGCCGACGTCAATAGAACCCCCCACCGCGCGCGCAACCCAGCGCAACCCCGCACGAACCACATGCCGCCGACCGCGGCTTACAACACTGCCTTCATTCTTCGAACGGCTTCTTCCAGCCGATCCAGCCCGGTCGCATACGATACCCGCAGTGTGTGGTGGCCGTGCGCGGGTCCGAAGTCCAGGCCGGGAACGGCCGCCACGCCGGCTTCGTGCAGCAGGCGGTGCGACAGCGCGGCGCTGTCCATGCCAAGCGCCGCGATGTCGGCGTAGATATAGAACGCGCCGTCCGGCTTGACCGGCACATGCAGGCCCAGCTGCTCGAATTCGGGCAGCAGGTAGTCGCGGCGCTGCTTGAAGGCGTCGCGGCGGTGCTCGTAGATTTTCAGCGTGTCGGGCGCGAAGCAGGCCAGCGCGGCGTGCTGCGCCAGGGTGGGGGCGCAGATGGCCAGGCTGGCCGCCATTTTCTCGATGGGGCCGGCCAGCCGCTGCGGCACGATCATCCAGCCCAGCCGCCAGCCGGTCATGTGGAAGTACTTGGAAAAGCTGTTGATGACGATGACGTCGTCGTCCAGCGTCAGGGCCGAGCACGGCTGGGCCTCGTAGCTGAGCCCCAGGTAGATTTCGTCGACGATGGCGAAGCCCTGGCGTTCGCGCACCGCGTGCAGCAGCGCGGCCAGCTCATCGCGCGCGATGCAGGTGCCGGTAGGGTTGCTGGGCGATGCCACCAGCACGCCGCGGGTGGCGTCGGTCCAGTGGTCGCGCACGTTTTGTGCCGACAACTGGAAGCGCTGCGCGGCGCTGCTGGGAATGAGGCGCGGACGGCCGCCGGCGGCCAGGATGAAGTTGCTGTTGGCCGGGTAGGACGGGTCGGGCATCAGTACCTCGGCGCCGGAATCGACCAGCGCCGCGCAGGCCAGCGACAACGCGCCCGACGCCCCGGCGGTGACGATGATGCGCGACGGATCGACGGCGGCGCCGAATTCTGTTGCGTAGAATCGGGCGATGGCCTCGCGCAGGGCAGTCAGCCCAGCCGGGGCGCTGTAGCCGCTGAGGCCGGCCTGCGCCGCGCGCTCCAGCGCTTCCACCACTTGCGGGGGCGCGGTAAAGTCCGGTTCGCCGATGCCCAGGCTGATGATGTCCCGGCCCGCCGCCTGCAGCGCCTGCGCTTCTTTGAAGAGTTCGACGACGTGGAAGGTCAGGAAGTCCTGGGCGCGTGAGGCAAGGCGCGGCATGATGGTTCTCGAAACGAAAAAGGAATTGTAGATGCAGCCATCGCGGCGCGCATTTTTGTTCGGCCGGCGCGTGCCCCGCACGCCGTGGGAGACTTTCCGGCAGCGCCTGGAACGCGCGGCGCAGGGGCCAGTGCACGAACTCGAAGCCGGCCCGGCGGGCCGGGCCCGCCTGGTGCCGGCGCGCATTGAAGACGTACGCCACGCACGCGCGCTGTGCGTAGAGTATGGCGTCGCCTTGCTGCTCGATGGCGGGGCCGATGCCGCAGGCCTGGCGGGCCGTCCGGTGCTGCAAGTCGACCCCTGCGGCCTGGACAGCCTGGCGCCCGGCCCGCGGGCAGGCCAGTGGCTTGCCGGGCCCGGCTGCACGATGCAGACGCTGGCGGATGCAGGGCTGGAACAGTTCCGCGATGCGCCAGCCGGCACCACCCTGGCCGCGTGGCTGGCCGGCCCCCAGGCCTGGCTGCCGGGCGCCACGGCCGCCAGCGGACTGCTGGAGATCGACGTGTTACTGTCCGACGGCACGGCCGAAACCCTGGGGCCGTTTGGTCAGGCCGATCTGCGCCCGCTGCGCTCGGCCACTGTGCAGCGGCTGGTGCCGGCGCTCTTCCAGGTGTCGACCTCGCCCGACGCCGCCGCCTGCCGCCAGCATGTTGCATGGCCCTGCCGCTTCCGGCTGGACGCCTTGCTGCCCGAGCCGCCCGCCGATGTGAACCTGGCGCAATTACTGCTGGGGCAGGGCGGGGCGCTGGCCTGGGTAGAAGGTGCCCTGCTGGAGCCGCGCGCACTGGCGCCCGCCGCGCCGGGCGCCGAACCACGACCCGGCGCAATGCCTGCCGAACTGGCCGCCGCCGCGCGCCGGCTGGCAGCGCGCGTAAAAGATGCGTTCGACCCCCTGGACCTCTACGCGCCGTGAAAGGCCGTCCCCAGCCGCTGGAGCCCTGATCAAGCGCCTTCTTGCTTCCCGCGTTGACACGCAAGCAGTCCCGCGTTGTCCGGCCATGGGGAGGCGGCGCGTTGGGCGGCGGGGCAGCCTGCGCAGCAGGCCTCGGGCGCCTGCATGCGCCCGAGCCCGACGCACGTGCGCCGCCTCCCCATGGCCGGACAATGCGGGACGGGGCAAGAATGCACCCGGCACTCCGCGCTATGAAGCACCGCACCGCGCGATTGAGGCCTCTGCTTAATGCTTCGGTGTCTGGCACCTGCGGAGCCAGACACCTGATCTATGCGGAGCCAGACACCTGACCCGCGGAACCCGACACCAGCCCTGCATGGAGCCAGGCGCTCGTCCGATAAATACCTTGACCGCTCAACCAACCGGCCCGCCTGCGCGCCGCCGCGAGTTGTAAGTAAGGCGGGAGTAAGATAGTCGCCTCGCTAAGCTAGAATCCTGCACTTTCGTGTACCTACCCGAGTAGCCCAGCCATATGGATGCCAATCTTCGTAAAGCCGCGCTTGAATATCACGAGTCCGGCCGTCCCGGCAAAATCTCTGTCACGCCGACCAAGCAGCTGTCCAACCAGCGCGACCTGGCGCTGGCCTACTCGCCAGGCGTGGCCGCGGCGTGCGAAGAGATCGTCAAGGATCCTGGCAACGCGGTGCGCTACACCGCGCGCGGCAACCTGGTGGGCGTAATCACCAACGGCACCGCCGTGCTGGGCCTGGGCAACATCGGCGCGCTGGCCTCCAAGCCGGTCATGGAAGGCAAGGCCGTGCTGTTCAAGAAGTTCGCCGGCCTGGACGTGTTCGATATCGAGATCAACGAAACCGATCCCGACAAGCTGGTCGAAATCATCGCCGGCCTCGAAGCCACGTTTGGCGGCATCAACCTCGAAGACATCAAGGCGCCCGAGTGTTTCATCGTCGAACGCAAGCTGCGCGAGCGCATGAAGATCCCGGTGTTCCACGACGATCAGCACGGCACCGCCATCTGTGTGTCGGCTGCCTTCATCAACGGCCTGAAAGTAGTGGGCAAGTCGCTCGACAAGATCAAGGTCGTGACCTCGGGTGCGGGCGCCGCGGCGCTGGCCTGCCTGGACCTGATCGTCGATCTCGGCGTGCCGGTGGAAAACATCTGGGTCACCGACATCGAGGGCGTGGTGTACGAGGGCCGCACCGTGCTGATGGACCCCGACAAGGCGCGTTTCGCCCAGAAAACCGACAAGCGCACGCTGGCCGAAGTGATTGAAGGCGCCGACGTGTTCCTGGGCCTGTCGGCCGGCGGCGTGCTCAAGCCCGAAATGGTGGCGTCCATGGCGGCCCGCCCGGTCATCCTGGCGCTGGCCAACCCCAATCCCGAAATCCTGCCCGAAGACGCGCATGCCGTGCGCGACGACGTGGTCATGGCTACCGGCCGTTCCGACTACCCGAACCAGGTCAACAACGTCCTGTGCTTCCCGTACATTTTCCGCGGGGCGCTCGACGTGGGCGCCACCACCATCACCCGCGAAATGGAAATGGCGGCGGTCCACGCCATTGCCAAGCTAGCCCAGGAAGAACAGAACGAAGTCGTGGCCGCGGCGTACGGCACGTATGACATCAGCTTCGGGCCCGAATACCTGATTCCCAAGCCGTTCGACCCGCGCCTGATCACCCGCATCGCGCCCGCGGTGGCCAAGGCCGCCATGGACGGCGGCGTGGCCACGCGGCCGCTGCCCGACCTGCAGGCGTACACCGAGCAACTGCAGCAGTTCGTGTACCACTCGGGCGCGTTCATGAAGCCCCTGTTCACCGCCGCCAAGACTTTCGTGCGCGACGGTGGCAAGGCGCGCGTCGTGTTCACCGAAGGCGAAGACGAGCGCGTGCTGCGCGCCGTGCAGGTGGTGGTCGACGAAGGCCTGGCCAAGCCCATCCTGGTGGGCCGTCCGGCCGTGCTGGCGGCCCGCATCGAAAAATACGGCCTGCGCCTGCGTCTGGGCGAAGACGTCGAGGTCACCAACCCCGAGTACGACGAGCGCTTCCACCGCTACTGGACCACGTACTGGGAAATGATGTGCCGCAGTGGCGTCACCAAGGAAATGGCGCGCGTTGAAATGCGCCGCCGCCTGACCCTGATCGGCGCGATGATGGTGCACCTGGGCGACGCCGACGGCATGATCTGCGGCACGGTCAGTTCGTACGCCGAACACCTGCGCTTCATTGACCAGGTCATTGGCCGGCGGCCCGGCTCGAAGGTGTATGCCGCGATGAACGTGTTGCTGCTCGACGAGCGCATGGTGGCGCTGGTGGACACGCACGTCAACGACGATCCCACCGCCGAGCAGATCGCCGAGTTCACCATCGCCGCGGCCGAAGAAATGACGCGCCTGAATCTGGTGCCCAAGGTGGCGCTGCTGTCGCGCTCGAATTTCGGCACTGGCAGCTCGTCGTCGGGCGCCAAGATGCGCGAAGCGCTGCAACTGGTGCGCCAGGCCGCGCCCGAGCTGGAAATCGACGGCGAAATGCACGGCGATTGCGCGCTCGACGAGGCGCTGCGCATGCGCATCCTGCCGTCGTCCACCCTGAAGGGCGAGGCCAATCTGCTGGTCTGCCCCAATGTCGACTCGGGCAACATCGCCTACAACCTGCTCAAGACCGCCGCCGGCGGCAATGTGGCGGTAGGTCCGTTCCTGCTGGGCGCCAATGCGCCGGTACACATTCTGACGTCCAGCTCCACCGTCCGCCGCATCGTCAACATGACCGCCCTGGTCGTCGTCGATGCCAACGTCCCAAAGTAGCGCCCCGCCTGCCGCGGGGCAGGGCGGCCCGGCCACCGGGCTGGTCCTGACCGGCGGCGGCGCGCGCGCCGCCTACCAGGTGGGCGTGCTGGGCGCCATTTTCCGCATCCTGGACCCGGCCGAACGGCCGGGTTTCCATAATCCTTTTCCCATCATCTGCGGCACCTCGGCCGGGGCCATCAACGCCGCCGCCCTGGCCTGCCGCGCCGACCGCCCGCACCTGGCCGCGCGGCGCATCCGCCGGCTGTGGGAGTCGCTGGGCACCGACATGGTGTACCGCGCCGACGCGCCCGGGCTGTTCAAGACCGGCGTGCGCTGGCTGGGCCTGCTGGCGCTGGGCTGGATGTTCTCGGGTCTCACGCGCAAGCGGCCCCAGTCGCTGCTGGACAACCGCCCGCTGGCCGACCTGCTTACCCGCGTGCTCGACTTCAGGCACCTGCAGGGCAATCTGCAGCGCGGCCAGTTGTCGTCGCTGGCCATCACGGCCTCGGGGTTCACCAGCGGCGAGCACCTGACGTTCTACCAGTCCAACCACAGCATCGAGCCATGGCGCCGCTCGCTGCGGCGGGCCGTGCCGGCGCGCATCGGCGTGGAGCACCTGATGGCGTCGTCGTCGATCCCGTTCGTGTTTCCCGCGCAGGCGGTGGACGTGCACGGGCAGACCGAATGGTGCGGCGACGGCTCGATGCGGCAGCTGGCGCCGATCAGTCCGGCTATCCATCTGGGGGCCGACCGGGTGCTGGTCATCGGCACCGGCTATCGCGACGACACTCACCCCGAAAAGCGCGAGCCGCAGCCGCCGTATCCCTCGCTGGCGCAGGTGGGCGGCCATGTGCTGTCCAGCATCTTCCTGGACGGCCTGTCGATGGACATCGAGCGCCTGGAACGCATCAACGACCTGCTCAGCCACGCCACCTACGACCCGGCCGACGGCACCGGCGTCCGGCGGGTGAACGTTCTGACGCTGACGCCCAGTCAGTCCCTGGATTTGCTGGCGCTCGACTATCTGCAAGAAATGCCTGTCGAAGCCCGTACCCTTTTTCGCGTACTCGGTGTATCGTCCGACCCAGACCGCTCGGGGGGCGGCGCGCTGATGTCGTACCTGCTTTTTGAAAGCGCCTACACCCGACGATTGATCGAACTAGGTTATGCCGATACGATGCGGCGTAGCGAAGAAGTGGTTGGCTTTTTCAAGGAGGGCCAGGCATGACGCGAAATGGCCAGTCTACGCTGCAACGCCAGCTGAACCGGGGCGGCGCGATCGAACACGACGGCTTGCAAAAAGAAGCCGTAGTCGCGGCTGCGCACGAGCTCGGCCTGGCGTTGCTGGTGGCCGATTGCGACAGGGCGCGCAGCCGCTCGGCGGTGTTGCGCGCCATTGCCAAGGCGGTGGATTTCCCCGAGTATTTCGGCGGCAATCTCGACGCCCTTTACGATTGCCTGTGCGACACCGTGCTCGACCAGAAAACCGGCGTGGTGCTGTGGCTGTACAAGCTGCATTCGGGCGATCCGGCCCTGGAAGAAGACGCCGCCCAGATCGAAGCCGTGTGCGCCGACGCCGCCGAATTCGCGCGCGAGAACGGCCGCGTGTTTTCGTTCGTGATCGAGCACGCCGGCAAGCACCCCGATCCCGAGCCCGGCGTTGCTGCCGCGCCCTACGGCGAAGGGTAGGTCTTCAGGCGCCGGGCATCTGGCGCCACGCTGCTTACCACCCCAGCAGCGCCGTTGCCGCCGCCATCAACGCCAGCCCGGCGGTTTCAGTGCGCAGCACGCGCGGCCCATAGCGCACGGCCTGTACGCCGCGTTCGGCGGCCAGCGCCAGTTCGGCGTCCGACCAGCCTCCTTCGGGCCCTACCAGCAGGCTGAGCTGCCGCAGCCCCGGCTGCGCCGCCAGGGCGTCGGCCAGGTCTTGCCCGGCTTCGGGGTGGCACAGCAGGCGCAACCCGTCGGCCGGCTGGTCCAGCCAGTCGCGCAGGGTGGCCGGGGCATCCACGGCCATCAGTCGGTTGCGGCCGCATTGTTCCGATGCGGCCTGGGCGATGCGGGCCCAGTGCGCCACGCGTTTTTCCAGGCGCGCGCCCGACAGCTGCAGCACGCTGCGCTGCGCCGCGATCGGGCTGACCCGGCTGGCGCCCAGCTCGACAGCTTTTTCCACGACCCAGTCCATCTTGTCGCCGGACGGCAGGCCCTGCACCAGGACAATGCGCCCGGCCAGCTCGGCGTCGCGCGGATCGAAGTCGCCCAGCCGGGCCCAGGCGTCTTTGCCCTCGATTTCGAGCGTGGCCGGGTATTCGCCGCCGCCGCCATTGAACAGCACGATGGCTGCGCCCGCGCGCAGGCGCAGCACGCGCACCGCGTGGTGCGCCAGGGCGGTGGGCAGGGGCAGGCGTACGCCGGGAGACAGCGGTGTGTCGCAGAAAAAACGCGGCAGGGACATGGCGGGCGGGCAGGGCGCGGCAAGGCGCGGGGAACCGGTCAAGCGCGTAGCCTACCATCCGCCCGGCGCGCCGGGGCGCCCGCCGGCCCGGGCAGGACCCGGGCATGGCCCGGATGCTAAAATCATGAGCTTCCCAACCTCTCTTAACTGGCCCCGTTTTCCGGGCCGCCAGCGCCTACGAGCCTTTTCCGCATGAGCCAATCCACCGCCCAACCCCTAGCCCTGGCGGATGCCATCCGCGTCCTTGCAATGGACGCCGTCCAACAAGCCAACTCGGGGCATCCCGGCGCGCCGATGGGCATGGCGGAAATCGCCCAGGCCCTGTGGCTGGGCCACCTGCGCCACAACCCGGCCGATCCCGCCTGGGCCAACCGCGACCGTTTCGTGCTGTCGAACGGCCACGGCTCGATGCTGATCTACGCGCTGCTGCATCTCAGCGGCTACGACCTGTCCATCGAAGAGCTCAAGCAATTCCGCCAGCTGCACTCGCGCACCCCGGGCCACCCCGAAGTCGGCATCACTCCGGGCGTCGAGACCACCACCGGCCCGCTGGGCCAGGGCCTGGCCAACGCGGTCGGCATGGCGCTGGCCGAAGCGCTGCTGGCCGCCGAGTTCAACAAGCCCGGCCTGCCCATCGTCGATCACTACACCTACGCCTTCACCGGCGACGGCTGCCTGATGGAAGGCATCTCGCACGAAGCCTGCTCGCTGGCCGGCACGCTCAAGCTGTCCAAGCTGGTGGTGCTGTACGACGACAACGGCATTTCCATCGACGGCCACGTCGAGCACTGGTTCGGCGAAGACACCGCCACGCGCTTCGAGGGCTACGGCTGGAACGTCATCCGCGAGGTCGACGGCCACGACGTGGCGGCGGTCGATGCCGCCATCGCGCAGGCCCGCGCGCAGTCTGAGAAGCCCACGCTCATCGTCTGCCGCACCATCATCGGCAAGGGTTCGCCCGCCATGGCCGGCACCCATAACGTGCACGGCGCCCCGCTGGGCGCCGAAGAAGTCGCCGCCACGCGCGCGGCGCTGGGCTGGATGGCCGCGCCGTTCGAAATTCCGCAAGCCGTGCGCGAAGGCTGGGACGCCCGCAAGGCCGGCGCCGAGGCCCAGGCGGCCTGGCAGGCCGCGTTCGACGCCTACGCCGCCAAGTATCCCGCCGAGGCCGCCGAGTTCACGCGCCGCATGAAGGGCGAGCTGCCGGCCGATTTCGCCGCGAAGCTGCAGGCCTTCATCCAGGGCACCGACCAGAAGGCCGAAACCGTGGCCACCCGCAAGGCCTCGCAGTTCGCCATTACCGCGCTGGCCGGGCTGCTGCCCGAACTGCTGGGCGGCTCGGCCGACCTCACCGGCTCGAACTACACCGACTGGAAGGGCGTGGCGCCCGTGCGCGCCGGCGAGCAGGGCATCCAGTTCGGCCGCCATATCAACTACGGCGTGCGCGAATTCGGCATGGCCGCCATCATGAACGGCGTCGCCCTGCATGGCGGCTACCTGCCGTTCGGCGGCACCTTCCTGACGTTCTCCGACTACTCCCGCAACGCCCTGCGCATGGCGGCGCTCATGAAGCAGCGCGTGGTGCACGTGTTCACGCACGATTCCATCGGCTTGGGCGAAGACGGCCCCACCCACCAGTCCATCGAGCACGCCGCCAGTCTGCGCCTGATTCCCAACCTGTCGGTCTGGCGCCCGTGCGACACCGTCGAAACCGCGGTGGCCTGGGGCGCGGCCGTGTCGCGCCCGGCCAGCATCGGCATGGACGTGCACGATGGCGGCCCCACCGCGCTGCTGCTGTCGCGCCAGAACCTGCCGTTCGTGCCGCGCGACGCCGACACCCTGAAAGCCATTGTCCGCGGTGGTTACGTTCTGCGAGATGCGGACGATGCCCGCGCCGTTATCATCGCCACGGGCTCCGAAGTCGCCATCGCGCTGGCCGCGCAAGAGCAACTGGCCGGGCAGGGCATCGCGGTGCGCGTGGTGTCCATGCCCAGCACCGACGTGTTCGACCGCCAGGACGCCGACTGGAAGCGCGCCGTGCTGCCTCCGGGCCTGCCGCGCGTGGCCGTCGAGGCCGGCACCACCGCGCTGTGGCATAAGTACGTGGGCCTGGAAGGCGCCGTGGTCGGCATCGACCGCTATGGCGAATCCGCGCCCGCGGGGGCTTTGTTCAAGTTCTTCGGTCTGACCGCCGACAAGGTGGCCGAGGCCGTCAAGCAAGTTTTGTAAAAGGAGCTCTAGTCATGACTATTCGCGTCGCCATCAACGGGTACGGCCGCATCGGCCGCAACATCCTGCGCGCCCACTACGAAGCTGGCAAGAAGCACGATATCGAAATCGTGGCCATCAACGATCTGGGCGATCCCAAGACCAACGCGCACCTCACGCGCTACGACACGGCCCACGGCAAGTTCCCGGGCACGGTCGAAGTCGATGGCGACTACATGGTGGTCAATGGCGACAAGATCCGCGTGCTGGCCAACCGCAATCCGGCCGAGCTGCCCTGGGGCGAGCTGAAGGTCGACGTGGTGCTCGAATGCACGGGCTTTTTCACCTCGAAAGAAAAAGCCAGCGCGCACCTGAAGGGCGGCGCCAAGAAAGTCATTATTTCGGCGCCCGGCGGCAAAGATGTCGACGCCACCGTCGTGTACGGCGTCAACCACGGCGTGCTGAAGGCGTCCGACACGGTCATCTCGAACGCCTCGTGCACCACCAACTGCCTGGCCCCCCTGGTCAAGCCCCTGCACGACAAGCTGGGCCTCGAAAGCGGCCTGATGACCACGGTGCACGCCTACACCAACGACCAGGTCCTCACCGACGTCTACCACGAAGACCTGCGCCGCGCCCGCTCGGCCACCATGAGCATGATCCCCACCAAGACCGGCGCCGCCGCCGCGGTGGGCCTGGTGCTGCCTGAACTGAACGGCAAGCTCGACGGCTTCGCCATCCGCGTGCCCACCATCAATGTGTCCATCGTCGACCTGTCGTTCGTGGCCAAGCGCGAAACCTCGGTCGACGAGGTCAACAGCATCCTGAAGGCGGCTTCCGAAGGCGAGCTCAAGGGCATCCTGAACTACAACACCGAACCCCTGGTGTCGGTCGACTTCAACCACAACCCGGCCTCCAGCACCTACGATTCCACGCTGACCAAGGTGTCGGGCAAGCTGGTCAAGGTGTCGTCCTGGTACGACAACGAGTGGGGCTTCTCGAACCGCATGCTCGACACCACCGTCGCGCTGATGTCGGCCAAGTAAGCAGCATGGCCAAGGTCAACACCCTGTCCGCGCTGGCCAAGGCCGGCGCGCTGCACGGCAAGCGCG
>Ga0182737_1000253_pt1 | contig 90014 bp, 87 predicted proteins | sample eDN5th30CBELigOP_FD_128878 | JGI IMG/M metagenome (GOLD analysis project Ga0182737, IMG submission 128878) | Enriched Organic Plus compost microbial communities from Emeryville, California, USA - eDNA 5th pass 30_C BE-Lig OP (version 2) (version 2) ... | reverse complement strand
GCCGCCCGTATCAAGGCCTCACAATGAGCTCGCCAGGTACTATTCGGTGAGCTCACGCGACGGCCGATATTGCCGTCAGATCGCTGCAACCGAAAAATCCATGGGGCGTGGACGCCGCATACGGAGAAGCTGCGCAAGGTGGCGAACGTCTGGGAGCTTTGTTTAAGGGCGTCCACTTTCCGCTCTTGATTGACGGTCAGCGCCCCGCGCGGCTTGATGCAGAGAGCAGCGGCGACAACCGGTGAGATCCAGTGACCAGTGTGCGGATCACGCACAGGCGCATCGTCATATGAGCTGTCGGTGAGCCTTCTCCGAGAGGGCGCCGCCTCACTCTCATCCGCTTCCGGCCTCTCGGCGCGGCGCCAGGTTGCCAGAAGACGTTCAAGATTGGAAAAGCTGCCGGTGTACCCGCGGTGCTTGATGTCATGAAACAGATGCCGCCCACGGCGGTTGCCGTCCTTCCAGCATTGGGTGAGAAAGGCTTCGAAGTACAGGGGAGATGTCGGCTGCAACGCTCCCCTGCGTCGGTCGGGTGGCGTCTCAAACGTCAGCCATTTCGCGATGCTGCGACGGCCGTATCCAGTGCGACGCGCAATCTCCGAGCAGGTCAGGCCTCCTTTGCTCAAGGCGTGCACCGTCTCGAACACCTCCTTCCGGGACTGCCTATGTGTCCGTCGAAGCTGCTTGCGCAGCCGCATTCCAGGCGCCTCCTCATGCAAAACTCGATCGTCATCATCAGTCGCGATGTCCTCGTCTGGCAGCAGTGCCCTGCCTGTAGCTCGGCCGGAGAGGCTCATCTGTTCCTCTATCGCAAGACGCAGGTTCTGGAAGAGATGAAAGCGGTCAGCCACCTGAGACGCTTGCGGGGCACCTTCACGAGCAGCCCGCGCGTAAAGGCCACATCGATCTCGACTGACGACTTCAATGGTGGGATGCCGCTTCAACCATTGCGCAACGCTCGCCACGCTCCGGTCCTCGAGAACGTCCATGACCTTCCTGCGCTCGAGATCGACGATGATGGTGCCGTAGCGCCACGATTTTCTCCAACTCCAATCGTCGATACCGATGATCCGTGCAGGAGGTTCGTCGTCGGCCCGTGAAGCACTCCGCTTCAAGTGCCGAAGGATAGTGTCGTCGCTGACCGGCATCCCGAGTTGGTTCATCAAGCGCTCTCCCGGGCGTCCGCCTGTCCCGTGACCCAGCAGGGCCACTATGTTTGTGACCCTCGCTGTCCTGCGGGCGTAGGGCGAGGCAATATCCGGGATCGGGTCCGAGAATGTTTGTCGCTTGCACTGCCGATATATGCAACGCCAGCGGCTCAACCGAAGCCTTACCTTAACTTCATTGCCTTGGATCGGCAGGTCCTGAAGACTGCGGTACGACCAGCCGTGCCGACTACTGCTATGTCTCCGGCAATCTGGGCAAATGCCCGAGGATGGTCCGCAAGCCGACACGATCCAGTCACCGTCGCCGGTGGTTACGATGCTTTGCACTTTGATGCCCGGGCCGGGCGACCATTTTGATTTTGTTCTCATGCCCGCCAATAGCGAAGTGCCTGCTAACGATCTGTTAACCACACAAAGTGAGGCAGACCCGGTTAAGTGCAAAGCAACACCACGATGTGCGGGCGCCGAGCCATGAACTTACCATCGCCGCTGACGTCCTGAAAACGCGTCGGCGCATTGCGGCGCACTCGGTCGGCTGGGCGCTTTCCGCATCCGGGATAAACAGTCTCTGCCGCGGCGGTGCGGTCGAGGGTGCTGGCGCCTCGGAAGGGGAGGGGGGCGAGCAGATAGCGAGCCCGATCGTTGTCGGAACCGCGGAGGATGACAGCGACGATCCCGGCGACCACGACGCCAACCCTTTGGCGGGGGAACTGGCGGCGATCGATGCGTTGCTGGCTCGTTCCGAAACCGTAATCGCCGCGGCGAACGCGCCGTCGCGCCGAAAGGACCGCGACCCGCTCCTCTATGAATCCGACTGGGACGAAGCTGCTCGTCTCGACGAATGGCGCGCCGTCCTGTCGGAGGTCGAAGGGCTGCCGCCAATCCTGCAGGCGATGCTTGCCCTTGACGCCTGGAACGCGCTCGCGGTGCTTCAGCATGCGCCCTGGCTCGGACGGTTGCTTTGCGCGACGATCCTGAGCCAGGGCGGTATCACCACTGCGGGGCACCTGATTGCGGTCAACCTCGGCCTGAAAACCATCTCCGTCGAACGCCGCCGACATCCCGACCGCAACACCCGACTGTCGGCAATCCTGCATGGTTTCGGTGCAGCCGCGGAGCAAGGGCTGAAGGAGCATGACCGGCTGACATTGGCGCGCACCGTAATGGAGCGAAGGCTAATCGGCAGGCGTGCGTCGTCTAAACTGCCAGGGCTGATCGATCTCGTCATCGCGCGGCCACTTGTTTCAGCCGATATGGTCGCGGCGACGCTCGAAGTCACACCACAGGCCGCGCTACGCATTGTCCGCGAGCTTGGCCTAAGAGAGATGACGGGCAGAGGAAGGTATCGGGCATGGGGCATTCTATAGAGGCGCTCTCGCCTGAAAAGTGCGCAGTTCCATCACTCGTCCTGTCCACGCTTGCCACGCAACATTCGCAAAAGTGATCCCGAGGAAAAATAACTTGGGGAGGAACGATCTACCTCTCTTCCTATCCCAGGCTGTAGGTGGCGATCGCGGATGCAAATAATATATTGGTGTCCGAACACCTCCCGTGCCTTGCTCTCAAGTCTCTAGTAGAACCCTCCTCAAGACAAAGATCGTTCCCTAACTTCAATGGTTGCGGCATCCGAAATCCAGCATACAAGGCTCAAAGGCGAACTCGTTTTCCAAGATTTCTGCCTTAAGCTTGTGCGTAAGCACTGGAATGACGAATATGCCGAAGCCTTTGGCAGGAGCGGACAAAACCAGCGAGGGGTCGATATTGTCGGAAGAGACAATCGCGGAGGTTACAAGCATGCGGCGATGCAATGTAAGGCTTCAGAGACCGATGATCCACGCCAACTAACGGTTTCCGAGCTGGACGAAGAGGTTGCAAAGGCGAAGTCCTATCGCCCGAATCTTGACATTCTCATTGTCGCGTACGCCGGCGAGCGAGATGTGAAGCTTCAGCAGAAGGCTCAAGAAATTACGGCAGAACATGACGCGGCGGACTTGTTTCGTGTGGTCGTGTGGTCATGGCCAGATATCGTAGAGCGCTCGTTAAATTATCCAGAGGTGGCCCAAGAGCTTCTTGTCAGAAATGGGATTCCTTCAACGGTCTCCGTCCTGAATCCGCCACGCCCCTTGTCAAACCCTTTGGCAAGACTCCAGGCGGAGGTCGAATCTGCCTTCGATGCTTTTCGCGCTTCTGCCTCCGAGGAGGTCGGCGGGGGAGAAATGACAGCAGTCGATGCGAAACTCGATGTGTTTCGCGATCAAATACGGGCCGGCAACGGGCCAATGGTGATCGATCAGCTTCGTGCATTGCTTGCGGACGTGTCTCCCGACACCCCAGGGCGGATCAAACTTCGAATCTTTGGGAACTTGGGTGCCGCACTGGTTCAGGTGGGTGACTTCCAGGCTGCAGAGGATGCGTTTGATCAAGCCGGCGAAAGTGCGTCCGAAACGGCCGGTGGGTTGGCCTACAAGGCTCGAGCGGAAATCTTTCGTGGCCAGCAGCAGAAAGCGTTCACTCTGGCGCAAGCGGCTTTAGATTTGGAAGCCGCGAACGTGTCCGCGGCGAATGTCTTCATCGAGAGCGCCCCAACGAATGTGTCTTCTCACGAGCTCGAAAATCGAGTTGCAGCAATCCTTGGGGAAGTAGACGTGGCGGGGTCGCTTCAGCGACGATACGTCGAAATTGAACAAGATCACGACGCCTCCCTCAGGATCGCACGTGGTATCGCGATACAGGATTGGCGCAAGGACACCATCGTCGCGCAAGCGATTCTTTCGCGGTATGAGCAAAACAAGGACGCAAAGGTCGGCGCGCCGCTCGACGTTTCCGACGAGTTTCTCCTTGAGGAGGCAAGAAGCGCCTTCTTAAGAGCATGGGAGCAAATTCGCAGCCGCCCGGACAAGGGGAATTGGACTTTCGTAGCCGCAAACCTCATCGCGACGATGCGTCTTCTCGGACGAGAGCAAGAGGCTGACGAGTTTGCGATAGCAACGCATATGTTACTTCCCGATGATCCGGTGCTCATCCAACGCTGCATTTTTGCGCATATGCACCAAGGAGATGTCGGTCGAGCTTTAGAGTTGGCTGTCGGTCTCGCAAGCGGGGAACATCCGGACGGTGAAGCCCTTATACTTGCTGCGTCTGTCTCCGCATCGGCACGCGACTGGAGCGGAGCGCTCGCTTGGGCAGAGAAAGCTTATCGCGGCGCTGGTGGAGACAAATCGGTGATCGCGCGCGCAGCAGAGCTCCGCGTTGTTGGCGTGTCGCGGACCCAATCCCCGACGGAAGCACTCAATCTGGCGGCCACGTTGCGTGCTGAGCTTTCGGCCATTGATATTTCATTCGAATCACGTGTCGCTGAGATCGCTAGACGAGCAGGAGATGACACCACCGTTGCTGAAATTCGAAAACGTCTTCAATCGATCGACGAACGGACACTCGATGCTGTCGGTCGATTTGAATTGTCCGATGCATTGGCCGATGACGGGGAATGGTCGAAGGCTGCGGACCTTCTCGAAGGGCTGTATCAACCCGACAGACCGTCGGAGACACTCCGGCGCCGCCTCTTTTATTTATACCGCGCCGATGATCGCGTTGCAGCGAGAGCGCTCTTCGCGTCCCTTGGCGGTAAAGTAATTGCAATGCCTGACATTCTGCGACTTGGCGCTGCGATCTACGAAAAATCTGGGATGCTGAAGCAGGCGCTAGAGGTCCTCGACAAAGCCGTGCTGCTTGATCCTGCCGACTTGCGCTCGAGGCTCGACTGGGTCCGGCTCGCAATCCGAGCTGGGGAAGAGAAGAGAGTTTCCGCCTGGGTGAAAAAGGCGAAGCTCGGTTTTGAGGGGCATCGCGACGAACTGATCGAACTCGCGCAAATCCTTGATCGCTATGGTCGGAGAAAGGATGCTCTTCGTGTGGGGTATGCGGCGCTCGTTGCCAATTGGGCGAAGAGCGAACGCACGCATATGGGTTACCTGTCACTTTTCTTGCTACATTTTGAGAAGGACAGATTTCTAAACGTAAGGAGGGTTCAGCAAGACACGGTGGTAACCCTCGAAAGCAATTTGGGGGAGCGTGTCCGGTACCTCATCGGTACGGATAGCATGCCAGGCCGGCAGGTGCTCGATATTGACCATCCGTTTGCGAAGGGGCTGCTTGGAAAAGCAGCCGGAGACACTCTCGATCTACAGGGGATTGGCCAGCCAGTAAGTTGGAAGGTCGTGGACCTGTTGCATAAGTACGTCGATCTTTTCCGTGAGGCCCTCGACGCGCATTCGCGGCTCTACCCGAACAGCCGCGCCCTGGGAAAATTCACTATCGATACTGACAGGGTGGAGGGGCTTGAGCCGATCTTCGAGCAGGCTAGGGAACGCCATCGATTGGTTAACGATGCGGTCAAAATCTACAATGAGAATCCGATCCCGCTGGACCTGATCGCAAAGATCCTCGGTTCAGATTCCGTCGATGTTTCGAAAGGTCTTCGCTTCCAATCAGAGATCAGGTTTGACAGTTGTCTCGGAGACCACACGGAAAGGCAGTTGGCCTTGCAATGCCTTGACGGAAGCGCGTCGTTTTTGGTCGACACGCTCACACTTGCCCTGTGGCAGGAGATCGGATTCCTGGAGATCGTCGAGACACTTCCCGTCAAGATTCATGTCGTGCAGGCGACGATTGATGAACTTGCACAGCGCGAAGATGATGCGCGAAACGCGTTGAACCAACGCGGTGGCTCGCTCGAAGCGCGAGGTGATCGCTTCGTGATGATCGAACCGACGGCGGAACAGCGAAGAGCCTGGTGGACGACGAACGAGGAACTGCTGACGTGGGCCCGGACCAACGCCGAACTTTTGCCCACCTCACCATTGAAGGAGCCGAGGACTGATGTTGACGACATGCTTTCGTCCTCGGCAGTCGACACGATTGCCACTGCCGTTGAGACCGGCCTACCCCTGGTTATGGAAGATCGACGGCTGCGAATGCTTGCGGCGGAGTTCGGGACCAAGCGTTCAGCCTGGACCCAACCTTTTTTGACAATTCTCAGAAAAAGCAGGTTGTTGGCAAATAGTGACTACGTTCGGCTTCTCGCGAGCCTGCGGAAGTGCCGAGTTGGTTTCGTTTCGGTGGGAGCGTCCGATCTTGTGGATGCGCAAGCAATCGGTGATGCAGAGTTTACGACGCTCGCCGGTGCGCTGACCGACGCGGACGTTGATCCCTCTTCGGTTGTAACGGTGGCTTCGGAACTCGGAGCCGTCCTCTGGCGGGATCACAGCTTTATCGACCGGCGGGAAAGCCTGTTTAGCGGCATTCTTACCAACCTGCTGCGGCGCCCCGATGGATTGAATATCATGGTTCGGATAGCGCGAACAATTTACGAAAATTTCGTCAACGAAAGCATTGAGGAATATTGGATTGGAAGGATGTGGGACGTCTATTTTGATGGCTATCTGCGCGGCCACTTTATCCGAAATCTGGTAATTTCGCGGAGATAATGCAACCGCTTCGCAGGTTTCGGGATACACGCGTGCGGTGTGGGATGAGACGATGCCACAGCGTGTACCCATCCAGGACTGACGAGGCGCCATGCCCATGGGGTCTCTGCGCATTTCAACCCGATGTTAGCCAATCCCGCAATGGTATCGCGGTGTTCGGCCCTTCATCCCAAACAATCCACTCGTTGCCTTGTCGACCGGTGATCTTGCCCCAAACGATTCGCTGATAGAGGCCAAGATATTCTGACGATGCCCAGCTCATGTCGGTGGAACTGTCTGATGAGGGAAATAACGCGACGGGGTTCATTCCCTTCGATCCGTCCGCGATACCTAGTTCCCAAGGAACCCACTTACTTTCCTTGCTATTCTTACTTGCCAGTAGAACAAAGCGCTTTGTTTGCTTAATCCTCGTTTTGAGAAGAGCTGCAGTTTCCGCAGTGGTGTAAGGCGGCATCTCGGGATCCTTCTCGTCCGTGTAGACTAGCGCCCCATGATTTTCCAAGACGATTGTTGCACCTACGACGAGATCCTCGTCCTTGCTCGAGTGCGAAAGGAAGGTTGATCCGTTTAACGACCGAGACGAGGCCGTTTTGCGGATGGTTTGCTGCTCGTTCAACGTTTTTGTCGCCGCGAACGATCGAAGCTCTGCTCTGGTGACGAATACCGGCAACTCTGGATCCTCAGAAAAGTCCTATTTGTGGTGCCGCATTATGATCGTGTCGATCAGCTTAATCGTAGCCTCCATCGTCATCGTTTCGTCGCTGAGGGCAGTCAATTCATCGTCGCTCGGCCGGCTGGCGTCTGAGCCAGAAAACGGCAGACTGCTCCCTTGCAACTGGTCGCAGATCAACTTTGCCGCCCCGCCAGTCGAGCCCACACGTAGGAGGAATGCGCCTGCGCCTTTCGCCTTTTCGAACTCTTCCATGACCCCTTCAGCGGCGACGATTGATCCGCCCGAAGTTTTCGCACCACCGAGGAAAACCACCGTCCCTGCATTGCGGGCGAGTTCTGCGCGGTGCGCCGACCACAAGGTTTTGTCTGCTTCCCCGCCCAGAGGAGGTTGGGGAAATGGTCGTGATATCAGCCGCTGATCGATGTCCCAGCCACCATCCACACGAAGAGCTTCAAGAAACCCGGCGATCGATGCAGGCCCAACAAGCACTCCTGAGCCGGTAACGAGGCATAGACCTCTGTTTCCGACAAGTCGGCCAAGGTTCTCCGAGAGCCGATAGATCTTTTGTGATTGAGGATCGATGGCTTCAATGGGCCAACTACCGCTCACCCAGACGCGTTGGTTAGCAACACGTCGCTCGACCTGCCGAAGAAGTGCTGGAACCTCGTCGTAGTCGTCGATTTCGACCGCGATTAGTCCATAACGCTGCAAGTCTTTTGCCCAAAGGGCGTGCTGTGCCGCACGAGCCTTGAATTCATTTGGATTTGTGAAATCGTCAGCTTTCGGCGGCCGAACGATTGCAAAGTGCTCGGGCGGAGCGTCCAGAAAGCTCTCGCGAATAAGCGACAAGACGTGTCGGACGTTTGGGTCTGTTAGACTCAAACCCACGAAGAGCATGGACATTCCAGTAAGATGAGCCTGGAGCAACGGCAGGAATGCACCGCGTCGCGAGCGATAGAGCTCGTAATCGTCAGTAGATATGACGATATCATCCAGTCGATCGATCGAACCGTGCATCTTGTAGAGGCGGACGGCGGACGGTTTGGCCTTCAATGAAAGGTCTTTTGACCCAGATAAGACGTCGATCGGACGCCGGATTGCCTCGAAAGCACGCTCGACCAGCCTGTCATAGTTCGTCGTCCAGATGTGTCGAACAGGAAGGCGAGCTATCACCTCCAGCGCTTCTGGCACTGGTAGGTCCCTGCCAATTTCAGTCTTGATAATGTTACGGACCCGTGTTGCGCCCCCATTTTCGCGAATATGCCATTGTGCCAAGGCGGCGAGGTGATGGATATCGCTTGAGCTAAGACCGAGTTCTTCCCCGACTTCCCGGAGTAGAGACGCCCAAGACGGGTAACCGGCTGCCATCGATACACCAGCACCGAGAAAGATGGCTCCGACCCCCTCATGGAGAGAACCCGGAAACTCTCTGAGGAAACGCGACTTTCCTGCGCGCCCTACCATCTCACCGACCTGCGTTTCGTGCGGCGTTTTCGATCCACGAGGCTATGTTGTTGTAGCCATCGTCGCCAACCCAATCGTAGGTCTTGTAGAGACTACTTAGCGGAATCTGGCGGTTGCCTTGGGCGACCTGCCAATACGCCAAGGGATTTTGACCTTGGATGTCTGTTCCAAGCTGAGGATGCCTTACGTTGTGGATGTCAATCGCGAGGAGACCCTTGTTCAGTTCATAACTTCGCTTGATCTCATGACGGACCCAGGGCCGATTGAAGGTATCAGCTCCGAACAACACGACAGTCACAGACGTTCCACGTAGCTGCTCTTCGATCCAATTTTCGATACCGCCCGCACGTTTCTTTACCGTCTCGAATTCGGCTTTATCGTAAAATGGAGGAGCTTCGCCTGACGCCCTGACGACCCAGGAGTTGCGAACCTGCACGACACGATGGACGTCCCTGTCATAATGAAAACTGAAGAATACTTTGCGCGCCATTACCATCCCCCAACATCTCTGAATATGACGATCTGAGGTGGCGCTCTCAAGGGTTGTTTTCTTCGCTTCCCTCAATTTTCCACATAACGTTGATCATTGTGAGACTATAGACGGAATTCTCACCCAACAACCGTTGACGGCGAGCAGCAGGAACTCGCTGCGGCGGCCCGCTCCACCAACCAACGGTCACGCGGCTTGCAGCTCGACGGCCGCGCCGCCAGCGCCACCTCGAACCGATCCCCAGCCAATCGCGGCGACGATGCGCAATAAAGCGCCATCGGCCGTTTCCCGTCACTGACCTCGAAGGTGAGCTTGGCCGCCGGATCGAGCCGGACGTGATCGGAAACCTTGCGAATGATCGCGGAGAACTTCCCCGCCGGCATGTGGTCCCTGCCGTCCTCGTCGATATCCCAGAGCTGGACGAACATCTCCGACCGGGCTTCTGGGTTGGCGCCGCAATCGAGCGCCGAGAATGCACCTGCCTTGACCTCGGTGACATGATAGCCCGCCTTCACCGGCTGCCCTTCATAGAGAAACACCAGCGGTGCCTCCGGCGCTGCGGCGAGGCCGTCAAGAAGCTGGCCAAGCGTGATATCGGAGGAAACGGTCTTGTCGATCGCATTCATGTGCGCTACTCCTATCATTCAATGATTCAAGGATTATTGAAATATGGACGAGCGTCAAGCCCTCACTTCATTTGCGGCCCTGTCGCAGGAAACTCGCCTCGCCATCGTCCGCACGCTGGTCGCCGCCGGACGGGATGGACTGGCCGCCGGCCTGATTGCTGAGCGCATGGGTGTGTCGCCCTCGAACGTTTCCTTCCATCTGAAGGAACTGGAGCGATCGGGCCTCATCGCGCAGCGGCGCGAGTCTCGCTCGATCGTCTATAGCGCCAGCTACGATGCGCTGGCCGATCTCGTAAAATTCCTGATGGAGGACTGCTGCGCCGGCCATCCTGCTATCCGCGAGGGCGTCCAGCGATCCGATGGCTGCTGCAAGACGGACGCTGCCCGGAGCGAGGGCGACGTCATTGCGTAACGCGAATGTTCCCGTTGGCATCGTCGGCGCGCTCGGCCTGACCCAGATCATCGGCTACGGCACCCTCTATTACAGCTTCAGCATCCTTGCGCCCGGCATGGCGGCGGATCTCGGTATCACGGTCGCGCAGGTCTTTGCCGTCTTCTCGGCCTCGCTGTTCGTTGGCGGTCTCTCAGCACCCTACATCGGTAGGCAGATGGATCGCATCGGAGCGGCGACGGTTATGGCGATCGGCTCGGCATTGTCCGCGCTGACCTTGATCTTGTGTGTCTGGTCGCCGTCGGTGGCGATCTTCGCGCTGGCCATCGTCCTGTTGGAGATATCGTCCGGCATGGTCCAGTACCAGGCCGCCTTCGCGGCACTGGTCGAGGCTGATCCCCGGTCCGCATCACGGAGCATCACCTATCTCACCCTGATCGCGGGATTTGCTTCGACGATCTTCTGGCCGATTGCCACGGCGCTGCTCGGCTATCTGTCGTGGCGAGAAATCTACCTCGTCTATGCCGTGCTCAATCTCGTTGTCTGCATGCCCCTTCACCTCTGGATCATGCGAAAGGGAAAGGTTGCTGCGGCCGGTGGGCAAAGACCCATGCGCGAGCCTGTCGTCGGGGCTGTTCCGCGCGAGCGTCGGCGCGGTGCGGTGATCGTCGTGTCCGCTGCATTCGCGCTGCTCAGCTTCACCCTTGGCGCGATGCTGGCACATATGGTGCCGATGCTCGGAACGCTCGGCTTCGGAAGCGCCGCCGTCGTAATCGGCTCCCTGTTCGGCCCCGCGCAGGTTCTCAGCCGCCTGATCAACATGATCTTCGGCACGCGGCTAGCACCGCCGGGCCTTGCGGTTCTCTCCGCGGTCTTCATGGTGCTGAGCGTCGTCATCCTGGCGCTGTCCGGCAACTGGCTCCCCGGAGCGGTCGCCTTTTCGATTTGCCTGGGCTTTGGATCGGGCATCAACAGCATCGCGCAGGGCAGCTTGCCGCTCTACCTGTTCGGCTCGGACGGGTATGGTGCGCTCACCGGCAAGATGGCAGCAGCAAGACTAGCTGCCGGCGCGGCGGCCCCCTTCGCCTTTGCCGCGACCATGGAGCAGTTCGGCATAGGTGCGTCGCTCGCCTTGAGCGCCGCGCTTGGCTCGATCGGTATTGCGGCGTTTGTCGCGGTGGCGATGGCGACGAAGCGGAGCTTCGTCGCCATCGCCGAGCCCGTCAAATTGACCGCAACGATACACGCTTCTCAAGCTCGGCCGCCTGTTCCTTGCGCTCGCTATAACGGTCGGTGAGATAGGCGGAAGCATCCCGCGTGAGAATGGTGAACTTCACCAGTTCCTCGCAGACGTCCACCACCCGGTCGTAATAGGACGAGGGCTTCATCCGGCCGTCAGCGTCGAATTCCTGATAGGCTTTGGCGACCGAGGATTGGTTCGGGATGGTGATCATCCGCATCCAGCGGCCGAGAATGCGCATCTGGTTCACGGCATTGAAAGACTGGCTACCGCCGGAGACCTCCATGACGGCAAGCGTCTTGCCCTGCGTCGGTCGGACCGATCCGACCGAGAGCGGTATCCAGTCGATCTGGGACTTCATGATGCCGGTCATCGCGCCGTGGCGTTCCGGGCTCACCCAGACCTGCCCTTCCGACCATTGCGAAAGCTCGCGCAGCTCCTGCACCTTCGGATGGGTCACCGGCGTCTCGTCAGGCAGTGGCAGGCCCTTCGGGTCAAAGACACGAACCTCACATCCCAGCCGTTCGAGCAGCCGGCGGGCCTCGAAGGCGAGCAGACGACTATACGACACCTCGCGCAGCGAGCCGTAGAGGATCAGGATGCGCGGCTTGTGCGTCGAGAACGAAGGGCGCAGAGAATCGAGATCGGTCGAATACAGGTGATCGCCCTGCAAAGCGGGGAATGTGTCAGACAATACGCTTTCCTTCCTGATCGAGAACCTGTTCGCCGTCCTCCTTGAAGAACGGCCCCTTTAAGGTCTCGGGCAGGATGTCGAGCACGGCCTCGGACGGGCGGGCCAGCCTCGTGCCGAGCGGGGTCACAACGAAGGGACGGTTGATGAGGACCGGCGTCGCGACCATCGCGTCGAGCAACTGGTCATCGGTCAGGTCCGGGTTGTCGAGACCGAGATCCACATAGGGCGTGCCTTTCTCCCGAATGGCTTCCCGAACCGTCAATCCAGCGTCTGCGATCATGGTCGCAAGCTGCTCGCGCGTCGGCGGACTCTGCAGATACTCGATGACAACAGGCTCGATCCCGGCCGCGTGGACCAGCGCAAGCGTGTTGCGCGACGTTCCGCATGAGGGGTTGTGGTAGACGGTGACATCCATGGTCAGTGCCTTTCAGTAACGGTGGTTCGGGAAACGGCGGGGGCAGCCTCGTACCAATCCTTCGAGCGGTTCACGATCCAGACGACCGAGAGCATCACCGGCACCTCGATGAGCACGCCGACGACGGTTGCAAGTGCTGCACCGGACTGGAAGCCGAATAGGCTGATGGCGGCCACGACCGCGAGTTCGAAGAAGTTGCTGGCGCCGATCAGGGCCGACGGGCCGGCAACGCAATGCCGTTCGCCGGTCATCCGGTTCAGGAGATAGGCAAGCCCGGAGTTGAAATAGACCTGGATCAGGATCGGCACGGCGAGCAAGCCGATGACGGCGGGCTGGGCGATGATCTGTTCGCCCTGGAAGGCGAAGAGCAGGACAAGTGTCGCGAGCAGCGCCACCAGCGAGACGGGTTGCAGCTTCGGGAGCATTCCATCCAGCGCCCGCGTCGTTCCGTCAGCCGTGAGCCGCCGGCGGATGACCTGCGCGATGATGACGGGCACGACGATATAGAGGGCAACCGACAGGACAAGCGTGTCCCACGGAACCGTGATGGCGGAGAGACCGAGCAGCAGGCCGACGATTGGCGCGAAGGCGACGACCATGATAGCGTCGTTCAAGGCGACCTGCGACAGCGTGAACAGCGGCTCCCCGCGTGTCAGGTTGCTCCAGACGAAGACCATGGCCGTGCAGGGCGCGGCGGCGAGGATGATCAGTCCGGCGATATAGGAGTCGATCTGATCGGCAGGCAGGTAAGGGCGGAAGAGCCAGCCTATGAACAGCCAGCCGAGCAGCGCCATGGAGAACGGCTTGACGGCCCAGTTGATGATCAGGGTCACGCCGATGCCGCGCCAGTAGGTGCCGACCTGCGCCAGCGACCGGAAATCGATCTTCAGCAGCATCGGAATGATCATCAGCCAGATCAGGATCGCGACAGGGATGTTCACCTTGGCGATCTCGGCCGCGCCAACGATCTGGAAGAGACCGGGCATAAGATGGCCAAGGGCCACGCCGACGATGATACAGAGAAAGACCCAGATGGTGAGATAGCGTTCGAAGGTGGACATCAGGCGGACTTTCCTTCGGGGCTGGTCGTACCCTCCATCGAGCCGATCTGGCGAAGCCTGGTCTCGAGCGCCATGCGATCGATCGAGGCGAGCGGGAGATTGATGAAGGCCATGATCCGGTTCTTGAGGAAGCGGGCGGCCTGGGCGAAGGCGTGCTGAATCTCGACTTCCGATCCAACGACGGCGGCCGGGTCCTCGACGCCCCAATGGGCGGTCATCGGATGGCCGATCCAGACCGGGCAGGCTTCGCCGGCGGCGCTGTCGCAGACGGTGAAGATGAAATCCATTTGAGGGGCATCAGGCCCGGCAAAGGCATCCCAGCTCTTCGACGAAAAGCCCGTCGATGGATAGCCCAACGCTTCCAGTTCCTTCAGGGCATGCGGATTGACTTCCCCCTTCGGCTGGCTGCCGGCGGAGAAGGCTTTGAACCGCCCGCCGCCCTCCTTATTGAGGATGGATTCGGCGAGAATAGAACGAGCGGAATTGCCCGTGCAGAGGAACAGCACGTTGTAGGTCTTATCGGTCATGGTCGTGGTCCGTGGTTAGGTCGGCGGCTTTATAAGCTTCATGATCGTCGCCGATGATGGGCAGATGGAGGAAAGCTGGCGGGTCGCCAGGACTGCTGCGGGAACGCTGTCCCGCGGAACTTCAGAGAATCCGAGGCGCGCGAAGAACGGCGCCGCGCTCGTCGTTGCGAGGAAAACGGCGCCGTCAGGGTCGAGACTCGCCATTGTCACCTCGACGACGGCTTTGCCGAGGCCGGTTCCACGCTGATCGGGTTGCACGACGACGGAACGGAGGAGGTAATCGCCATCGCAGCGCTCGACGCCGGAGAAGCCAACGATCCGGCCATCCGCTGACATCGCCTTAAAGAAGGTCCGGCCGCTATCCTCGATGTCGTCGGTCGGTAGATGCGCGTCCGTCAAAGCCACCTTGAGGTCGGTATCGTTGCCTGCGATCTGCTCCAGCCTGATGGTGCTCATGACACCTTCGCCTCCGGGCTGCAGCAGGGCGCCAGCTCGGCGATGAGCGGGGCGCATAATTCCGTCGATCCGCCACAGCAGTCCTTCAGCAAGAACAGCGTCAGCTCACGCAGGCCGTTGAGGTCTGCCCGGTAGATGATCGACCGGCTCTGCCGCTCGCTCGTGACCAGGCCCGCCCGCGACAGCGTCGCGAGATGCGCCGACATCGTGTTCTGCGGCACGTCGATGAGGCGGGCCAGTTCGCCGGCGGGAATGCCGTCGGGCTCGTGCCGAACGAGAAGCCGGAAGGTCTCCAACCGCGTGGTCTGGGCCAAGGCGCCGAGCGCCGCTATCGCTGAATTGTTATCCATATATCCAGAATAACGGATATTAAGAGCCCGTCAAGACCGTAGTGAGCTGGAGAGAGCATCAGTGAAAATTCCGGCTTTTCACATTCAGCCGAACGCGCGGGTCCGGTCCGCCGCCATGCGTGAATTCATCGCCGCGGCCAGAAGGAAGCCGGAAAGCGGTGTCGCGTTCAGACAGGCTCGACAGATTGACGGAGAGATCGAAGACCTGTTGGGCGATGAGATGCACGACCTCGCCTTCGCGCTGAATACGACCATTGATCGCCATCATCGACGAGCCGAGCACGACCCGGCGCCGGCGCTCGAACAGCTTCGGCCAGACGACGACGTTCGCAGGGCCAGTCTCGTCCTCGATGGTGATGAACATCACCCCCTTCGCACTGCCCGGCATTTGCCGGACAAGAACGAGGCCCGCTGTCATCAGCCAACGGCCGTCACGCGCGGACATCGCCTCCTGGCAGGTGACAATGCTGCGCTCCGCGAGATCCCGGCGGAGGAAAGAAACGGGATGCTCGCGCAGGGTCAGCCCCGTGTGGCTGTAGTCCTCGACGACATTGTGTCCTTCCGACATCTGCCGCAGTTCGACATCTGGCTCCTGCTGCTCCGCGATGGCGCGCGCCTCGCGTTCGGTCGCGGCGGCGAACAGCGGGAGGGGTTCGTCGCGCAACGCCTTGATCGCCCAGAGCGCGTCGCGCCGCTCAAGCTGGAGGGACGACAGAAAGGCATCGGCTTCCGCCAGCTCCACAAGAGAAGCCGCCGGCACACCGGAGCGGCGCCACATATCGTCGACGCTCTCGAACGGTTGATCGGCGCGCGCCGCGACAATCTTCGCCGCATCGGCGGTCGCCAGCCCGCGCACCATGCGCATGCCGAGACGGACGGCATGACGCTCGCCATCGCCAACCGGTTCCAATGTGCAGTCCCAGCGCGAATGGTTGACGCAGACCGGCCGAACCTCGACACCATGCCGGCGACAATCACCAACGATCTGGGCGGGTGCGTAAAACCCCATAGGCTGGGAATTCAATAGGGCCGCGCAGAAGGCATCCGGATAGTGGCACTTGATGAAGCTACTGGCGTAGGCGATCAATGCGAACGACGCGGCATGTGACTCTGGGAAACCGTAGGAGCCGAAGCCCTCAAGCTGGCTAAAGGTGCGCTCGGCAAACTCCGCAGAATAGCCGTTGGCGACCATCCCGTTGACGAGCTTGTCCTTGAAGCGGCTGACCCCGCCGGTGAACTTGAAAGTGGCCATGCTCTTCCTAAGCTGATCGGCCTCACCGCCGGAAAACCCGGCGCAGACCATCGCAACCCGCATCGCCGACTCCTGAAACAGCGGTACGCCGAGGGTCTTGCTCAGCACCGCTTCCAATTCCGGCGTCGGATATCCCGGCTGCTCTTTGCCTTCGCGTCTGCGCAAGTAAGGATGGACCATGTCACCTTGAATAGGTCCCGGCCGGACAATCGCCACCTGAATGACCAGATCGTAAAACGTCCGCGGCTTCATCCGTGGCAACATGGACATCTGCGCGCGGCTCTCGATCTGGAATGTGCCGAGGGTGTCGGCCCTCCGGATCATCTCGTAGGTTTTCGCGTCCTCCGGCACGATTTTTGCGAGATCGAGATCGCGACCCTTATGCTCGCGGATCAGGTCGAAGGCCTTGCTCATGCAGGTCAGCATGCCGAGCGCCAGCACATCGACCTTCATCATTTTCAACGCCTCGACGTCATCCTTATCCCATTCGATAATGCGGCGGTCTTGCATGGCCGCGGGCTCGATCGGCACAAGATCGTCCAACCTGTCGTGGGTCAACACGAAGCCGCCGGGGTGTTGACCGAGATGCCGAGGCGCCCCCATCAGCTGCTGCGCGAGCTTCAACGTCAGGACCAGGCGCCGATCCTCCGGATTGAGATTGAGTTCGCGAACGTTGCGATCGCTGACCTCTTCCGACCAAGACCACATGCCCGACGAGAGCGCCTTGATCACGTCCTCCGGCAGACCCAGCGCCTTGCCCACGTCCCGGATGGCGCCCTTGGCACGGTATCGCGTCACGGTCGCGCATAGCGCCGCCTTGTCATGCCCGTAAGTCTTGTAGATCCATTGGATGACCTCTTCGCGCCGAGCATGTTCAAAATCGACGTCGATATCCGGGGGCTCATCGCGCTCCCGGCTGACGAAGCGCTCGAACAGCAGGTCATTGGTTTCCGGATCGATCGAGGTTATGCCGAGAATGTAGCAGACTGCGGAATTGGCCGCCGAGCCGCGGCCCTGGCACAGGATGCCCTGCGAGCGGGCGTAGCGGACGATGGAAAACACCGTGAGAAAATAGGGCGCATATTGCATCGCCTTGATCAGGTCGAGTTCGTGCCGGACGATCTGCAACGTCTTCGCCGGCAGTCCCTCCGGATACCGGTCCGGCACGCTTTCCCACACATAATGCTCCAGCGAGGCCTGCGCGTCCTTGCCGGGAACGATGGCCTCCTCGGGATATTGGTAGGTCAGCTCTTCCAGCGAGAACCGGCAACGCGCGACGATTTCCATCGTGCGCGCCAGCGCCTCACGATAGCGGGGAAATAGCCGCTCCATTTCCTCCGGGGGTTTCAAGTAGCGGTCCGCATGGCGTTCCCGCGAAAAACCGACGTCATCGATGGTGGTGTGCGTCCTGATGCAGCTCACGACATCCTGCAGCTGGCGGCGCTCCGGATCGTGAAACAGTACGTCGTTCGTCACCACCGGGCGCACGCCAAAGCGGATGCCGAGGTTCGACAGATTGTGCAGGCGCAGCTGGTCGCGCGGCCGCCGGCGCAAGGTGAGCGCCATATAGGCCCGGTCGCCAAAGATATCCGCCATCTTGCGCAACTGAACGGCGCAGGTCTCGTCAGGGAGGTCCGGGACGAGCACGCCGATCAGTCCTTCCGCATATTGGGCGACATCGTCGAGATGGAGGATGCAGGCTGCCTTGCCGCCTCGGCTCTTGCCGAGCGTCAGGAGTCGGGTCAGCCGCGCATAGGCGGCGCGGTCGGTCGGATAAACGAGGATCGACATCCCGTCCTGAAGGTCGAGGCGACAGCCGACGACCAGGCGAAGTTTCGTTTCGCGCGACGCTTCAAGCGCCCGGACGATGCCGGCCAGGGAATTGCGATCGACCACGCCCAGCGCCGAGATACCGAGCGCCTTGGCCGTCGCAAACAGCTCGGCGGCCGACGAGGCGCCGCGCAAAAACGAAAAATGGGTCGTGACCTGAAGCTCTGCATAGCTCATGCGAATATTCCGTGCATGAACCAGCGATGCGATCCGGTCGCGGGATCGACCCCGTCGCCGCTGCGGTAGATCCAGAGCCGCTCGCCAGCCTCATCCTCGACGACAAAATAGTCGCGCACCGCCGCATACTCGGCATCGCGGGTCCACCATTCGCCGAAAATCCGCTCAGGCCCGTCAGCACGCTTCACGCGACGCCGCTTGCCTCTCCAGGTGATCGACACGGGCGGATGGTCCGGCATGAGCGCGATCACCTCGATCAGCTCCGGCCGGGCGAGGAGGCGAACGGGCCGCGGCCAGTGCTGTGTCCAGGTCGCGCCGGCTGCGGCGGCCGCCGGATCGATCCGGCGCACACTGCGTTCCGGAACGTCGCTCGCAACCGGCGTCACGCGGTAGACCTTTTGGCCACGGTTCACAAAAACGTCGATCAGCGGCACGACGTCCGTCACCTGATCCTCCACGAGCGAAGAGGCCTTTTGAACTTCTTCCAGCGGCTCGCTCATAACCGCGACCAGCGTCAGCCGCTCGATGCCGAAACCCGGCTCGATCTTCTCGGTGCGATCGCGGAACAGTTTTGTCAGCCAGGCGACATCCCGCGATGGTTTGGCCGTGCCGGCGCGAATGGCCTGCCGGGTGCCATCGACCTTCTCAATAAGGAGGTCGGTCCGCCGGACACCATGCCCACGACGCTGCAGCTCGCCGACGAGGTTCGTCACGAGACCGGCCACATACCGGTTGATGGTCTCGGCCGCGCCGATCGGCTCGGCAAAAGCCTTGCTGACTTCAACGATATCGGGTGTGCGGATCGGATCGATAGGCTCGGCCATACGCCCATACATCTGATCGAGCCGGCGCCCGATCTCCGGACCGAAGCGAAGGGCGAGGGGGGCGCGCGCCGTCGCCGACAACTGGCCGATGGTCTGAAAGCCAAGTGTCCTCAGATCACCAACAACCTGGTCGGGGAGGCGCAGCAGGGAAATGGGCAGGCGATCGACAGCGCGCGCCGTTTCGCCCGCCGGCACGATGACGGTTTCGCGCGCAATCGCGCGGGCGCAGGCGTGCGCCGCGCCCCAGGTGTCGGCGATGGCGACGCGCGCGGTGAGGGATTTGGCGCGGAACCGGTTCGCGGTTGCGGTCAGCATGTTCTGCTCTCCGCCCTGCAGGTGGTCGGCGCCCTCCGTATCCATCACGATCCCGTCAGGAAGATCTATCGCGACGATGGGAGAATATTGCGTCAGCGCCCATAGCGTGATGCGTTCCAGCGCCGCGGCGTCGGCCGCCGGATCAGCATCGACGAGCATCAGATCGCGGAAGAGCGCCTGGGCTTTCGCCGCTGGCATACCGACCTTAACACCAACCTTCCGTGCTGCCGCATCGGCGGCCGCGACCCAGCGCCGGGAACCGCTCCGTGCGATGACGGCAATGGGTTGCTCAGCCGGCAGCGAAGGATCGGCCCGTCTGATCCTGTCGGTCGGCAGGTCCGGTAGATAGATCGATACGACCCGAGGCATCACAGGCTCCAACGATAAACTCAGCGCACTCGCCCGCTTTCACGCGCATCAATTCCAACAGCCAGTTAGCCCGACCGACGGTGGCAACCGGCAGCTCCTCCGAGGGGAGAACGCTCACCCGCCATCTGGTGGTCGAGGCTGTGGGCTGGCCATAGTCGGACGCTTCCGTTGGCCGCCGCCAGCGCCGGACGACGATCGCCATCGCGCCGGTCTTTTCGGCAGCAAGCTGCAGCCGGCGGCTTGCCACCATCGGCAATCGCACCAGTTCGGCGACGACGGCGCCGAGCCCGCCATAAGCCAGCGCCTCCTCGGCATTCGCGAGGACATCCTCCTCCTTGTCGCTCTCGACGAAATAGACGCGGTCCGGATGAAGCCCGGCCTGTGCGAGCGCCGGGAAAAATAGGTCCGGCCGCGTCAGGCACCAAACGATCGGTCCCGTCGTGCGGGCGGCGATGCCGGCAACGAACAGCGCGGCCGCCGTGCCATCGACGGCTCCGGTCCCTCCGCCCGAGACTTCATGAAGCGCGCCATAGGCAAGGCCGCCGCCCGGAAGCGCCGCGTCGATCGCGGCCACCTGAAACGGCAACGACCCAGCCTTCCGCGACGCAGGGCTCTCCAGGGAGGCAATGCGTTCGCGCAGGTCGGTTATCACCCTGTTTCGGGCAGCATTCATCGTTCACGGACTCCGAGGCGTTCGTGTTGGCGAGCGACGTCATGTCGTTACGGGCTTGTTTGTTCTGTATCTGTTCCTCTATCGAAAAAGAGTCAAGCCACCCGAAAATAGGAAAATTGTCTCCGATTTTTTCCGTGAGGGATTTTTGCTTGTGAATCATTGAGATGCAGGCGCCCGGCGGACCGCAAAAAAGATTCGCCCCAATACGGCCAAAAGCGGCCGATTGTTCCTAATTTGTTCTTGTGATAGTTTGCGAGGACCAATCTGGACCGGAGGCTGGACTTGTCCCGGCTATATGCAATATCGCGCACGGCTGAAGAGACTGTCGAGCACTTCGGCGTCGACGTCTCGTCGGTGACGAGCGTCCCCCCGGAGACCGTCGAAGGCACGCCCGGTCTGATCGTGCTCGAAAAGGACGGTCTGCGCCTCCTGAAATCCCTGACCTGGGGTTTCCCCCCGGCAAACCGGGGAGATGCGCTATAGCGGAGAACCGCCGGGCCGCATTGGTCTCATCGCAGATCTTACGAACCCGCTCTGGGATCGCATCATTGTCGATCAGAGATATCGGTGCCTGATACCGCTGACGCATTTTGCCAATCCTGATGGGGCCAAGGGCTCAAAGACGAGGACATGGTTCTCCCTCCGGCGTCAGCCATTGATGGCCTGGGCCGGTATCTGCCGCAACACGCCCGAGTTCGGACCGGTGTTCGCCGGCCTGACAATGGACGCGAACGACAGGATCAGACCGTTGAACGATCGGATGCCGCTCCTGCTGAAGCCGGAAGAATATGATCGCTGGCTGCATGGATCGATTGAGGATGTCATTGCGTTCCAGTTCCGCGAGCCTCCTTCATCTGATGATTTCGAGGTTCTGCAAACGCGCGATCGATGGCAGAGCGGCACGCCGCCTTCCAAGGCTTCACGCCATAGGGGCGACGTGTTTATCTAGACCGATGCCCGAGTTGAAAGGTTCGTCGCATGTGTAATCTATACACCGTCCGCGTCACGGCCGCCGAGGTGGCCGCACATTTCGGCGTGCCGAATCCGATGCAATCCAACGCGCCCGAAGAGGTTTATCCCGGAAATCCCGGGCTGGTTGTCACCGAGAATGAGGGGGTTCGCGAGCTTCGCTCGATGACTTGGGGGTTTCCGCTTCGGTTGAAGGGCATGAGGCCGGAGGTGAAACCGAAGCCGGTCAACAATGTTCGTGAACTCAGCAAGGGCATGTGGGTAGGGCTGGCGCGAAAACCGCAGTGGCGATGCCTGATCCCCGTTACGCATTTTGCGGAAGCGGAAGGCGAGAAGGGCAAGATGACCCGGACCTGGTTTAGCGTCCGCAATGAACCGATCTTCGCCTGGGGCGGTCTCTGGCGCATCAGCGACGAGTGGGGGCCAGTCTATTCAGGGGTCATGACCGAGGCCAATGAGGCAGTTGCGCCGGTCCACGACCGCATGCCGGTGCTGCTTCATCGCGACGACTACCAGCAATGGCTTCACGGCAGCTTCGAGGACATCCTTGCATTCCAACAGCGGGTTTTCCCGTCTGATCTCATTGAGATGGAGCGCACCACGGAACTCTGGGTGAAGAAAAAAGGTGCCGCTGCGCAGGAAACGCTCGCCCTGTAAAAGCGGAAAGGGCCGGGAGAAACCCGGCCCTCTGGGCTACGCCTACCAGGTCTGGCGCCCATACCAGTCATCGATGTCGGTCTTGGCGCGATCCTTTTCGATTCCGTAACGCTCCTGGATCTTGCCTTTGACCTGCTTCCAGTTTCCTTCGACACGATTCCAGTCCATCGATGTTTCTCCTTTCATGGTCTCGACAGGAAACGGTGTGTGCCGTGAATTGTTTCCTCGGGCCGAAGTGGACTCTCTTCGTCGCGCGTGCTTTTCTCGCCGTCGGAGGGACAGGCATGGCGTATGAATGGGATCCCCGGCGCGCGCGGCGCGCTCGCTTGATCAGGTTCGCGACCGCTTTTGCAATCGGTGCTTCGGCGCTGACCGTGCCCGTCGCCGTGCTTTTGGCAGCGGCGCCCGTTTGATCTCCTTCGGGGAGCAGGTTGGCGTCCCGACGTGCCCTGCCGGGAAATCAACCACCGCGCTGCGATCGCCACTCGCCTTGTTCATTGCGCACAAGGCGCCAGCTTTGCGCCGCCACATCAGTCCCTTTGACTGTGCGATAGGCCGGGATGCTAAGGAGGATATCGGCGTCTTCAGGGTGCCATTCGCCAATCATGGCGCTGCCGTCGGCAAACTCGACGACGCACGTCCCTTCGGTCGCCTCGGCATCTTCGATAGCGACGCGGCCGCCGGGAAAAGCATGGCTATGAGAAAACGAGAAGCGCATTCGTCCAGACCTCGTCACCGGAATCTATCCGGACAGCATATAGCGCCAGGGTTGGATTTTTTGAGGGTCTTTGGTAGGTTTTCGAAGTACCCTTGCGGCGCTGTGGAGGAGCGGACCTGATGCCGACGTGGCCGAAAGAGAAGTTATTGAAGCACGGTCCGGACCTTCCGATGGAAGAACGAATCCGCCGCTACCAACACAATATCCGCACCATCCGGGACTCTGGTTGTGCGGTTCCGACGACCGCAATGGTCGATACACTCGATCCGGCCGAGATCGAGATATGGTTTGCGGATAATGCGTTCAATTTCGACCGCCTCAAGGAGGTGATGAAGCGCGTGTCGGATTTGCCAGACGACACGTTACTGCCGTCCCGGTTCATCAAGCCGGATCGGTAGCTCTTACTGGAAGGCGGCAACCGTGCATGAAGATCGTAGCTGCCACGCGGGCGAAAATCAGCTTTCGTGCTTTCGCCCGATCGTCTCCACAACCTCGTAACGGTCGACAAACGCACCGGGTCCATCGTTCAGCAGCGCCAAGATGCTGGACTGAGAAATCGGGATTGTCTCAACCTTCTCGATATTCGTTGTCTCCCATTCCATGTCGGGATCGGCGGCGATGTCGTCGCGCATCGCAAGAACGGTGCTTTTTACGTCGTCGTAATTGTCGAAGAAAATATCGCGCAGCCCTGTCGGTTTCCAGCGCTCCTCGCGCGGAATACGGGCGTCGGCGTAGGTATAGAAAGTGAAGACGAGACCCTCAGCCAACGGTTTCTCCTGAAGCAACTTCGGCGGTACGTCCCCGCCGTTCAATGCTCAATGACCCCATGATCGGGGGGTTGGAAACCGTGTGAAACGGCCCTGAGCTTTTAGTTCGGAGAACCTGGACATAGCGTCAGGCCCCCCGACCCAAAGGTCAAGGAGGTGATGCTGTATCGGCCAGCACCAACCGTTCACAGGGGTTTCCACGCCCCAAAGCGGCACGTACCGCTTCGGGGCGGAGAATAGGACATCCCGTTGAATTTGTCCTGAAATTTCTTCGCGCGCTCCCGCGTGACACACCACTTTCCGAACCGGGCCAGGGGCGCGGGCGGCCGGGAATGGGGAGAGGGGATCGGGGGTGGAGGAGGGAGAGGGGGGCGGAGCGGCAGCGGCGGGTTGAGAGGCTGGAGAGAGGCTCCGGCTGCTCGCCATGGAGCCGCACCATGCGTCACAATACGAATGTGGATCCCGCGCACCAGCGAATTGCCACCCATAAGACGCGGCCGGCGATATCGATTTCCCGCGATTTCCCGTCGATTTCCATCCTTCCGCCGATTGCAGGTCTGCTCGAGCAAGGCGCGGCCGTCGCCATCGGCGTCTCGGGCGGCAAGGACAGCCAGGCCGCAGCCATGGCAACCTTCGAGTATCTCGACAGGATCGGGCATTCCGGCCCGCGCCTGCTGATTCATGCCGACCTTGGTTCGGTGGAATGGGCGGATTCGCTGCCGACCTGCGAGCAATTGTCCGATCGGCTTGCCACAGAGCTCATTGTCGTCCGCCGCAAGCAAGGTGGACTGATGGACCGTTGGGAAAGCCGCTGGCGATCCAACGTCGCGCGCTACGAAAACCTCAGCACCGTGACGCTCGTCCCATGCTGGAGCACGCCGGCGATGAGGTTCTGCACGTCCGAGATGAAGACCTCAAAAATCCATGCGGAACTCAAACGCCGGTTCTCAAGACTGCCGATCATCAGCGTGACCGGCGTCCGGCGCGAGGAAAGCCCGCAGCGCGCCCGCGCCGAAATCTTCGATCACAAACCGGGCGAGCGGATATGGACATGGCGGCCGATCCTCGACTGGTCCGAGCCGGAGGTCTTTTCGTCGCTCGATTTCTGGGGCATCGAACCCCATCCCGCCTATCGGCAATTTGGCCTCACGCGGGTGTCCTGCCGCTTCTGCATCATGTCGAGCCTTCCCGACCTGGTAGCCGCAGCGGCGCAGACCGAAGCACACGATCTTTATCGACAGATGGTTGATCTCGAATGCCGCAGCACGTTTGCCTTTCAGAGTAGCCGGTGGTTGGGCGATATCGCCCCCCATCTCCTTCAGCCAAGGATCCGCGATCTTCTCAACATGGCAAAGGAAAAGGCGGACCGCCGTCGTGAGGTGGAACGCCGGCTGACGAAGCCGATGCTCTATGTGAAAGGCTGGCCGGTCCGGATGTTATCCGACGGCGAGGCCGATCTCCTCGCGGAAGTGCGCTCGGAGGTTAGCGCGATGCTGGGATTTCGCGCGCGACATGTCGACCGCGTCTCTATCCATGCGCGCTATGCCGAGCTGCTCGACCTTCACGCCAGCCGGGGGAGGGCCGCATGACCGACATGTCGCCTTCCCAACGCTTGCTGATCCTTTCGTGCTCGATGACCAAGCGCGACGGCCCGCAATATATGCCGGCGCGTGACCGATATGACGGACCGCTCTGGCGCACACTGCGTCATATCGATCCCGACGAGCAGAAGGCACGGGTTGCCTTCGTGTCGGCCGAGTACGGTTTTCGTGAAGCCAGGACCACTATCGAAAACTACGATCGACGGATGACGCCAGAGACTGCGACCGCCATGAAGGCCGGCGGCCTCGGCACGCGATGGCCGCTGCCGAAAACCCAGCGGCGCGTGATGCCATCGGGTGAGCATCCGGGCATGCACATTGCCTCGATGACAGAGCACGGCCGGAAACCGTTCGTCGATGTCTGCCTAGTTGGTGGCGCCCTCTATCTCGACGTCATGCAGCACTTTATCGACCTGTTTCAGGAGGATGGCTTTGTCGCGGGGAGCGCGGCGATCACGGAAATCTGCGCGCCGATCGGCATCATGCGGCAGCAGATGGCGATCTGGCTGAACAGTTGCCCGCGCGACGCCAGCGGCGACGCGGGCGCTGGCGGCAGGCGGTGAGGCCGGCGGCCGGCAAAAGAGGGAGAGGGGGGACTGGGCGTTCGTGGCGAATTGAGGTGGCTGGAGAGAGGCTCCGGCCGGTCCGCCGCGGAGAAATGACATGGCACAGGCCATTCAGAAGATCGCGCTCAACGTCGGGCGCGATATCCCCTTCAACAAGCTGGTACTCAGCCAGCAGAACGTGCGCAAGACCAAGGCCGGCGTCTCTATCGAGGAACTTGCCGACGACATCGCTCGCCGTGGGCTGCTGACCAGCATCAACGTGCGCCCGGAACGCGACGCCGAGGGCAAGGAGACCGGCATCTACCGCATTCCTGCCGGCGGCCGCCGCTATCGCGCGCTGAAGCTTCTGGTCGACCGGAAGCAACTGACGAAGACCACGGCCGTTCCCTGCATCGTCAGCGAAGGCGAAACGCTGGAGGCCGAGGACTCGCTCGCCGAAAACGTCAAGCGCGCCGATCTTCATCCGCTCGATGAGTTTCGCGCGATGATGGTCTTGCGCGAGCAGGGGCTCGACGAAGAGGAGATCGCTGCTCGCTTCCACATCTCGGTTGCGACGGTGAAGCAGCGCCTCCGGCTGGCTTCGGTGTCGCCCCGCCTGCTCGAACTCTATGGCGATGACCAGATGAAGCTCGGCCAGGTCATGGCGTTCTCGATCACCAAGGATCACGCCCGGCAGGAGCAGGTCTGGGAGACGATCTCGCGCACGCAGAGCACCGACCCCTACTATATCCGCCGGCTGCTGACCGAAACGGCAATCCGGGCGAGCGACCGCCGTGCGGTTTATGTCGGCATCGAAGCCTATGAGGCCGCTGGCGGCATTGTCATGCGGGATCTCTTCGAGCAGGACAACGGCGGATGGCTCCAGGATCCGGCGCTGCTCGAACAGCTCGTGTTGGAGAAGCTGACGGCTGATGCCGAAGCGCTGAAGGCCGACGAGGGCTGGAAGTGGGTCGATTCCGCCATAGACTTCCACTTCGGCCATGCTGCCGGCCTTCGCCGCTTTTACGGTAAGCAGCCGGAGCTCACCGAGGAGGAACTCGCGCGTCATGATGCCCTGACGGCAGAATTCGGACAGCTCAACGCGGAATACGAAGCTGCCGACGACTATTCCGAGGAGACGGAGGCGCACCTTGACGATCTCGACGCCCAACTGACGGCGCTGAATGAGCGACCCTTTCTCCTCGATCCCGAGGACGTCGCTCGCGGCGGCGCCTTCGTCTCGCTGGCCGGCAACGGCGAACTCAGAATCGAGCGCGGCTTCGTCCGGCCGGAAGACGAACCTGTCGTCGAGGCGGAGGAAGGCGATGGCGCCGAGCAAGATGGTGAGGATGGCGACAACACCGCCGCTGCGGCAGGGGGTGGTGTGACGATCAACGGCACGCCCGTTGGTGCCGAGGAGCCGGACGAGGACGACGGCAAGATCCGGCCGCTGTCGGAACGGCTCATCGAGGATCTGACCGCTGCCCGCACGCTTGCGCTCAGGAATGCGCTCGCCAACGAGCCGATGATGGCCTTCATCACCGTGCTGCACCTGCTCGTGTTGAACACCTTCTATCACTTCCGCTCGGCGTCTTGCCTGGAAATCACGGTGCAACATTCGGTCTCGACCAAGACGCAGGGCCTTTCCGACACGGTCTGGGCGAAGGAGATCGAGCAGCGCCAGGAGGCCTGGGGTCACGACCTTCCCGGTGACGCCGATGCGGTCTGGGCCTATCTGATCGCGCTCGATCACGACAGCCGGATGGCGCTGTTTGCGCATTGCGCGTCGACGACGCTGAACGCCACGATCCAGCAATGGAACCGCCGGTCCAAGGAAAACCAGCATGCCGTGCAACTGGCCCAGACGATCGGGTTCGGCATGGTGGGTGCCGGCTGGACGCCGACGGTCGACAACTATCTGGGCCGCGTGACCAAGGCGCATATCCTGCAGGCCGTTCGCGAAGCAAAGGGCGATCAGTCGGCCCAGCTTATCGATCACCTGAAGAAGCCGGACATGGCGCGCGAAGCGGCCCGGCTGCTCGACGGTAGCGGATGGCTCCCCGAAGTGCTGCGCTATCCCGCCGACGAAGTCGCCGAGGAGGTCGGCACTGCGGAGACGAACGATGCGGTGACCGTCGTCGACGAGGACGTCGAAGCTGGCGACGTCGTGCTGCCGGCCTTCCTGACGGAGGAGTTGGATGGCGAGCAGACTGCTGCCGACGCTGATGACGATCAGGACGGGCATCTCGAAGCCGCGGAATAAATCCTCGGACCAACAACGATCGATCCAGGGCCCGGCCGTCGCGCCGGGCCTTTCTGTTTCTCGAAACTCGGAGACGAACATGTCCGTCATGACCATCTACGAACGCGCGCCGATCGGCGCAATGATCTCGTTTCGCAATTCCGTTCCGCGGCCATCCAACGAGGACGCAGATGCCCTCGCCGCCTGGAAGAAATGCAATGGCACCGGTTGGCTCGTGCGGTGCACGCCGCCTCGTTCCAGCATCATCTGGTCGACGGCAGGCGCGATTACGCTCCTACCGGGCGAGTTTCAAATGGACCTCGATGCTGCGATCGCCGCCCGCGAAGCCTTTCCACTCGATAGCGATCTCTCGTTCGAGGTTGTCCGTCGCCCCGCCGCCGGCGAAGTTCGTGTTCTTCAGGAATACGGCGCCCACAGCATCCTGCTCTACCTTGCCGCAAACATGGCCGACGCCCGTCGTTGGATCGAAGAGAGCGGTCACATCAATATCCGCTTGGAGGAGGTTTGCGTCGAGGAAATCTGCGCGGACGCGGTCGAAGGGAGGGTGGCGTGATGTTGAACGATACCCCGTGCGCGGTGATCGTCCCCGAAGAAGCCCGTCAGGATTTCCTGCCGACCCTCTTCGGCCGTTCGCACCTGATCGTCGCCGAGAATGCCGTCTATGCCTGGATGGAAAGGCTTAGCCCTCTCGACTATCGTGGCGGTTCCTGGGACTTCTTCGAGCACGAGAGCAAGCCCCTTTTCCTCGCACCCAGATCCAGGACACGTTTCCGGATTACCGGTGACGTCACATGCTTCCAGGGCGAGGTCTCCGCCGAGGCCGCCGGGATCATCGCCACGATGTTCGCCTTCTCGCACCTGTCATTCCAGGTTCAGTCCGATCGACTCGTCGAAGGCTATGAGCGCCTCTACGCCTACTCGGCGGATCACCCCGAGGCCTCGGAGATATTCCAGGCAATCGACTGAAGCCCACTCGCACGATTGCGGGTCGCGGGCGTTCCGCAGTGAGCTGACCCACAGATTCATTCCCACTCCACCAGCCCGGTTGGCGCGATAGCGGCGACCGGGCTCCTTTATTTGAGGAGCTTGAGATGCCCGACTACACCATTGAGACAAGCTACCGCCTGCCGGCTTACCGTCATCGCACCTACCAGGCCGACACTGCTGCGCTCGCCTGCCGGCAGGCCATCGAGGACGATGACTGGTCTGGCGAGAAGCTGAGCTACGAAGATGCCGGCGAGACTTACGTTTCCGGCATATGGAGCGGGGTCGATGCCGCCTATTCCGGCCCGGCAATCCCTGTTCCCTCGCATTTCTCGGAAACGAGCGAGCGAAAGGTCAGGCTCTTCGAAGTCCTGATTGGGCTGCTGAAGCTTCTCCTCGCTGACGTCCAGGCCGGCCGGGCGGCATCGGACGACTGGATCGAGCGTGCCGTCTCCGCCGTCGCGCGCGGCGAGGCGATCCTCGCAGGCGCTCGCGATCCTGACGATCCTGCCGAGGGAGAGCGGCTATGACGCAATACAAAGTCAAAATCGGATTCTGGCTCAGCGCGTATGACGGGTTCGCGCTCGAGGCCGATAGCGATGCCGAGGCGATCGAGAAAGCCAAGGCAGCCGCCACGGTGGCCATGGAGGCATCCGATCAGCCGGAACACATCGAGATCGATCAACGGCGTGAAGGCACCATCATCTACATCGATCGCGTCACAGCGGATGGGACGGAACCCGTCATCGAAAATGTCGAGTTTGACGACGACCGCATCCATCCCGCGCCAGCGCGCTGAGCTTCATCCCTTTTCTTTCCACCAACCCGGCCATCGCGCCGGGATTTTACGTTTCAGGAGACGACTCATGAATACCATGATTTCCAGCCCGCCCGCCGTATCCTCCGGCTTTAAGGTCGACATCTCGCGCGGCGAACGCATCGGCCGTGTATCCTCCGAGTGGTTCTCTCGCCCGGACGACGAGCGTTATCTCTCGCTTTCCGACCTCCATCGCGCGGTCAGCGAGCGGACGGAACGCGCCCGTGTACGCACTGTCGAAAGCGCGGACATCCGCGTCGAGGCGACGCGCGATAACGCCGAGCGCCTTTCGCTTGTGGTTCCAGGCAGCCGCGTGCCGCTGGCGCCGACCCATTGGAGCTACGGGCAGCTTTGCAGCCTTGTCGGCGCGCCCGCGAGCTACATGCGCCAGCTTCCCGCGCCGCTGGCGGCGATCAATCTCCAGCATGGGCTGCTCAACCACAGCGCCGAACTGGTCAAGACCCTGGAAATGGACGACGGCCGCGTCGAGTTGCGCGCAGTGACCGGCCCCGAATACGGCCGTATCTGGGATAAAGAACTCGTTGCAGCGGTGATGAGCATCGCCGGGAACGGAACCGGTGACACGATCTGGAAGGTGCCTGGCGTCCTCGACTGGTCGACCATGACCCACAATCCTTTCGTCGACGTGACCAAAGACACGACGACGCTCTACGCCAGCGACAGAGACGTCTTCGTGTTTTTGGTGGATGACACGCATCCTATCGAGGCCGGACGACTGCCGAATGGCGACCCGGATCTCTATTTCCGCGGCTTCTATGCCTGGAACTCGGAGGTCGGCTCGAAAACGCTTGGGATCGCAAGCTTCTATCTCCGTGCGGTGTGCATGAATCGGAACCTCTGGGGCTGCGAAAACTTCGAAGAGATCACCATCCGGCACTCGAAATTCGCGGCAAAGCGCTTCGCGCACGAGGCCGCCCCGGCGCTGATGAATTTCGCCAATTCCTCGCCCGCACCGTTCATCGCCGGTATCCGAGGTGCGCGCGAGAAGATCGTCGCCCGCAACGAAGAGGACCGGTCCAGTTTCCTGCGCAAGCGTGGTTTCTCGAAGGCGGAAACCGGCAAGATCATCGACACGGTGCTTGCCGAGGAGGGGCGCCCGCCGGAATCCATTTTCGATTTCGTGCAGGGCATCACCGCGCTCGCGCGCGGAAAAGCGCATCAGGACACGCGCCTGGAACTGGAGGGGAAAGCGCGCAACCTGCTCGAAAGTGCGGCCTGACCAGGTTCCGCTCCCCCCAAATACCCCTTGATCTCATCAGCGCCCGGCCATCGTGCCGGGTGTTCGCCATTATGGAGAACTCAGAATGACCAGCTTTTCCTTTCACGCACAGGTCGCCGCGGAGGCTATCGAAAAGGTCGGCCGCCTTTTCAACGCCTCGATCGACGATATCCTCAACGAACTCCTCCAGAACGCACGGCGCGCTGGCGCCGCGAAGGTCTTGATCGACCAGATCGAGGATCCGCGGCTCGGGCCGGCAATTCGCATCGCCGATGACGGTGCGGGCCTCGACGACCCCCGCTCGCTCTTTTCGCTCGGAAGGAGCGAATGGTCGAAGTCTCTGGCCCTGTCTGAGGACGCCGCCGGCATGGGCTTCTTTTCCCTCGCCAATCGCGGGGCGATGATCGTCGCCGGCCAGAAAGGCACGGACCAGGCCTGGACCATCGCGGCAACGCCCGATGCCTTTCATGGCAAGGAACCGGTCACGGTCGAAGTCGGTCCAGAGGGGCGTCAAGGCTTGACCGTGATCTTCCCGGAGAAGAAGGGCGAACATTTTGCGACTGCGGTCCGCCGTGCTGCTCGCTTTTTCCCTGTTCCCGTCATCTTCAATGGCGAGGAAATGCCGTCCTCGGACTTCCTCGACGGCGCGGATCATATCGAGGAATGGCAAGGAATCCGGATCGGCGTGTTTGGTCGGGACCTATCCCGCTACCACGATGAGAACGTCAACTTCCATGGCGTGACGCTGAAGATTGGCTTACCGGAACTTCAGCAATCCTGGCATCGCAGCTATTTCGCACGCATCGATGTGGTTGATTGTGCCCACCTGAAACTCGTGCTTCCGGCCCGCAAGGATGTCGTGCGCGATGCGATGTATGCCGCGCTCATGGAAGAGATCACGCGGCTGTATTTTCGCATGGTCGCGGCCGGCGGTGCGCACAGCTTGAAGTTCAAGGACTACCACTTCGGCCGGACGCTTGGCATCGACCTGAAAGAGGCCGTCCCGCTCCTGCGACCATTTACGCCTTCGTGCGCGGACACGGACAGGATTGTTGTTCTCGCGCCCGAGCCGGTCGAGAGCGAGGCGTCTATCTTCGAAGGCGAAGGTCCGCTCGAGGAGCAGACGTTTGCCCGTGCAATCGCGCGACTGGACCGTGCTCCGGCGCACTTCGAACCGCATGACGCGTTTACCGGATACGGCTGGTACGACGCGCTGCCCTGCATCCAGATCAGATCCTACAGGATGGAGATTGACGGCGCGACCGAAGAAAAAGAACCCTTCGATCTCTTCGGCGCAAACGCGCGGCCGGATCGCCTGGAAATCGTTCTGGACGTTTCGGGCTCGGAAGAGACGGAATGGGTGCTGGAGACCGACCTGATCGTCCAGGGACCTGATCATGGTGCTTTGGACGAGGTGGAGATCCTCGTCACCAAGCCGTCGGCTATCACCCCGTCGGGGCTGACGGCCTTCCTTGTCGATGCGCTTTATTCTCCCTCGGACGATGCGGAAGCCGGCTCCTACGAGCAGCAGGAGCGGTGGTTTTCCGACGAGGCAGAGGATCTGAGCATCGCCTTGCTGGAAACGGCCCACGCCGCCGATTTGAACGCGATCGTGCGCGTCGTCGAACGCGAGCTGGTTTGGCGCGTGCCTCGCGAAGGAGCGTTTTTGATCAGGATCGACCATCGAAAGATCTCGGTCGAAGGAATCTCCCAGCCCGGCGGCGCGCCGGCATCGGCAGCCGCCACGTCGCACGCAGCGACGTAGCCCTCATCAACGAAGCGCGCGCGTTCTTCCCATCGACCCGGCCACCGTGCCGGATTTTTTGTATCGACTGAAAGGCAGTCCCATGGCCAATCTCGAAACCCGAATCTATGCCTATCCGCCAATCCCGCTTGCCGATATCACGCCGCTCGAAAAGCTCATCCTGACCCACGTTCTCGAATGCAGCGAGACAGAAGCCGGGCTTGTGCTGTTCACCGACGTCGGCCCGGTCAACCCGATCAATGTGAAACGGCAGGCGCTGCTCGACGCCTTTGGCGCCTCGGCGCCACAGGCAGACAGCGCACTCAATGCCTTCATCGGCAGCCGCATTCTCGCGCTGTTGCCGACGTCGCCCGATGGTAATGATGTCGCTATCCATATCGATCTGAGCGAATTCCCGTGGCCGTTCATCGTGCATGATATTGTTGCGCGCTCGCCGCACCTGCAGGAGGTCACGGTGATCCAATGGATGAATCATCCTTCACAGCGGCTGGAGACCTACGGCGCCAGCGTGTCGCTCATCACCGGTAAAGGCATCCATCACGCGACCAGCGAGGATTTGCTGAAGCGGTTCCGTTTGCAGGATCGCGCGCTGATGCCCCCGGTCTCGCCGCCTTCGTTGCTAGACGGTGCTCCGGTTGTCGCCCCTCGTTCTTTCACCGTTGGCGAGATGGAGACGGCTCTCTGCATCTGGGAGGCCATGCTTTACTTCCGCGGCCTTCACGAGGATCGTCGACCGGTTCCCGATGGCGTTATCCGCATGTCCGAATTGTGGGACGCGGCCGGCTGGCTGGCGATGCGGAGCCATGTCCTGGCGATCGTACCTCTTGCAGAGCAAGCGTACACCGATCTCTCGGATGCTTTGGAGGAGGGCGGATTTACCTTCGATTTCGATTTCATTCCCGCTGTCGTCGGTGCTTTGGACTGGTCCGAATACGGGCCATATCGGGATGGCGAACCCGAGGAATTTCTTGAAACCGTCATGGCGTCGGTTGCCGGCCGCCGACGGGACGTTGCGGCCGAAGCACTCGCCAGCGAGAACCTGATCGCCCGAAAATCCTGATGGACGGTTTTCGTCAGTCTATGACGCGATCAGGCGCTGATCCGGGCCGGGTTCGGTGTCGCATCGGATTCCGGCGACTGGCCGTGGGTCATCGACGCAGCTTCGTTGCCTATCTGCTCGACCTCGACCACGTCGCTGGCGGCCTTCAGGTCGATGCGCCCCCAGATCGACGTTTCTTTCCGGGGGAGGCGTCGCCGATTCTTGAACTCGACGACGAACGGCTTTTTCTCAGGCTTCATGATGCTCCGGCTGAATGTGTCAGATGACTGTCTCCCGGCAGCTGTTCTTATTCGCGGCAACCTGTCAACGGCCTACGCCGGGAAGTCCACGATCAGGGAATTCGGGGGATCTCGCCATCGCTGACCCGCCAGATCCAAGGTGTGATCTCCGGTCTCGTCTCGATCATGTCGGCAAGCTCATGCTCGTATTCGTCGCCGGCACTCGCCGGCACGATGAACATGGCCACCGGCGCGGGCTTCTGCTCGGGTAGCGTCACCGACACGATCGGCGCGTCGCGCGGAAGGTTGAAGCGCAGGCCCTTCACGCTCTTCCGCTTCAGGTGGCTGAGCTTTTCCAGCAGGCGCAATTCGTTGATGTCCTCGAAGGGTAGCCAGTGCTCGTTCACAACCATCAATGCGACTTCTTCGGCCGACGCGATGCCGGAGGTCGAGATGCCGAAGGTGGCGATGACGACCAGATGGAACGCCTCGCTGGAACGCCACAGTTCGAGTTCGGTTTCGTAGCGGGCCGCCAGCCGCCGCCAGGCCCCATCCTCGATCATCAGGGGGAAGGGCATATGCCGTACGACGATCCTCTGTCCCTCGCGGGCCGGAGAGAACTCCTTCACCTCGGCGACGATCCTCTGTCCCTCGCGGGCCGGAGAGAACTCCTTCACCTCGGCGACGATCATCATCAGCTTGCGCGGCCCCGAACCTGCGGCCTGTACGGGTTTCAGCGCCGTGGCGCGCCGGGCGGCGATGCCGTCCTTGTCGTCTGCCTGATAGACCTCCGGCACATACAGCATGTCGCTGAGCGGTCCGCCTCTCGCCGTCATCTGCGACGCCGCGTTGATTAGGCTGGTGCGCACGCGGCCCCAGCCGCGCCGACCCGCCCAGACGGAACGCCATTCGGTCAGTTCGCCGGCCTCCCAGAGATAATGAAGCATCGCCTTGAGCGACAGCTTGCGCGGCTCGCTGCGAATAGCTGGCTCCGACTGTTCCGCCGCCGTACCGGCCGCGGCGCGCGGACCCCGTTTCGTCAGGGAGAAATCGAGCTTCAGATCGGCTTTGCCGCTGGCGTCGATCTGGATGGCGCTGCCGATTAGCGGCCCGAGGCCGGAAAGCTCGTATGGCGGTTCGTAGGAAGGGCAGGCCGGGTCGTGCTCGCGTCCGGATAGTGGCATGCGTTTTACAAGATACTGGTCGTCCATTCGGGCGATGTACATCGCAACAGCCGGCTGCCTGCACATGCACATCGGGCGGAGCCGCTCTTCATGGGCACGCGGAAGAAGCGCCCGGAATTCCGGGGAATTTTCCGAGAACACCTCATCGCCGATCGTGAATGTTCGCACTGTCGCTCTCTCCATCTCAGTCCCAACCCTGCGCGGCGTGGTGGCGTTATACTATCAAAAATACGTATAGTAAAACGTCGACCGTCGGCTTATCTGACCGGCCGAATAATGGGCGCAGCGCGATTTCCCGCAAGCACGAGCGCACTGCGGAAAGGAGATTGGCGATGTGGCGCGCGGCTGCTCACGCCTGAGGCACTTTTCTCCGCTGCCCCCTATGGACCGCCATCCTTTCCAGCCGCCGGCAATCGCCGGCATTGTCCATTCCCCTCGAGCCCGGCCCCGCGCCGGGCTTTTGCAATTCAGGAGGTTCGTATGCCCGAAGTCATTGAAACCATGGTCTACAAATTCGAGGAATTGTCGGAAAAAGCGAAGGAGGAAGCTCGCACCTGGTACCGCGAGGGCGGCTTTGACTACGAGTGGTACGAGTTTGTCTTCGAGGATTTCGGCCGAATATGCGAATGCCTTGGCGTTCGCCTTAAAACGTCGCCGGTCCATCTTGTTGGCGGCGGCACACGGGATGAGCCAAGAATACACTTCACGGGCTTCTGGTCTCAAGGAGACGGTGCGTCTTTCCAGGCACTCTACTCCTATCGAAAGGGCTCGCCCCGGGCGATCCGGGACTATGCGCCGAAGGATACGACGCTGCACGGGATTGCCGACGGCCTGCGGGCGATCCAGCGCCGCAACTTCTACCAGCTTCGGGCCGATGTCAGCCATCGCGGGAACTACTATCACGAGTATTGCATGGCGATCTCTGTCACGAGGGAAAGTATCAGGACATGACCGCTGACGCCGAGGATACGGTCATCGAGGCTCTGCGCGATCTCGCCCGTTGGCTCTACCGTCAGCTCGAAAGCGAATACAACGCGCTGAACTCGGACGAAATGGTCGACGAGACCATCGTGGCCAATGCCTACACCTTCACTGCGTCCGGTCGTCGGTTCGGCTAATCCGACGGCGGCGCTCCTCCCCCTAGATCCGGACGCGAGGGAGAGGGCGGCTACGGGCCGGGCGGCCCGGCTGAGGTAAAGAGAGCGCGCCTTCCCGTGACAAAGTCGGTGGCATCTGCCACCGGCGTCATGTCCGCGACCGGATATCCCGCCGTTCATACTTTTCATGAAAGGATTCAACGATGACCGACATCACGGTTTTCCCGATGCGAAATCTACCGGACGGTTCTGCGGAAACCGCCGAGCATCCGTTTTTCCCGGAATTCTGGGACGTAGCCGTTCAGGCGGAGGATGGCGACCTTCTCGACGAGGCGGTGGATCTGGCCACCACCGAGGAGGCTGAGGCAGCTGTCGATGCGTTCCTCCTGAAATACCCCGAGGCAAACGTCAGCTACGCCTGACGGACTCCGCCGTATCGGCTGTGCCCGTGATGCACGCTGGCCGACGCTCCCGTCGCCCGAACGACGCGTCCCGCGGCCCCACTGAATTTTGAACGGACTCCCACAATGTTGACCCACGAAACCCCGCGGCTCCGAGCCGCCGGGCGGCAACGCCTTTTGCGCGCGCTGAGCGGACGCCTGCTCGCAGTATGCTTTGGGGCCGGGGTGGATTCGACGGCAATGCTGATCGCCCTGCGTCTCGCAGGCCTCCGGCCGCACGTCATCACCTTTGCAGACGTTGCCGCCGAAAAACCCGAGACGATGGTCCATCTCGACCGGATCGGCGCAATCCTGGTCGAATGGGGCTGGCCGCCGATCATCGTCTGCGGGAAGGTGCCTCTCGCATCGACCGGCTACGACGACCTCTACGGCAACTGCATCGTCAACGAGACCTTGCCGTCGTTGGCCTTCGGCATGAAAAGCTGCTCGATAAAATGGAAGCAGAAGCCGCAGGATCAGGCGTTGAAGGGATCGCGATCCGGCCCGAACGCCGCGCCACCGCACCCGATCTGGATCGAGGCGCGGCAGACAGGAAAGCGGATCGTCAAGCTGATCGGCTATGACTGCGGCCGCGCCGACATGCGCCGTTCACGCAACCTCCCGGCGGCCGATGCCGATTTCGACTTCGCATATCCTCTACAGATCCTTGGATGGTCGCGGAAGGATTGCATCGACGTCATCACAGAGGTTCTCGGCCCCGAATTTGTGCCGATCAAGTCGGCCTGCTTCTTCTGCCCGGCGAGCAAAATCTGGGAGCTGTTCTGGCTTGCCGCACATCATCCGGACCTTCTGGAGCGGGCGCTGTTTCTTGAGCGCAACGCGCTGACCGGCAAGCATAGCCGGTTCGACGAAATCGAGTTCGGCGCGTCCTGGGAGGACCTCGTGCGCAACGCCGACCGCTTCCCCAGCTCTAACACCACGGTCGGGCTGGGGCGCAATTTTTCATGGAACCAGTGGGCGCGTGTCAACGGCGTCGTCGATGACGATTTCCATGTTCGGCGGGGCGAGGCCAACCGCGCTCGCTTTCTGGCATCCGCCAGCGCGCATTGTGGGCACGCTATGCCGGTTGACGGGGCGGCGGGCGGGGCGGCTGGCGGGCCGAGAGAGAGGGGGGCGGCGGGCCGGTCGGCCCGGCTGAAGGTTGGAGAGAGCGCACAGCCGGTCGGGCTCACCTCCGCGCGCTCCACGGACCACCGCCATGAATGATCCTCTCTATCCGCGCCTTCGGCTTCGTGCGGATGCGAACTGGCGCACCGTTGTGCGCGCCGCTGCCTGCCAGATCGATCGCGGAATTCGGCATGACCCTGCCTTCCGCTTCGCGCGCAAGCGCTTTTACCGCTCGATGCTCGTAGAGCATCGAACCGACCGCCGCGAACTTGCCAACGCTTTCCGACTTTGACGTCTCGTAGCCCGAGGTATCGCCCTCGCCGGCGACCGCGACGCCTCACCTGTCTGGTGCCGGATTCTCCCCCGATGCACTCGGGCGTCTTCGCTTTCCCCTCCACAAAAAAGGAATTTCACAATGCCGCAGATCGCGACAAACGTACTCAGGATTCTCGGCGCTGCCGTCATCGAAGGCTCGAAGGTATCCTTGGTCGACCAGCTCGATCACAAGCTCTATGTCGAGATCGACAAGGTCCTTCAGGCCGCCGGTGGAAAATGGAACCGCTCCGCGAAGGCCCATATTTTCGAAGGGGATGCCGCCGAAGCGCTGGATCCGATCCTGCTTACCGGCGAATTTTCCCGCACCAAACAGGACTTCGGCCAGTTCGATACGCCTCAACCCCTTGCCGGCGATGTGGTCGACCGCGCCGACATCAGGCCGCAGATGCGGGTCCTCGAACCGAGCGCCGGGCTCGGGAACATCGCCGTGGAAGCAATCGCCGCCGGCGGACAGGTCCATACAATCGAGATCGACGCAACGCGATGCGCTCGCCTGGCGCTCAGGATCGCAGATCTCCACATGCCGGCGGCATCATTCTGCACTGGGCAACAGGCCGATTTCCTCCGTATCCAGCCCGATGCTTCCTATGACCGCGTCGTCATGAACCCGCCCTTCGCCGGGCAGGACGACATCCGTCACGTCATGCATGCCTTCGGCTTTCTCAGGCGCAACGGCCGGCTGGTCGCAATCATGTCCGCCGGCATTCTGTTCAGGACCAACAAGCTGACGACAACGTTTCGCGACTTCGTCGCGGACCATTACGGTGCCATCGAACCGCTTCCTGAAGGGTCTTTCCGATCGTCGGGAACGACGGTCAATACCTGCATGCTCACCCTGACGGCGGGAGGTGGATATGCCTAAGAAACTCTGGTTGATCGACTGGCGCATCGAAGGGACCCTGCAAGTTCTCGCCGAGGATGCTGACGAAGCGCAGCAGCTTTTCGACAAGGGATTCGGATCTCCGAATCTCCTCGATCCTCTGCGTGATGGCGAGGTTTCGAACGACCCGCCGTACCGCAACGCCACCAGAAACCGAAAGGAAGGCGACGATGCAAAATCGGCGTAAACCCCGTCCCGGCCAGCCCGGCTTGCATCTTGCCCATTCGCTCTACTCGGCCGAGCTCGGCGCACATGACCCCGGGCGATATCGCCTGACGCCGCCCTGCGCGCCCGATCTCCCGGCTCTGGTGCAGCCGGGCATGCCTGTTCGCATATCGTATGGGACGGGCGGCATCGTCGTCGCGGTCGAAGGCCCTACCATCCATCGCGGGCAGGATGGTCGTGAATATCCGCATTTCACGATCATCTATGTTCCGGCGCAGCGGTTCGGCCGGCATTCCGCCGCTGACCATTGCTGGATCAATGAATGCGTCGCGGTCGGCGGCCGCATCCTGGTGCTGCTCGAAGCCAATAGCGACGAGGTCTTCATCGACAAAGGTCCGTCTGCGAAAGCCTGACAGCAGCGGGCCGCCGCCCGCACCTCATCTTCATTTTCGCTGTCAGGCCCGGTCCTCCGAAAGGAGCGCCGGGCCTCTCCACATTTCGGGAGCGCACGAGAACCCTGTCCTTCCTGAAACAATCCGTCGAGACCGCGCCTGCGTCGCCTGATTTCATATAGCAGATCCCGCTCTCTCATCACGTCAACACCGACCTGCTCTGCCGCCGGGCACATAGCTCCCGGCGGCGCAGACGCCTGCACTAATGGAGAAGCATGATGCAGAACAAAACCAATTCCGCCCGCGTCGAAAACGTGGTCGGCGCGCCTGTGTACGGTGCGAGGGCGGCCCCTCGCTTCACCATCGCGGAGCATGTGCACACGTCGAGGGGCATCCCGATCTTCATTTGCGTTGTTGACGACCGAATCGATCAGGACGAATATCGCGCACTCCGAAATCAGGCGCGCAAGCAGGGGGGATGGTACTCCCGTCCCTGGGAAAACGCGGCGGGCGGTTTCGCATTCATGGATCGTGCCGCGGCCGAACGCTTTGCCGAGCCCGCAGGTCCGGACGACGCGGAGGAAGCCGATTCTGCCCACGAGCCGGTTCCCCCCATTGCCGCGAAACTACGCGCTCTGGCGGAGGATATGCGGTTCGAGATTGACACCAACCTGGCGGAACGCTCGACCAGCACGCCGAAACGGCGGTTCTATGCAGCCCTAGCCTGGGTCGATGGCCACCGCCTTTTGCGCACCCAGGCCGCATTGTTTGCGCTCGCCGACGCTCACATCGCGAAGACGGTTCCAACCGAGCTCTCCGATATCGAAAGGATATCGGAGGTCTATGATCGCATGGGCACTCTGTTTGATCGATCCTCGGCCGAATATTATGACATCGGAATCGACACTGGCGAGCCGCAGTGCGACACGGCCGCGGCGCGCGCTCTTTGGCGTCTGATCGGGACCGAAGATCCCGTCGATCCCTCGGCCGAGCTCCTCGAGCAGGATGGCATATCGACATCCGCAGACCGCGCCTCAGATGATGCAGCAGGGCTTCCGAAGATGCAGCGCCTCGTAATTCATAAGCAGCGGCTGCCGATCTTAGCGGCACGCACGGATGAGATCTCGATCCCGCACTCCTCGACCCGGAGGAACTCCAAGGCTTCGACACCGATGAAATCGAACTCGTCGAATGACTGTGCTCAGTTTGAACATCATGGGCGCCGATGCGCCCACAACAGAGGAGGACATCGCGTGTTTCCCATCACGAAGGAGCAACGCCACGCCATTCATCTGAAATGGCAACAGGCCGATCAGGGCCTTTCCTATCGCGCTTTCAGGAAGCTTGCCATTCCCGTCACCGCTGCCGACGGAGCCGTTGCACTCCCCTGGTGCGGGATGTGGTTGTGTATAGAGGCCGACGGCTACACGCATAGCTAGGCGGCCAATCCGGCCATTGGACCGCGTTTCTCGCTTGCGCAGCTGAACCTCAACGATGCGCGGGTGTCCCGATAGCGGTGATCCAGCCGCATTTCCAGAAGTTCTATCCGATCGATCAAACACGGTATCCGCCGCGGTATGCCGTGCGGACCCGAGCGTGACCTTATTGCCAGTAGGAGGAATCCGATGAAAAGGACCGTTAGAACGAGCAGGCTCAAGGAGGGATCGCTGGTGTCAAAGCTTTTGACGCTCCGACCCGGCGAAACATTCTATCTCGACGACACTCGCGACGCGCCTGGAGCTCGACAGCTTTCCGGCGCCGTTCAAGCGGCGATGATCAAATCGCGAACGCTGACGGACCGGCGGTTCATTACATCCCGGTGGACCGCGGTGCAACCGTCGCCAGCCTGCGCCAAGCCCATTCTGGCGATCACCCGCGTCGACTCTGTCGCATTCTGGCAGCCGTAGGCGACTGCCCGCAATTCACCTTCCTCCCTCCCAACCAGGCCCGGTGCACCGAAAGGAGCGCCGGGCCTTTCCGTATTTTCAGGAGAGCAACATGAGCCTGTCTGTCCTTGCCTGCCCACCTATCGCCACGCCGGTGTTCCTGAACTTCCGGTCCGAAGTAGTCGAGCCGACGCGCTTCGCCATCGTCTTCTGGGATGGTCCTGGGGATACGCTCTACGCCTTCGAAGACCGTGAAGCCTTCGAACGGCAGCGCGCCGCCGCCGAGCGCAACCTCGTCCCTGTACATGAGCTATCGGCCGGGGAAGCGGCTGCATGGATCGCTGCCGGCGGCAAGGCTGTCCTGCACGAGGTCTCGGTCGCCGGCGTCGCGGCGTTCGGAAACCTCAAGCTCGCGCCCGGCTGAAGGCCGGGCGCCGCCGACAGCGCCGCCCAGAGGAAGAGAGGGGCCGGAAAGAGGTGGTCTGGCGGGCTTGGAGAGCGCCCGGCGGCCGGCTCTTTCCCGCTCTCGATGAGGCTTCCCATGAACGCTCCTTCCTCCTTCGCCGCGAACCCGTTTGCCAGCAAGCCCCGCTTGCCCGAAGAACGCAGCCGCGCAGGCAACATCTTTGCAGCCGGGGGTGTGCTTCTGCCGCTTCTCGAAGCCGGCCAATCCCTCACGTCGGCACACCTGCGCGCCGTCCTCACCACTGAATTCGGCGGCTCGGACGCCGAGGGATTTTGGTCGTGGAAGGACGCCTACGAGGCCACGGAAGTCGCCCAGGTGCTCTTCCTTCGCAAGTTCGGCTCGGCCATTTCCGCCCGGACGAATATGCCCGAGGCGGCTCTTTCCATCCTGACCAGACTCGCGGCGCTCAACCCGACGCATACGCGTCGATCCGAGGAAACCCAGAGGCTCCAGCAGTTTTCCACGCCCGTCGAACTTGCCTATGTCGCGGCGCGGGCCGCCTCCATCATGGCGGACGACGTCCTGCTCGAACCGTCCGCCGGGACCGGCCTCATGGCGATCTTCGGCGAACTCGCCCGCGCGCGCCTCGTTCTCAACGAATATGCGCCGGTCCGGCACTCCCTCCTCGAGCATCTGTTTCCCGGAGCGCCGGTCACGCACCACGACGCGGCTCATCTCGACGACTATCTCGATCGCGTCGCCCGTCCCACCGTCGTTCTGATGAACCCGCCGTTTTCGGCCGGCGTGCATGTCGAGGGCCGCATGGCAGATGCAGCGTGGCGCCATCTCACCTCGGCTTTCGCCCGTCTTGTGCCCGGCGGCCGCCTGGTTGCCATCACCGGCTCCAGCCTTTCTCCCGACAATCCGAAATGGCGTGACGCCTTCGTCCGCTTGCAGGAGCGCGGTACGGTCGCCTTCAGCGCCGCGATCGCCGGCAGCGTCTTTGCCCGTCATGGCACGACGATGGAAACGCGACTGACGATCATCGACAAGATTGCGGCCGCCGATCCGACGAAGCTGGTCGAAAGTCGCGGTGTCGCACCCAACCTCACCACATTGCTGTCCTGGATTTCCGGCCTGCCGCCGCGCTCTCCGTCGACGGCATCGAACTCAATCGCGCTGTCCAACGGCATTCTGCGCGCCTGCGCCGCGAAAATGGCTGCGCGCAAGGCCGCCGAAACACTGCGCCCCGCTGCTGTCGCGGGATTGCGGCCGAGCCCCGCACTCTCTTCCCGTACACCGAACCGGGCGTCATTGGCCCCCGCGCCTGCCCATGACGAGATCGTCGAACTCGCCTACGAGCTGCGCGATGCACCGCCGTCGGCGCGGCTGGATGCCGCTGATGGCATTTACGAACCCTATGAGCTCCGGGCGATCCGCATTCCGGACGCCAGGCCGCATCCGGACAAGCTGGTCGAGTCGGTCGCCATGGCATCGGTTGCTCCGCCCAAGCCGAGCTATCGGCCCCACCTCCCCAACAACGTGATCACCACCGGCGATCTTTCGGACGCCCAGCTTGAAAGCGTGATCTATGCCGGCGAAGCCCATTCGGGCCATCTCGCCGGCTTTTGGAAAGTCGATACCTCTTTCGACAATCTCACAGCCGTCAGCCCGGAAACCGAAGGCGCGGTGCGATACCGTCGAGGATGGTTTCTGGGCGACGGCACGGGAGCCGGGAAGGGCCGGCAGGCCGCGGGCATTATTCTCGACAATTGGCTGAAGGGCCGCCGACGGCACGTCTGGATCTCGAAATCCGAGACCTTGATTGAAGATGCCCAACGCGACTGGAGCGCGCTTGGTCAGGAGAAGCTGCTAGTCACGCCTCTCTCGCGCTTCCGGCAGGGCAAGCCGATCAAGCTGGACGAAGGCATCCTGTTCGTGACCTTCGCGACGCTTCGCACGGACGAACGCGAGGGCAAGTCCTCCCGCGTCCAGCAGATTGTCGACTGGCTCTGTGAGGGCGAGGATAAAGAGGGCGCAGCCGATGAAGCCAGGATCTTCGACGGCGTCGTCGTCTTCGACGAAGGCCATGCCATGGCCAATGCCGCGGGTGGCAAATCCGACCGTGGCGACAAGGCGGCCTCGCAGCAGGGCCGCGCCGGCCTTCGCCTTCAGCGCGCCTTGCCCGACGCACGCGTCGTCTATGTCTCGGCAACCGGCGCATCCGAGGTCGAGTCGCTCGCCTATGCGGAGCGGCTCGGTCTGTGGGGCAGCGCAGACTTCCCCTTCGCCACGCGCAGCGAGTTCATTGCCGCCGTCGAGGATGGCGGCGTCGCGACCATGGAGGTGCTCGCCCGCGACCTCAAGGCGATGGGGCTTTACGCCTCGCGCTCGTTGTCGTTCGAGGGCGTCGAATACGAGATCCTCGAACATGCGCTGACGGAGGAGCAGGTCCGCATCTACGATTCCTATGCCGAGGCTTATCAGGTGATCCACAATCGCCTCGATCAGGCTTTGGAGGCTTGCAGTATCACCTCGGCGACTGGAACGCTCAACAGACAAGCCAAAGCTGCGGCGCGCTCCGCCTTCGAGAGCACGAAGCAACGCTTCTTCAATCATCTTTTGACGAGCATGAAGACGCCGACCCTCATCGGCAAGATCAACCAGGATGTGGCGGATGGCCATGCCGCCATCGTCCAGCTCATCTCGACGGGACAATCGATAACCGAACGGCGGCTTGCCGAAATCCCGACAGAGGAATGGAACGACATCCAGGTCGACGTGACCCCGCGCGAGATCGTCGCGGAGTACCTGATGAACTCGTTCCCGACCCAGCTCTTCGAGGAATATTCGGACAACGAGGGCAATCTGCTTTCCCGACCTGCCTATGACGGCGATGGCAATCCGGTCCTTTGCCGCGAGGCCGTCGCCCGTCGCGACGAATTGCTGGAAAAACTCGGTAGCCTGCCGGCGATCCCGACCGCGCTCGACCAGATTGTCCAGCATTTCGGCACGGACAAGGTTGCCGAGATCACCGGGCGCTCCCGTCGTATCGTTCGCCGGGATGGTGAAGGTGCCTTTGCACGCTTCGCCGTCGAGAGCCGGCCGGGCAGCGCCAATCTCGACGAGACGCGCGCGTTCATGGACGACCAGAAACCGATCCTGATCTTTTCAGAAGCCGGTGGAACCGGGCGTTCCTATCATGCCGATCTCGGCGCGAAGAACCAGCGCCAGCGCCTGCACAACCTCCTCGAAGCCGGCTGGCGCGCCGATGTCGCGATCCAGGGCCTCGGGCGCAGCCATCGCACCAACCAGGCCCAGCCGCCGCGCTTCCGGATGGTCGCGACCGACGTGAAGGCCGAGCGCCGCTTCCTGTCGACGATCGCCCGGCGGCTCGACACGCTCGGCGCGATCACCCGTGGCCAGCGCCAGACCGGCGGGCAGGGCATGTTCCGCAGCGAGGACAATCTCGAATCCCAATACGCCCGCGATGCGCTCAGGCAATTCTACAAGCGCGTCCATAGCGGCGCGGTCGCCGGCTGCTCGCTGGAAACCTTCGAGACGATCACGGGCCTCTCACTCTGCGACGAGGAAGGGGGACTGAAGGATGAATTGCCGCCGATTCACACCTTCCTCAATCGCATGCTGGCGCTGACCATCACCATGCAAAACGTGCTGTTCGAGTCCTTCGAGGAACTGCTGGCAGCCCGCATCGAGGGCGCGATTGCCGCCGGCGTCTACGACAAGGGCCTGGAGACGCTGACGGCCGATCGCATGACGCTGAAGGATCGCAAGCTGGTCTACACTCATCCGGTCACGGGCGCGCAGTCGCACCTGCTGACCATCGAGCGCATGGACCGCAACCGGCCGATGCTCCATGAGGATGCCCTTCGCCTGGTGGCGCGGGATCCGCGCGCGAAGTTGATGATCAACGGAAAGTCCGATCGCGCCGCGGTCATGGCGCCGACGCGCTCCATCATGCTCGACGACGGCTCCGTGCAGCCGCGCGTCGCCCTGATCCGGCCGATGGACGAACTGCGCTTCGAGGTCCGCCAGCTTGAGGAGACGAACTGGGAGGAAGCGGACGAACAGGTGTTCGCCGCTGCCTGGAATGCTGAGGTTGCCAATGTGCCGGAATTCTCGACCTCGACGTTGCATGTCGTCTCGGGCCTGCTGCTGCCGATCTGGAAACTGCTGCCGCAAGACTATTGCCGGGTCTATCGCCTGCAAACCGACGATGGCGAGCGCATCGTCGGCCGCGTGATCGCGCCGGCAGGTCTCTCCCGGCTGTGCAACAATTTCGGCATCGACCGGAGCGAGGTGCTCAATCCGGAGCAGGCGTGGAAATCGGTGGTCGATGGCTCCTCCATCATCAGCCTTGCCGGTGAGATGACGTTGCGCCGCGTCCGGGTCATGAGTGACAATCGCGTCGAATTGACCGGCTTTACGGACGGCATGCGTGACTGGTTGCGCTCGATCGGCCTGTTTTCGGAGATGATCGCATGGAAGCTGCGCTTCTTCATTCCGGTCACCGATGAAGGTGCTGCGATCCTTTCGCGCCTGATGCAGCGTCATCGCTTGCTCGATGTCGTCAGCCGGCACTGAAGGAGGACCGCTATGCTCTCGGCCTCCGAACTGGCGAACCGTCTCGCGCGCGATGCCGAGGCGGTCTGCCGGCATTATCTCTCCGCCGGCCGCAGGGCCGGCAATTACTGGGTCGTCGGCGACACTGCCAACAGCAAGGGCAAGTCGCTCTATGTCCACCTGACCGGTCCGCGCGCCGGCCGGTGGGCTGACGGAGCCACGGCCGAGTATGGCGACCTGCTTGATCTCGTGCGCGAGACCTGCGGGCTGGTCGATTTCCGGGACGTTGCCGACGAAGCGCGGCGTTTCCTAAACGAGCCCCGTGCCGATCCGGCGGCGTCCCGCAGGGGCGACGCCCGAACCGATCCGCCGGTCGACAGACCGGCAGACGAGCGCGCGCAGCGCCTGTTTCGCATGTCGCAGCCGCTGGCGGGGACTATGGCGGACAGCTATCTGCGCCAGCGGGGGATTAAGCGGGCATCCCAGCATCCGGCGCTTCGCTATCACCCGTCCTGCTACTATCGCGATCTCCAGACCGGCCGGACGCACAGCCTCCCCGCGCTGATCGCTGCCGTGACCGATCCCGGTGGCACGATCACCGGTGTGCATCGCACCTGGCTCGATCCCGACGGTGGCGGCAAGGCGCAGGTCGAGGATCCGCGCCGCGCGCTTGGCGGTCTGCTCGGCAATGCGGTCCGCTTCGCCTTTCCTGTCTGCGGTCCCGTGCCTGTCATGGCGGCCGGCGAAGGTCTCGAAAGCATCCTGTCGCTGTCGCACGTCATGCCCGCCATGCCGATGGTCTCGGCGCTGACGGCCAATCACCTCGCGGCCTTCGAGCTGCCGCCTGAATGCGTGCGCCTCTACATCGCCGCAGACGCCGATGCCGCCGGTCGGAACGGCATCGAGCGACTGAGCCGCCGAGCGCAGGCTCGCGGGATCCTGCCGCTGGTGCTCGCTCCGGAACTCGGCGACTTCAACGACGATCTGCGGCTGGACCCGAGCCGGCTCATCGCCAGTCTGAGGGCACAGCTCGCCCCGGAAGACGCAACCGTCTTCCTGCCGTCGTGATGCGGCCGTGATGGGGAGATGCAGCGGGGCGGGAGCGTCGGAGGGGAGGGCAGGGCATGCCGGTCGCCGCACGGAGGAGCGCGCGCCCGCGGGCCTGCCGAGAGGCGACACTTACCATCCGGCGTTCGGGCCTCCAACCGCCGGGGCCCCAAGTTTTTTCCCCGCGCCGGCGAAGCCGGCGCTCCTCGCGGAGCAAAAAACCTGTCCCCGGCGGCCCGGCGCTGCGCTGGGCCGCGGCGCGAGCGCCGCGGTTCCGGCCCGCTCGCCGGATGGAAGGGATCGCCGTCAGGCCGCGAGAGGCGCGGCCCCAACCGACGGAGACCATCATGAACGTCCTGCTTCCCATCGATGCCGCTGCCGAACCCCACGCATCGTCCCCGACCGACCGCATCATCTACGAGATGCAGGTCTACGGTTATCGTCCCTTCCAGGACGAGCCGGACCCGCGCCCCCTGCCGGAGGAGCCGGTCGTCCAGTCCGCGCTGACCGCGATGTTCGACGCCATGTTCGAGATGCTCGGCGACACGCGCCTGGAACCCGATCTCGAAGACATGCTCTGGTCGACCGTCAATCTCTTCCACCGTGCCGGCGAGCGCATCCAGCGCGAACTTCAGCGCAACGAGGACTCCCAGCGCAACGGACAGCGGGAGCAGGATGGATCGGAGGTGAAAAGCGTCGAACTCGAACGCCATATCATGGAGGGCATCTCGCTCCTCGAGCGCCGCAACGCCTTCGAGTTCATGCGCGATTTCGCCAGCGACCTCTTCGAGGCCCAGACCGGCTCGACATGGCGGCCGCGAACCGGCTCGAAGGTCAATCACGCCAACATGACCGCGGCGATGATCGACTCCAGAGACTTCCTTTCCGCCCGCCGGCGCGCCGAGACCGAGGTTCTGATCCCGGCCGGCACCAAGATCGCCTTCGGAGGCGGCCTGGACTACAACGATCACGAGCGGATCTGGGCCGCACTCGACAAGGCGCTCGCCAAGCACGCCGACATGGTGCTGCTGCACGGCGGCTCGCCGAAGGGCGCTGAACGCATCGCAGCGTGCTGGGCCGAATCCCGCGGCGTGACGCAGGTCGCCTTCAAGCCGAACTGGAGCAAGCACGCGAAAGCCGCTCCGTTCCGTCGCAACGACGAGATGCTCTCCGTGATGCCCGCAGGCGTCATCGTCTTCCCTGGCTCCGGCATCACCGAAAACCTTCGCGACAAGGCCCGCCGCTTCGGCATCACCGTCTGGGAACTGAAAGGAGAGGGCGCGTGAGCGCCCTTTCTCTCTTCAGGCTCTTTTCCGCCGGGCGCTCAGCCCGGCGTCGAAGCGTCCTAGCGTTTCGGGCGAGGATGCCCCATCAGGCTCTCATATTCGCGGTCGGTCAATCGTTCGACGGTGCACAGCTGCCCGGGAATGTCCATCCGTTCGTGGAGAACAGCGGCGACGACAAAAGTTGAGTCGTCCACAACGATATAGGCAGCATAGTGATGCTCGATCTTGTGGAGGCGGAACAGGGAATGGCCCACCCGCTCGTCCTTCTTCCTACGCACGCGGGCATAGGCTTCGGGAATCTCCTCGAAGCCTTTCCGAAGCAGGCGTCCATAGGCTTTCGCCTGCTGCGGCGACCAGATGCGCGCCGTCTCGCGGATCGCGAGGCGGTAGTTTTCCAGCGCGGTCGGCAGGATGAGGATGCGGGGAGCCACTAACGCAGCTCTTCGTCCAGTTCCGCGTCGACGGCGTCCAGGGCGGACAGGGGAAGCATCTCCCCGCGCCGAAACTCCTGCTCGGCCCGCAGCAGGGAGCGAACGGCATACAGCCGGTCCTCTTCGCGCGCCATATCCTCGCGGATCAGCGCGCGCACATATTCACTCGGCGTCGTGTACTGGTTCTTGCCGTTTGCGCGCATGTCGACGAAGGCGCGCATTTCATCGGGCAAACTCACATGCAGGCTGCTGGTCATGGCCGCGCCCTCCCGGTTGGAATTGTCGAGGCGGATTTTCCTGTACCGGAACCTCAATGTCAATATTTGACATCGGGCTGGCGCTGCCGGCGTTGGCCACAAACCTCATCAGACGACTGGCACGGTCGGTTCCCGCTTTCTTCCCGCGCAGCAAACGCCGGCCGAAGGCCGGCCCGATCGTCTGCCGGTCCGCGGAACGGCTTCGCCGTTCCGCTCCTGCGAGACGATGTGGTGGCCTAGAGGGGAGAGTTAGGCCGGGAGGGGGAGGCCTGTTGGTAGAAAAAGGAGAGCGACCATGGCGATGATATTCGTAGGCGGATCACGCGACATATTCGAACTGCCGGAACCGGTGATAGCACGCATCGGCGCGATGATCGCCGCCGAGCACGGCGTGCTGGTTGGCGATGCGCCCGGAGCCGACGCGGAGGCGCAGAGCCTGCTTGCCGGCTATGGTTATGAGCATGTCGGTGTCTTCCATGCCGGCAGCGAGCCGCGCAACAATCTCGGCGACTGGGCGGCATATCACTGGCCCGCACCGGGAGGCGCGCACGGCTACGCCTTTCATGCCGAAAAGGACCGCGAGATGGCGCGGCGCGCCGATTACGGGCTGATGGTCTGGGATGGCGCTTCGCCGGGAACCTGCCTCAACATACTTCGCCTTGCGGCAGCCGGCTCGCCCTGCGTCGTCTACGACACGATGCGCAGCGCGACGTTCACGCTTCGGAACGTTCCCGATTGGCATGCGATGCTGCGCAATGCCGGCCGGGATCTGGTGGGGCGGATCGAGGCACGAATGACCGACGAGGAACGCCATCTCGCCAAGGGGAGATGACACGCCTGTTCGGCGGGTGGCGTGTCCGCCCGCCGACAGCACGCCGGCGTTTGCCGATGATCCCCGTGGCTTCCCGCCGCCCGTCAGGAAGCCGGCCCCTTGCGGGACCAGTCCGCTCGGCCTCTCCGGTGTCGTGCGCAGAAAGATCGTTTCTCGCCTTCTTCGCCGCCGGGGCGACGGCCAGGACCGATGCGGAAGATAATGCCTGTCTCGAAGGCCTCCATCCGGGTCGAGACGCGGCATATCGGACCCGCTGCACGTCTCACCCCAGTCCCAACCCACGCCGTCGAACACCGGGCGCTTGCGATGGCGTCGGCACCCCGGAGCGCCCTCGCGGGGTGGTCGTGCGGGAAGGGCGGCGAAGGCAAAGGCCGGCAGACCGACAGGCAAAGGCGCATCCACGAACCGTCGCAGCGCTGGCGGAGAGGCTGCAAGTCGGGACGCCAGGGCAGGCATCGCCTCCGGTTCCACCCGGCCCGTTCCCATTGATGCCGACTTTGTAGAGGACTGCCTGCTTTTGCGGCCAACCCCTGAAGGGGTAAGACTCGACAGAAATTTTTGCAAAATTCGATTTCGGTTTGTCCGCTTTGGCGGCAAATCGAATTTTGCAAAATTTTCCGCCGAGCTGACCGCAGCAGATCAGCCCTCTCCTTTGCCGCCATCGGGAACGGTCCCGATGGAACCGAAGGAGAACTACCATGGCATCCACGATCGCAAACCTCACCACCAAGACCGACGGCTCGATGGAAGGCGTCTTCGCCACGCTCCGCGTCAATGCCCCGATCGCCGTCCTCCCCAACGCCCACAAGTCCCGCGAGGACGCCCCGGACTACCGCGTCATCAACAAGCGCACCGGGTTCGAGATCGGCGCGGGCTGGAACCGGGTCTCGCCGCGCAGCGGGGCAGAATACGTCTCGATCCGGATGGAGGCCCCCGAGATCGGCGTCATCTTCGGGAACCTGGCCCCCGCACCCGGCGGCGAAGAAGGAAAGAAGGTGCTCCTCTGGAACAACCCGGAGTGACCCGAACCGAACCGGCCCCGCAAGGGGCCGGCTTCCTCGCGTGCTTCCAGCCACGTCCGCGCAAAACGGCGAGCATGTCAGGGTGCCCCACGAGAGGAAGGTCTGTCTGCTCAGAATGCCAAGTCTGCCATGACGAAGCGGCGCGCGTCAAAACCGCGTGGTACCCCCAATTTTTCCGCCGAACCGCTGAAGCGGCTCGACAAAAAAATCGGCTCCCCCACGCGCGAGCCGCTAAAGCGGGTTTTGACCCGCACCGCTTCGTCATGGCCGACACCGTCATCTTTCACATCAACAAGGAGATGACGACGATGACCCTCGAAAACCACATCGAAGAACTGCGCCGCGAAGCGAACCACTGCGACCCGGCCGAGCGCGCCCAGATCGAGGCCGAGCTGGAACAGGCCCGCGCCGAACTGGCCGCGCTCATCGCCGCCGAAGACGCCGAGCCTCCCCACTGAGGGAGGCTTTTGCCTTGCACGATGGGGCCGACGCGCCGGATCGACCGGCGCCCCGGCCCGAGGCCACGCCTCACGCCCGCGTCCCCGTCCTCATCTTCGTCGTATATTACCCGCGCGCCGCTGCCTCGATGCCTTTCACCCGGTATCCACGGGTACGCCTCTCTCGGAGCAGATCGAGAAATAGCGCGACAGCGTCTTCCTCCCGTTCGAAATGATGCACCATCGTCCGACCTGATGTCCCGATCCTTCCCCAACGGCGCAAGAGACGCGGTGTCCCGAACAGCGTGAGTTCGATCGCGAGCGTATAGAACCGTGCGATGTTCCGGTCGGGATCCACGCGTTCGACATAGAGGTGGTAGGGCTGCATGAGCATTGTCGGAGAATCGCCTGTCCAGCTTTCGGCGTCCAACGACAGTTTCGAATCGATCCCGATGCTCCGATTCATTTTCGTGATGGTTGGTCACTCGGGATAGCGGGTGATTTGGGCGAGCCGGCCTGCGGCCGACCGCGTGCTATTCGCTACGCTCACGGAGCCCGCAAGCGGTCTCCGCCCATGCGGGTAACGCCCACATCTCGCAGGATGAATCGTCCGGATCGACCGGCCGTTTCATCACGAGGGGATTCCCCTCGCACTCCCCGCCGGCTGGTCGCCGGACACGGGCCGCGCCCCAGGGGCGCGGGGGCTCTTCTTCTGACTTCGAATTGTACGCCAACCCAACGAGCCTCAAGGACGGCGCGAATAGGCAGATTTTCTGCCCCCGCCCGCAAGGCGACATCAGAAAATCTGCCTATCCGCTTGCAAGCCGCGTTCCGCGGTCCTTGACCCCCGTCGGGCAACAACGTCGACACCTTTCGTCAATCGAAAGGAGACATATCATGATGACGTTCAACGCACGCGCACTCGTCCCGACCATCACTGGCTTCCGCGACGAAGTCCTCGCAAACCGCGCCGCATGCCAGACCGCTTTTACGACCGCTTTGCATGACAAGCTCGCCGCAAAGCTCAACAAAGCGGTTGCCGCTCTTCATGAGGAGGCCGAGACTGAAATGCGGCTCGCCGCCGGCAAGGGAACCGAGGACGGCGATTTCCTGTACGAGGTCTACCACACCTGCACGACCTTTGAACATCTGTGGATGGAAAGCGGCCCGATCTCGATCCTCGATGAGATTTTCGAGGATGTTGTTGCGGACGGTGAAACCTGCCGGGTCGGTCTGGACTACACCGTCATTCCCAGCGAGCATCTGGGAGACCTCGGCGGGATCCTCGACCGCATCCGGCGCGAGACCGGCATCGAGTTCATCGCGGCGCGCGTGTGAACAACAGGAAGGGAGGCGTCCGCGCCTCCCTTTATTCTTGCAATCGGCAACGCGTCACCCTGCTACGACGTGATGACGGGTCTCTCCAATAGGGCGCTCACCGCGCCGATCTTTGCTTGCCTCGCTCACCCGCCGAGACTAGACTCACTGAAATCCGAGAGTATGCGCCGTCTGTCGATGATGGCGCGACTTTCCAGAACAAGGGTGTTGTCGCCGTGATCGAGGAACCAGCCATTGTCGATGTGAACACACGGCCCGAAGAGCGGAATCCGCTTTTTCGCCCGATGCGACATGTCGCCCGGGCGCTCGTTGCCATGCCGGTCGCAGTCGCCCGCGGCATCTTCTTTTGCGCCTGGTTTTTCGCCTATTCCGTCCTCAGTCTGCTTCGGCCGGTCATAAACGTGCTGATGCTCGGCGGTCTCATCATGCCGTTGGTCGCCTTCGTTGCCCTCGTCAAACCGGAGGCGGCCAATGGGATACCCTTTTGGGTTTTCCTCCTGATGGCTGCCGGCTTCGTCAGCGTCTCCATGGGCTATTCAAAATTCGTCGATTGGATCGAGCCGCCGCGCTAGGCCCCATCGTCGTCGCTGCCCGATGCGATCGCTACGCCGCTGACCGACCGAGCGATGTGCCCGCTGCGCGCATCGCGGCTTTTCCCTTTGGTCACCCTTTCCGCGCGGACAGAAAGCTCGTGATCGTTCCCGCGACGATCAGGATCCCGGCTTGGATCAGCACCCAAAGATCCGGCCCGTAGATGACACACCAGAGCGCGGCCAATGATGCGACCAGCACGTTGAGGATCAGGGACTTCACGCGCCACGAAAGACGCTTTCCCCGCTGTGACGTAAAAAGATAGAGCACGATCGCAATCGCAATCAGACCCCCAAGCGTAAATAATAGTTCCATGAAATTCCTCTCAATCTGAAATCATTCAGAGGCACGTCTCTTCCTTCCCGTTCGAGTGCCTTCAATGTTCAATAGCCGAGCTGCGTCCTGTCGCAACATAATGATCTTCGTCCGCTCGACTTCCCAAGTTCTTGCGAATGAAAAGTCTGTATCCGGAGTCTTAGGGCGCGCGCTTGACGAAGCGATTGGTCCTCGCGACGGAATCCATCTCCTTGCGGCGGAAATAGATCGCGCGCCCGCAACGGATAGGGCTGTGCCCCTGCACAATGATGATCTGCTCGTCCTTGCGCATGGACTGGGTGATCTCGTGCGGCATGATCAAAGGCCGGCGCTGGAAGTTGAGGCTTTCGGATTTCCGCGAGGAACTGTTTTTCGTGTCCCAGCCGATATTGCGCGAACTGCCTTTGACCTCGACGGTCATTTCCCCGCATTGCGCCGAGACGTTGCGCGCCGTATCGAGCGCCTTGATGGCGGCATAGCTCGCAAAGGCGCAACCGTCGATCCATGAGACAGCGCCGTCCTTGCCGAAATGCCGCTCAAGCTGGCCGACGGACTGGTACATCAGCATCATGCTGATCCCGTATTTGCGGCCGCGGTCGCGCGCCTCCTCCAGCACCCGCATATAGCCGAGCAGGTCGACCTCATCGAGCATGAACAGCGCCCGGCGCTGAAACGCGCCGTCGGCCTCGATCATCGCATTGATCAGCGAGCCGATGATCACCCTGCCGATGCCCGGATAGGACCGCAGGATCGAAGCGGGGATATTGAGGAACACGTCCTTTTTGCCTTCGGCGATCTCGGACGATTTGAACGTGTTGCCGCAGACGAGGGCGGCGTAATTGTCGAGGGACAGCCACTGTGTATCCTTCGATGCCGTCGAATAGACGCCGCTGAAGGTTTGCTCTGTCATGTTGACGAACACGCCCAGCGTTTCACGGATGAAGGCGGAGGCCGAATGCTCCTGAACGTCGCGGAGCATGGCGAGCACAGAGGTCTCCGGTTCCGAGACGATCTGGCGAAGGCTGCGCAGATTGCGCCGATCGGCAAATTCCGGCGACAGCATCACATGCGCCAGAAGTCCGGTCAGCAGATTGTGCGCCTGGTTCTGGAAGTAGGACCCTGTGGAGCTTTCGAAGCGCACGCTTTCCGACAGCAGCATATGAGCGATGCCGACGATGTCCTCCTCCTTCTTCGTCGAAGTCTCGATCCCGTCGAGGACGTTGAATCCCATGATCGGGTTGGTCGGATCGAGCACCATGACCTCCCGCCGCAACGCCTTACGGCGATGCTCGACCACCATGGGCGCGACCTCGGTGGACGGATCGAGGCAAATGATCGGACCGGTGTAGCGCAGCGCGGTCGGTACGACGTTGCTCGTCGTCTTGTAGCCGCCGGACCCGGCGAAGAAGAGCATGTGCGTGGAATCGAAGTCCTGCTTGTAGGTGAGCAGCGGCGCTGTTCCGCCCTTGCCCCATGTCGACGGATCGTTCGGATCGAACGGCAGCGCGTGGACGAGTTCCTTGTCGACACGATAGCGTTCCCCGACGACGATCTCGCCATCGTCCGGAAAGAGCCGTGCGGCTGCGCCCATCGGCAGCCAATCCGCGTCGCCGAAGGTTCCGTGCTTGGCGCGCTTGACCGGTTCGGGCACGACGCTGGAAATGCGCGCGGACACGGCCGCAGCCATGAAGCCGACCGCCGCACTGGCCACCGCGACCATGTCGAGGAAGGAGAGTGCCTGATCCCAGCTCAATGCGCCGCGCTCGACATAGGGTGAAAGCCGGGCAATCTCGCGCAGCCCGTAAAAGCCCGCCATCAGCAGAAAGCAGATGAAGCTTGCTATGGCGATCGGCCGACGCCGATGCAGCGGTAACGCCCAGACCGTGAGGAGTCCGGCGAGCGGTGCGAACAGAAGGACCGGAACTGGTGACGTCCGCAGGAACCAATACTGCGTCTTCCCCGTCATGCCGGTCGCCAGCTCCGGCCAGCGCCAGTTGGCGACATAGAACGCAAAACCGGAAACGACGATCGGCACGAGAATGAGCAACAGGCTCGGATGCGGTTTGGCTCGTACCATCACTCAGCAGCCTCCAGCATCGGACGACCGCCATCGAGGGCAGGAGCCTTGAAGGCTTCCTCACCGACATCACGCAGCCGCAGGTATTCCGGTGAACCGGATGCGACGCGGGCCAGTTCAAGCAGCCCACCAAGCAGAAACGCCCGGTCGGCCCTCGACAGTCCGGCGCGCACGACGATCCCGCCGAGCAGGAATTTCTCGCGGGCTTCCTTCTTGCGATCAGCCGTCATGAGAAACCTCCGTCGCCGCTCCAGTCCCGCCAACTGGCCGTCCACGCGGCGAAGCAGCTGCGCCACCAGCCCCTTTCTTCTCCGCTTTGCGAAATCGCGCGGCGATCTCTTCGAAGATGCGATCGACCTCCTCGTCGGCGATCTCCATCTCCGCCAGCCCCGCCTTCGTGGCCGCGCGTGCAAATCGGTTCGCAGATTTTACTATCAAAGTTTTGCGACGTTCACGCAGCTTCTCGATTTGCGCGTCGATATCCAGAATTGACGATTTTGCAGCCATTTACCGGGTTTCCTCTGTCGAAATGAATATTGTCACTGGCCTCTTATACTGACTAGAAAACGATAGTAAAATAAGCTATCTTGTGCAAGTCCCCAAAACGTCGATGCCGGAATTCCGGCTTAGGCCGTCTTCCGGAAAAGCGGCATCGGACCTGCGGTCCGATCGATTTGAGGGCGCAATATACGTCGCTGGCGCGACGTGCCTGGAAGATCGGGAGACAGTCGTGGCGATCATGTTCGTCAGAGCGCAGGTGATCAGCAGAGGGGCAGGGCGCAGCATCGTCTCGGCCGCCGCCTACCGTCACCGCGCCCGGATGATGGACGAGCAGGTCGGAACCTCCTTCAGCTATCGCGGCGGCGCGGCCGAACTGAAGCATGAGGAGTTGGCCCTGCCGGACCAGATTCCGGCCTGGCTGCGGATCGCTATCGAAGGGAAGAGCGTTGCGGGCGCAAGCGAGGCGCTGTGGAATGCGGTGGAGGCCTTCGAGACGCGGGCGGACGCCCAGCTTGCCCGCGAGTTGATCATTGCGCTTCCGGAGGAGCTGACGCGGGCGGAGAACATCGCCCTGGTGCAGGAATTCGTCCGGGACAATCTGACCTCCAAGGGCATGATCGCCGACTGGGTCTATCACGACAAGGATGGCAACCCGCACATTCACCTGATGACAGCGCTGCGGCCCCTGACGGAGGAGGGGTTTGGGCCGAAGAAAGTGCCGGTGCTCGGCGACGACGGTGAGCCGCTGCGCGTCGTCACGCCGGACCGGCCGAAGGGCAAGATCGTCTACAAGCTCTGGGCCGGTGACAAGGAAACGATGAAGGCATGGAAGATCGGTTGGGCGGAAACGGCGAACCGGCATCTGGCGCTCGCCGGCCATGACATCCGGCTCGACGGCCGCTCCTATGCCGAGCAGGGCCTCGACGGCATCGCGCAAAAACATCTTGGTCCCGAAAAAGCGGCGCTCGCCCGCAAGGGCGTCGAGATGTATTTCGCGCCCGCCGACCTGGCGCGGCGGCAGGACATGACCGACCGGCTGCTCGCCGAGCCCGAGCTTCTGCTGAAACAGCTCAGCAACGAACGGTCCACCTTCGATGAGAAGGATATCGCCAAGGCGCTGCATCGTTATGTCGACGACCCCGAGGATTTCACCAACATTCGCGCACGCCTTATGGCGTCCTACGATCTGGTTCTGTTGAAGCCACAGCAGGTCGACCGGCAGACGGGCAAGGTGGCGGAGCCCGCCGTCTTCACCACGCGCGAGATCCTGCGCATCGAATTTGACATGGCGCAATCGGCGGAAGTCCTGTCGCAGCGCACCGGCTTCGGTGTTGCCGATGCGAAGGTCGCCGCAGCCGTGCGTCAGGTCGAAACGGCCGATCCGGAAAAGCCGTTCAAACTAGACATGGAACAGGTTGCCGCCGTCCGTCATGTCACCGGCGACAGTGCGATTGCGGCGGTCGTCGGGCTTGCCGGGGCGGGCAAGTCGACGCTCCTTGCCGCCGCGCGGGTTGCTTGGGAGGGTGAACATCATCGCGTCTTCGGCGCCGCCCTTGCCGGCAAGGCGGCCGAAGGGCTGGAAGACAGTTCCGGCATCAAGTCGCGCACGCTCGCTTCATGGGAGTTGGCCTGGGAGAACGGCCGCGATCTCCTGGAACGCGGCAATGTCTTTGTCATCGACGAGGCTGGCATGGTCTCCTCGCAGCAGATGGCGCGCGTGTTGAAGGCGGTCGAGGATGCCGGCGCAAAGGCCGTTCTGGTCGGAGACGCCATGCAGCTTCAGCCGATCCAAGCCGGTGCGGCTTTCCGGGCGATATCGGAACGGATCGGTTCCACCGAGCTTGCCGGTGTTCGCCGCCAGCGGGAAGCCTGGGCGCGCGATGCCTCGCGTCTCTTCGCCCGCGGCAAGGTCGAGGAGGGATTGGACGCCTATGCCCAGCGAGGACGGATCGTCGAGACCGAGCACCGCGTCGAAGTCGTCGAGCGGATCGTCGCGGATTGGAGCGCGGCGCGCGAAGAGGCGATCGCGCGGTCACAAGCGGAAGGTCACGACGGCCGGCTGCGGGGCGACGAGTTGCTGGTGCTCGCCCACACCAATGACGATGTGAAGCGTCTCAATGAATCGCTGCGCGGCGTGATGAATGCTGCCGGCGCGCTGACCGCCGCACGCGAATACCAGACAGAGCGCGGTGTTCGCGAGTTCGCCGCCGGCGATCGCATCATCTTTCTCGAAAACGCCCGCTTCCTCGAACCGAGGGCGCGACGTCTCGGCCCGCAATATGTGAAGAACGGCATGCTTGGAACGGTCGTCGCGACCGGCGATGTGCGTGGTGGTCCGCTGCTCTCGGTCCGTCTCGACAATGGCCGCGACGTCGTCATCAGCGAGGACAGCTATCGCAATGTCGATCACGGTTATGCCGCGACGATCCACAAATCTCAAGGCGCCACTGTCGACCGGACCTTCGTGCTCGCCACCGGCATGATGGACCAGCATCTGACCTATGTGTCGATGACGCGCCACCGCGATCAGGCAACGCTCTATGCCGCGCGCGAGGATTTCGAGCCGAAGCCGGAATGGGGGCTTACGCCGCGCGCCGATCACGCCGCCTGCGTCACCGGTGAACTGGCGGAGACCGGCGAGGCAAAGTTCCGCCCGGACGATGAGGATGCCAAGGAAAGCCCCTATGCTGATGTCCGCACGGACGACGGATCGGTCCATCGTGTCTGGGGTGTGAGCCTGCCGAAGGCATTGGTGAGAGGCGGCGTTTCGGAAGGCGACACGGTCACGCTGCGCAAGGATGGCGTCGAGACCGTCAAGGTGGATGTCGTCGTCACCGATCCGGAGACCGGCGAGAAGCGAACGGAGAAACGCGAGGTTCAACGCAATGTCTGGACGGCGGAGCTGAAAGAATCGGCCGATGCTCGCCAGGAGCGGATCGAGCGCGAAAGCCATCGGCCGGAATTGTTCAAGCAGATGGTCGAACGTCTCGGCCGCTCGGGCGCGAAGACCACGACTCTCGATTTCAAGAGCGAGGCTGGCTACCAGACGCATGCGCGCGACTTCGCTCGGCGCCGCGGTATCGACACACTCGCCGAGGTCGCGGCCGGGATGGAGGAGGGGGTTGGCCAGCGGCTGGCTTGGCTTGCGGAGAAGCGCGGGCAGGTGGCGAAGCTGTGGGAGCGCGCCAGCGTGGCGCTCGGTTTCGCCATCGAGCGCGAGAAGAGTGTCTCGTATAATGAGGAGCGTTCCGAAACCGTCGCGGCACAATTTCCCGCGGACCGACCCTACCTCATCCCGCCGACGACGCGATTTGTCCGCAGCATCGAGGAGGAAGCCCGCCGGGCGCAACTCGCCTCGGATCGATGGAAGGAGCGGGAGGTCATTCTTCGCCCGGTCTTGGAGAAAATCTATCGCGATTCTGACGGCGCGCTGGCCAGACTGAACGCGCTGGCGTCGGATGCTGGCATGGAGCCGCGCCGCCTCGCAGACGATCTCGCAGCCAGCCCGAAGCGACTTGGCCGCATGCGTGGATCCGACCTCATGGTCGACGGGCGCGCCGCGCGGGATGAGCGGACCGCCGCGATTGCTGCTCTGTCGGATTTGCTGCCTCTGGCGCGTGCTCATGCGACGGAATTCCGCCGACAGGCCGAACGCTTCGGCATTCGCGAGGAACAGAGGCGTGGGCATATGTCGCTATCCATCCCCGCGCTTTCGAAACCAGCCATGGCGCGCCTTGTCGAAATCGAGGCGGTCCGCGAGCGCGGTGGCCCCGACGCCTACAAGACCGCCTTCGCCTATGCTGTCGAGGACCGTTTGCTGGTTCAGGAGGTCAAGGCAGTCAATGAGGCGCTGACGGCGCGCTTTGGATGGTCTGCCTTCACGGAGAAGGCCGATGCCATTGCCGAGCGTACCATGGTCGAGCGTATGCCGGGCGATCTTGCTTCCGCTCGCCGCGAGAAGCTGGCGCGGCTCTTCAAGGTCGTGCGTCGGTTTGCCGAGGAACAGCATCCTGCGGAAAAGAAGGACCGCTCAAAGATGGTTGCCGGCGCCAGCGTCGAGCTGGGGAAGGAGACGAATGCCGTGTTGCCCATGCTCGCCGCCGTGACGGAGTTCAAGACCTCGGTCGACGACGAGGCGCGGGTGAGGGCGCGCGAGGTTGCCCACTACGGCCATAATCGGGCGGCCCTTGTCGAAACGGCCGGGCGCATCTGGCGCGATCCCGCCGGCGCCATCGAGAAGATCGAGACCCTCATCGTGAAAGGTTTTTCGGGCGAGCGGATCGCGGCCGCCGTTGCCAACGATCCCGCGGCCTATGGTGCGCTGCGCGGCTCCGATCGCATCATGGACAAATTGCTCGCGGTCGGCCGCGAGCGGAGAGACGCGCTTCAGGCTGTGCCGGAAGCGGAGAGCCGCGTCCGGTCGCTGGGCGCGTCCTATGCCACCGCATTCGCCAACGCGACCCAGGCAATCACCGAAGAACGCCAACGGATGAGCGTCGCCATTCCGGGATTGTCGCCAGCGGCCGACGAGGCGTTGCGCGAGCTTGCGACGGCTATGAAGAAGAAGGACGCCAAGCTCAATGTCGCAGCCGGGTCGCTCGATGCCCGCATATGGGAGGAATTTGCCGGTGTCAGCCGATCGCTCGATCTGCGGTTCGGCCGCGATGCGATCCTGCGTGGTGAAAAGGACGTGATAAACCGCGTGTCGCCGGGACAGCGTCGTCCATTCGAGGCGATGCAGGAGCGCCTGAAGATACTGCAGCAGACCGTCAGAATGGGCAGCAGCCAGCAGATTGTCGCGGAACGCCAGCGCCGCGCGATCGACCGCGGCCGGGGCGTCATCCGGTGAGTGTTACGACGATATAGAAAAGGAGAAGGCCATGACGGAACAGGAAGTCCCTTACGACGCGATCGTCCGCGCCGAGATCGCGATCGAAATCCTCAACCAGGCGCGGGCCATCGTCACGGCGCGGGTCTATGAGCTCGAAGCTGCCGATCCCGATGCTGCCGAAGCGTTGCGATCGCGCCGTCGTGACCTGATCGCCCTGCAGCAAAGCATCAACGTCACGGATCGTGATTCCGTCGAGGACGTCATCGCGCTCTGGGGGCCGCGCGTGAAGGACGATGCCCGGTTCTGGGCGGAGTTCTGATCATGGCGGAAAATCAGGCATCCGGTCCGCTCTCGCCGGAGAGGAATGAGAGCATTTTCCGCAACGACATTCTTCCAGACTATCTGCCGGCGACGATGACATCCGCGGCGGGTCCGCGCATGATCCTGTTGGGTGGTCAACCGGGTGCGGGGAAAACCGCGGTTCTGATCGCGAGCCAGACGGAGCTCGAACAAGCCGGACCGACGATCCGCATCGTCGGCGACGATCTGCGCTCGTATCACCCACAGTTTCGTGCGTTCCAGAAACAGGACCCGGAGACCGCGTCACACTTCACGCAAGCCGATGCCGGGCGATGGACGGAAAAGCTGCTGGCGGCAGCCGCCGAGCGCCAGGTGAACATCGTCTTCGAAACCACGATGCGCACACCTGAGAACGTCGCACGCGTCATCGGCATGGCCCGCGCCGCGGGTTACGAGGTCGAGGCTCGAGCGGTCGCCGTCAATCCGCGGCTCAGCTGGCAGGGAAATCATTTTCGTTTTGAGGAAATGCTGCACGCCGGCGACGCGGCGCGTATTCCGCCGCAGCATGTCCACGATGCGGCCGTCGCCGGCCTGCGCGTCAGTCTCGAAAAGCTGGAAAGCGAAAACCTGGTCGACCGCGTCCAACTTCGAACGCGTGGTGGTGCGATCCTCTATGACAATGAACGAAGCGAGACGGGATGGTCGCAGCCACCCCACGCGCGGTTTGCGCTCGAACGCGAGCAATCTCGGCCGATGACGCGTGGCGAACTGCAGCGCTTCTCCGACGACTGGAACCACGTTCTCGCCCGCATGGAAGAGCGGCGTGCGCCGGAGGATCGGATCGCCACGATCAGGTCGCACGCTGCGGATGACGTCAATCACCTCCTCGCACAGCGCCGTGCTGCGGATAGCGAAGATGGACAGCGGCGCGGCCGGTCGATTTTTCAGAACCACGCCGATGCACTCGGCATGTTCGTCGAGCTTTACGACAATGCGTTGCGCGATGCGGAACGCCGACCGATCGGCAATGTCGAGGCGCATGCGGTCGGGCGGCTGGCGCAGAGCTACATGGCGCTGCGTCTTGTCGAGGCGGCGAGGAATATGGGCCTGCTTCCCGACGACGGACGGATGGTCACGACGCGGGCTTCTGTGCAGGACAAGCAGGCATCGCGCGAGTTTCCGGCTGCCCATCGGTTGCCGGCTGACCTCGCTGTCGAAAGGGCGGACGGTTCACGCCGTCGCTTGACCGAGCATTTTGGAGTGGAGCTCAACCGGGTTGCGATAGACCGCGAGGTCTTCGGCCCGACGGATCGGATGTCTCGTCTCGCCAATGTCGCGGATTCCTGGCTTGAAGCCGCCGGCATGCGCAGTTCCCTTGCCCGGGCAGCAGACGCTGTCGCCGAGGGCTTGGTCACTGCCAATGAAGCGATGACCCACATCCTCGAACCCGGATATGCGGCAGCGGTCGCCGAGGCGCGACGAAAACTGGAGCGGAACATCACGCTCGCCGAGCGGACCTCGATCGCGACCACAGTGGTCGACGTGTCCGGAGAGCCTTTTCGAGCAAGACCGGACGATCTCAGGCTAGGCACCAAGGAAATTGCGAGTCGTTCACGGGCGTTGGCGATGATGGAGGCAGTCTTTGCTGAAACGGCGCGGCATGATCGCCTTGACGACGAGCGACGACGAACCCTGTCCGCCTTCGTGGCGGGAGTAGCCGAGAATGAGCGTAGCCTGGGGCTTGACCGGGATGTCGTTCCCGTCCAACGCGGAGCGCTCGTTCCTGCTCGGCAAATGCCGGACCTCACGGAAGGCGAAATCGAGGGGCGCTTGCAGCACTCCAGCCGTCTCGCGGGAAAACGCGCCGAGATCGAAAACCTGTCGCGGCTCGTGTTCGGCAATAGCCAGGCGGTGTCATCATCGGTGCTGAGCATCCGCGATGCACCTAGCGGCGCGGCCGCCGGTGACGATGTCCGCGAGAGTCGACTTGGCGAATTGGCCGGGGAGGGGAAAGGCTGGTTGCGGGGACCAAGTCCGGCGCGGCAGGCCGCCGAAGCCCATCCGCCCCAGCTTGCGGCGGCATTGGCGGATTACGGACATGCGGTGGATTTCGAGCGCCACCAGATCGTGACCCAACATCGTGAAACGCAGGCGCGGCAGCGCGTGGAAATCCCGGCGCCGTCGCCGAAACTGATGGAGGTCTTGAAAAGCGACGGTCCCGACCAGGTTCGCCGCCTGAACACCGAACCATCCCTTCGTCGCGAGCTGGAGACGATGACGCTAGCGATCAACAGGCGTCTTTCGCCAGCAGATAGGGCCGACCTCAAAGAGGGCAGCGTCGCGCGCGTTGCCGCCTCGCTCGGAGTTTCACGCGATCAAGCTGCATCGCTGAGACAAATCCATGAGCAGACGCGCGCGTTGCAGGAGCGCAATCTTCGCCAGAACCGCGATCTCTCTCGTGGAAACCAAATCGGAATTCGCCGTTGACGACGAGCTCGGCAGGCGCAAAGCAGCCTGCCACGCACCATTTCTGGCGGCCTTAAGGGATCGTACCGCCCGTTCCGAAGGGCACATGACCGGCTGGCTGCCACTCGACCGCTTCAGCGTTAACTGTGGCGACCGTCGCGAGCTGGCCCTGCAGAAGTAGTCGAACGCCGCAGAAGACGACCAGGTTCTTACCTTCGACCCGCATTTGAATGCCTTTCTCGGCCGGTCGAAGGATCGCGCGAGCGTCCTCGAAGGTGAGGTGCTTGTCGACCTCGGTTGCGTCGATTGACAGGCAGTAACCGCGGCATTTCGTGGAGAGCCTTTCGGCAACGCATCGGGAATGCGCAACCGGCACGAATGCTTCGGCGGCATGTTTGTACATGGCAGCAACTCCAGGATTCGGAAGCGTTCCGGCCGAGCGCAGCGAGTCATCGGCCGGAGGAGTGCAGTTTATGCGGATATCCATGTCTGCTCGGGGATCGCCCGCACCGGAAACGCGGGCCGGCGGTAAAGCCGGTCGTTGACCTTGAGCTTCTCGCGCATGGCAGTGAGCACACGGTTTGAAACCTCGAACGCGCCGCAGCAGACTGGAAAGCGGCCGTACCCGTCGGATCGGCCGAGTTCGTCGAGTTCTGCTCCGGCCTTCTGGTAAACCCGCTTCATATGCGGTTCGTAGTTGGAGATCATTGTATGGATGCCGCTGTCGAGCGCGACCTCGCAGAGCGCAAGGAGCAAAAGGCAAAACGCACGATCGGGTCGTATTTCCGGTTTGATCGCGTCCTCGTCGATGCACATCCTCGTGCCTTCCCAGATGCCGGGTGCGACGAGGTCGCAGGCATCGGGAAACGTGTCCCTAAATACGTCATAGAGCAGAGTCGGGCCTGTCGTCGGCATCAGTCTGACGGAACCGAACAGCCGTCGCTTCTCCTCATCGCACCACAACAGATAGGCCGGGTGCAGATCGTCGTAGCGGTCGCGTTCGCACGGGCCGGACACTGAAACCTCCCAACCCAGTTTGTCCGCGAAGACCTTCTTCCTGAGCCTGAACGACTGATCGAGAAGACCGCGATGTTTTTGGTACTCGTGAGCCTGAACAAGAATGAACATGTGTGCCTCCATAGGTTGATGGAGGTCATCATGCGGATCAAAAGACGTGCGATAAATTACCCAGATGGATACCCTTAGCTGAGGGTATTGCCAAACGGATGAATCAGGCGCAGCTGAATTGCTCTGGCGATCGCGTAGGTGATGGAGCCGCCGCCGAGCTTGTTCCTAGCGGATTTGAGGTAGGCCCCAGTGGTATGCTCTGACAGCTTGAGCAGGACGGCGATGTCTCCGCTGTCCTTGCCGAGCGCCCTCCAATGCAGGCACTCGATTTCGCGCGCTGAAAGATGTGGAATGGGATCATGCTCGCCATAGAGTTCGAAGATCGCTTTGTGATGGATCAGAAATGCGAGCTCCAGCCACTCCTCCCGATACTGGGCGACGGTTGCGCTCCATTCGTCGCCGGCTCGCCGCGAATTCAATGAGAGCAGCGCCCGTCGCGATTTATCGAGGATCGGAATTGAATAGCCATTGGCGCCAACACCGTGGTCTTGTGCATCGAGCAGAAACTCGTGGGCGGCCTGTGGAATATCGACTTCGCGCCAATCGAACGGCAACTGCCGAACGAGACCTTCGCGGAGAATAGGGTCAATCTTGACATAGTCGCGCAGGAGATAGCGGGAAACCCAGGCGGCATTGTAAGTCGTGCGCACATAAGGGGTGTCGATGATATCGACGATAGTAAGTGCGAGGTGATACGTCGCGAAATCGATGCCATATGCCAGCTGGAATATCTGAAGTGCATCTTGAACGCTCTCGGCGTCCTGGACCTCAAGTGCAATCCTCTCAAACCGAGAAGGTCGTTCTGCATTCATTTGGTTGCTCCAAGGGTGCGGGCGTCAGTTCGGCCCGATATTAATAGCTATCCTCCATGGATATGAATGTTATGATATAACATATCGCATAAGATGCCTTATGGAACTTATGTGTCGACCAGAATTCGGACAGATGAAGGGTCTGCCGGTTCTCCCGACGCATGGCGCCTAACCAGCGCGATTGACGTCATTGCGACCTCGCGTGGCGACGAGTTTCGGATGGCGTGATTCCGTAGCGCCTCTTGTAATAGCGCTCGAAATCGCCGGAATGACGAAAGCCCCATGCCTTTGCAATCTCGCCAATCGTCTGCGTATTTCCGATATTGCTCAGGTCTCGGTGGATATTGCGCAGCCTGAGCTCGACCACATATTGCATTGGGCTCATCCCCATTTGCTCTTGGAACGCGACCTGGAGTGTTCGGGAGCTGGTACCGGCGGCACTGGCGACTTCCGCCAGCGCGATCTTCTTCGGAAGATTTTTCTCAATCCACTTGGTCGCGCGCCTTATGAGACGTGGTGCGGGACGATAGGGCGGAGCGGCTTCGGTGCGAGGCCATGACGCAATAAGCGTTTGGATGAGCGCTTCCTTTAGCATTGCGGTTGAGAGGGGCAAGGATGCAAATGGGCTGTCAATCTGCCCGTCGGCATGCAAGACATTGGCAATATCCCGAATGGCGCGTGCTGCAGGGTGAGACGCTTCGACAACGGGCCGAAGATCGCGAAGGGCCTGTAAAGCGTCAGTGCCGTTTGCGGTGGCGATTCTCGCGAATGATACGAATGGGACCGATATACATACTTCGCGCGTCCCGCGCGTTACAAAAGCGCGATGGCCGCGACTGTCATGAAGCAGATACACGTATCCGGTGCTGGCGGCGGCATTCTGCTTCCGCGTTTCCGATCGGCTTTCGCCCATATCGACGAAATGCAACTCCAATCGATGTGATGCCGCCTCGTTCCACTCCGCGACGTAACCGGTTTTGGTGTAACTGCTCCAGATAAGGACATCGTCAGCCACCATAATTTCTGACGAATAGTGAAACCGTGTCTCGGCTGGATGCCTTTCAAAATGTACTGGAAGCAAAGCACCGGACAGGAAGGTGCTCAGGCGTTCTGGCTCGTCATTTTGCGCGAAGATCTTCCCGGTGGCCGCGGATGAGTGCCTATCGGGCGTGATGTTCGTCCCCTTCCCATTCGTCGTCATGAAGAATTAAGCCCTTCGGCTTCACGAGTTGCTCTGGCGCAAACTGCCAACGCTTCACTCAACGCGATCCCTGCGGTACTGCGAACGACACCCCCTCTGCTGGACTCGAGCACCTTAAAGCGAACCGTTGCGAGTGATGACAAAGGGGAATAGTTGGAATCGGTGAGAGTGATCATCGGAACGCCAAGTTTGACCAGGAAGGAGGCCTGAGCGGTTGTCTCCTCACTATACGGCGTGCAGCTTATTATGACCGCGACGTCCCGCTGTGTCGCGAATGCAAGAATGTCCTCACCGCCAATCAGGTCGGTGAGCAAAATCAAGCGGATCTTCAGGCCCGTAAGGGCATGCCGCACCAACGCACCCAACGGAAACGTCGTGCCGCTCGCGATGATATAGACACAATTTGCTCGCGAAAGCAGGTTTGCCGCGGCGCTCACATCCGAAATCGACACGGCTCTGGAAAGCGCCTCCAAGGACAAATGGTAGGCCTCAATCGTATCGAAAAATGCCTGCGCGTCACGGGCTATGCCAGCTTCGCTATTTCTGCGAGTGATTTCTCCAGGTGCGATCTTTGCCCGGACTGCATCGCGAAAGACCGTTTGCAGTGCGCTGAAGCCGTCATATCCGAGGGCCTGCGCGAAGCGAACAAGCGTTGAAGGCGTAATCCCAGCCGCCTCGGCAATTGAGGCAACTGATCCCAGTGCTACCTCGTCCGGATTATCTAGAACATGGCGCGCGGTTTGAGCCAAGCGCTTTGGAAACCGGGCTTGTCTTGCGCTGATCATTGCCCGCAACGCATCGATATCCCGTGGCGGATCTATCCTTTCGCTGTTCATGCGGTACTCCTGGTTGGTTGGCGGCTAAATCCACGCCACCGGAGAGCACTCCCGGCTTTCAAACGATTTCAAAGTTGCCCGGTAAGGAACTGAGCCGATCCCTCGCCGAACGACCAATCTTCGTCGGTGTTGTCCACGAATGAGATCATGACATCCGCCAGCGGAATGCCACATTTTGCATGAAGTTGAGCGACCACTTCCCGATAGAAGGTGAGCTTCTCCGACCGATCCCTTGGGCGTGAGATCACCTCGAGCATGACAAACTTTGCCGTTCGCTCGAACCCGAGACCGGTGTCGAGCGCGCGGAAATGCGGTGGATCATGTTCGAAAAGCAGCTGATAGCGGTCACGCTGGGGAACGCGGAATGCGAGGAGCACCGCCTCATGAACCGTGTCGAGCAACAACTCGATCTCGTCGGTGGAGCGTCCCTTGTAGGTGTAAATCTTCATCAGTGGCATTGCACATTCCAATCTTGGGTAACAGCACCATCCCCTGATGGACCTACAGGTGGTGCGTTTCGCGACTGTTCGAGATCAGGGCGCTATCGAGCGTCGCGCTCTAGGATCCATTCCACCGCAGGGTCTGGAACGAAACGCCATTTGCGCAGTGGTCCCGCCATCACGTTGAGGTAGTAGAGTTCGAAGCCATGGGGCGCGCCGCACGGGTGATGCCCCCGCGGAACGAGAACCACATCCCCATCCGATACCGCGATGGTTTCGTCGAGCCGGTGGTCGTCGGTGTAGACGCGCTGTATGGCAAAGCCACTGGTCGGGCTCACGCGATGATAGTAGGTCTCTTCGAGATAGGTGATGCGCGGGAAATCGTCTTCATCATGCCGATGGCTAGGATAGGACGACCAGTTTCCGGCCGGGGTGAAGACTTCGGTTACCAGAAGGCTGTCGCAATAGTCGTCCGCCTCCATCGCAATATTGTTGATATGGCGTTCGTTCGAGCCAACGCCGCGCGAGGTGAGCGTGATGCCGTCGGGGCCGATCCTGCGAGCGGAATGCCCGCCCTTGCTGGGTGCCAGGCAGACGGCAATGGTGCAGTCGGTCGTAGCGCGCGCTTCCCACCGCTCGCCGTCGGGCACGTATAGGCAATGCGGCTGCGTCTTTTCGAACACATTCATGCGGTCGCCCAGTTCGCCCCAGTCCTGGCCGGCGGCAGAGAAACGAGCCTTGCCCTCCACCATCACAAGGATCGCCTCCATAACGCCGGTTGCCTCGGCGGCCGTCTCGCCCTCGCGCAGCCGGTAGAGCGAGAAGCCGACATAACGCCAGCCGGCCGATTGCGGCGTGATCTCGTGTACTTTGCCGTGGGAGCCGAAGGGGCGACGCAGCAGATGACTCATGGTTCTTCTCCTCAGGCCGACAAGGCGGCCTTGTCCAGCCCGGCCTTGCGAGCCAGGCCCTTGAGGGCGGCAAGGCCCATGTTCTGGTAGTGGAACGGTTCGCGCACGGCGCTGTCCTGCTCGGCCTCGATCACCAGCCAGCCGGAATAGCCGTGCCGGGCGGCGGTCTCGAGCACCGGTGCGAAGTCGACGCAACCATCCGGATCACCGGGCACCGTGAAGACGCCGCGGCGCACGCCTTCGAGGAAGGAGAGGTTTTCTTCGCGCACGGCCTTCATGATCTCGGGCCGGATGTTCTTGGCGTGGATATGCGTCACGCGGTCCATGTACTTTTCGGCGACGACGGTGGGGTCCGCGCCGCCAAAGGTGCAATGGCCGGTGTCGAGCAATAGCCACGTATGCGGCCCGGCCATCGCCATGAAGCGGTCGATGTCGGCGGCGCTTTCGACGATCGTGCCCATGTGATGGTGATAGCCCATTTTCACGCCCTGCTCTGCCGCGAACCGCGACAGCTCTTCGTAACCGGCGGAAAAGCGCTGCCATTCGGCGTCGGTCATGATCGGCCGGTCGTTGACCGGGACCTTGTCGTTGCCGTGCACGGTGTTGGAGCATTCGCAGGCGTTGATATGGTCGCCGCCCGCCGCCCGCGTCATGTCGATGAAGCGCTGCAGTGCCCCCTTCTCGGTGTCGATGTCGTTGACGAGCAGATTGGTCGAATGCCAGCCGCCGACGAAGCGCAAGCCATAGTCGCCGAGCTTTGCCTTCAGCGCCGTGCCCTCGTCGGGCATCTTATGGCCCTTCTCGATGCCATCGAAGCCGATCCGGCGGCAATCGGACAGGCAGTCTTCAAGCGAGAGATGGGCGCCGATAGTCTGGTCGTCGTCGTTGGACCAGGCAATGGGATTGGTTCCGTAGAGGATCATCGTTCGTGCTTTCTTCGGATGGCGATGTCAGTTGATGCGTTGAAGGGCGACGTTCGCCTCGTAGCGCTCGCGGGCCTGCTTGAGTTCCTCGGTATTCCCGACCTCGGGCACGGCCACGTCCCACCAGGCGCCGCCGATACCGGCCCCGGTTTCCGCTTCCGTGTCGATGACGATCACCGTCGGAATGTTTCTCGAACGAGCTGCGACGAGTTCGGCTTCGAGTGCGCCGATCCCGGCCGCCTTGACGGCATGGGCGCCCATCGATGCGGCATGCGCCACGAAGTCGATCTCGGGCTGCACCTCGATATTGCAATCCTTGTACATGTTGTTGAATTCCGCACCGCCGCATTCCTGCTGGAGCCGGTTGATGCAGCCGTATCCGCGGTTGTCGGTCAGCACGATAGTGAAGGGAACGCGCATCATCACCGCGGTCGCAAGCTCGGCATTGGCCATCATGTAGCTGCCATCACCTACGAAGCAGACAACGTCCTTCTCGGGAGCTGCGAGCTTTATCCCGAATGCGCCGGCGACCTCGTAGCCCATGCACGAATAGCCGTACTCCATGTGATAGCCGCTCACCGCCGAGCGCCAGAGCACCTGGAGCGCACCCGGCATGGTGCCGGCCGCGCACATGGCGACGGTGTTCTCGCCCGCCTGCCGCAAAACGGCGCCGATGACCTGGGCGTCGGAGGGAAGGAAATTCGGGTTCTCCCCGTGCGGCGTGGCGAGCGCACGATCCGACAGGCTGAACCAGGCCTCGCGCGCCGCGAAATCCGGATCGGCAAATCGGTAGCTTCCCAGTTTCGCTGAAATTCTCCACAACGCGACTTTCGCGTCTGCGACAAGCGGCACGGCGCCGTGCTTTGCTGCATCGTAGCCCGTGAGATTAATGGATACGAGCTTACGCTTGAGATTGCGGAAAACTGCCCAGCTACCGGTGGTGAAATCCTGGAAGCGCGTGCCGACGCCGAGGATGAGATCAGCCGTTGCCGCAGCCTTGTTGCCGCAGTCCGTACCCGTCACGCCCGGCGAGCCGAAGTTGAGCTTCTCCTTCCAGTCGATCGCCCCCTTGCCGGCCTGTGTTTCTACGATCGGGATATTGTGCGCCTTGGCAAAGGCGAGCAGATCGGCTTCCGCGCCAGAGTAGAGGACGCCGCCGCCGGCGACGATCACCGGGCTGTTCGCCGCCCTCAGCGCGGCAACGACATCGTCGACTTCGCGCGGATCCGGCTCAGGACGGCGGATCCGCCAGGTCTTCGGCTCGAAGAAACTTTCAGGATAGTCATAGGCCTCCGCCTGCACATCCTGGCAGAAGGCGAGCGTTACCGGGCCGCAATTGGTGGGATCGGTCATGGTCTGCATGGCGCGCGGCAAGGCTGTCAGCAGGTGCTCGGGCCGGGCGATCCGGTCGAAATACCGGCTCACGGGGCGGAAGCAGTCGGTCACGCTGATCGTCCCGTCCTCGAAATCCTCGATTTGCTGGAGCACCGGGTCGGGGCGGCGGTTGGCGAAGACGTCGCCGGGGATGAAGAGGATCGGCAGGCGATTGACATGGGCAAGAGCGGCAGCCGTGATCATGTTGGTCGCCCCCGGACCGATCGACGAGGTGATCGCCATCGCTTTACGCCGCCGCTTGGTCTTCGTATAGGCGATCGCCGCATGCGCCATGGTCTGCTCGTTCTGACCGCGCCATGTGGGAAGTGTATCGCCGATCCCGTGCAGCGCTTCGCCGATGCCGGCGACGTTGCCGTGACCGAAGATCGCCCACACGCCCTCGATGAATCTCTCGCCATCCTCCGTCATCTGCACGGCCAGCCAGCGGAACATTGCCTGTGCTGCCGTGAGGCGAATGGTTCCTGTCATGTCATACCCTCCTGCGCGACGGTTCCGTCGCTTTATTTTCCTGAGCGTCCCTGCGTGCCTTGTCCCAGATCGCGCAAAGCCTCTGGTAGCGATCGCCGATTTCGAGAACGGCTTCCTCGTCGTTTATGGTCCCGGCAAGCCAGTCACGCGCGGCGCGCGCAAAGATGGTGCGGCCGACGGCGAAGCCTTTGACCAGAGCGAAGCCGGCTGCGACCTTGAAACTCGCCGCGAGCTCGGCCTCCGGTGCATCGAGACCCAGCACGACAATCCCGCGCGTGCGAGGGTCGTTTTCGTTGATGGCGGCACAGGCTTTTTCCCAGGCAGCACTGCTCGACATGGGTTCGAGTTTCCACCAGTCGGGATAGATGCCGATCTCGTAGAAGCGGCGGATCAATTTGGCCGTCGTATCGTCGTCGACCGGAGCGACCTTGGAAGGAATGATCTCGAGGAGGAATTCCAGCCGATTGCGGCGGGCGGCGGAATAGAGCCGCGTGATCGTTTCCTCCTGCGAGGACCGCATCTCGGCGTCATCGTCCGAATGGCAGAAGCAGAGAACCTTTACGACGTTCTCCAATGCCCATTCCTCGAGGCCGCCGAAGTCGGGACCGAGTTCCGGCTCCAGAGTCAGCGGGCGAGAGCCGGGCCATTCGACCGGCCGGCCGATCCAAAGGCCCGTGCCGGAGGCGGCGTGCAGTGCGCGCCGTCCGAGGCGGTTGTCGCAGAGGATGCCGTATCCCGGCCGGCCGGCCTGAACCTCAAGTGCCGCCTTCAGGCAAAGTTCCTTGAATCGGCCGATCTTGTCCGGTGTGGCGCCCGCCATCGCCTCAAGTTGCATACGGTGATCGAAAGCGAAAACACGCATCGTGGACCAGTCAACGTGGCGGTTGGTCGCCCAATGAACCTGCTCAAGCTCGGAGTCCTCGCGCAGCGCCCTGTTCCTGATGCCGCGCTGCAGGAAGAATTCGAGCTCCTCCAACGAGGGATAGGCTGGTGTGCAGCCATGGCGGCTGACGGCGAAGGCTCCGCAGGCATTGGCATACTGCAACGCGCGAGGCCAGGGCGCATCCTCGAGCCAGCCCTTGATCAGGCCGGACATGAAGCCATCGCCGGCGCCTAGCACGTTGAACACCTCGATCGGAAAACCGGGGCCGCTTTCGCCCTCATCAAGCGTATGCGGGATTGCACCGGTAAAGGCGACTGCACCGGCGGCGCCCCGCTTGCAGACTAGCGTCGCCCGTGAAACAGTGCGCACGGCGCGCAGCGCCTCGATGGTATCGGTCGATCCGCCGGCGATATGGAATTCTTCCTCGGTCCCGACGATCAAGTCGAAGAGATGCAGTGTCGATTGCAGCTTCGACGTGACCTCCTGGCTTTCGACGAAGCGGTTCTCGCCGTCGCCATGGCCCGCGACACCCCAAAGATTCGGGCGATAGTCGATGTCGAGCGCGGTGCGCGCGCCATGCTTGCGCGCGAGTTCCAGCGCCTTGAGCACGGCCTTTTCCGTGCGCGGATGGCTAAGATGCGTACCGGTCGCGACGACGGATCGGGAGCGGGCGATCAGCGCCTCGTCGATATCGTCCTCGCAGAGCGCCATGTCCGCGCAGTTCTCGCGATAGAAGATGAGCGGAAAGCGATCCTCGTCGCGAATGCCGAGCAGGACGAGCGCCGTCAGTCTCTCGGGGTCAATCCTGACACCTGTGACGTCCACGCCTTCGCGCTGCAGTTCCTCGCGGATGAAGCGACCCATATGCTCGTCGCCGACGCGGGTGATCAGCGCCGAGCGCAAGCCGAGCCGCGCAGTGCCGGCCGCCATGTTGGTGGGCGAGCCGCCGATGTACTTGTTGAAGGAGGCCATGTCCTCCAGCCTGCCGCCGATCTGCACCCCGTAAAGGTCCACGGACGAGCGCCCGATCGTGATGACATCCAGTGATTTGCTCATTTTTTCCTCTGGCATCCGGCTATCGCCTGACAGACGGGGCCGCCCACGCTTTTGCGCAGGCGGCGGTTCGTCAAATCACAGCTTGCCGGTGATGTAGGCGATGCTCTCGCGCACGGCGGTTTCCGGATCAGCGAGCGCATGAACCTCCTGGGCGAAGGGCTCGAAGCTGTAAGGGCCGTCGAAGCCCGTGACGATGAGCGTCTTGATCTGCGCGATGTTCTCCAGCCGATCTTCGGCATCGACCAGCACGCGATGGGCGTCGAGCATGTCATCGACCGCCACGGTCGGATCGATCACGCCGGAGATGTGGACCAGTCCGGTTCTTTCCGGGAAGAACTCCGTCTCGCCGGCGAGATGATGGTGGAAGGTATCGTGAACGAGCTTGTAGACCTCGCCCCCGCCCGCCGCATCGATAGCGGCGACCGCCTCGCGCTTCGTGCGAAGCGATGAAATCGGGAAACCGAGAGGTTCGACCAGGCCGGTCAATCCACGGTCCGCCAGGATCGGCTTCATCTCCTTTAGAGCGGAGACGAGATCATCGAACGACACCTTGGTGCCGTCATTGAGCGGGCACATGACGAGGGCTTTCGCTCCGCTTGCCGCGGCATAGTCGGCGAGCGCCAGCGCCCGTTGCGGCACATCGCCCGTCCAGACGTTGAACGGGTAAAGCGCGTTGATCGAGATGATCGTCACGCCGGCAGATTGCGCGGCCTGCCGGACGGTCTCGGGTTTCAGTGTGCCGACGATGTCCGGCAGATCGTTGCGAATCTCGACTTCCGTGAGGCCGAGCAATCTTGCGAGCGCGAAGAACTCGTCCAGCGGCAGCTTCGGTGCAGTGATGTGGTTGATGGCGAAATGCATGGATAGACCTCAGTTATAAAGCGCGGGACGGGGCGGAAGATCGATCGCAACGGCCTCGCCGGCCTTTTCCTGGGCTGCCACGCAGGCATCGGACGTGATCGCCGCGACATAGCCGTCCCATGAACTAGGGCCGGCGGCGGTTCCCTGGGCAGCCGCGTTGATGAAGTCCTGCAGCTCCACGTCGTAGCTTGCGATGAAGCGATCCTTCCAGTCGGTCAGAATGTCGTTCTGAAGCCTGGCGCCCAGTCGCATCTGGATCGCCATCGGCTCGGGCAGACGGGCTATGCCGTCCTCGCCCACCACCTCGCACTGGATGTCGTAGCCGTAGTGGCAATTCACGAAGATCTCGACGTCGATGATCGTGCCCTTGGCGGTTTCCAGGACGACGATCTGGGGGTCCTTGAGTTTTGCATGGCTACGGGCCGCCGAGCGCGGGAAAAGCACCCTCGCCGAGACGTAGTCGTCGTTGAGCAGCCAGCGGAGCACGTCGATCTCGTGGATCATCGTGTCGTGGATCGCCATCGGCGTCACGTATTGCTCGGGAACAGCCGGATTGCGGTGGGCGGCATGCACCATGATGGGAACGCCGATCTTCTCGTCTACGGCCTTCTTCAGCGCGACATAGCCGGCATCGTAGCGGCGCATGAATCCGACCTGCACCAGCCGCTTGCCGTGCCCGACCTCGCCATCGACGATGCGCCTCGCCCCTTCGGCGGTGGTGGCGAGTGGCTTTTCACAGAACACCGGCTTGCCGGCGGCGATCGCCGCCAGCACATATTGCTCATGGGTAGCACCCCAGGAGGTGACGAGGACGGCATCCACGTTCGCCGAGGCGATCAGTTCCTCGCCGGTGGCAAAGATTGCCGCATCGGAGGCGATGTCGTTTCTCACCGCCTCAGCCGACGCCCGGTTGACGTCGCTCAGCGCGACGATCGTCGCGCCGCCGAGAACCTGATTGATGCGACGTGCATGGTCGCGGCCGATCGCACCGGTGCCGATGACACCAATTCGTACAGTCATTGGGGAAGCCTCACTTCTTATATTTTTCGATGTAGTTGTTCATCTCGGTGCACATGAAGCGGCCGGACTCGTCGGCCTTTTCCTCCCACGCAAAGACGCAGGAGGTCATGATGCCGTCGAAGCCGATTTCGGAGAGCGTGCCGAAGAAGTCATCCCAGGGAACCTCGCCCTGGCCGATATTCAGATGCTGATGAACGCGCGCCTGCGTGCCGGGCGGATTCAAGATGTAGCGCAGCCCGGAGCTGGCCTTATGGTTGAAGGTGTCGCCTACATGCACATGCGCCAGCACGTCCTTCGCCTCAAGCAGCATCGCCCTGATGTCGTCGCCGAAATAGAAGGTGTGCGGTGCGCAATAGAGGAACTTGACGTTCTTCGAATTGACCGTGCGGATGATATCGAGAGCCGGCTGCAACGTTTCGCACCAGTCCTCGGGATGCGGCTCGACGTGAAGGTTGATACCCTCGCGCTCGAAGATCGGTACCAGTTCTTCCATCGAACGCCACCAGGCGTCTTCGCAGGCCTCAATCAACGAGCCGGTATGACAGCAGTAGCATGAACCCTTGTCGGGGTGCGGCCCGCGGCCGAATTCCGAGTTCATCGTGTCGACTTCCATCTCGACGGCGATCTCGATGGCGCGCTTCCAGTGCTTGACGGCGGCCTGGCGCTCGGTCTCATCGTTGGAGGCCCAGCGGTACATCGGCAGCAGCGAGGCAATCCCGACATTCTCAGCGGCGAGCGCCCGCTTGAAGGACCTGATGCGCTCGGGAAACACGCGCGGCGCCTTAAACCATTCCAGGAAGTCGGCCCTCGGGCTGAGTTCGATCCAATCATAGCCGAGTTCGCGAATCTTGCGCGGAAGTTCCTCAAGGCTGAGGTGACGATGCATGAAGGGGTCAAGGGCTATACGCATGGATGCCTCCATTTCTGAGGATATTTGATCAAGCCCGAAAGGGCCGCTTGTTTCGGGGGCCGCGGGGCCTGGGAGGAGACCAACCGCGGCCCGTGGCCGCTACTTTTCGTAGGCGGCCATGTTTTCCGGTGTGACGAGCTCGAAGGGCACCCAAAGCGTCTCGATCTTTTCGCCTGCAGCCATCTTCACCGCTGCCTGTACGGAAACTTCGCCTTGCTTCGTCGCATTCTGGAAAACGGTGATATCGATGTCGCCCACCTTCATCGCAGCAAGGCCGTCCGGCGTTGCGTCGATGCCGGCAATCACGATCTTGTCCATGGCAAAGCCGGAAGCCTTGAGAGCTTGTGCAGCGCCGATCGCCATCTCGTCGTTATTGGCGATCACTGCATCGAATTCGAGACCGGCGGTGACCCAAGAGGACACGAGGTCCTGTGCCTGGGTGCGATTCCAGTTCGCCGTCTGCTTCTCAATGATCTCGATCCTGCAATCCTGGCGGGAGAAGACATCTTCGACGTCTTTCGTACGTAACAGCGCGGCGTGGTTCTCCAGCGGTCCCATAAGAACGACGGCGCGGCCCTTGCCGCCCATGAGTTTGCATGCGGCCTCGGCCTCCATGGTGCCGGAGTCGAGTTCGTTGGAACCGACGAACGCAGTGCCTTCGGGCAGACCGGAATCAAGTTCAGCCGGCGGATGGTTGACATAGACCAGCGGGATTTTCGCATCGGCAGCGGCCTGCGTGAACGCTGCAGTCGCGTCGCCATCGACCGCGTTGACGATGATCGCATCAACACCGTTGGCGATGAAGTTCTGGACCTGATTGAGCTGGCGCGAAGGATCGAGCTGAGCGTCCTCGGTCAACAACTCGATATCACCGCTTCGCTCGGCTTCTCCCCGAATGCCGTTCAGCAGGATCGTCAAGAACGGGTTATCGAAGGACGTCATGGTCACTGCGACACGGGTCTGCGCCAGCGCCGGGACGGCAAGAAGGCAAAGCGCGGTTGTCAGGAATAGCTTTTTCATCGTGGTTCTCTGTCGGACAGCCGGCGTGCTGCTGCTGTCGTTCATTGGGATGGAGACGGGCGGCGCGCCGCCCGCGGCGGTTCAGCTCTTCTTGACGCGTTTCCTCTGGCGGTAGACGTCGGCGACGACGGCGGCGACGATGATCGCGCCCTTCAGCATCTCCTGGTAGTAGGCGTCGAGGCGAAGGAAGGTGAAGCCGGAGATGATGACGCCGAAGATCACCATGCCGATCATTGTGCCGACAACCGAGCCGCGGCCGCCTGAAAGCGAGACGCCACCGATAACGGCCATAGCGATGGCGTCCAGTTCGTACATGGTGCCCATGCCGGCCTGGGCGGTCAGACCACGCGCGGCGACGACGATGCCGGCCAGTCCGGACAGCAGCCCGGCCACTGCATAGATTTTAACGATATGGCGCTCGACGTTGATCCCGGTAACTCGCGCGGCTTGCGGATTGGCGCCGATGGCATAGGTAAACTTGCCATACCGTGTGTAGCGAAGAATGATGTGCAGGACGGCAGCGACGATCAGGAAAATCAGCACCGGTGCCAGACCCTTCCCGAGCGCGGCGAAGCTATCCGTCGGAAAGCTGACCGGCTGGCCCTTCGTATACCACTTCGCGAAGCCGCGCGCGGCGACCATCATGCCGAGCGTGGCGATAAAGGGAGGGATCTTGGTATAGGCTATGAACAAACCGTTGATGGCGCCACAGATCAAACCGACTAGCAGGCCAACGGCAACGGGCACAACTACCGGCAGATCGGTCAGGTGCGGATAGACGGCCCGGTCGAACGTTCCGACCTGGGCGAGGCTCATCGAGATCATTGCGGTGGCACCAACGATCGAGCCGGAGCTGAGATCTATCCCGCCTGAAATGATGACCTGGGTCACGCCAATGGCGATGATGCCGATCACCGACACCTGCAGGATCATGATCGAGAGGCGTTGCGGATTGGCGAGGAAGCTCTGCCCTTGCAGAATCCAGCCGAGAATCTCGAACGTCAGCGAAATGCCGATGAGCACGAGCAGGATGTTCAGTTCCGACGGTAGACGACGCCGCGCGTGGGCAATGGCGATTGTTGACTGTGTGGTGGTCGCATTCATGATGATTTCTCTCCTCCCGTGGCGCATCAGCGCGCAGCAAGGTCCATTATTCTCACCTGGTTGGCCTCGGCCCGGTCGAGGAAGCCCGATACATGGCCTTCGTGCATGACCATGATCCGGTCGCTCATGCCGAGAACTTCCGGCAATTCCGACGAAATCATCAGGACCGCGACCCCCTCGGCCGCAAGCCCGGTGATCAGGCGATGGATTTCCGCCTTTGCGCCGACATCGATGCCGCGCGTTGGCTCGTCGAGGATCAGGATACGTGGCTTGGTCAGAAGCCAGCGGGCGATCAGCAACTTCTGCTGGTTGCCGCCAGAGAGATTTTCGACGATCTCATGCAGGCTCGGCGTCTTGACGCGGAGCTGTGACGCCATGTCCTCAGCGAGCTTCGTCACGGTGGCCTGGTCGATGAAACCCGCCTTGACGTGCCTGCGGGTGATCAGCGCCGACTGAATATTCTCCAGGCAATTGAGCGTGAGAAAGCAGCCGGTCTCCTTGCGATCCTCGGTCAGGAATGCGAGCCCGTGGGCCATGGCGGCGCTCGGGCTGTCGATCCTCACAGGCTTGCCGTCGATCAGGATCTCCCCGGACGTCGCCGGGTGGACGCCGAACAGCGCCTCGGCAACGTTCGAGCGCTTCGAACCCACGAGGCCCGCAAGGCCGAAGATCTCGCCGCGCCGGATGGAAAACGAGATATCGTGAAATACGCCCGGCAGGGTAAGATTCTTGACCTCGAGGATCACGTCACCGATCGGGCAGTCGATCTTCGGGAACATCTCCGTGATCGCGCGGCCGACCATCATGCGGATGATGTCGTCGCGGGTGACATCCTTTGAGGCATGGGTGCCGACGTATTTTCCGTCGCGGAGAACCGTGAACTCGTCGGCAATCTCGAAGAGCTCATTCATTTTATGCGTAATGTAGACGATACCAATCCCGCGTGCCTTCAAGTCGCGGATGATGGCGAAGAGGTGTTCGACCTCCCGTTCCGTCAACGCGGATGTCGGCTCGTCCATGATCAGAATGCTGGACTCGTAGCTGACGGCACGCGCGATCTCGACCATCTGCTTTTGAGCGACGGTGAGTTCGGAGACCTGAGCCTGGGGGTCGAGCGAAATGTTCAAGCGGGCGAACAGTTCCTCGGTCTCTCTGACCATTCGCGTGTGATCGATCAGTCCGAGACGGTTCTTGGGTTCGCGGCGAATCCAGATGTTCTCTGCCACCGTCATCCAGTTCATCAACTGGAGTTCCTGGTGGATCATGGCGATGCCTTTTTCCAAGGCATCGAGCGGAGACCTGAGGGTCACCAGCTCTCCTCGAAGCCGGATTTCTCCGGCGTCAGGCTGATAGATGCCGGCAATGATCTTCATGAGCGTCGACTTGCCGGCGCCATTTTCTCCCATCAGGGCATGCACAGTACCGGGATTGACTCGCAACTGTACTTCGTCGAGTGCAAGGACACCCGGAAATTCCTTCCTGATCCCCTCGATCGCAAGCAGGCCATCGCTTTCGGTGGCGTCGAGTACACGTTTGATCGCCGCCGCAGTGCTCGGGCTGACCATGGCAAATCCTCCATTACTTGGATATGGAAGAGGCGGTCGACCGCCTCCTCCGGATATCGCAAGCAGGTTCAGTTCTTGGCCTGGTAGCCCTTGAGGTTTGCAGGCGTGACCAGCTCGAAGGGCACATAGACCTTCTTGTCGACATTCTCGCCGCGCGCGATCTTAAGCGCCGCATCCACCGCGCCCTTGCCCTGCCCCGCGGCGTTCTGGAATACCGTTACGTCGAGATCGCCGGCCGCCATGGCAGCAAGCGCATCCTGCGTGGCGTCGATGCCCGACACGATTACGCTGTCCATCGCGCGCCCCGCGGACTTCAGCGACTGGATGGCGCCGATTGCCATTTCGTCATTGTTGGCGATCACGGCATCGAACTCGACGCCGGCCGAGAGCCAGTTGGTCATCAGGTCGGCACCCTGTGTACGCGACCAGTTTGCGGTCTGTTCCTCGACGAGCTGGATGAAGCTGCATTCCGGCGTGGCGACGACATCCTTGATGTCCTGCGTGCGAACGCGGGCGGCCTGGTTGGAGAGTTCGCCCATCATGACGACGGCCTTGGCCTCGGTCTTGCCGGCCTCCTTCAGCAGACGGCAGACCTCCTGCGTCTCGAGGGTGCCGGACTCCTTCTCGTCCGACGCAACGAAAGCCTGCTTCTCCGGAAGGTCGTCGACGTTGACCGGCTGACGATTCACGTAGACGAGCGGGATGCCTGCGGCGGCGGCGGCCTGCGAAAGAGCGACCGTCGCGTCCGTATCGACCGGATTCACGATGATCGCATCGACCCCGGAGGCAACGAAGTTCTGCACCTGGCTGAGCTGCTTGCCGACGTCGTTCTGAGCGTCTTCGATCTGCAGCGTAACGCCGTCCTGTTCGTTCGCGTAGTCGGTCATGCCGTTCCGCAGAACCGTGAGAAAGTTGTCATCGAAGAGCGCCATTGAGACGCCGATCGTCTCGGCAGATGCCGTGGTCGCCATCATGCCGGCCATTGCCGCGATGATCAGATGCTTTTTCATGTCCATTCTCCTCCATGGGTTTATGATACTGCCGGCTTCGCCGCCCTCGGGGCGCGGTTCCAAGCCAGTAGAAAGGCAACACGAGCTTACTGCCGAAGACGGTGGTCCGCGGCATTGGCAACGTCAGGACGTCGTGTATCCGGGTGGGGCAAGCCTCCTATCTCCACCACCTGGGGAGAACATTCAGCAGTGGAGGCCTACTCGTCAATGCGGCTTGACGCCCTCGCGCCATCAGAGCTGATAGAAACAAGTCAGCGAAGTCTGATAGACGCTATCAAACCATCAGAGGCTCTCTGGAACCCAGAGATGAGCGGGAAGAAAACGTTGGCCAGGCGTCTCGGCCATTCCATGCTCGATCGTGTGGACCATCGTGGCGATTAGATCGGTGCAAAGGTCGCGCAGGGGCGTCTGAAAGACACCGGCAATGCGTCGTTCTAGTAAAGCTTGCCGCGACTCTGGTGTCAGTTCGTTGACCAGGCTGATGATTTTGCCGCCCTTCCCCGCCTCCTGCAGCGCCTCGATTGCACCTTCCATGCCTCCGCCTATACAATATAGGCCGACCAGATCCTGATGGTGCGAAATCGTGTCCATCAACAATTCATAGGTCAAACGGCGCGTTTCCAGGTTGATTAGCGCATCCATCACTTCAAAATCAGGCGCGTATTCCCGCATATAGGTGCGAAACCCGGTCTCACGAAGAGAATGGCCATGAAATCGATGCCCCCCGAGCAACAGCAAGACTTTACCCGGGGTATGAGACAGCTTGGATATCATCCAGGCCGCCGTACGCCCCACTTTCATATTGTTGGTGCCGAGATAGGCCTCGCGGACACCTTGAGCGAAGTCCGAAAGTAACGAGAATGTTGGAATGCCTTTTGCTTTCAAGGCACTGACGGCGGCCGTCACGTCGTGATGATCGGGTCCTATGGCGCCAATTGCCTGGACTTTGCCGCGCATGGCGAGGAGCAAATCGGAAAGTTCCGCTGGCTCGCCTGATCTCGCGTATTGCACATGCACCTGTAGCCGGCGGTTCTTCACCGAAAGGGCAGCACCTTCCAGTTCTTCGGCAAAGGTCTGATAGAACGCTTGGCGTTCCTTGCGCAGGATGAAGCCAAGATTGTAAGAGGCCAGATCGGCAAATATACGCTGGCGGATGAGATTAGTGCCGTGGAACCCAACCTTTTCTGCAGCCGCAAACACTCTCTTCGAGGTTTCTTCTCGGACGGGCAAGCGCCCGTTCAATACGCGATCCACTGTAGCAACGCTGACACCCGCTGCCTCCGCGACGTCCGCGATCGTTGGACGCTTCATCAAAATCACCTCAGAAACAGATGTGGTCGCCTGATTTGGTCGCAGAGAATGTCACAAGATATGAGCGAAACCAATCAGATGAATGATAAGAATCTCTCTTTCGGTTCAAATTGACAAATCTATCTTTGCCAGTGCGCATGGCCGAAGGTCGAGCTGACGAAGGCATTTTTGATCTAACGCTGCGCTCATTGATGCCACCGAGGGCCACAACGAGGCCCTTCTCCACTGGGTTTTCAAACAGGCGGAGACCCCAGGCTTCCTGCGCGACGCGTCCACCGCGACGTTATGCCGCCCGGACCTCATGTCCAGCGGCAATGCCGTAGCCAACGGAGTCCGGTAACCGGAACTGACTGATGATAAGCATGAGATCACTCGCCTCGTCCGCGAGTTGCCGCGTTGCGGCATTCGTCTCCTCAACCATGGCTGCGTTGTGCTGTGTCATCTGATCCATCTCGTTGACGGACGAGTTAACCTCCGCAAGCGCATTTGCCTGATCGCGGCTTGCTGTGGCAATTCCAGCGACCCTTTGGGAGACGGTGATGATGCTTGCCGATATCTCGGCCAGCACGACCCCAGTCTGTTGCACAAGCTTGGCACCCGAGGAGACCTCATCGCTGGACTTGAGGATGAGGTCCTTGATCTCCTGAGCGGCACCAGCCGAGCGCTGGGCGAGCTCGCGGACTTCCTGTGCCACGACCGCGAAACCTTTACCGGCATCACCGGCTCGGGCTGCTTCGATCCCCGCATTGAGAGCTAGCAAGTTGGTTTGGAAAGCGATCTCGTCGATGACGTCGATGATCTGCACGATATGAGCCGAGGCGTCTTCGATGCGTTCCATCGCGGCAATCGCGTTGCTGACGACAACAGACGACGTATCCGCGCGCTGCTTGGTATCGGTGACGATCTGATCAGCTTCCCTGGCCTGCTCTGCAGAAGATTTCACCGTCACGGTGATCTCGTCGACCGCTGCGGCGGTCTCTTCGAGGGTCGACGCCTGCTGCTCAGTACGCTTGGCGAGATGGTCCGCAGCAGCGCTCATTTCAGCAGCGTTTCGCTGAATCAACTGCGTGTTGTTGCGGACCTGCGCCATAGTAGCCTGCAGTCGCTCCAATGACTGGTTGAAGTCGGTGCGAAGCTGCTCAAGGCGCCCTCGGAACGGCGTGTCGATGGTCTCCGATATATCGCCTTTCGCCAACCGATCAAGGCCGGCGGCGAGCGCGGTCACAGCGAATTCGATTTGCTCATCAACCTGCTGCTTCTCCAGATCGTTGCGGCGCCGTTCTTCTTCCGCTTGGGCGCGCTGCGCTTCGCTTTGGCGTTCGATCTCCATCTTGGAAAAGGCATTCTGCTTGAAGACGCTGAGCGCTCGTGCCATTTCGCCGATTTCGTCAACACGATTGTCGCCGGTGATCCGCGTGTCCAGCACATCATCTGCCAGCCGCCGCATCGCCGCCGTAATCTGTCCAATCGGCCCCTTGAAGGTCAGTACAAGCCCTATGCCCGCGAAAATGGAGATCAATATACCCAGAGCGGTTGCGCCCACCGAGATGGAGTTGGCATCGCGACGATCTTCACTCGCGCTTTGCTTTTGGAGTTCAGCGAAGACCGTAAGCTGACGCCAAATGATATTCAGGTCATCGGCAGCCTTGTCGAAGCTCGCCCTGCGCTCCTGGCTAATCCTAACGAGATCGACGCTCGCTGCTTCCGTCGTGTCTATTGCCGGCGTCAGCTTCTTTTCAAGGTCGATATAGAACGGTAGGTCCCCTGCCTTTTCCTTGAGTTTGGCCATGTCCTTCCTCATGGACTTGAATTCCTGCTCGAGACGCGTCCGGTTCTCTTCGGTTGGCGCAAGGAGGAAGCGGGACATCATGATCTGGATCGAATACCCGGACGTAATCAGTTGTCTGCCGTCGTTGAGTACGTCAGTCGCCTTTTCGAGGGGTTCGTCGAGCTGGCCGAACCTGATCGTGGCGTCGTTCATTTTCTGCTGGGCTGCAAGCCCGAGATAGCCGTTGAGCTGCGTGAAGTTTCGAACCTTGCCGGCCAAATCCGAGAGCGCCGCATCCGATCGATCGTTCGCCGCGACGATGGTCTCGAATTCACCCATCAGCTTCTCAAGGGTCTTTGCGGCAGACTTGCTGGCCTCGGGAAGCGACATGGCGAGCACGCGGAGCTTCTTTTTCATTTCCGGAAGGGCGGCCGCGACAACGGCAAACCTCTCATCGAGCGTCGTGGCCTTGCCAAACGCGCTTGCCGTTTCCACTAGAAAGGCTCCCATGCCCCGGATATGCTCGGCTTCGCGCAAAGTCCTTTTGGCCGCGGCATCGTCGTCGGAGACCGTCCGCTGCACCTTCTTCAGAGCCTCGCTGATATTGACTTGGGACTTGACGACGACGCTCAGCCCCCTCTGAATCGTCTTGATCAGGCCGGTCTCCGTTTCGTGCAACGACCAAAGATCGTCGATATGCGTGTCGACCCTATGGATGAGCGCTGAGGCCTGTTCAAGTTCCGTGCGTCCGCCGGCATCTTCCGCAAGCTGCTTGAGCATCGCATCCAACACACTTCGTTGCTCCCCTAGCCGTCCTTTGACCTCGTCCCGCCCCTGCTCAGTCGTCTGGGCAAGAAATTGGTTCATGCTGGCCGATACATCACGAAACCCGCTGAGAGATTGCAGCACGCTGTTTGAAATCTCAATGCGCTCCTGCAATAGACCGGAGGCCCACAACCCCGTGAATCCGACCGCGGAAATGCTGATGACGAAAGGGAGGATGAACATCAAAACCTTCGTCTGAATGTTGAAGCGCGACAAAATGCGATCGATGAACATGTACTATCCTCCCAGGCGGTGTTTTCAAAGCCAACGCCAATGCATTGCGCGGCGCACGCAGAATTTCGCTCTTGCATGCGGGTGCGAATGATGTTGTCGAATCTGGTAAACGAAAACTTTCATCTGCTGAGAACGAGATGAAAGTCGGCTTTTTTACTTCGTAATCTCGACAGGCTTGCGCGATTTCGAGATGATTCCTCATTGAGGTGCACGTTGATTCCCATGGCACGCCCTGCCCCGACGGCGTGAGACCGATCGTGGCAAGCCACCGCATTCCCGACAGGCAAAACCCAAGATTGATCTCTACGAGTTCTCAATCATGTGTATGTGGATCGGAGTGATCAACGAGGCCGGCGGCTCGTCCCTTCGCCCAAAATACGCAGCCAGTGCCTCGACTGCTGTCCGTACCTCCAGCGCGGGATCCTGGTCGATAATCGCATCGATCATACCCTCGCGCAGCAGGCGGCGACGATCCAGGGTCAATTCGTGGGTGATGAACACTACATCATCCCGCTTGCCGAGCGCCTTCATCGCATCGACCACCGGCTGCGCACCCGCTGAGGCATTGTAGACGCCGCGGATATGCGGATTGGATTTCAGTGCGCTGAAAACGAGGTCGCCGGCCCGTTCGCCGCGTTCCATGCTTTCGAGCACTTCCGAAACCTTGCATTGTGGATAGCGCTCGCGCAGCACCGACCGAAAGCCCATTTCCCGTTCTTCGTGGCCGATCATGCTGAGCATGCCCGAGATTACCACTATTTCGCCGCCCTCGCGACCGAGCAGCCGGCCCATGAGATCACCGGCCACCCGTCCGGCCTTGCGGTTGTCAGGGCCGACATAGGCTTGCCGTCCAGCATCGCGAATGTCGGTCGCCAACGCAATCACCGGCTTGCCGCCGCGGCCGAAGGCCACCAATGCTGCAGCAACGTCGTCGTTCTGGGGGCTGACGATCACCAACCCGTCGCTGTGCCCTGAAATAGCTCCGACTAGTTCGACCGTGACGGCCGGACGAGTCGGATCGATGTGATGGATCCTGAACTGCAAATTGTATTGCGGAAAATCCCGGTTGGCCGCCTCGAAGCCCTTCTGCACCGCGGCGTGAAACGGATTCGCAGGCGCCTGGAGCAGAACGGCGATGCGCAAAGTACGCGCGGCCCGCCGATCGAGCGCCCGGTCGATCCCGAGCTTGCGCGCCCAGTCAAGGACGCGACGCTCCTTGTCCTCGGTGACGCCGCCGCGATTGTTAAGGACGCGGTCAACCGTCGCGAGCGAAACGCCCGCTGCTGTCGCCAGATCCCGTGCCGTCGGCTTGCCCATTGCTCCCGTCCGTTTGAGGAGATCTCATCAAGATTGAGGTTCTCACTCATTAGCAGCGCACTATAGTTCGCGCAACCGACGGCGTGGCCGCGATCATGGGAGCACCAGCAGATGATAGATCTCGCCATATTTGGCGCCGGCCGCATAGGTCGGGTACACGCGCTCAATGCCGCGGCACTGCCGTCGGTGCGAGTGAAGTACATCGTCGATCCTATCGAGAGCGACCAGCGCCTCACCTTGGCAGCAATGACCGGTGCTGAAATTGTGCCCGCGGAGGCCGTGTTTTCCGATCCGTTGGTGCGAGGCGTCGTCATCGCCAGCTCGACCGATACGCATGCCGATCTCATCCTGCAGGCAACAGAGACCGGAAAGGCAATCTTCTGCGAGAAACCTGTCAGCCTGGATTTCGTGACCGTGGAGACGGTGGCCGCGGCTGTCGAAGCATCGGGCGTCGCCTGCCTCATGGCGTTCCAGCGTCGCTACGATCCCGACTTCCGATATGTGCAGGAGCGAATCGCGAGCGGTGAAGCCGGCCCGCTCGAACATGTTGTTACGCATACCCGCGACCCTTCCCCGCCGCCCCGCGCCTATGTGGAGCGCTCGGGCGGAATGTTCCGCGATCAGGCGATCCACGATTTCGACATGGCGCGTTACCTGCTCGGCGAGGAGATCGTTACGGTTTACGCCGCGGGCGCCTGCCTGATCGATCCGGAGATCGGCGCGACCGGCGATGTCGACACGGCCATGATCACGCTGACCTCGTCCTCGGGCCGCTTCGTGCAGATGATCAGCTGCCGCCGTGCGCCGTTCGGCTACGACCAGCGGCTGGAGGCGCTGTGCGCGAAGGAGGTGCTCTATGTCGAGAACCGCGCGCAGCGCGGAGTGATGGTGGCCGATGCCGGCGGCTTCCGCGCCTCCCCGCCGATGAACTATTTCATCGAGCGTTTCGCGGAGGCCTATCGCGCCGAGATGGCGGCTTTCGTCGATCTCATCGAAACGAGGCGACCGCCGCTCGCCGGTATTCGAGACGGACTAGAGGCGCAGCGCATCGCGGAGGCGGCGCTAGTCTCCATGCGCAGGGGTGTGCCGATCCATATCGGGCCGGATTGGCGGCCGTAACTGCCCGTCGATGGACGACTGCTGACTACAGAGGTGATGACATGACGAAAGAGAAGCTAGCGGCTCTGTCTGAAGGCGTGCGCCTCGCCGTGAGCCCGCTCTCCTGGGCCAATGACGTGTTGGAAGACCTCGGCGCGGACATAGCGCTGGAAACCTGCCTGGATGACGCGGCCGCCGTGGGCTACCAAGGCGTCGAGCTGGGCCGCAAATTCCCGCGCGATCCGGCGCTCCTCGCACCGCTGCTGGAAAGCCGCAGCCTCGCGCTTGCCTCGGGCTGGCATTCCGGCGAACTGGCCGAGCGCGGGGTCGATGAGGAAATTGCGGCCGTCGCCACCCATGCCGACCTGCTGCGTGCGATGGGCTGCTCGGTGCTGGTCTATGGCGAGGTGGCGATGATGGCACCCGGTGCGCCGCTTGATGCGCCAATGTCGGAGCGGCGGCTGATGCCGAAGGAGGAGGTTTCCGGCTATGCCGCGCGGCTCACCGAATTCGGCCGCCGCCTTGCCGGCGATTACGGCCTGACGCTCGCCTATCATCACCACCTGATGATGGTAGCCGAAACCTTCGACGAGGTTTCCCGCCTGTTTGACCGCACTGGTCCGGAGGTCGGACTGCTGCTAGACACCGGCCATGCCGTCGCCGGCGGCTTCGACTATGCCCGGCTGATCGATCGCTTTGGCGACCGCATCGTCCACATCCACCTGAAGGACGTACGCGGGCCGGTGATGGCCGCAGTGCAGGCCGGTGACCTCAGCTTCAATGCCGGCGTCCGCCGCGGCATGTTCACGGTACCGGGCGACGGAAGTGTCGATTTCGGCCCGCTCGTCGGCTTTATCCGCGACAGCGGCTATCGCGGCTGGCTGGTGGTGGAGGCCGAGCAGGACCCGGCGCTCGCCTCGCCGCGCCCGGCCGTCACCCGGGCGTTCGGCCATATCCTCGACACCTTCTCTGTCTCGAACACGGGAGATCGCACATGAGCAGGAAGACCCTCAATATCGGCCTGATCGGTTCCGGCTTCATGGGCCAGGCGCATGCGGATGCCTATCGCCGCGCGGCCATGCTCTACCTCGACCTGCCGGCCGTTCCCCGCCTCTACATGCTCGCCGATGCGAGCGAGGCGCTCGCGGCGGACACAGCCGCCCGGTTCGGCTTCGAGCGCTCCACGGGCGACTGGCGCCAGCTCGTCGAGGAGCCGGCGGTGGACGTGGTCGACATCACCTCGCCCAACGCCCTGCACCACGAGATGGCACTGGCGGCGATCGCCGCCGGTAAGCACGTCTATTGCGAAAAGCCGCTCTCGGTGACACTCGTCGAAGCGGAGGAGATGGCCGCCGCGGCGCGGAGCAAGGGCGTCAAGACGATGGTCGCCTTCAACAACATCAAGACGCCCGCCGCCATGCTCGCCAAGCAGCTGATCGATCGCGGAGAAATCGGCGTGCCGATGCGCTTCCGCGGCTGGTTCGACCAGGGTTTCTTCAATGATCCCGACCTTCCCTTCTCCTGGCGCTGCACGCGCAAAGAGGCGGGATCCGGTGCGCTCGGCGACCTCGGCAGCCATGTGATCTCGGTGGCGCAATGCCTGATG
>Ga0182737_1000251_pt1 | contig 90713 bp, 84 predicted proteins | sample eDN5th30CBELigOP_FD_128878 | JGI IMG/M metagenome (GOLD analysis project Ga0182737, IMG submission 128878) | Enriched Organic Plus compost microbial communities from Emeryville, California, USA - eDNA 5th pass 30_C BE-Lig OP (version 2) (version 2) ... | reverse complement strand
GGCCGCGTGGGAGAAGGGGAGCACACAGGCAACGGCCTGTGCTTCACCCTGGAGGAACGCCCATGTTTATCGTGCTGCCTGCCCTTGCACTGCTGATTTCGGGAATGTTCGTCGTGACTATGCTGGCCGCGCTTCGTGCGGAGCGGAAGGTTCTCTGATGAGGGCTCAGCCGGCGGCGGCGCGGCGGGTCTCGCCCGGTACCGCGGTTTCCTCGCCATTGGCAGCCTTCGGCGCGCCGCTGGTGTAGCTGTCGGCGCGCTGCCAGCTTTCGACGCGGCGGATCGCGTCTTCGGCGTCGATCTCCGCAAGCAGCGCCTCCGCGCCGCCGCCGGCAAGGTGCGGATAGATGCATTCCAGCAGGAAGCGGCCGTCGGCCTCCGGCATGGCGAGCGCCAGCAGCGTCTCGGCAAGCTGCCGCCCCGAGACATCGAGAAGGATGCGCTCGGACAGCCATTGGCTGGAGGCGAGGGCGTCGGCGAGCGTGACGGCGATCATGCCGACCTCGCCGGTGCGCGCGAAGCGCACGAGGAGGGCCTGATGGGTCGCCGTCGCCGGCTCCAGGCGGACGGGTGTCTCCACCGGGGGCGTTGCGGCGCGCACGAGGGCGCGCAATTCGTCGCGGATCGCCTCTTCCCGCTCCAGCCTTGCGGCTTCCCGCATGGCGGCCTCGCGCTCCTCGCCGGTGCGGCGGCTCGCCTGATCCTGATGCGTGCCGACCAGCGCCTCGACGACGACGGGGGAAAGATCCTCCCGCCGGCCGATGGCGCGGGCGTGGTCGGGCCCGGCCGCGCGCAGGACGCGCAGCAGCGTCCGGTCGGCGATGGCTTTCGAGCCCATGAGGAAGATGGCGGCGATATCGATCGGCTGGCAGGCGATGAAGAAGGCCGTCTCCTCCGGCACCTGCGGGCAGCGCGAGAGCGCGGCGACGGCCTGCCGGCGCGCCTCGTCGCTGGAGGCCGCATAGAGCGGCTCGAAGAGCTCGCCGAACTGGTAGAGGTCGGATTTCCTTGGAAAACGCAGGCTCTCGAAGCTGGAGACCGTGGCCATCAGCACGATGTCCTTCGGCCGCCCGGCTTGCGGTCTCTCCAGTTCGCGAAACCTGTCCGCCACGAAACACCTGTCGTCCCGACCGCCAGCCCCTCGGCGATCCTGTTGTCATTCATGAAAATCAGAGGAAACGCTTATCTGCCGTCGTGCCGCGCACTCTTTGCAAGTGCCTTGGAACAAAGGGTTTTCTCTAAATTTCGATGCATCGGCACATTGCATGCCGCAGGTTTCGATCTTAGGGCGTTTATGATTAACGGCGGGTAAAGGGTTTCACCGGGGATGTGCGGATTCAATCCAGTGCGACACCTTCGTCGATCAGGTCATAGACCGTGTCCCGTATCTGCCTGAGCAGGGCATCGGACAACTTGCCGACCGGAGGCTCGACGAGGCTGTCCCTGCGGATCGCCTGCACCTTGTCGCACATCGCAAATGAATGCCGCCTGAGGCCGTTTTCTGCGTTCGGGTCGATCCCGATCCTGATCGGCGCACCATGCGAGTCGTTCGAGGTCAGCGGAACCACGATGATGCTGTCCATTCGAATATTGGGGTTCTGCATGATGACCACCGGACGGGGCTTGCCCGTGTAGGCGCCCCGCTCGGTCATCCTGTATATCGCGCCGCGCTCAATCATCCGCGATCCCCACGCCATGAGCCTCGATCCAGCGCATGACGTCCTCTTCATCCTCGCGGTGGCGCTGGATGCGTTCAGCGGCATCGCGCAATTGCTCGTTTCGTACCCGCTTGACATAGAGCAGCAGCGCTTCCCGCATGGCCTCGCTTTGCGTCTGCTGCCTTGTTTCGGCCGCTTGGGTGAAACGATCCTTCAGGTCGTCATCGACCCGGAAATTCATGAGCGATGCCATCCGCGCCTCCATTGTGTAATACAAAATATATTACGCCTTTCCGATAGCGTAGCAAGTCCGGGATGGGGGCCGGCCGTGCGCCCGCCTGTTCCGCAGGAAACAGCCCGTTTCGCACTCTCGGGTTAGATTAACAGCCTGTTAACCCGGCGGTCGCTAGTTTTAGGGACATGGATCGGCTCGTCTGTTGCGACGGACGTGTTATGATTCCACCATGGACGCGGCGGTTCGCTTTCGGGCATCGCCGCCTCGCAGGGGAAAGGTGCGATGTTCCGGATGCCGGGCGGTCACCAGACACATTCCCGTGAAAGGGAAACTTCTGGTCCCGTATCGCCGTTTCCGCCCGTATGCGGCAGGGTTGACGAGGATACCCGATGCCGCATCCGGTGGACGGAACCGGATGCACCGGCCCGTTGAGACGGGCAGGGTGAGATTGTAAAGGTACTTCATCCGTCTCGATTCTTCTTTTGGAGGCGAGAATGGCAGACGTGGTACGATTGACGGAATGGCGCGAGCGGATGCCGCGGCGCGAGACTGCACGGCCGGAAAGCCCGGCCCGGATCCTTCTTTTCACGGGCGTGCGCTACGAGCGCCTGACCCCCGCCATGCTCGCCTCGCGCGGCAAGGCGGCAAAGCACGGCGCGCCGGACACCGCCCGCCGGCCCTGACGGGCGACGCTTTTATCACTGATCCGGCGCGAAGGGCTCGCAGCCGGCATTGGCGAGGAACGCCGTTGCGGCCGGCAGCCGGCTTTCCGTCGGCACGAAGGTGCGCAGCACCGCATAGCCCTCATCCCCCCGCATTTCCACGAGGATCGACTGTTCCAGCTCCTGCGGCACCTGCTTGCGGATGGCGATGAGCTGGATGGGCGTCGCCACCAGCGTATCGAGCGCGCCGGTGACGGAGGTGCGGTCGTTCATGCTGAAGACCTCGTTGGAGGCGCTGTCGTAGACGGCGAGCGACCAGAAGGGCACGTCGCCCTCGGCAAAGAGGCGCACGGGGCCGTCTTCCACGGAGAAGGTGCATACGGCGGTCTTCATCGCCGGATCGTCGTTGACGGGGGCGAGCGTATCGCCGGTATTACCGAGCGCAAAGAAGCGGTTCGCCTCGCCGAGGCTGGAAACGCGCGTATAGGCGTCGCGCCCGGTGAAGCTCGGCAGCGAGAGGATGATGACGATGTGCAGAAGCGCCGCGCCGATGAGGCCGATCGCGATGGCGTAGAGGAAGCTACGCATCGGCGCAATCCAGCCGCTTGATGCCGGGCATGGCAAGGTCGATGACGCCGGAGCTGCCGGCGGTCGGCGTGTCGAGGAGGGTCATGACGAGGAGGAAGGGCGCCTTGCCCTCTGGCACCGCCAGCCAGTTGCCCGCAGACGCGGCGGCGGAGATGCGGATGGTGAAGCTGCTGTCGGCCGCGCGTAGCACCGACCAGGCGTTGAGGCCGGAAGGAAGCCCCTTGCGGATGCCGCCGAGCGGATTGCCGCTGCGGTCGGCCGCATGCAGCGTCCACAGGCGCGCGGGCGGCGTGATGCCGGAAATGCTGTAGCGGCAGTTTTCCACCAGCGTGCGGCCCTCGCTGTCGCTGGCGGCGGTGAAGGCAAGACCCTCGGCCCCGCCGAGCAGGAGCTTGCCGTCACGCGCGCGGTGGGCCTTGGCGTAAGGGTCCGCATCCACTGTCTGGGCGGCGGGAAAGGCCGTCCACGGCCCGAGCGCGATGGCGCCGAAGCCGACCGTCGCCCTCAGCGCATAGATCGAGCTCAGGATGCCGAGGCCGAAGGCGACGGCGAGCGCGGTGGCGATGACGAGAGGGGTTCGGAACAAGGCGGTCGACCGTTGGAATCAGCGTTGCGTCACTCTGTCCGGTTCGCCGGAGCAAGGTCAAGCGCCCCGTCGAGCGCGGCCACGCGGCCATCGGCCTTGAGCGGCGGCGCCTCCTGGAAATGGCGGGCGATATCCTTCAGCAGCTTCGTGACATCGGACGAGAGCGAGCGCGGGCGCACGAGCGCCGGCAAGGCGTTCTCGTCGGTCGCCCGGGCGACCTCCTTGGCCTTCGATCCATCGGGCAGCGGGTTGTCGATGCCGGGGATGGGGCGAAGCTCAATGCCCTGGTGGGCATAGTCCATCAGGCGCTTGAAGGTCATGGCGGGGAGAGACCCGCCGGTCATGTTGTTGGTCGAGGTGTAGTCGTCGTTGCCGTACCAGACAGCGGTCGTGTAGTTGCCGGTGAAGCCGACATACCAGGCGTCGCGGTAGGCCTGCGTGGTGCCCGTCTTGCCGCCCGAGACGATGCCGTGGTCGAGCGCGCCGCGCCGCGCCGTGCCGTTGACGGGGATGGTGACGAAGATGTGGTTCATCGACGAGGTCGCCTCCTCGGAGAGGACCCGCTTTGCCGGCGGCTCGTCGCGGGAAAAATCGTAGAGGATGTCGCCGTCGTAGTCGATGATCTGGCTGATGCCGTGGCGGCGCGACTGCAGGCCGTCCGCCGGGAAGACGCCGTAGGCCGTCGCCTGGTCGAGCACCGTCACCTCCGAGGTGCCGAGCGGCATGGTCTTGTCGGTGCGGATCGGCGTTTCGACGCCCATGGCTTTCGCGAGCGCGGCGATGGGCTTGGTGCCGAGCTTCTCCTTGGCAAGGCGCACCGGCACGGTGTTGATCGATTTCGCCATCGCCGTCATCAGCGTGATGCGGCCGGCATAGCTGCGGCCGTAGTTCTGCGGCGACCAGCCGCCCCAACTGATCGGCGCGTCGACGATGGTGGTCTCGGGCTTCATGCCGGCCTCCATCGCCGCGGCATAGGTATAGGCCTTGAAGGAGGAGCCCGGCTGGCGAAGCGCGCGCGTGGCGCGGTTGAACTGGCTCTCGCCGTAATCCCGCCCGCCGACCATGGCGCGCACGGCCCCGCCGTTCTCCATCATCACCAGCGCGCCCTGCTTGACGCGGTAGCTCTCGCCGTACTGGCGAAGGCCCGTCTCGATGGCCTCCTCGGCGGCGGCCTGCAGGCCCATGTCGATGGTGGTGCGCACGATGAGCGAATGCTGGTGGAAGGGTTTTGCGATGCGCTGCACCTCGTCGAAGGCCCAGTCGAGGAAGAAGTCGGGCGCGGTCTTTTCCGCCCGGTCGACGACGCTGGCGGGGTTGCGCCGCGCGGCGATGACCTGGCCTTCCGTCATCAGCCCGCCCTGCACGAGGTTGGTCAGCACCTCGTTGGCGCGCGCGCGGGCGGCCGGCAGGTTGACGTGCGGGGCATAGCGGGCCGGGGCCTTGAAGAGGCCGGCGAGCATGGCGGATTCGGCAAGGTTCACATCCGTCACGTTCTTGCCGAAATAGAACTGCGCGGCCGCCGCCACGCCGAAGGTGCCGCCGCCCATATAGGCGCGGTCGAGATAGAGCCGCAGGATCTCCTTCTTGGAAAGGTTCGCCTCCAGCCAGAGGGCGAGGAAGGCTTCCTTGATCTTGCGCTCGATGGTGCGCTCGTTGGACAGGAACAGGTTCTTGGCGAGCTGCTGGGTGAGCGTGGAGCCGCCCTGCACGACGCCGCCCGCCCGCGCGTTCTCGTTCATGGCGCGGGCAAGGCCGAGGAAATCGATGCCGAAATGGCTGAAGAAACGGCGGTCCTCCGTCGCCAGAACCGCCTTGATGAGGCTATCGGGCAACTCGTCGATCGGCACGGAATCCTCGTGGATGATGCCGCGATGGCCGATCTCGTTGCCGTAGCGGTCGAGGAAGGTGACGGCGAAATCGCTCTGGGCGCGCCAGTCGCCCTTGGTCTCCTCGAAGGCGGGAAGAGCGAGCGCGAGCAGGAGGATGAAGCCGGCGGTGCCGAGGTTCATCGCCTCGCCGGCGACCTCGAAGACCGCCTTCTTCCAGCCCTTGGCATGGAAGCGGCGGGAGAAGATGGTGATCTCCTCCCAGATCTCGCCCGCGCGGAAACCGGCGTTCCACACCGCCGAATCGATCCAGGAATCGATGCGCAGGAAGATGTGCCGCCGGCGGCGGCGCGGTTTCGTCTTCTCCTGGTCGTCGTCTTCCACGATCGCGGTCTCTTGCTTCTCGTCCCTCGCGCCGTGACACTGACGGCCTGCCGGTTAACGTCCTGTCACCATCGGTTTATTCTAGTACGATATCAGGCTTTTGACGGCAGCAGAACGGATTTTGCGGGGAAGGGTTACCGCCGCCCGCTCTTGACCTTTGCGCCCGAGGGGTCCAGGGGTCGGGCATGACGACGAACGATGCCGCAAAGACGGACGACCTGCCGTTCTGGAAGACCAAGACGCTTGCCGAGATGACCGACGGCGAGTGGGAGAGCCTGTGCGACGGCTGCGGGCTCTGTTGCCTCAACAAGCTGGAGGACTGGGAGACCGGCGAGATCGCCTGGACCTCCATCCGCTGCGTGCTGCTCGACGGGGAAAGCTGTCGCTGCAAGGACTACGAGAACCGGCAGGCGACGGTGCCGGACTGCATCCGCCTCACCGTGGAGAGCGTCGCGGAGATCTCCTGGCTGCCGCCGACCTGCGGCTACCGCCTCATCCGCGACGGCCACGACCTCTACTGGTGGCACCCGCTCGTCTCGGGCGATCCCGACACCGTGCACCAGGCCGGCATCTCCGCCCGCGGCCGCACGGTGAGCGAAGAGGGCATCGATATCGAGGACTACGAGGATTACCTCGTGACCTGGCCGCTGGAAGTGGGCGAGGGGAAATAGGACTGAGGTCCTATCTTGAAGAGAAAACCAAATTATAGGAAAATAGTCCTTGACGGTGTCACGGTCGTCTGATAGGGTTATGGCATAGTCGGAAAGGTGCGGGCGGCGGTTTCGCCCCGGCCGGTTCCGGTGGTTTTCGGCAGGCGCTCGGCTCCTTTGGGTCCGGGCGCTTTTGCGTTCGGGGTCTTGCGATGGACGAGGGTTTGGCGGTGGATTTGCGGCTTTTCGGCGTGGTGCCGGAGGCCGTCTATAACGAGGCCGGCGCGGGGGCGGCGCTCTCCGGCGGGGCGGCGCTGCTGCTCGACACCAAGGCCGAGGCGCCCTGCGATCCCTTCCTCGACATGCAGGCCATGCTGCTGGAGATGACCAAGGAACTGCGCGAGCGCTTCCAGCGCTTCCAGAGCCAGAAGGCGCTGGCCGAGCGGGATGCCGGCGCGGCCGGGGACGAGGCCGCCCGCAAGCTGGCGCAGACGGACGCCAAGGCGGCCATCGAGGCCGTGTCGCTGATCGTGCGTACGCTGGAGAAGATCGACAGCCTGCAGCGCACGCTGATCGCCGAGCGGGTGGAGGCGGAAGCGGCCGCCGGCCTGCCGGAGGACGAGGCGGCGCTGGCCGAGGAGTTCGACCGGCTCGTCGAGGCGCGGGTGAAGGAGCGGCTGAATGCGGCGAAGGAAGAGTGGCTGCGGGAAGACGGGGCTGGCGGCGCTGCTGCCGCCGGCGCGCGCGCCGGACCGTAAGGGGCGGCGGGGCTTGCAGGCGGTTCGCAAGGCATTCGACAAGCAGATGGACAAGATGGCGGCGGGCTTGAGCAAAATCGAAGGCCGGCGGGCCGATTTGCTGGAACGGACGGATGCGCTGGAGGGCGGATTTTCGCAGCGCGGCAGGGAACTGGCTACGTTGCCACGGACGCCCCCGATCTCCCCCCTTGAGGGGGAGATGTCGGCGAAGCCGACAGAGGGGGGTGGCGACGGCTCGGCCGGCGCGGTTCTTTCGGGAGGGCAGGTGGGTGGGGTACCCCCCTCTGCCCTGCCGGGCATCTCCCCCTCAAGGGGGGAGATCGGCGGGGGGCGAGGGTTTCCCGCCCATGCTCCTTGTGGCTCCGTTGCGGCGGCTCGGCTTCGTGATGCGCGGCAGTTGCGGCGGTGGCATTTCACCCGCCGGCTCGCGCAGATGCCGCCGCCCGGCGACTGGCGAGTGTGGCTTTTGATGGGCGGGCGCGGGTCGGGCAAGACGCGGGCGGGGGCGGAATGGGTGCAGGCGCTGGCGCTGTCGCGGCCGGAGCTGCGCATCGCGCTCGTCGCCGAGACGCTGGGCGATGCGCGCGAGGTGATGATCGACGGCGTTTCCGGCATCTGCCGCATCGCCGGGCGGGTGCGGCCCGAGTTCGAGGCTTCGCGCCGCCGGCTCGTCTGGCCGAACGGCTCCATCGCACAGATTTTTTCGTCGGAAGATCCCGAGAGCCTGCGCGGGCCGCAGTTCCACTTCGCCTGGTGCGATGAGCTCGGGAAATGGAAACACGCGCAGGAGACCTGGGACATGCTGCAATTCGGCCTGCGCCTCGGCGAGGACCCGCGCGTGCTGGTGACGACGACGCCGCGGCCGGTGCCGCTTTTGCGGGCGCTGGCCGGCGACGGGCGGACGGCGGTGCGGCGCATCGCGACCTCCGACAATGCGCAGAACCTTTCGCCCGGCTTTATCGCGGCGATGGCGGACCGCTACGGCGGCACGCGGCTGGGCCGGCAGGAGCTGGACGGCGAGCTGATCGCCGACCGCGAGGACGCGCTGTGGGCGCGTTCGCGGCTGGAGGCGATCCGCCTGAAGGCGCCGGGGCCGCTCTCGCGCATCGTCGTGGCGGTCGATCCGCCGGCGACGGCATCCGCTGCTTCCGTCTGCGGCATCGTCGTCGCGGGGCTGGACGGCGCGGGGCGTGCGGTGGTGCTGGCCGACTGCTCGGTGACGGGGGCGAGCCCCGCCGGCTGGGCGGGCGCGGTGGTGCGCGCCTTCCGGCGGTTCGACGCCGACCGGGTTGTGGCCGAGGTGAACCAAGGCGGCGACATGGTGGCGGCGATGCTGAAAAGCGTGGACGCGGGCCTGCCGGTCTCGACCGTGCGGGCGACGCGCGGGAAATTCCTGCGCGCCGAGCCGGTGGCCGCGCTCTACGAGCAGGGGCGCGTCGCCCATGCCGGCGCCTTCGCGGAACTGGAGGACCAGATGTGCGATTTCGGCCCGGACGGGCTTTCCGCCGGCCGCTCGCCGGATAGGCTCGACGCCCTCGTCTGGGCGCTGACGGCGCTGGTGCTCGACCGGCTGGGCGAGCCGCGGGTGCGAGGGATATGACGATGGGCATCGACCGCAGGGCCTTCTTCGGCGCCGTGCGCGGGCCGCTCTACGGCGGACGGCTGTCGCGCGGGCAGGTGGCCGGCATGACGGCGCTCCTCGACCGCTTCGAGCGGGACGGGAGGACGGCCGACCGGCGCTTCCTCGCCTATATGCTGGCGACGGCCCACTACGAGACGGGCGGGCGCATGCGGCCGGTGCGCGAGACCTTTGCCGCCACCGACGATGCGGCCATCGCGCGGCTCGACGCGGCCTTCGCGGCGGGGCGCCTGCCGCAGGTCTCCGCGCCCTACTGGCGGCGCGACGAGACGGGCCATAGCTGGCTCGGGCGCGGGCTGGTGCAGATCACGCATCGGCGGAACTACGAAAAGCTGGCGGCGCTGACGGGGCTGGACCTCGTCGCGCGGCCGGAGCTGGCGATGGAGACGGGGGCGGCGGTGGAGATCCTGTTCGCCGGAATGCTGGCGGGGGCCTTTACCGGGCGGCGGCTTGGGGACCATTTTTTTGTAGGCGAGGCCGACTGGATCGGCGCGCGGCGGATCGTCAACGGGCTGGACCGGGCGGAGCTGGTCGCGGGATATGGGCGGGCGTTTTTTGTGGCGCTTGGCGGGTAGGGGCGTGCAGTGGGGCGTAGATCCTCGGGTCAAGCCCGAGGATGACGGAAGACGAGAAGGATGGCGGATAGTCACAACGGCTCCATATGCCGTGCCGCTCGATGGACGGGTGATCTTTCCTCCCCTCCGTCATGCTCGGGCTTGACCCGAGGATCCACCCGCCCGGCCCGGCGCTTCAATCAATTCACACGATCGAGGACCATCATGAAGCTACCTTCCTTCCTCACGCGCCGCCGCGGGGCGGCGGAGACCAAGGCGTCGGGCTTCTTCACGCTGACGGGCGAGGGGCGGGCGCACTGGTCGAGCCGGTCCTATGCCTCGCTGTCGCGCGAGGGGTTCATGAAGAACCCGGTGGCGCACCGCGCGGTGCGGATGATCGCGGAGGCGGCGGCCTCGGTGCCCTGGCTTGCCTATGAGGGCGAGGCGGAGCGGCCGGAGGACCCGCGCCTCGCGCTGCTTGCCCGGCCGAACGGGCGCATGGCGGGCACGGATTTCTTCGAGACGCTCTACGGGCACCTGCTTCTTTCCGGCAACGCCTTCGTCGAGGGCGTGCGGCTCGGCGGGGAGCTCCGCGAGCTGCACCTCCTGCGGCCCGACCGGGTGCAGATCGTCGAGGGGCGGGACGGGTGGCCGGTCGCCTATGAATACCGCACGGGCACGAATGTGCGCCGGCATGCGGCGGGCGAGGGGGAGGCGATCCTGCATCTGCGGCTCTTCCACCCGCTCGACGACCGGCTCGGCTTTGCGCCGCTCGAGGCCGCCTCCATGGCGCTCGACCTCTCCAATGCGGCGGCCGTCTGGAACAAGGCGCTGCTCGACAATTCGGCGCGGCCTTCCGGCGCGCTGGTCTACCAGCCGAAGGAGGGCGGCAACCTTTCTCCCGACCAGTACGACCGGCTGAAGGGCGAGCTGGAGGAAGGCTATTCGGGCGCCGCGCGCGCCGGAAGGCCGATGCTGCTGGAAGGCGGGCTCGACTGGAAGGCGATGGGGCTTTCGCCCCGTGAAATGGATTTCGTGGAGGCGAAGAACGGCGCGGCGCGCGACATCGCGCTCGCCTTCGGCGTACCGCCCATGCTGATCGGCATTCCGGGGGACGCGACCTATGCCAATTACCAGGAGGCCAACCGGGCGTTCTGGCGGCTGACGGTGCTGCCGCTGGTGCAGCGCACGGCGGCGTCTTTCGCGGCATGGCTGGACGGGGAGGGCGCGGGGCTGCGGCTGGTGCCGGACCTCGACCAGGTGAGCGGGCTCGTCGCCGAGCGCTCCGAGCTCTGGACGCGGGTGGCGGCGGCGGGGTTCTTGACGGACGAGGAGAAGCGGCGGGCGGTGGGGTATTGAGGGGGTATCCCCTTCTGCCCTGCCGGGCATCTCCTTCTTGCGGGTAGGGGTATCGCATATGGAGGGAAGACCCCTCCCTAAATCCCTCCCCACAAGGGGGAGGGACTTACCTTGCGGCACTCTCGGCGGAAAATCTTGAAGGAAAAGCAGGCTGCCAGCCTTTCTCCCCCCTTGTGGGGGAGATGCCGGCAGGCAGAGAGGGTCTTCATAGGCGATTGCCCCTCATCCCGCTGCCGCGACCTTCTCCCCGCAGGCGGGGCGAAGGGGTATGCCGGGCTGGTTTCCTCAAACAATGAACTTTGGTGGGGCAGGTCCCCTCTCCCCGCTTGCGGGGAGAGGGTTAGGGTAAGGGGCGATTTCTGTAGGAAATCAGGCGATTGGCTTTGTGGCCTGAATCGCTTTGCCGCCTTGCGGACTCTCTGCGTGAACGCGTTGAATCGAAATTCGAGGAAATCTTCGCAAGGGATTCGGAAGACTCGTGAATTTCCGCTGCCCGACTCCGCGTGAGGGGGCAGGTTTGCGGTCCGTGCGGCCGCTTCTTGCTGTTTTCCATAATAATCCGAAAGGCTTAACAATGGCTGACTTCGGCAATGACGGCGGGCTTTGGACGGCCCGGTTCATCGGGGCGTCCGCGGGGGCGGCGGTCTCGCTGATCTATCTTCTGCCCAAGACGCGCCGCGAGGCGGGGTGCCGGTTCTTCACGGGGCTGGCCTGCGGGCTCGTCTTCGGCGGGCCGGCGGGGCTTTGGATCGGCGTCAGGCTCGGCATCGCCGCCTATCTCGGGCCCTCGGAAATGCTGCTGGCGGGATCGGCGGCGGCGAGCCTTTCGGCCTGGTGGGGGCTCGGCGTGCTGGCGCGGCTGGCAGAGCGGCTTCGGGAATAGCGGCGGCTTCCGCGCGCTTTCAATCACATCATCGGAGAGACCAATGACAACCGACGACCTGCCGGTCTGGCGGACGAAGAAATATGCCGATCTGACGCTTGCGGGCGTTTCCGGCGACGGGGTGTTTTCCGGCTATGCGAGCCTCTTCGGCGAGGTGGACCTCGGCAAGGACGCGATTGCGCCCGGCGCCTTCGTGCGCTCGCTGGAAAAGCGCGGACCCTCCGGCGTGCGCATGCTCTTCCAGCACGATCCGGCCGAGCCCATCGGGCGCTGGCGGACGATCCGCGAGGACGCGCGGGGGCTCTATGTCGAGGGCGTGCTGTCGCCGGGCGTGGCGCGGGCGCGCGAGGTGCTGAGCCTCATGAAATCCGGCGCGCTCGACGGGCTTTCCATCGGCTTCCAGACGGTGCGCTCGAAGACCGAGCGGGCAAGCGGTGTGCGCCGGATTCTCGAGGCCGACCTCTGGGAGATCTCGATCGTCACCTTCCCGATGCTGCCCTCGGCGCGGGTGTCGAACGTGAAGAATGCGCGGTGGTTCCGCGACAGGGAAACGGAGCTCGTGCGCACCATGCGCCGGGCGGCCCGGATGATGAAACGCTAACGGAGAGAACGCATGAGCGATTTGCAGAAGACCGCGCCGGAGACCAAGGCCGTGCCGGAAACCATGACCGCCGCCTTCGACGACTTCATGGAGGCCTTCGAGGCCTTCAAGGAGACGAATGACCGGCGGCTCGGCGAGATCGAGCAGAAACTGACGGCCGACGTCGTGACGCGCGAGAAGGTGGACCGCATCAACCGCGCCATGGACGAGCACAAGCGCGCGCTCGACCAGCTCGCGCTGAAGAAGGCGCGCCCGGCGCTCGGCGGCGGCGAGACGAACTTCGAGGCGGCCGAGCACAAGGCGGCCTTTTCCGCCTATATGCGCCGGGGCGACGACAGCGCGCTGAGGGCGCTGGAGGAGAAGGCCATGTCCGTCGGCTCGGCGGCCGACGGCGGCTATCTCGTACCGCCGGAGACGGATACCGATATCGGCCGGAGGCTTTCGGCCGCCTCGCCGATCCGTGCGCTCGCGACCGTGCGCCAGGTCTCCGGCGCGGTGCTGAAGAAGCCGTTCGCGACCTCCGGCATGGCCGCGGGCTGGGTGGCGGAGACGGCATCCCGCCCGCAGACCGGCAACGCCCAGCTTGCCGAACTCTCCTTCCCGACCATGGAGCTCTACGCCATGCCGGCGGCGACGCCGGCGCTCCTCGACGACGCGGCGGTGGACGTGGAAAGCTGGATCGCCTCCGAGGTCGACATGGTCTTCGCCGAGCAGGAGGGCACCGCCTTCGTCTCCGGCGACGGCACCAACAAGCCGGCGGGCTTCCTCAGCTACACGGCCGTCGCCGATGCGAGCTGGAGCTGGGGCAATCTCGGCTATGTCGCCACCGGCGCGGCGGGCGGCTTCAAGGCCTCCAATCCCTCCGACGCGCTGATCGACACGATCTACGCGCTGAAGGCCGGGCACCGGCAGAACGCCACCTTCGTGATGAACCGCAAGACGCAAGGGGCGATCCGCAAGTTCAAGGATGCGGACGGCAACTATCTCTGGCGCCCGCCGGCTTCCGCCGGGCAGGCGGCCTCGCTGATGGGCTTTGCCATCGCGGAGGCGGAGGACATGCCGGATATCGCCGCCGACAGCTTCTCCATCGCCTTCGGCGATTTCCGCGCCGGCTACCTCGTCGTCGACCGCACGGGCGTGCGCGTGCTGCGCGATCCCTATTCCGCCAAGCCCTACGTGCTGTTCTACACCACCAAGCGCGTCGGCGGCGGGGTGCAGAACTTCGAGGCGATCAAGCTGGTGAAGTTCGCCGTGAGCTGAGCGGGCGGAAAGGCCCCTCCCCAACCCCTCCCCACAAGGGGGAGGGACTTAACGTGCCTCCCCCTTGGCATTCCATTTTGAACGATGAGCAAGCCTCCTGCTTTCTCCCCCCTTGTGGGGGAGATGCCGGCAGGCAGAGAGGGTCTTCCTTCCTCTTTCGGAATTCTCTCGCACCGGCGGCTCCCTGCCGCCGGTGTCGCGGGCGCGGTTTGCCTCCCGGCCGCGCCCGCATCCTTCCTTCAGCGAAAAGGCCGATCATGACCATTGCCGAACTGTTGCCGCCCGCGGCGGAGCCGATCACGCTTGCCGAGGCGAAGGCGCATCTGCGCCTCGATACGGACGAGGAGGATGCGCTGGTCTCAGCGCTCATCCGCGCTGCGCGCGAATATCTGGAGGCCGCGACGGGGCTCTGCCTCATTGCGCGGCCGCTGCGCCTCTATCTTGACGACTGGCCGGAGGGGCGGGTGATTCAGATCGTAAGAGGGCCGGTGCAAACCATTGATCTGGTGACGGTTTACGATGCCGAGGGCGCGCCGGTCGAGGTGGATGCCAGCGGCCATGTGCTCGACGGGACGGCGCGGCCGGCCCGGCTGGTCCTTGCGGAAAAGCCTGCGACCGAACGGGCGCTGAACGGCATCGAGATCGATTTCACCGCCGGTTTCGGCGAGACGGGCGCGGAGGTGCCGGACATGCTGAAGCGGGCGCTGCTCTTGCACGTCGCCGCCATGTTCGAGCTGCGCTGCGCGGTCTCCCCCGGCGACCAGCCGGGAACGGTGCCCGCCGGCTACGACCGGCTTGTCGCGCCCTACCGGATGCGGAGGCTGTGATGCGGGCGATCGATCCCGGCGCGCTTGCCGCGCGGCTGGTGCTGGAGCGGCCGGAGGAGACGCCGGACGGGCAGGGCGGGGTGGAGCGGAGCTTTGCCGCGCTTGCGAAGGTCTGGGGACGCATCGAGCCGGTTTCGGCGCGTGCCGCAGAGGTGGCGGGAACGCTGCCGGTGACGGTGACGCACCGCATCTGGCTGCGCCATCGCGCCGACCTTGCGGGCGGCATGCGCTTTCGCAAGGGCGCGCGGATTTTCACGGTTCTTACCTTTCGCGATCCCGACGAGACGGGACGCTACATCGTCTGCGACTGCGAGGAGGCAAAACCATGAGCGCGGCATCGGCCCTGCAGAAGGCGATCTTCGCCCGGCTTTCGGGCGACGCGGCGCTGGCGGCCCTCGTCGGCGCGAACGGGATCACGGATCGGCGGATCGACGCACCGGCTTCGCCGCTGGTGGTGATCGCCGGCATCGACAGCACCGACCATTCGACCGCCAGCGAGGCGGGCGAGGCGCATTCCGTGACGCTGGAGGTCTGGTCCGGCGCGGGCGGGCACCGCGAGGCGCAGGCGATCGCCGCCCTGGTGCGGAACGCACTGCACGATGCGACGCTCATTCTCGAAGGACATTCTCTCGTGCTGCTCCTCCACCGCGACACGCGGCTGCGGCGCGCGGAAAAATCCCGCTTCCACCGGGCGGAGCTGCGGTTTCGCGCGGTGACGGAACCGGAAAGCTGAACCACGGTTTTTAGGAAAGGACCCTGGCAATGACGGCACAGAAGGGGCGGGACCTCCTGCTCAAGATCGACAACGGCGCGGGCTTCGTCACCGCGGCGGGGCTGCGCTCCAAGCGCCTCGCCTTCAATGCCCAGCTCGTCGACGTGACGGATGCGGAATCGGCCGGGCGCTGGCGCGAATTGCTCGGCGGGGCCGGCGTGCAGCGCGCGGCCGTCTCCGGCAGCGGCATCTTCAAGGACCAGGCGTCCGACGCGCTGGTGCGCTCGTTGTTCTTCGCCGGCACGATTGCCGGCTGGCAGGTGGTCATACCGGATTTCGGCACGGTCGCCGGCCCTTTCCAGATCGCCGCGCTCGAATATTCCGGCGCGCATGACGGCGAGGTGGCCTTCGAAATCGCGCTGGAATCGGCCGGGGCTCTCTCCTTCGAGGCGCTGTGATGGGCGCGCGGGCGAACCGCCATCGCGGCGAGATCGAGGCCCATCTCGACGGCGAGACGAGGGTGCTGTGCCTGACGCTCGGCGCGCTCGCCGAGCTGGAGACGGCATTTGCGGTCGACAGCCTGACGGGGCTGGCCGAACGTTTTTCCTCCGGAAGGCTGAGGGCGGACGACCTCATCCGCATCATCGGCGCGGGGCTGCGCGGGGCGGGCAACCTTTTCTCCGACGAGGACGTGGCGGGCATGGCGGTGGCGGACGGGCTCGCGGGCTTCGCGCGCATCGCCGCCGAACTGCTGCACGCGACCTTCGGGCCGGGCGGGGAGGCGGCTTCGCCGCGCCCTTGAGCGCCGCATCCGGCGCGCCCGAAGAGGTGCCGGCCTTCCCCTGGGAGGCGGCACTTCATGCCGGGCTCTGCCGCATGCGGCTTTCCGCGAAGGATTTCTGGGCGATGACGCCGCGCGAGCTCGGCTTTGCGCTCGGGCTGCTGCGGCCCTCGCCGGCGGTGCCGGGGCGGGCGGCGCTTGCCGCGCTGATGCTGGCCTTTCCCGACGGGACGGAGTGAACCATGGCGAATTCCGATGACGAAATCACCCCGGGCGCCCTTGCCGGCGCGCGGGAGGAGGCGGAGGCGCTTTCGGACGTCTTCGACGACCTCGAGGCGCGCTCGCGCTCCTTCGGCCATGCGCTGACCGGCGCGCTGAAGGGCGCGGTGGTGGACGGCAAGGGACTGGAAAGCGTGCTGCGCGGGCTTGCGCTGCGCATGAGCGACATCGCGCTCTCCGCCGGGCTGAAGCCGCTGGAGGGGCTGCTTTCCTCCGGCATCTCCAGCGTTCTCGGCGGCGTGACCCCGTTTGCCAAGGGCGGGGTGGTCTCCGCGCCGACCTATTTCGGCAGCGCCGGCGGGCTCGGCCTGATGGGCGAGGCGGGGGCGGAGGCGATCCTGCCGCTGAAGCGCGGGCCGGACGGGGCGCTGGGCGTCGCGGCGGGCGGTGGCGGCGGCGGGGCGCAGATCGTCTTCAACGTGACGGCGCAGGACGCGGCGAGCTTCCGCAAGTCGGAAGGCCAGATCGCCGCCATGCTGACCCGCGCGGTGGGGCGGGGGCAGCGGAGTTTGTGAGGGGCCGTGTGGTGATTGCCCCTCATCCCGCTGCCGCGACCTTCTCCCCGCAAGCGGGGAGAAGGGGCAGGCTGCGCGGGTTTCCTGCATCACCAGCGACCATCGTTCGGGAAGGCCTTGCCTTCTCCTCCTTCTCCCCGCTTGCGGGGAGAAGGTCCCGGCAGGGGGGATGAGGGGCGGGGGCGGCATATTTTACGGAGACATCGGATGGCAGGATTTCATGAGGTGCGGTTTCCGCTGCGCGTCGCGCTCGGCACCAGCGGGGGGCCGGTGCGGCGGACGGATATCGTCAGCCTTTCCAACGGGCGGGAGAACCGCAACCGCCGCTGGCAGGATGCCCGGCGGCGCTACGATGCGGGCTCGGGCGTGCGCTCGCTCGACGATCTCTATGCCGTGCTCGCCTTCTTCGAGGCGCGGGCGGGGCAGTTCTTCGGGTTCCGCTTCCGCGATCCGGTGGACCATAAATCGTGTGCGCCCGGCGCGGCGGTTTCCGCGACGGACCAGCTTCTCGGCAACGGCGACGGCGAGACGGCGGCCTTCCGGCTCGTCAAGCGCTATGCGGATGCGGGCGGGGAGACGGTGCGGCTGATCGAAAAGCCGGTGGCCGGCAGCGTCGTCGTCTCGGTGGCGGGGAGCCTCGTGCCGGCGGGGGATTATACCGTCGATGCGGCGACGGGGACCGTCACCTTCGTAACGGGCAAGGTTCCGGCTTCGGGCGCGGTGCGGGCCGGCTTCGAATTCGACGTGCCGGTGCGCTTCGACACGGACCGCATCGATATCGACCTTGCCCAGTTCGATGCGGGGCGCATCCCGTCCATTCCGCTGGTGGAGGTGCGGCCATGAGGGCGATCCCGGAAGGGCTCCAGGCCCATCTCGACGGCGAGGCGACGACGCTCTGCCATTGCTGGAAGGTGACGCGGCGCGACGGCGTGGCGATGGGTTTCACCGACCACGACCGCGACCTTGCCTTCGACGGCCTCGCCTTCCTTGCGGCGAGCGGTTTTTCCGCGAGCGAGAGCGAGGACGGCAACGGGCTCTCGGCCGAGGGCGGCGATCTTTCCGGCGGCTTTTCCGCCGAGGCGATCCGCGCCGAGGATCTTTCGGCCGGGCGCTACGACGGGGCGAAGGTCGAGGTCTATACGGTCAACTGGCAGGATCCGGCCGAGCGGCTCCTGCTGCGCACGGCCGAGCTTGGCGAGGTGCGGCGCGAGGGCGGGCAGTTCCGCGCCGAGTTGCGGCGGCTGACGCACCGGCTCGACCAGGTGCGCGGGCGCATCTACGGGCGCCAGTGCGATGCCGTGCTGGGGGACGGGCGCTGCCGGGTGAACCTCGCCGCCTTCCGCGCCACGGCGACGGTGACGGCGGTGCGGGACGACATGCATCTTTCGGTGAGCGGGCTTTCCGGCTTTGCCGAGCGCTTTTTCCGCTATGGCGTGATCGCCTTTTCGAGCGGCGCGGCGGCGGGGCTTTCGGCCGATATCGAGGACCATCGCAGGGCGGACGGGGCGGACGAACTGGCGCTGTGGCTGCCGATAGCCGCGGGGATTGCCGCCGGCGACACGCTGGAGGTGACGGCAGGCTGCGACAAGCGCTTCTCCACCTGTCGCTCGAAGTTCGCCAACGGGCTCAATTTTCAAGGATTTCCGCACATGCCGGGCAGCGATTTCAGCTACGGCTATGCCGACGGGGAGACCGTGCACGACGGGAGGCCGCTTTATGGGTGAGGGGCCGCGGACAACGACCGGCGAGCGCGTCCTTGCCGTCGCGCGCAGCTTCATCGGCACGCCGTACCGGCATCAGGCCTCGCTGAAGGGCGTCGGCTGCGATTGTCTCGGGCTGGTGCGCGGTGTGTGGCGGGAGCTTTACGGGGCGGAGCCGGAGGTGCCGGCGCCCTATGCGGCGGACTGGGCGGAGCGGGCAGGCGAGGAGCGGCTGCTGGAGGCTGCCCTGCGCCACTGCGGGCCGGCGCTGGCGGTCGCGGAAATGCGGCCGGGCGATCTTCTGATCTTTCGCTGGCGGGAGGATGTCGCGGCCAAGCACGCCGGCATCGCCGCGCCGGACGGGCGTTTCATCCATGCCTACGAGCAGGCGGCGGTAATCGAATCGCCGCTCGTGCCCTGCTGGCGCCGGCGCATTGCCGGCGTCTTCCGTTTTCCGGAGCTTTCCTGATCCATGGCGACACTTCTCTTCCAGGCTGCGGGCGCTGCGCTCGGCGGCGTGTTCGGTCCCGTCGGCGCGATCGTCGGCCGGGCTGTCGGGGCGCTTGCCGGCTCCATCGTCGACCGCTCGCTGATCAGCGGCACGCAGACGATCTCCGGCGCTCGGCTGACCGACGGGCGCGTGCCGGGCGCCGAGGAGGGCACGGCGATAAGCCGCGTCTACGGCACGGCACGGGTCGGCGGCACGCTGATCTGGGCGACGCGCTTCGAGGAGGAGGTGACCGTCGAGCGGCGCGGCGGCAAGGGGCGGGGGCCGCGCGTGGAGACCTACCGCTACTATGCCAATGTCGCGGTCGGGGTCTGCGACGGGCCCATCGCCTCGATCCGGCGGGTGTGGGCGGACGGGCGCGAGATGGACCTTACCGCCGTCGAGATGCGCATCTACCGCGGCACGCGCACGCAGGCGCCCGATCCGCTGATCGAGGCCAAGCAGGGGGCGGGAAGGACGCCGGCCTATCGCGGGCTTGCCTATGTCGTCTTCGAGCACCTGCCGCTCGACACCTACGGCAACCGCATCCCCGTGCTGCAGTTCGAGGTGGTGCGGCCGGTCGGCACGCTGGAAGGCGCCATCCGCGCCGTCACCGTCATTCCGGGCTCCAGCGAGCACGGCTACGATCCGCGGCTGGTCACGGAACGGATCGGCTCGGGCTCGGCGCGCAACACCAACCGCAACATGCTGGTGGCGGCCACCGACTGGCAGGCCTCGATCGGCGAACTGCAGCGCCTCTGCCCCAATCTCGAACGCGTCGGGCTCGTCGTCGGCTGGTTCGGCACGGACCTTCGGGCCGGCGCCTGCCGCGTCCTGCCAGGCGTGGAGACCGCCGCGCGCGGCGTCGAGAGCCGACCGTGGCGCGTCTCGGGCATCGCGCGCGGCGGCGCCCATGTGGTGAGCCGCAGCAACGGCAAGCCCGCCTATGGCGGCACGCCCTCCGACGACAGCGTGATCGCGGCCATCCGGAACCTCAAGGCCCGCGGCATCGAGGTCTATCTCTATCCCTTCCTGCTGATGGACGTGCCGGCGGGCAACGGCCTGCCCGACCCCTATGGCGGGTCGCGGCAGGCGGCCTATCCCTGGCGCGGGCGCATCACCTGCCATCCGGCAGGCGCCGACGGGACGAGCGCGGCGCGCACGCAGGTCCAGGCTTTCCTCGGCAGCGCGCAGAGGAGCCAGTTCACCGTTTCCGGCGAGACCGTCAACGGGCCTTCGGGCGACGACGGGTTCCGCCGGCTGATCCTGCATTATGCGCTGCTCGCCGAGGCGGCCGGCGGGGTCGACGGCTTCCTCATCGGCTCGGAGATGCGCGGGCTGACGTGGTTGCGCGACGGGGTGGGGACGTTTCCCTTCGTCGACGGGCTCGTCACGCTCGCGGCCGATGTAAGGGCGATCCTCAGGCCAGGCACCAAGATCACCTACGCGGCGGACTGGAGTGAATATTTCGGCTTCCAGCCGGCGGACGGCAGCGGCGAGGTGCGCTACCATCTCGACCCGCTCTGGGCCTCCTCCGCCATCTCGGCCGTCGGCATCGACAACTACATGCCGCTCTCCGACTGGCAGGACGGCGATATCGTCGCCGGCAATCCGGACGGCTTCCGCCATCCGGAGGACGCGGCGGCGATGCGCGGCCTCATTGCGGGCGGGGAGGGCTTCGACTGGTACTATGCGAGCGCGGCCGACCGGCAGGCGCGCATCCGCACGCCGATCGCCGACGGGGCGGCGGGAAAGCCCTGGGTGTTCCGCTACAAGGACCTCCGGAACTGGTGGACGAAGCCGCATTACGAGCGGGCGCCGGGCGGGGCGGAGCTTTCCGCGCCGACCGCCTGGGTGCCGCGCTCCAAGCCGATCTGGTTCACCGAGCTCGGCTGCCCGGCGGTCGACAAGGGCGCGAACCAGCCGAACGTCTTCGTCGACCCGAAGAGCGCGGAGAATGCGCTGCCCTACCATTCCGGCGGGGCGCGCAGCGACGGCGTGCAGCGGCGCTTCCTCGACGCCCATCATGCCTGGTGGCAGGGCGACGGGCCGGAGCCGGGCATGGTCGATCCCGGCCGCATCTTCCTGTGGACCTGGGACGCGCGGCCCTATCCGGCCTTCCCGGAGAATGCCGGCCTCTGGGCGGACGGCGGCAACTGGCAGCGCGGGCACTGGCTGACCGGCCGGCTGGGCGCGGGCACGGCGGCGGACGTCATCGCCGCCATCCTCACCGACCACGGTTTCACCGATTTCGACGTCTCGGGCGTTGCCGGCGACCTGCCGGGCTTCGTGCAGGCCGAGCAGGCCTCGGCACGCGGGCTGATCGAGCCGATCATGCAGGCCTTCCAGATCGACGCGCTGGAGGCGGACGGCAGGATCCACTTCCGCTCGCGGCTGAAATCGGCGCTGCCGCCGGCAACGCTCGACGTGCTCGCCGAGCGGCCGGACGAGACGCTCTTCGAGGAGACCCGCGCGCATATCAGCGATCTTGCCGGCGAAGCGATCCTCGATCATTTCGACGACACGGACGCCTATGCGCATGTGACCGCCCGCTCGCGCCGCATGGCCGGCGACACGGACCGGGTGCTGCGCCTTTCGCTTCCGGCGGTGCTGCATGCGGGGGCCGCGGCGGCGAGCGTCGAGACGGCGCTGCGCGACAACCGTTCCGGCCAGCGGCGCGTCACCTTCCGCCTGCCGCCGACGGCGCTTTCCTTCACGCCCGGCGACGTGGTGCGCCTGAAGGACGGGCCGGCGGGGCGCTTTCTTATCACGGAAATCACGGACGGGCTGATGCGCGAGGTGGAGGCGCGCGCCATCGCGGCGGGCGACAGCGGCGCGCCGGCCCCGGACGGCGAGGAAAAGCAGCCGGTCAACGGGGCGGGGCCGGGCGATGCCTTCGCGCCGGAGGTCGTCTTCCTCGACCTGCCGGTGCTGGGCTCGGGCGGCCCGCAGGATTTCGCGCGCGTCGCGGCCTATGCACAGCCCTGGCGCGCCATGGTCGTCTCCAGCTCGGACAGCAGCGAGGGGTATCGCGTGCGCACCCGGCTCGACCGGCCGGCGCGCATCGGCACGCTTGCGGAAGCACTGGAGACGGGCGTCGTCGGACGCTTCGACGTGAACCGTCCGCTGGTAATCGACCTTCCGGCCGGCGGGCTTGCCTCGGTCGACACGCTGGCGGTGCTGAACGGGGCGAACCGCATCGCGGTCCTTGCCGCAAACGGCGCCTTCGAAATCGTCGGCTTCCGCGAGGCGAGCGAGATCGCGCCGGGGCGCTGGCGGCTTTCCGGCCTGCTGCGCGCGCTTTGCGGCACGGAGGACGCGATGGCCGCGGGGCATGCCGTCGGCGCGACGGCGGTGCTGCTCGACGATGCCGTGCGCCCGCTGGGGCTCGACGTGGAGGAGGTGGGGCGGCAATCCAACTGGCTCGTCGACGCCATCGGAACGCCGCCGGGGCAGGCCGGCCCCTTCGCCTTTGCCGGCGGGGAGCGGGCGCTGACGCCGCTCTCGCCGGTGCACCTGCGCGCCCGGCGCGGGGCGGGCGGGGCGATCCTCCTCACATGGATCCGCCGCGGCCGGATCGATTCGGACAGCTGGCTCGCCACGGAGATCCCGCTCGACGAGCCGAACGAAGCCTACCGCCTGGAAATCCTCTCGGGCGCGACGGCGGTGCGCACGGTCGAGACCGCCGCGCCCTCCCATCTCTATGCGGCCGCCGAGGAGCTTGCCGATTTCGGCGCGCCGCAGACGAGCCTTGCCATCCGCGTGCGCCAGCTCGGCCGGGCGATCCCGCTCGGCCTGCCGGCGCAGGCCATTCTCCCGCTCTAGGAAAGGAAAGCCGATGACCGACATGAAAGCCTGGTATCAGTCCCGCACCGTCTGGGGCGCCCTCATCGCCATCCTCGCTTCGCTCGCCAAGGTGGCGGGCTTCGAGATGTCCGCGGGCGACGAGGGCGACCTTGCCGACCTCATCGTCGCGGCGGTGGGCACCGTCGGCGGCCTCGTCGCCCTTTTCGGGCGGATTTCGGCGCGCCACCGGGTGATGTGAGGGCCGCATCCTTGAATCGGGCTGTGCGGAGTGCCTCGTAATCCCCTGAATTCAATGCACGATCCGGCTGCCGGCTGCCTTCTTCGGGCCGCCGGCGGCCGCATTCATTTGCCATTCAGCGTGGATCGTTTATTGCTTGCATCATAGTGATCCGCACCTGAAAGTATGTTCATGGCCTCGCCACTTCTCATATCCGCGCTTGCGGCCAGCCTGATGCTTCCGGCCCCCATGGAGATGGGCGCTGCGCGGAACGTCGTGCGCGTGGGCGGCGATTGCAGCAATGCGGCGCAGCGTGTGGTGGCGCAGACCGGCGGCGAGCTTCTTTCCGCCAAGCCGGACGGCGATAGCTGCGTGGTGACCGTGCTGGTGCCCGGCAACGGCAATGCGCGGCCGCGCAAGGTGACCGTTCGCGTGCCGATGTAAGGCCGCAGAGCAAGGCGTGTAACAGGGGATAGGAAGAGGGCGAATGCGCATTCTGGTGGTCGAGGACGACGTCAACCTGAACCGTCAGCTCAGCGAGGCCCTGAAGGAAGCCGGCTACGTGGTGGACCAGGCCCTCGATGGCGAGGAAGGTCACTATCTCGGCGACACCGAGCCCTATGACGCCATCATCCTCGATATCGGCCTTCCGGAAATGGACGGCATCACCGTTCTCGAAAAATGGCGCGCCGACGGCAAGGGCATGCCCGTGCTCATTCTCACCGCCCGCGACCGCTGGAGCGACAAGGTGGCCGGCATCGACGCCGGGGCCGACGACTATGTGGCAAAGCCCTTCCATGTCGAGGAGGTGCTGGCGCGCATAAGGGCGCTCATCCGCCGGGCGGCCGGCCATGCGAGCCCCGACATCGTCTGCGGGCCGGTGCGGCTCGACACCAAGGGCTCCAAGGCGACCGTCAACGGCGAGACGCTGAAGCTCACCTCCCACGAATATCGCCTTCTCTCCTACCTCATGCACCACATGGGCGAGGTGGTCTCGCGCACCGAGCTGGTCGAGCACATGTACGACCAGGATTTCGACCGCGATTCCAACACCATCGAGGTCTTCGTCGGGCGCCTGCGCAAGAAGATCGGCGTCGACCTGATCGAGACCGTGCGCGGCCTCGGCTACCGGATGCAAGCGCCGGCCAATGGAAAATAAGGCCAGGCGCTCCCGCTCGCTCACCTTCCGCGTCCTCTTCCTCGCCTCCCTCTGGGCCGCGGTGGCGCTCGTCGTCATCGCCGTCGTCATCTCGACGCTCTACCGGCAGAGCGCGGAGAAGAGCTTCCGCGATCTTTTGCGCGCGCAGCTCTACAACGTCATCAACTCGGTTTCGGCGGGCGAAAACACCCGGCTTGCCGGCACGCCGCAGCTCGGGGACCTGCGCTTCTTCCAGCCGCAATCGGGCTGGTACTGGATCGTCGAGCCCATCGGCGGGGCGCTGGAGGGCGAGGCGCTGACCTCCTCCTCGCTCGGCAGCGGCAGCATTCCCATTCCCGACACGGACAGCATTCCCTTCGACACGCGCTACGAGCGCTTCTACACGACCGTCGATTCCTTCGGCAACGAGGTGGAGGTCGGCGAGACGGAAGTGGTGCTCGACGACGAGGGCCGCACGGCGCGCTTCCGCGTCGTCGGCAACCGCGACGTCCTCGAGGCGGACATCAAGGACTTTTCCGGCAGCCTCTATCTCGCGCTCGCCGGCTTCGGCTTCGGCAGCCTGCTGCTCAACGCGGCGGCGATCCTCATCGGCCTCAAGCCGCTCGACCGGGCGCGCAAGGCGCTGGAGAAGATCCGGGCGGGGGAGAGCGAACAGCTCGACGGCGATTTCCCGAGGGAAATCCTGCCTTTGGCGAGCGAAGTGAATGCATTGATCGACAGCAACCGCCGCATCGTCGAGCGCGCGCGCATGCAGGTCGGCAACCTTGCCCATTCGCTGAAGACGCCGATCGCCGTACTGCTCAACGAATCGCGCCTCATATCCGCCCCGCAGGGCGAGCTCGTGAAGACGCAGGCCGAGGCGATGCAGAGCCAGGTGCAATCCTACCTCAACCGCGCGCGCATCGCCGCCCAGCGCGAATCCGTGCTTGCCCGCACCGAGACGCAGCCGGTGCTGGAGCGGCTGGTGCGGGTGATGCGGCGGCTGAACGCCGACAAGCAGTTTCCGCTCAGCGTCGATCCGCCGGGGCTGGTGCTGGCGATGGAGCAGCAGGATATCGAGGAGACCGTCGGCAACCTCCTCGAAAACGCCGCGCGCCATGCCCGCACGACCGTCACGACCCGCGCCTTCGCCGCGCCCGCCGACACGCGCGGCAGCGACGATGCGCGCAAGGGCTGGATCGTCATCGAGGTGGAGGACGACGGGCCGGGCCTTGAGCCGGAGGAGATCGGTGAGGCGATGAAGCGGGGCAAGCGGCTCGACGAGAGCAAGCCCGGCACGGGCCTCGGCCTTTCCATCGTCAGCGAGATCGCCTCCGAATACCAGGGGACCTTCGGGCTTTCCCGGGGGGCCGGCGGCGGGCTGATGGCGCGCCTCGTCCTGCCCGCCGTCACAAAGGATGTTGCCTGAGGCGGCGGACAATGCAAAAAGGATAAGGCCCGCGGGAATGAGGACCGCGGGATGACGGAACCACGGCGCGGCCTGTCCGCCCCGGCATGAGAGAGACGGTCCCAGCGGATGAAGACGGGTTTGCGCGGCGCCTTTTTCCCCCTCCTTCTGGCAGTTTCGGTTTCGGGATGCGCAACGACGTCGGGCAGCGGCCCGGCGGGCGGCGGCGGCCTTCTTTCCAGGAAGCCCGAGGGGCCGGCGGTCTATATCACGGCCTTGCAGGGCGGGCTCGTCAGCCGCAATACGGCCGCCCAGCTCTCCAAGGCGGATACGCAGCGCGCGCTCGAAGCGGAGTACCGCGCGCTGGAGGCCGCCCCCGGCGGCCAGCCGGTCACCTGGCAGGGAAGCGGTGTCAGCGGCTCGGTCGTGGCGGCGGCGCCCTACCAGGTCGGTTCGCAGAACTGCCGGCAGTACAGCCATACGCTGACCGTCTCCGGCCGCGAGACGACGACGCGCGGGGCGGCCTGCCGCAATGCGGACGGTGCGTGGACGCCGCTTTCCTGACAATCGCGGGCCGTTGCGGCGAAACGCCTCAATTTTGCGTCATTGTTCCCTTGGGAATTGGAAACGTCCTGCGCTTCCAGTATTTGAACGGTCATGCTGTTCTGGATTCTCGTCGCCTTCCTGACGGCGGCCGTCGCCGCCATCCTGCTTCTTCCTCTTCTGCGGCGCCCCGGGGCGGCGGCGGACGACACCGGCCATGACGTCGAGGTCTACCGCGACCAGCTCGAGGAGCTGAAGCGCGACGAGGCGACCGGGCTCATCGCCGCCGGCGAGGCCGAGCTTGCTCGCGCGGAAGTCGCGCGCCGGCTGATCACGGCGACGAAGGCGGAGAAAAGCCGCCGCGACGCGCCGGCACGGCGCAACCGGCTGGCGCAGGCCTTCATCATCGTCGTGCTGCCGGCCATCGGCCTCTGTCTCTATCTCGCGACCGGCCAGCCGGGCCTTCCGGCCCAGCCGCTCGCCGAGCGCCTCGCCCATCCGGGCAGCGATATCAGCATCCTCGTCGCGAAGGCCGAGAACCATCTGGCGGCCAATCCCGACGACGGGGAGGGCTGGGACCTTCTCGCGCCGATCTACTATCGCAGCGGGCGGATGGAGGATTCGGCGAACGCCTTCCAGCAGGCGATCCGCCTTCTCGGCCCGACCACCGACCGGCTCGACGGCTATGCGGAGGCGCTGATCGCGCTCTCGAACGGCATCGTGACGACGGATGCGCGCGCCCGGCTGGAGGAATCGCTGAAGCTGAAGCCGGACAATCCGCGCGCCCGCTACTATCTCGCGCTCGCGCTGGAGCAGGAGGGCAAGCGCCCCGAAGCGCGCGCCGCCTTCGAGGCGCTGGTGAAGGATTCGCCGAAGGACGCCGCCTGGCTGCCGCTTGTCGAGACCCATATCGCGGCGCTCGACGGAAAGGCCGGCACGCAGACGGACGGCGCGCCCGGCAACCCGACCGCCGAGGACGTGGCGGCGGCCGAGGACATGTCGGCCGGCGACCGCCAACAGATGATCGCCGGCATGGTCGAGGGGCTTGCCGCGAAGCTTGAGGAAAATCCCGACAATTTCGAGGGATGGATGCGCGTCATCCGTTCCTATGTTGTGTTAAATCAAAAACCGAAGGCGCAGGCGGCGCTAAGGACGGCGCTGAAAACCTTCCCGGCGGACAGCGAAAACGGAAAACAGCTCCTGGCGCTCGCCCGGGACCTGTCGATTTCGGCCGAGGGTAGCGGACAATGACACGCAAGCAGAAACGTCTGGCGGTTATCGGCGGCGGCGTCGCCTTCCTCGTGGCGGCGGTGCTGCTCGTCATGTTCGCCTTCAGCCAGTCGATCGCCTATTTCTACGTGCCGGGCGACCTCGCCAAGGCCAATGTCGCGCCCGGAACGCGCATCCGCCTCGGCGGGCTCGTGGAGAACGGCACGGTCAGGCGCGGCGAAGGCTCGACCATCACCTTCACGGTGACCGATACGCTGGCCACGGTGCCGGTGACCTATACGGGCATCCTGCCGGACCTCTTCCGCGAGGGGCAGGGCGTGGTGGCCGAGGGCGCCTTCGGCACGGACGGGCTTTTCGTCGCCGACACGGTACTCGCCAAGCATGACGAGACCTATATGCCCAAGGACGTGGCCGACCGCCTCAAGGCGCAGGGCGTCGAACTTTCCGGCAAGGAAACGATCAAATGATCATCGAGCTCGGACATTATGCCCTCGTTCTGGCGCTGGCGACGGTGATCGTCCAGTTCGTGCTGCCGGTGATCGGCACGGCGCGCGGCGACCGCGCGCTGATGGCCGTGGCGCCCGCCGCGGCGCTCGCCGGCTTCTTCCTCGTGCTCTTCTCCTTCTCCGTGCTGACCTTCGCCTATGTCGTCTCCGACTTCTCGGTGGCCAACGTCTGGGAGAACTCGCACTCGCTGAAGCCGCTGATCTACAAGATCTCGGGCGTGTGGGGGAACCACGAGGGCTCGATGATGCTGTGGCTGCTCATCCTGTCCTTCTTCAGCGCTCTGGTCGCGACCTTCGGCGCCAACCTACCGGAACGGCTGCGCGCCAACGTGCTGGCGGTGCAGGGCCTCATCTCCGTCGCCTTCGCGCTCTTCATCCTGCTCACCTCCAATCCGTTCCTGCGCCTTGCACCGGCGCCGGCCGAGGGGCGGGACCTCAACCCGGTGCTGCAGGACATCGGCCTCGCGATCCACCCGCCGCTCCTCTATCTCGGCTATGTCGGCTTCTCCGTCTGCTTCTCCTTCGCCATCGCCGCGCTGATCGACGGGCGCATCGATGCCGCCTGGGCGCGCTGGGTCAGGCCTTGGGCGCTCGCCGCCTGGAGCTTCCTGACCGCCGGCATCGCCATGGGCTCCTACTGGGCCTATTACGAGCTCGGCTGGGGCGGCTGGTGGTTCTGGGATCCGGTGGAGAACGCCTCGTTCATTCCGTGGCTTGCCGGCACGGCGCTCCTCCACTCCGCGCTCGTCATGGAAAAGCGCGAGGCGCTGAAGATCTGGACCGTGCTGCTGGCGATCCTCACCTTCTCCATGTCGCTGCTCGGCACCTTCCTGGTGCGCTCCGGGGTGCTGACCTCGGTGCATGCCTTCGCGACGGACCCGACGCGCGGCGTCTTCATCCTCGGCATCCTCGTCTTCTTCATCGGCGGGGCGCTCTCGCTCTTCGCCTTCCGGGCCGCGACGCTGAAGGCCGGCGGGCTCTTCGCGCCGATCTCGCGCGAGGGCGCACTCGTCCTCAACAACCTGATCCTGACGACCGCGGCGGCGACCGTGCTGACCGGCACGCTCTATCCGCTGGTGCTGGAAGCGCTGACGGGAGAAAAAATCTCCGTCGGACCGCCCTTCTTCAACCTCACCTTCGGCGGGCTCATCCTGCCGCTTTTGCTTGCGGTGCCGTTCGGCCCGCTGCTCGCCTGGAAGCGCGGCGACGTGTTCGCGGCCGGCCAGCGGCTCTTCGCGGCCGTCGGCGTCGGCCTCGTGCTGGCGGCCGTCGTCCTCTACATCCATAGCGGCGGGCCGGTGCTCGCCTATTTCGGCCTCGCCATCGGCTTCTACATGATCGCCGGCGCGGTGACGGACCTGTGGCTTCGCGCCGGGATCGGCAAGGTCAAGGGCAAGGTCGCCTTCCGCCGGCTCATCGGCCTGCCGGGCTCGGCCTTCGGCACGACACTCGCCCATATCGGCATCGGCGTGACGGTGATCGGCATCGTCGCCGCGACGGCCTTCCAGACGGAACATGTCGTGGAGATGAAGCCGGGCATGCAGGTGGAATCGGGCGGCTACACGCTTGTCTTCGAGGGCATGCGGCAGGGGCAGGGGCCGAACTACACGGAAGAATCCGGCCACTTCAACGTCATGCGCGGCGGGGTCACCGTCACCGACATCTGGTCCTCGAAGCGCCTCTACATGGCGCGGCGCATGCCGACGACGGAGGCCGGCATCCGCACCTTCGGCCTCAGCCAGCTCTATGTCTCGCTCGGCGACGCGATGGCCGACGGCGGCATGGTCGTGCGCGTCTGGTGGAAGCCGATGATCCTGTGCATCTGGATCGGCGCGCTGATCATGATGGCGGGCGGCGCGGTCTCGCTCTTCGACCGGCGGCTGCGCGTCGGCGCGCCGCAGAAGGTGCGCAAGGTCAAGCCCGTGCTGGAGGCGGCCGAATGATGCGCCGCCTCGTCCTTGCCGCCGTCTTCTTCCTCTCTGCGCTCCCCTCCGCCTTCGCCGTCAATCCGGACGAGGTGCTGGCCGACCCGGCACTGGAGGCGCGTGCACGGGCGCTTTCGGCCGAGCTTCGCTGCATGGTCTGCCAGAACCAGTCCATCGATGACTCGAACGCCGACCTTGCCCGCGACCTTCGCCTACTCGTGCGCGAGCGGCTGAAGAACGGTGACAGCGACGAGGCGGTGATCGACTATGTCGTCTCGCGCTACGGCGAGTTCGTGCTTTTGAAGCCGCGCCTTCGCGGCGAGACGCTGCTTTTATGGGGCGCGCCGGTCGTGCTGGCGCTCGCCGGGGCGACGGCCATGCTGCTCTTCGCCCGCCGGCGCGGCGGCAAGCCGACCGGAACGCCGCTTTCCGAGACGGAAAAGGCCGAGCTGGAACGCGCCTTGCGCGGCGACTAGGTTTTTCCCAACATTACGAAAAATTCATGCCGCGGATAGTGCACCGTAATGTGTCTCGGCCTATCTCTTTTCCATCGGTTGCCGAACGCAGCCACGAGACAAGAGAAAAGGTGCAAGAATGTCAAAGATCTCCGCATTCCGTCCGGGCCTCAAGACCGCGCTGAAGACCTCCACGGTCGCCGGCCTTGCGGCCGTCATGCTGGCAACCGGCATTCCCGCGCGCATCAGCCAGAGTTTCGCCGATCCCGTTTCCGTCCAGGCTCCGCAGGTCGCGAGCTTCGCCGATGTCGTGCAGGCCGTTTCCCCCGCCGTCGTTTCCGTCCGCGTCCAGTCCGACGTGAAGCCGGCCAACGACGAGAGCAATTTCTCCTTCAACTTCGGCGGCCGCGGCTTCGACGAGCTTCCCGACGACCACCCGCTGAAGCGCTTCTTCCGTGAATTCGGCGGCCAGGACGATCCGCGCGGCGACCGCGGCCCGGATCGCCGCTTCGGCGATCGCCGCGGGCCCGGCCACAAGCCGCATCTGCGCCCGACCGCGCAGGGCTCCGGCTTCTTCATCTCCGAGGACGGCTACATCGTCACCAACAACCACGTCGTCAAGGACGGCGCGGCCTTCACCGTCGTCATGAATGACGGCACCGAGCTCGACGCCAAGCTCGTCGGCAAGGATACCCGCACGGACCTCGCGGTCCTGAAGGTCGACGAGAAGGACAAGCGCAAGTTCACCTATGTGAGCTTTGCCGACGACAGCCAGATCCGCGTCGGTGACTGGGTCGTGGCCGTCGGCAACCCGTTCGGCCTCGGCGGCACGGTGACGGCCGGCATCATCTCGGCCCGCGGCCGCGACATCGGCTCCGGCCCCTATGACGACTACCTCCAGGTGGACGCCGCCGTGAACCGCGGCAATTCGGGCGGCCCGACCTTCAACCTCAACGGCCAGGTCGTCGGCATCAACACCGCGATCTTCTCGCCGTCGGGCGGCAATGTCGGCATCGCCTTCGCTATTCCCGCATCCGTCGCCAAGGGCGTCGTCGCCGACCTGATGAAGGACGGCAAGGTGGATCGCGGCTGGCTCGGCGTGCAGATCCAGCCGGTGAGCCGCGACATCGCCGACTCGCTCGGCCTTGCGGATGCCGCCGGTGCCCTCGTCGTCGAGCCGCAGGCCGATTCCCCCGGCGCCAAGGCCGGTATCAAGAAGGGCGACGTGATCACGGCGCTCGACGGCGAGCCGGTCAAGGACCCGCGTGACCTTGCCCGCCGCGTGGCCGACATCGCCCCCGGCACGAAGGTCGACGTTTCGCTGTGGCGCGACGGCAAGTCCCAGAACGTCCCGGTCGAGATCGGCACGCTTGCCGGCGAGCAGATCCAGGCTTCGACGAGCGCCGACGAGGCCGCGCCTGCCGAGGAGAACAGCGAACAGGCGCTCGCCGACCTCGGCATCTCGGTGACGCCCGGCGACGACGGCCTGACGGTCTCCTCCGTCGACCCGGACTCCGACGCCAGCGACCGCGGCCTCAAGGAAGGCGACCGCATCACCTCCGTCAACAACCAGGCCGTCAAGTCGGCCGACGACGTGATGAAGGTGATCGAGGGCGCCCGCAAGGACGGCCGCTCCAAGGCGCTGTTCCAGATCGAGACCAAGGACGGCAGCCGCTTCCTGGCGCTGCCGATCGACCAGGGCTGATCGGTTCGATGACTGCGTGCGGCGCCGCGGGACCGGAAGGTTTCGCGGCGTTGCCGTATCAGGCCTGCCCCTCATCCCCCTGCCGGGACCTTCTCCCCGCAGGCGGGGAGAAGGGGAAAAACGGCGAGGCTTTCCTTCCTCGCCCCGCCTGCGGGGAGAGGATGCCGGCAGGCAGGTGAGGGGCAGGTTCACCCTCTAAAACGGTCCCGTTCCGACTCGGGGCATCATGCGCTAGGGTTGAAGCCATGAAGATATTGATTGTTGAAGACGATCTGGAGGCGGCGGCCTATCTGTCGAAGGCTTTCCGCGAGGCGGGCATCGTGCTCGACCATGCGAGCGACGGCGAAAGCGGCCTGTTCCTTGCCACCGAGAACAGCTACGACGTGCTGGTCATCGACCGCATGCTGCCGCGCCGCGACGGCCTGTCGCTGATCACCGAACTGCGCCGGCGCAACATCCACACCCCCGTCCTCATTCTCTCCGCCCTCGGCCAGGTGGACGACCGCGTGACCGGCCTTCGCGCCGGCGGCGACGACTATCTTCCCAAGCCCTACGCCTTCAGCGAGCTTCTCGCCCGCATCGAGGTGCTCGGCCGGCGCAAGGGTACGCCCGAGCAGGACATGGTCTACCGGGTCGGCGACCTCGAGCTCGACCGCCTCTCCCACACCGTCAAGCGCGCCGGAAAGGAAATCCTCCTCCAGCCGCGCGAATTCCGCCTGCTCGAATACCTCATGAAGAATGCGGGGCAGGTGGTGACGCGCACCATGCTGCTCGAAAACGTCTGGGACTATCATTTCGACCCGCAGACCAACGTCATCGACGTCCATGTCTCGCGGCTGCGCTCGAAGATCGAGAAGGACTTCGACCAGCCGCTGCTGCGCACCGTGCGCGGGGCAGGCTACATGATGAAGGACGAGGCGGCGGGCTGAACCCATGCAGCGATTGCTCGGCCGGCTGACCGCCCTCTACCGCACCACGGCGGTGCGCCTTTCGGCGGTCTATCTCCTCCTCTTCGCCGCCTGCGCGGCCTTCCTCGTCTTCTACGTCTCCTCCATGTCGGAACGGCTGCTGCAGCAGCAGATGCACGAGGCGGTGGCGCAGGAGGCCGGCCAGATCGAGCGCATCTTCGACAACAGCGGCATGAACGGCCTCCTGCGCACGCTGGAGCGCCGCGCCCGCCAGCCGGGCGCCAACCTCTACATCATCGCAAGCCCGAGCGGCGAGGTGCTGGCCGGCAACGTCGCCGCCATCCAGCCCGGCGTGCTCGACACGGAAGGCTGGACGGACACGCCCTTCCGCTACCAGCGCTACCAGGAGGAGGCGCGCGGCACCAGCCGCCCCATGGCCTATGCGCAGGTGATCGTGCTGTCCAACGGGCTGCGCGTCCTCGTCGGCCGCGACCTCGGGGAACCTGAGACGTTCCGCAACCTCGTGCGCCAGGCGCTGATGGTGGCGCTCGGCGTGATGGGCGTCGGGGCGCTCGCCATCTGGTATCTCATCGGCCGAAACGCCTTGAAGCGCATGGACCGTATGTCGGACGCCAGCCAGCGGATCATGGCCGGCGACCTCTCGCAACGCCTGCCGACGAGCGGCTCGGGCGACGAGTTCGACCGCCTGTCGGAATCGCTCAACACCATGCTCGGCCGCATCGAGAAGTTGAACGAGGGGCTGAAACAGGTCTCCGACAACATCGCGCACGACCTGAAGACGCCGCTGACGCGCCTGCGCAACAAGGCCGAAGCCGCGCTTGCGGCGGGCGACGTCGCCGAGCACCGCACGGCGCTGGAGGAGATGATCGGCGAATCCGACCAGCTCATCCGCACCTTCAATGCGCTGCTGATGATCTCGCGCGTCGAGGCCGGGCAGGCGCCGGCGGAAATGAGCGCGGTCGATATCAGCGGCATCGCCCATGACAGCGCCGAGCTCTACGAGCCCGTCGCGGAAGATGCCGGCCTCGGCCTCGTCACGGAGATTGCGGACGGCATCGAGATCAAGGGCAACCGCGAGCTCGTCGGCCAGGCGCTCGGCAACCTCATCGACAACGCGATCAAATATGCCGAGGGCAGCGGCGGCGAGCCGGAAATCCGCGTCTCGCTTGCAAGACGCGGCGGCGACGTCGTCCTCTCCGTTGCCGACAGCGGCCCGGGCGTGCCGGGCGACAAGCGCGAGGAGGTGGTCAAGCGCTTCGTACGGCTCGATGCCAGCCGGTCGAAGCCCGGCACGGGCCTCGGCCTCTCCCTCGTCGGCGCCGTCATGGAGATGCATCACGGCCGGCTGGAGCTGGATGCCACCCATCCCGGACGGGAAAACAATCGGGGGCTGACCGTGAGGATGGTTTTCCCCGTGCTTCCGGACTGATACATCTTCTCGCCGACACGGCGAGGAGACATCATGAGCGTGACGGAAGCGACGCGGTTTTCCGATCTTTCGGCCAGCCCGATCCGGCCCCTGAGCCAGACGGAGGCGAAATCGGTCCTCTCCGACCTCAAGGACTGGGGCCGGGACCATGCCGCCATCGCCCGGCTTCTTGGCGCGGAAGGCCCGCTGAAGGACTTCATCGTCGCGGCCTTCTCGCTCTCGCCGTATCTCCGCGACACCGCCCGCATCGATCCCGGCCTTCTCGCACGGGCGCTGGAGGAGCCGATCCTGCCGGCCATCGAGGCGGCGATCGCCCGGGCCCGCGCCGCATGGCGGACGGAGGAGGGGGAGGTGACGGAGGCCGCGCTGATGACGCGGCTGCGCGTCGCCAAGCGGGAGGTCGCCTTCCTCACCGCGCTTGCCGACCTTGCCCGCATCTTCGACGCGCGACGCACGACGGCGCTGCTGACGGCGCTTGCCGAGGCCGCGACCTCCGCCGCCATCGACCATCTCCTCCTTGCGGCGCATGAGAGCGGCAAGCTGAAGCTGCCAGATCCCGCCCGTCCGAGCGAGAAATCGGGCCTCATCGTGCTCGGCATGGGAAAGCTGGGCGCCGCCGAGCTCAACTATTCCTCCGATATCGACCTCGTCGTCTTCTTCGATCCGATGGCCGATGTCGCGGCCGATCCGAGCGAGGCCGTCGAGACCTTCTCGCGCCTCGTGCGCCGCCTCATCCGCATCATGCAGGAGCGCACGGCGGACGGCTATGTCTTCCGCACGGACCTGCGCCTGCGCCCCGATCCCGGCGCGACGCCGCTCGCCATCTCCTTCGATTCGGCGATGCTCTACTACGAGAGCCGCGGCCAGAACTGGGAGCGGGCCGCCTTCATCAAGGCCAAGCCGATTGCCGGCGACCTTGCGGCGGGCGCCGCCTTCCTCAAGGGCCTCGTGCCCTTCGTCTTCCGCAAATATCTCGACTATGCGGCCATCGCAGACATCCATTCGATCAAGCGGCAGATCCATGCCCACAAGGGCCACGGCGAGATCGCGGTGAAGGGGCACAATGTCAAGCTTGGCCGCGGCGGCATCCGCGAGATCGAGTTCTTCGTGCAGACCCAGCAGCTCATCGCGGGCGGGCGCGTGCCGGCGCTGCGCCTTCGCGCCACCGAGCCGATGCTGGCCGAGCTTGCGAAAGCCAACTGGATCGACGCGGCGACGGCGGCGGAGCTGACAGAGGCCTACTGGTTCCTGCGCGACGTCGAGCACCGCATCCAGATGGTGCGCGACGAGCAGACCCATCTCCTGCCGGACACCGAGGCCGAGCTGAAGCGCATCGCCTTCATGATGGGCTTCGAGGACACGGCCGCCTTCTCGACGAAGCTCGTCGAGGTGCTGCGCACGGTCGAGCGCCGCTATGCCGCGCTCTTCGAGCAGGAGGCGAAGCTTTCCTCCGAGACGGGAAACCTCGTCTTCACCGGCCAGAACGACGATCCCGATACGCTGGAGACCTTGAAGCGGCTCGGCTTCGAGCGCCCGTCCGACATTTCCCGCACCATCCGCACCTGGCATTACGGCCGCTACCGCGCCACGCAGTCCGTCGAGGCGCGCGAGCGGCTGACGGAGCTGACGCCGGAACTGCTGCGCGTCTTCGGCGAAAGCAAGCGGGCGGACGAGGCGCTGCTGCGCTTCGACAACTTCATCTCGGGCCTTCCGGCCGGCATCCAGCTCTTCTCGCTGCTGGGCAACAATCCGGCGCTGCTCTCCCTCATCGTCAACATCATGTCCTCGGCGCCGAAGCTGGCGGAGATCATCGCGGCAAGGCCCCATGTCTTCGACGGCATGCTCGATCCCGGCCTTCTCGCCGAGCTGCCGACGCGCGCCTATCTTGCCGAACGCATCGAGGGCTTTCTTTCCGGCGCCCGGCACTATGAAGACATCCTCGACCGCCTGCGTATCATCGCCGCCGAGCAGCGCTTCCTCATCGGCATCCGGCTCCTGACCGGCGCGATCACCGGAAAGCAGGCCGCGCGCGCCTTCACCCACGTCGCCGACCTCATCGTCGCCGCGACGCTGAAGGCGGTGCTGGCGGAGATCGAGGCGGCGCACGGCAAATTCCCCGGCGGGCGCGTGGCGCTGGTCGGCATGGGCAAGCTCGGCAGCTTCGAGCTGACCGCCGGCTCCGACATCGACCTCATCCTCCTCTACGACCACGACAACGACGCCTTCGAATCCGACGGTCCCAAGCCGCTCGACAACATCCGGTATTTCACCCGCATCACCCAGCGGCTGATCGCGGCGCTCTCCGCGCCGACGGCCGAGGGCGTCCTTTACGAGGTGGATATGCGGCTGCGCCCCTCCGGCAACAAGGGGCCGGTCGCCACCCGCATCACCTCCTTTGCGAAATACCAGGCGGAGGAGGCCTGGACCTGGGAGCACATGGCGCTGACGCGCGCGCGGCTTCTTACCGGCGACGAGAGCCTGATCGCCGAGGCGGAGGAAATCTTCCGCACGGTCCTCGCCCGCAAGCGGGACACGGCGAAGATCGCCAAGGACGTCGCCGAGATGCGCGCCCTCATCGACGAGGAGAAGCCGCCGAAGGACATCTGGGATTTAAAGTTCATTGCCGGCGGGGTGATCGACATCGAGTTCATCGCCCAGTTCCTCGCGCTGGTCGCGCCCGCCCGCGGTGCGCCGCAGCCGGAAAGGGCGCTGCCGACGGGCGAGGCTTTGGCCATCCTCGGTGCGGCGATGATGGACGAAAATGACCTCGACACGGTCCAGAAGGCGCTGTCGCTCTATACGGAGATATCGCAGATCGTGCGCCTGTGCGTCGACGGCGGCTTCGACCCGAAGGAAGCCCCCGCCGGCCTCATCGACCTCGTCTGCCGGGCCGGCGACTGCCCGGACCTGCGTACGCTGGAGGCGGAGCTGCGGCGGATTTCCAAGGCGGTGCGGAAGATTTTCCAGGGGGTGGTGAAGGGGTAGGCGCACATGGAGGGGAGATGGTTCACTCACACCCTCTCCTGACCCCTTCCTTTTTTCCGCCTCTCTTTCGTCATCCTCGGGCTTGACCCGAGGATCCACACCTCTCCGCACGCCTTGAGTTCGTGGCATGGATCCTCGGGTCAAGCCCGAGGATGACGTCGGTGGTTGGGTGGTGGCGTGTCCCATTCATGGCAAAGCGCCGGTGTACCCTTTTACGCCGCCGCCAGGTGCAGGGCCGCCAGCCGCTCGCGGTCGGGGATGCGCACGGAGATGATCGTGCCCTTGCCCTCGACGGAATGGATGCGCATGGCGCCGCCGTGGAGATGGGCCAGCGAGCGGGAGATGGCGAGGCCGAGGCCGGAGCCGCCCTTGCTCTTGGCGTACTGGCTCTGCACCTGCTCGAAGGGCTGGCCGATCTTCTGGAGGGCGGATTTCGGGATGCCGATGCCGGTGTCGGCGATGGTGAGCGTGACGGCGCCTTCGACGCGGCGCGCGCGCACCTCGACCCTGCCGCCCGGATTGGTGAACTTCATGGCGTTGGAGAGGAGATTGAGCAGGATCTGCTTCATCGCCCGCCGGTCCGCGACGGTGAGGAGATGGGACGGGCAGGTCTGCCGCACGTCGATCTCCTTCTTCTCCGCCTGGAGCATGGTGAGGCGCATGGTCTCCTCGATCAGCGGGGCGAGGTCCACCGTCTCGCAGCTCAGGCGCAGGTGCCCGGCCTCGATCTTCGACATGTCGAGGATGTCGCTGATGACGTTGAGCAGGTGCTTGCCGCTCTCGTGGATGTCGCGGGAATATTCGCGGTACTTGTCCGAGCCGATGGGGCCGAACATCTGGTTCTGCAGGATCTCGGAGAAGCCGAGGATGGCGTTGAGCGGCGTGCGAAGCTCGTGCGACATGTTGGCGAGGAATTCGGACTTGGCGCGGTTGGCCGCCTCGGCGCGTTCCTTCTCCGCCTGGTAATTGGCATTGGCGAGCGACAGCTCGGCCTTCTGGCGCTCCAGCTTGGCACGGGAGGCGGAAAGGTCGCCGATGGTCGCCATCAGCCGCCGCTCGGATTCGCGCAGGCGCACCTGATGGCGCTTCATCATGGTAATGTCGGTGCCGACCGAGACGAGGCCGCCGTCGCGCGTGCGCCGCTCGTTGATCTGCAGCCAGCGCTCGTCGGCAAGCTGCACTTCCGTCGTCTGCGAGATGCCGGTGCCGTCGGCGTCCGCGATGCGGCGCTCGATGACCGGGCGGGCGGCCGCGGCATGCACCGCCGCGCGCTCCGTGCCGGGCACGAGAACGTCGTCCGGAAGGCCGTACGCCTGCTGATAATGGGCGTTGCACATGACGAGCCGGTCGTTCTTGTCCCACAGCACGAAGGCTTCGGACGTGCATTCGATGGCGTCGGCGAGGCGCTGGTCGGCCTCCTGATAGCGCTGGGCGAGCCGGTGCTGCTCGGTCACGTCCATGGCGATGCCGATGATGTGCATGCGGCCCGACGCCATGCGGATGACCTGCGCGCGGGCGCGCAGCCAGACATAGTGGCCGTCGGCATGGCGCATGCGGAAGACCTGCTCCACCTGCCGGGCCTCGCCGCGGGCGACGGAACGGGCGACCTGGTAGATGCCGTCGTCGTCGGGATGCATCAGGCGCGCGGCATCGCCGAAGGAGAGCACGCTGTCGCGCGGCGGCATGCCGAGCATCTCGTACATGGAGCGCGACCAGAACAGCCGGCGGCTGGCAAGGTCGAAGTCCCAGAGGCCGCAGCGCCCGCGGGCGAGCGCCGTTTCCACGCGTAGGTTCGATTCCGCGAAGATCGCGTCGGCGTCGCGCGCGCGCTTGGCCTGGATGTAATAGGCGTAGAGGATGACGAGCAGGATGGCCGAGATGCCGGCGAAGAGCGTGACGTTCAGCGCCACCTCGTCGCGCCAGAACACGGCAAGCTGGCCGATCGGGTTGGCGACGACGACGAAGCCGCCCTTGCGCGGCATTTCCACGAGCGCGGCATAGTAGTCGCCGCCGTCGATGCCGGTGCGGAAGACGCCGGCCTGCGGGCCGAAATACTGGCTGGCCGCCAGTTCCGGCGAGAAGCGCGCGAGCGACTGGCCGACATAGCGCGCCGCCGCCAGCGAGGCGCCGAAGACCCGCCCGTCCTCCGCGACGAAGAGCACGATGCCGCCGGGCTGAAGGCGATCCTGCGGCAGGTGCACGGAAAGCGCGGCCTCGACGGCCATGCGGTCGGAGGCGGCGAGGCTGTCGGCCAGCGGGCCGGAGAACACCGCGCCCACGGCCATCGCCGTCAGCGAGGTCGCATCCCTGACGCCCGTGTCCATCCGGTCGTGCTCGACGATGATGCCGGCCATCCGCGAGACGGCCACCACGAACAGGAAGGCGATGATCAGGATCGGTATCGACCGTTTCAGCACGGGCTCCGCCCGTGCCAGGTGCCGTGCGGCAGGTCCGGCGAAAATCTTCGCCTGTCCCGTCAACTCATCTTCCCAGGCCGCCATTCCCGGGAATCTGAGACGAGTCCACCCGCCGGCTGCGCGTCCTCGTTGCGCGTCCGCCATCGTCATAAACCTTGTACCCTCTCGTGATTCGGCGCGCCGCTCGCCCGAATCTACCCTAATGAATCAATTGTGATTCGGCTTGTCCAGAGGAAAAGGTAACGGACTTTTAACCAATTCTTATGGTTGGGAAATTGCATCCGGCGGCGGGGCGGCCGGCCGGCGCGGGCCGGGTTCGCTCTCGCGCCATTCCCTCAGCATCGCCGCGCGCCGGCGCGGCGGCCGCGCCTCCAGCAGCGTGAGGCCCAGCATGCGGTCCGTACGGAAATGGCGATAGGCCTGCCGCCGCTCGCACCAGGCGACGAGAATGCGCGTGTCCTCGAAATAGCCGAGCGCAACCGGCCAGACGACCCGCTCGGTGACGGCGCCTGTCGCATCGGCATAGGAAAGGCGCAGCTTGCGCTCCCGGCGGATCGCCGCGCGCAGCAGCGCAAGGTCGACGGTCTCGCTGTCGGCGATCCGGCGCGGGCCGACCAGCAGCGCCGTGTTCTCCAGCTCCTCGCGAAGCTCGGCCGGCAGCACGGCGGAAATCTTGGCGAGCGCATCTGTCGCCGCCTTCGTCACGGGCGCATCGGCGAATTTCTCCACCCAGCGGAAGCCTAGCATCAGGGCCTCCAGCTCGCCTTGCGAAAACATCAGCGGCGGCAGCATGAAGCCGGGGCGCAGCACGTAGCCGACGCCCGGCTCACCCTCGATGTCGGCTCCCTGCGCCTGCAGCGTGGCGATGTCGCGGTAGAGCGTGCGGATGCTGACGCCGAGCTCGGCGGCGAGCGTCGCGCCGCTGACGGGCCGGCGGTGACGGCGCAGGACCTGGAGGAGGGAGAGCAGTCGTTCGGATCGGGCCATGGCAGGATACTGCCAATTTCTGGCAGCGATGTCGACTAGGATCATTCCCGTCAACACGAAAGGAAGACCCCATGATCTCCCCCAATCTCATGATCCTCTATGTCGAGAACGCGCCGGCAAGCGGCCGGTTCTACGAAACGATCTTCGGCACCGCGCCGCAGGTGCTGTCGCCGGGCTTCGTGTCCTTCCAGTTCCCCAACGGCCTTGGCCTTGGCCTGTGGTCGACCAGCTCGCCGGAATTCGTGTCGGGCGGCACGGGCCACCGCGGCGAGATCGCCATCGTCGTCGACGACGATGCGGAAATCGACCGGCTGCATGACGAGTGGCGCGCGGAGGGCGTGACGATCGAGCAGGCGCCGTTCACGGCCGTCTTCGGCCGCACCTTCGTCGCGCTCGATCCCGACGGCCACCGCATCCGCGTCTGCCCGCCGGACAAGTGAGCCGACGGCTTACGCCTTCAGCATGCGCTCCACGATGTCCGACACGTCGGAGGAGAGCTTCTCGCCCGCAGCGATGGCGCGCAGCGCGTTGCGGGCGTGGTCCGAGCGCACCTCTTCCAGCGCCCGCCAGGAGCGCATGGAGGTGAGGATGCGGGCGGCGAGCTGCGGGTTCTTCGGGTCGATCTCGAGGATCTGGTCGGCAAGGAAGCGGTAGCCCGCGCCGTCCGCCCTGTTGAAGCCGGTCGGATTGGAGAAGGCGAAGGTGCCGACGAGCGCGCGCACGCGGTTCGGGTTCGCCTTGTTGAAGAGCGGGCTTTCCATCAGCGCCTTGACGCGCTCCAGCGCGCCGTCGCCCGGAATGGTCGACTGGATGGAGAACCACTTGTCGATGACCAGCGCATTGTCGGCAAAGCGCGCGCGGAAGGCCTCCAGCGCCTCTGCCGTTTCCGGCGCATCCGGGAAGCGGTGGGCGAGCACGGTCAGCGCGGTGCTGAGGTCCGTCATGTTGTCGGCGCTGGCGAAGGCCTCCGCCGCGCGGGCCGGCGTGCCGTCCGAGACAGCGAGATAGGCGAGCGCCGCATTGCGCAGCGCGCGGTGGCCGGCGCCCGAAGCATCCGGCGTGAAGGCGCCTTCGGTGCGGTGGCCCGAAAAGAGCGCGGCGAAGACGGCGGGGTCGCGGTTCGCCACGAAGGCGAGCACGGCTTCGCGCCCGGTGCGGATGGCGTCCGGGTCGTTGTTGCTGCCGAGCTCGCGGGCGATGTCGGATTCGGAGGGAAGGGCGAGCGCCTGTGCGCGGAAGGCCGGCTCCAGGCTCTCGTCGGCGGCGATGGCGATCAGCGTATCGGCCAGCACATCGCTGGTTTCGACCGGCTCGCCGGCGCGCGCCTTGCGGGCGGCATCGACGAGGGTCGGAAGCGCAAGGTCGTTCAGCGCCTGCCAGCGGGCGAAGAGGTCGCCGTCATGCCGCGCGATATGGGCAAGGTCCGCGGCAGCCTGCTCGAAATGCAGGTTGATCGGCACGGAAAAGCCCCGGTTGAGCGAGACGACCGGGCGCGAGGCGATGCCGGAGAAGGTGACGGTCTGGCGGCGCTCCGTAAGGTGCAGAACGTCGCCGGTCACCTCCGCGCCGCTGACGGCGGTGGGGTTTGCTTCCGAACCGTCGGCGAGCAGCAGGCCGAAGCGCAGCGGAATGTGCATCGGCTCCTTGACGCTCTGGCCGGGCGTCGGCGGGATCATCTGCTCCAGCGACAGCGTGAATTCGCCTTTGCCCTGGTCATAGGCCGAGGAGACGCTGACGAGCGGCGTGCCGGCCTGGTTGTACCAGAGCGAGAACTGGGCGAGGTCGACGCCGTTGGCATCCTCGAAGCATTTCACGAAATCCTCGATCGTCGCGGCATCGCCGTCGTGACGCTCGAAATAGAGGTCCATGCCCTTCTTGAAGCCGTCCCTGCCGAGGATGGTCGCGATCATGCGCGTCACCTCGGAGCCTTTTTCATAGACGGTCGTCGTGTAGAAGTTGTTGATCTCGCGGTATTTCGTCGGGCGCACCGGATGGGCGAGCGGCCCCGCATCCTCCGGGAACTGCTCGGATTTCAGGTGCCGCACCTCGGCGATGCGCTTGACGGCGCGCGAGCGCTGGTCGGCGGAGAACTCGTGGTCGCGGTAGACCGTCAGGCCTTCCTTGAGGCAGAGCTGGAACCAGTCGCGGCAGGTCACGCGGTTGCCGGTCCAGTTGTGGAAATATTCGTGGGCGATGATCGCCTCGATATTCGCATAGTCCTGATCGGTGGCGATTTCCGGGTCGGCCAGCACGTATTTGTCGTTAAAGACGTTGAGCCCCTTGTTCTCCATGGCGCCCATGTTGAAGTCGGAGACGGCGACGATCATGAAGATGTCGAGGTCGTATTCGCGGCCGAACACCTCCTCGTCCCACTTCATGGAGCGCTTCAGCGCGTCCATGGCATAGGCCGCGCGCGGCTCCTTGCCGTGCTCGACATAGATCTTCAGTGCCACCTCGCGGCCGGACATGGTGACGAACGTGTCTTCCACCACGCCGAGGTCGCCGGCGACCAGCGCGAAGAGGTAGGAGGGCTTCGGGTGCGGGTCGAACCAGGCGGCGAAGTGCTTGCCTTCGCCATAGCCCGCGCCGCCGAGGAAATTGCCGTTGGAAAGAAGCAGCGGGCAACTCGCCTTGTCGGCGATGATATTGACCGTGTAGACGGCCAGCACGTCCGGCCGGTCGGGGAAATAGGTGATGCGGCGGAAGCCCTCGGCCTCGCATTGGGTGCAGTAGACGCCGTTGGCGCGGTAGAGGCCCATAAGCTGTGTGTTGGCCTCGGGATTGATCATCGTGGTGACGGTGATCTCGAAGGGCTCGCTTGCCGGCAGGTCGCGGATCGTCAGGCTCTCGGGCGTCGCGTCGTAGCGCGCCTTGTCCATCTCCATCTGGTCGAAGAGCAGGCTCGTCATGACGAGTTCGTCGCCGTCGAGGACGAGCGGGGCGGAAGGATCGGCGCCCTCGCGGCGGTGGAAGATCAGCCGCGCCTCGACCTTCGTTTCGGTCGGGTCGAGTTCGAAGGTCAGGTCGACGCGTTCGAGAACGAAGTCAGTCTGGCGATAATCTGCCAGATGGATGATCCGGCCGTTCTCTGTCCGCATGGTATGTCCCGTCTCCTGCTGCCCCGGCCTGTCCCGTTTTCATACAACCGGGCGGTTCGCCGGGACCCATTGCCCCCAAATTTCACCGATTGATATGCTTATTCGCTTAACATCTCATTGCCAGCGACGCTTCGATCACAACTTTGTTCCACAGGGGAACGAACGGGAAGGGGTCGACAACGCGCCGATCCGCACTAGATTTGGCTCTCCCGTCTTTCAATCTCAGGACATCGCCGTCATGGACACCATAGCACCGAAATTCGGCGTGGGCGCCTCCGCTTTGCGCAAGGAGGACCTGCCGCTCCTGAAGGGCGAGGGCGCCTATACCGGCGATATCGTGCGTCCGGGCGAATTGCGCGGCTTCGTCCTGCGCTCGCCCCATGCGTCGGCGGCCTTCCGCATCGTCTCGACCGAGGCGGCGGAATCAGCGCCCGGCGTGCATCTCGTGATGACGGCGGCCGATATCGCCCATCTCGGCGACGTGCCCTGCCTTGCGCAGGTCACCCAGCCGGACGGCACGAAGCATCCGCTGCGGGGCACGCCGGTGCTCTGTCGCGAGCGCGTGCGCCATGTCGGCGACGCGGTCGCCTTCGTCGTCGCCGACAGCCAGGAGGCGGCCGAGGACGCCGCCGAGCTCGTCGAGGTCGACTGGGACATGGACGAGGCGAACGTCTCGCTCGCCGAGGCCGGCGGGGAGGGCATGCCGCTCGTCTGGCCCGAGCTCGGCTCCAACCTCGCCTATCGGCACCAGACGGGGGACGCGGCGGCCGTGGAAAAGGCCTTCGCCGCGGCCGAACGGGTCTCCGGGATCACCGTCGTCAACAACCGCCTCGTCTCCAATTATATGGAAACCCGCGCCGCGCTCGGCGAATCGAATGAAGAGGCGGAGGAATTCACGCTCACCAGCGGCTCGCAGGGCGTGCATGGCGTGCGCAATTCGCTGGCGCGACATGTCTTCGGCGTCGATCCGGAGAAGATCCGCGTCGTGACGCCCGATGTCGGCGGCGGCTTCGGCACCAAGGCTTTCAACTACCGCGAATATCCGCTGGTCATGGAAGCGGCGAAGCGCCTCGGCCGCCCCGTGAAATGGGTGGCGAGCCGGGGCGAGCATTTCCTTGCCGATGCGCATGGCCGCGACAGCATCGTCCATGCCGCCGTGGCGATGACGGCGGAGGGCCGCATCACGGCGCTGCGCATCCGCATGGATGCGAACATGGGCGCCTATCTTTCGCAATACGGGCCGATGATCCCCACCATGGCCTCGATCATGGCGACCGGCGTCTACGACATCCCGCTGCTCGACATGCATATCCGCGCCTTCTACACCAACACCACGCCGGTCGACGCCTATCGCGGTGCCGGAAGGCCCGAGGCGGCCTATGTCATCGAGCGGATGGTCGATACCGCGGCGCGCGACCTCGGCCTCTCGCCGGAAGCCTTCCGCCGCCTCAACTTCATCCGCCCCGAGCAGTTTCCCTATCGCACGGCCGGCGGCCGGCTCTACGATGTCGGCGAGTTCGACGGCCACATGACGCTTGCCATGGAACGCGCCGGCTGGGCCGATTTCCCCGCCCGTGCGGCGGAAGCGAAGACGCGCGGGCGCATTCGCGGCATCGGCCTTTCCACCTATGTGGAGGCCTGCGCCTTCGCCGGCTCCGAGCCGGCGCATATCCGCCTCGAGGACGACGGCACGATCACCCTCTTCATCGGTACGCAGACCAACGGGCAGGGCCACGCCACCGCCTACAGCCAGTTCATCGCCGAGAAGATCGGCATCGATTTCGACCGCATCACCGTGCGGCAGGGCGACACGAAGGACCTTGCGAAGGGCGGCGGCACGGGCGGCTCGCGCTCCATTCCGCTGGGCGGCGCCTCCGTCGCCGCAGCGAGCGAGGACCTCGCGCGGAAGATGAAGCGCATCGCCGGCGAGGAGCTGGAGGCCGCGGTCGAGGATATCGAGCTGGTGGCGGGTGAGGCGCGCGTCGTCGGCACGGACCAGGCGCTGGACTACGCCGCCATCGCCCGCGCCGCAAAGAGCGGCGACGACCTTGTCGCGGTCGCCGAATTCGTGCAGGACGAGGCGACCTATCCGAACGGCACCCATGTGGTGGAGGTCGAGATCGACCCGGAGACCGGGACGACGGAGATCGTCAATTACCAGGTCGTCGACGATTTCGGCCTGACGGTGAATCCCGTCCTGCTGCTTGGCCAGGTGCATGGCGGCATCGTGCAGGGTATCGGCCAGTGCCTCACCGAAGAGGCGGTCTATTCGCCGGACGGCCAGCTCCTGACGGCGAGCTTCATGGACTACGGCATGCCGCGCGCCGATCTCCTGCCCTTCTTCCGTTTCGAGACGCGCAACGTGCCCTCGACGACCAATGCGCTCGGCATCAAGGGCGCGGGGGAGGCTGCCACCATCGGGGCCTGTCCCGCCGTCATGAATGCCGTGGTCGATGCGCTTTACCGCGAGAAGGGCATAACCCATATCGACATGCCGGCGACGCCGCAGAAAGTCTGGATGGCGCTCAACGCTTAGGGCGCCATTCGATCAAAAATATCCGCGAAACATCAGCAGAATTGATGCCACCGGCCGGGCAATCCCGCTAGACTTGAAATCCTGCGGGCCGCTTCGACGGCTCCTTTCGATGCCTGACGCCACGGCCCGCCTCTGCGGCGGACTGCCTGGCGCGACGAGTTTTGCATGGACGCGCCGTATTCGAACCCCATGCGGGGTATCTTGCTCAAGGTCGCCTCGGTGGTGATCTTCCTGTGCATGTCCACGCTCATCAAGGCGGCCGGCAAGGATCTGGCGGCGGGGCAGATCACCTTCCTGCGCTCGGCCTTCGCCATCGTGCCCATCGCCATCTATTTCGGCTGTCGCGGCGAGCTCGTCGACGCCTTCCGCACCCGCGATCTCACCGGGCATCTCATGCGCGGCTTCGTCGGCATCCTCGCCATGGGCTGCGGCTTCTACGGCCTCACCCGCCTGCCGCTGCCGGAGGCGATCGCCATCGGCTATGCCATGCCGCTCATCGCCGTCGTCATCGCCGCGGTGTTCCTGCAGGAGACCGTCGGCCTCTATCGCTGGTCGGCCGTGCTGGTGGGGCTGACCGGCGTCGTCATCATCACCTGGCCGCGCCTCACGCTCTTTCGCGACGGCGGCGTCGGCTCGGTGGAGGCGATGGGGGCGCTCGCCGTGCTCGCCTCGGCGACGCTCGGGGCCTGCGCGATGGTGCTGGTGCGAAAGCTCGTGCAGGCCGAGCGAACGCACACGATCGTCCTTTATTTCTCGCTCTCGGCCTCGGTCTTCTCGCTGGTGACGCTGCCCTTCGGCTGGAGCGAACTGAGCTGGCAGGCGCTGATCCTTCTTGCGCTCGCCGGCTTCTGCGGCGGCATCGCCCAGCTTCTCCTGACGGCGAGCTACCGCTATGCGGACGTCTCCACCATCGCGCCGTTCGAATATACCTCGATCGTGCTCGGCCTCGTCATCGGCTATTTCCTGTTCGGCGACGTGCCGACGGGCGCCATGCTGGTCGGCACGGTCATCGTCGTCATCGCCGGCATCTTCGTCATCCTGCGTGAGCATCGCCTCGGCCTGCAGCGCCGCGCGGCCCGCAAGCACATCACGCCTCAGGGCTGACGCCATTCCGGCGTCGTGGTGTCCTCCAGCACGTCCTCGGCGGGCGCATCCGGCTGGAGCGCGGCGGCGGCGGCATCCGCGCCGAGCGGCTGCGCGGCCATCGCCTGGAAGTCCGTCTTGGCGACGAGGCCGTCGTTCTCCTCGCGCCGGCTGATGCGCCAGGCCGCATAGGCGCCGTAGAGTGCGAAATAGACCGCCAGCACCGCAAAGAGAGATCCCGGCCCGAAGCGGTCCATGATCGGGCCGACCATCAGCGGCCCCGAGATCGTGCCGAAGCCGTAGACGATCATCATGCCGGAGGAGACCTCGACATATTCGTCCGGCTGTGCGCGGTCGTTGGCATGGGCGACGTTCAGTGCATAGATCGGGAATATGACCGAGCCGACGAAGGCCGCGACGACATAGAGCAGCGCCGCCGGCCCGCCGGAAACCATCGCCATGACGAGGCAGGAGACGGTGCCGACCGCCCCGCAGGCAACCATGACGAGGCGGCGGTCCATGCGGTCGGAGGCCCGTCCGATGGGGATCTGCGAAAGGGCGCTGCCGATCAGCACCGAGGCGAGCAGCGTCGCGCCCTCGGCGGTGGAAAGGCCCGTGCGCTGGGTGAACACACCGCCGAGGTTCAGCCAGGCGCCGGAGAGCGCGCCGGCCAGGAACGCGCCGACGACGGCGACGGGCGAGCGGCGGTAGAGCGCCGGCACGTTGAAGCGCGCCTGCGTCGGCGGGGCGGGCAGCGGCGAGGAGGTGAGCGCCGTCGGCAGCAGCGCGATGGAGAAGATGATGCCGCACAGGATGAAGAGCGAGGTGTTCGACGGATCGCCGAGCGGCACGAGATACTGCCCGCCGATCGTGCCCACCATGGTGGTGATGAGGTAGATGGAGAAGACCGAGCCGCGGTTCTCGTTGGTCACCCGCTCGTTCAGCCAGCTTTCGATGATGAGGTAGCTGCCGGAAATGGCAAAGCCGGAAATGCCGCGAAAGAGCATCCAGGCGCGCCAGTCGACGGCAAGCGCGCAGAGCAGGATGGCGATGGCCAGCAGCGTGATCAGCGCGACGAAGACCCGCACATGGCCGACGAGCAGCACGAATTTCGGCGTGACGACGCAGGAAAGCGTGAAGCCGATCGTATAGCCCGTCGCGATCATCGAGATCGTCTGCGTCGACCAGCCCTCGGCGACGGCGCGCACCGGCACGACATAGCTCTGGAGGCCGAAGGCCACCATCATGAGGAGGGTGGACAGCATCAGGCTGAGAATGGAGGCGAGGCTCGCCAGCATGAGGGCTCCGCAGAATGGCGCGACAGGTTTGCGACTGTCGCTCTATTGCGGCGCCCGCGCGCTGTCTACAGCGACAACGGCTGGCGTAATCCGGGAAGATTTTCCGGATGGTTTGGCGATTCCCGGCAGGGTTGTGTTATGAGGAGTGGCCGGAACGATTTCCGGCAAACGAAAGGAGGTGAGACGTTTGAAAATCCGGCTTACGTTGGTTATCAGGTTTCGAGGTTGGCGCCTAACCCTGACGATCAGCTAAGAAAACGGGGATCGGGCTTCGGCCCGGTTCCCACCGGAGAAAAGGCGTCTCACCTCCTCACGTCGGAGACGATACCACGACGCCCGCCGCTTTTCAAAGCGGCTCAGTTCGGCAGGAAGGCCTTGAGCGGGTCGCGGCGCTGGGCGGCATCGCGCGGCAGCGAGGCGAGCACGGAATATTCGCGCGCGGCATTCACGGCAGCGCGGATATCGGCGATGTCGGACATCAGCTTGCGGATGCGGGCCATGGTCGATCCCTCAGCGCTGGATGAAGTCGGAGAAGAGCTGGACGGGACGGTTGATGCGGGTAAAGCCGGTGGCCGTCATCTGCTCGTTGGCCGGGGCAGCGATGCCGCCGAAGCCGCGGCCGGCGCGAAGACCGGAATGGCGGAGCGTCTCGAAGCTCGAATGGATGGGCCGAAAGCGGGCGGTCATGGGTCGATTCCTTAAATCCTGTCCCTCCCACATCGCCATATTGCGCTGCAGCATTGATTTTGCAATGCGACATTCTGCCCGGCTGGTATGAGCAATTCGCATGGCTGCTGAAGCATTTTGTTCATGCTTGCGGCAAATTCGCGGCAATTGTGATGCCGGCCCGCAAGGCGGTCCATCTAAGTCCTTGAAAAAACGAGGTAGAGTTTTCTCGCTAGCCGTTCAGCCCTGCACGGAAAGCAAGCAGGTCCTGCCAGGCAAGCCGCTTGCTGACCGGCGCCGTCACGAGATCCTGCGGATGCAGCGTCGCAAAGGCCGGAATCGTGCGGCCGGAAATCTCCACCGTCCGCCATTCTCCGCGCAACTGGTGGATCGTGTCGTTGGAGCGCAGCAGGAATCGCGCCGCGAAATTGCCGAGGACCAAGAGATGATTCGGCTCGGCGAGCGCGATCTGCCGCTCGATGAACGGCCGGCAGATATCGGCCTCGCGCTGCGAGGGCGGGCGGTTGCCCGGCGGGCGCCACGGCACGACATTGGTGAGGAGAAGATCGGCGCGGGCAAGCCCGATGCCGGCGAGCATGCGGTCGAGCATCGCGCCCTGCCGGCCGGAAAAGGGCTGGCCGTCGCGGTCGTCCTCGGCGTTCGGCATGGCGCCGATCACCATGACGGAGGGCTTCGCATTGCCTTGCGCGAAGACGAGGCAGCGCGCGCTGGTCTTCAGGTTGCAGCCGTTGAAGGCCTCCATCGCCGTGCGTAGTTCCTCCAGCGAGCGGGCGCTGCTCGCGGCGAATTCGGCTTCCGCCACGGCCTGGCTGTCGGGGATCGCCACGTTCGGCAGCGGCGCCGGGGCGGCCGGGCGCGGCTGCTCCTGCCGCGCCGGAGCCTGCCGGGCGGCCGGCTGCGGGGTCGGGGCCGCCTCACGCGGGGGGGCGGTGCCGCGCGCCGCGCGCATCGCCTCGAACTCGGCGATGCGGTCGACGGCTTCTTCCTCCAGCAGCCATTCCACGCCCGCATCCGCATAGAAATGCAGGAGCGAACGGAGCTGCTCGGGGTGAAGGTCTCTGGCGGCGTTCATGGCATGCACATTATCGAAGCGGAGACGGAGAGGAAAGCCGCTTACGCCGCCCAGGCCGCCACGTCGTCGCTTTCACCGATGAGCGCGAGGCCGTGGGCGATGGAAAGAAGCTCGCCGCCGCTCTCGATCTTCCCGGCATCGAAGCGGCGCAGGAAGAGGTCGCGCACCGCCGGCACGAAGGAGGTGCCGCCCGTCAGGAACACCTTGTCGATGGCGCCCGCCGGCGTATTCGTCTTTTCCAGAACCTCGTCCAGCGCACCCTCGATGCGGGCAAGGTCCGGCGCGATCCAGCTTTCGAAATCGGCGCGCCTGACCCCTTTATGCCCGGCCTTGCCGAGCGGCGGAAAATGGAACTCCGCCTCCTCGTCTGCCGAGAGCGCCATCTTGGTGGCCGAGATCGCCTGGTAGAGCGGATAGCCCTCGTCATGCTCGACGAGGTCGATGAAGAGCTCCAGCTTTTCCGGCTCCAGCGCCGAGCGTACCAGCGACTTGAGGTCGGTGAACTCGCGCGTCGTCTTGAAGATCGACAACTGGTTCCAGCGCGCGAAATTGGCGTAGTAGCCGGAGGGCACCTCCAGAACCTTGTCGAAGCTTTTGAAATGCGAGCCCTTGCCGATTTCCGGCGCGACGAGGTGGTCGATCATGCGCGAATCGAAATGGTCGCCGGCAATGCCGACGCCGGAATGGCCGATGGGCGTCGCCGAAAGCCGACCCGCCTGCCGCTCGAAGCGGATCAGCGAATAGTCCGTCGTGCCGCCGCCGAAATCCGCGACGAGCACGGTGGCGTCGCTCTTCAGCGTCTGAGCGAAATAGTAGGCGGCTGCCACGGGCTCGTAGACATAGTGGATTTCCGGGAAGCCGAGCCGCGTCAGCGCCGCGTTGTAGCGCTCCAGCGCCAGCGCCGGATCGGGGCTTGCGCCTGCGAACTGCACCGGCCGGCCCGCGATCACCCTTGAGACCTCCGCCGGCCAGTCCGCGCCGGCATAGGCCTTGAGGCGGCGCAGGAAAATCTCCATCAGGTCGTCGAAGGCGTGGCGGCGGGCGAAGATCAGCGTGCCCTGGAAGAGGGCGCTTGCCGCAAAGGTCTTGATCGATTGCAGGAAGCGGCAATCGCCGGGATTGTCGATGAACTGGCGGATCGCCGCCTGTCCCGCCTCGACCTTCAGCGCCTGCGCGCCGACCTGCGGATCCTTCATGAAGGAGAGCGCCGTGCGCATCGTGTCGGTCACGCCGACGCTGCTTTGGAAATGCATCGACCGCGTCTCGCCGCCGCCGGTCGCCAGCGCCAGAACCGTGTTCGTCGTGCCGAAATCGAGCCCGAGTGCCCGCGCCATCGCCGTGCCCCCTGTGAATGCTAAATTGTGTTGAACCGGAGCGAATGGCCCCGCGTGAAAGGCGCGTCGGGCGCGCCGGAAAATGAAGAGCGCGCCAGATGGCACAGGCGGGCCGGGAAGGCAAGAGGAGGCGGGGAGACCCCTCCCTAAATCCCTCCCCACAAGGGGGAGGGACTTAACGCGCGGCACGCTCGGCGTTCAAAAATCGAGTGAAAGCGGTGCGGCCAGCCTTTCTCCCCCCTTGTGGGGGAGATGCCGGCAGGCAGAGAGGGCCTTCACACCGACCGCGCCGCCCCGCCGTCGCAGCGGATGATGCTGCCGGTGACGTAGCTTGCCGGTGCGCTGCACAGGAAGGCGGCGGTGGCGGCGAATTCCTCGACGGTGCCGTAGCGCCGTGCGGGGATTGCCTTTTCCGAGGCGGCCTTCACCTCCTCGACGCTCCGGCCGCTGCGCTCGGCGGCCGCGGCGTCGAGGCTCTTCAGCCGGTCGGTGAAGATGCTGCCGGGCAGGAGCAGGTTGCTGGTGACGCCGTATTGCGCGACTTCGCTCGCCAGCGTCTTCGACCAGCCGGCAAGCGCCGGGCGCAGCGTGTTGGAGAGCGCAAGGCCGGGGATCGGCTCGATCACGCCGGAGGAGGCGACGGTGAGGATGCGGCCCCAGCCCTCAGCCTTCATGCCGGGCAGAAGCCGGTTGGTGAGCGTGATGATCCGCAGCACCATGGAGTTGAAATAGGCGGCGAGCTTCTCCGCGTCCATGTCCTCGGTCGAGCCGGGCACCGGCCCGCCGGAATTGTTGACGAGGATATCGACGCCGCCGAGCTTTTCCGAGACGGCCTTGACGATGGTCTCGACGAAACCGGCATCGCCTAGGTCCGCCTGCACCCAGTCGGCGCGGCCGGGACCTTCCGCATTGATGGCAGCGCAATTGGCCTCGAGCGTTTCCGTGCTGCGCCCGCACAGCAGCACATGGGCGCCCTCGCGGGCGAGCGCCACCGCGATGCCCTTGCCGAGGCCGCGGGAGGAGGCGAGGACGAGGGCGCGCTTGCCGGAAATTCCAAGATCCATGACGTTATCCTTCCTTTTTGGGCTCAGGCGAAGGGCACCTTGCCCGGATTGAAGAGGTTTTTGGGGTCGAGCGCGGCCTTGATCGCCACGGCCGCCGCGCGACGGACGGGATTGCCGTAGGCAAGGAAGGCGCGCTGCTTTTCGAGGCCGACGCCGTGCTCGGCGGAAAAGCTGCCGCCGAGATCCGAAACACCCGCATAGACCGCATCCTCGATCGGCTCTTTCATCGCCGGCGCGGCCGCGCCCTCGCCGAAGACCGAGATATGCAGGTTGCCGTCCGCGACATGGCCGTAGACATAGGCCGCAAAGCCGGCGTCGACCGCCCTCAGCCGCGCTTCAAGACCTGCAACATAGGCATCGAGCGCGCCCGGCGGCACGGAGACGTCGAAGGAGGGCGCGGCGGGGTGGAGGCGATAGATGAAATCGCTCTCCTCGCGGATCGCCCAGAAGCGCCGCGCGTGGTCGAGCGAGGCGGCGACGATGCCGCTCGTCAGCCCCTGTTTCTCCCAGAGCGTGGCAAGCCCGTCCTCCAGCGCGGCGCGCGCCTCCGCCTCGCTTGCGGCGGAAACTTCCAGCAGCAGCACGGCCGGCGTTTCCGCCGCCAGCCAGTCGAGGCCGAAGCCGCGTTCCCCCGCGCTGTCGCGGAAATAGCGCCGCCACATCAGCTCCGCCCCTTCGAGCTGCAAGGCCGGCTGCGCGCGGAAATGGGCGATGAGGGCAAGGGCCGACGTGGCATCCGGCACGCCGACGAGCGCGGTGGCGCGCAGCGGATTGAAGGTTTCGAGTTTCAGCACGGCGCGGGTGACGAAGCCGTAGGCGCCTTCGGAACCGATGAGAAGCTGCTTGATGTCCGGCCCGGCGCTGACCTTCAGCACGCGCGTTAGGTCGCTGAAGAGGCTGCCGTCCGGCAGCACGGCCTCGATGCCGAGCACCTGATGGCGCATCACGCCGTTGCGGAAGGCGAGGATGCCGCCGGCATTGGTGGCGATCATGCCGCCGATGGTGGCGCTGCCGCGGGCGGCAAGGTCGATGCCGGGCGTGAGGCCGAATTCCGCGGCGGCCTCCTGCAAGGCCTGCAAGGTCACGCCCGCGCCGACGGTCGCTGTCCGGGCGAGGGGATCGATCGCCTCGATGCGGGCAAGCTGCGCAGTGGAAAGGATGAGCTCGCCCGGCCGGCTGGTGCCGCCGCCGACGAGGCCGGTGCGCCCGCCTTGCGGCACCATCGGCACGCCGTTGTCGATGCACCAGCGCACCACGGCGACCGCCGCTTCCGGCGTCGCCGGTGCCGCCATCGCGCCTGCGCCGAGATTGTCCGGGTGTTCGCCGGGATGCCGGCCGGCAAGCGCCTCCGCTCCGATAAGGTGAAGGTCCTCGCCGAAATCGTTCAGGTCGCGCTGGAGCGATCGGATAATCTCGGACATGGGGCGACGATCCTCCGCAGTGTGGACTGCACGATGCCTATTCCCCCCGGCAGCCGGAATCAAGCGATGAGGTGGCGGTACAACCGGTGACATGTTGACGTTTACGTTAAAGTCAATAAAACGGTGGATGGTATCATGACGTCATGCGCAAATGCGGGGATCGTCTGTCGCAGACCGGCTCGACAAGGTTCGCCGTATTTGTCATGACAGGCCGACAAGAGGGATTTTCCGCGGCTTTCGAGGGGTTGCGGGGTGGAGAAAGACGAATGAGCGAAGAAATGGAACTCCCCGAGCGCGAGAGCATGGAATTCGACGTGGTGATCGTCGGCGCGGGCCCTGCCGGCCTTTCCGCGGCCATCCGGCTGAAGCAGGTGAACCCCGAGCTTTCCGTCGTCGTTCTGGAAAAGGGCTCGGAAGTCGGCGCGCATATCCTCTCCGGCGCCGTCGTCGATCCCATCGGCATCGACCGCCTGCTGCCGGACTGGCGCGAGGATGAGAGCCATCCCTTCAAGACCGAGGTGACGGACGACCATTTCCTGTTCCTCGGGCCGGCCGGCGCCGTGCGCCTGCCGAACGCCTTCATGCCGCCCCTGATGAACAACCACGGCAACTACATCGTCTCGCTCGGCAATGTCTGTCGCTGGCTGGCGACCAAGGCGGAAGAGCTCGGCGTCGAGATCTATCCGGGCTTTGCCGCGACGGAAGTGCTTTATAACGACGAAGGCGCGGTGATCGGCGTCGCCACCGGCGACATGGGCATCGAGCGGAGTGGCGAGCCCGGCCCGAACTACACGCGCGGCATGGCCCTTCTCGGCAAGTACACGCTGATCGGCGAAGGCGTGCGCGGCTCGCTCGCCAAGCAGCTCATCGCGAAGTTCGACCTTTCGAAGGACCGCGAGCCGCAGAAATTCGGCATCGGCCTCAAGGAACTCTGGCAGGTCAAGCCCGAGAACCACAGGCCCGGCCTCGTGCAGCATTCCTTCGGCTGGCCGCTCGGCATGAAGACCGGCGGCGGCTCGTTCCTCTATCACCTGGAAGACAACCTCGTCGCCGTCGGCTTCGTGGTGCACCTCAACTACAAGAACCCCTGGCTCTATCCCTTCGAGGAATTCCAGCGCTTCAAGACGCACCCCGCCATCCGCGGCACCTTCGAGGGCGGCAAGCGCCTTTCCTACGGCGCGCGCGCCATCACCGAGGGCGGCTACCAGTCGGTACCGAAGCTGTCGTTCCCGGGCGGCGCGCTGATCGGCTGCTCGGCCGGCTTCGTCAACGTGCCACGCATCAAGGGCAGCCACAACGCGGTGCTCTCGGGCATCCTCGCGGCGGAAAAGCTGGCCGATGCCATCGCCGCCGGCCGCGCCAACGACGAGCCGATCGAGATCGAGCAGGGCTGGCGCGACAGCGTCATCGGCTCGGACCTGAAGAAGGTGCGGAACGTCAAGCCGCTCTGGTCGAAGTTCGGCACGGCCGTCGGCGTGGCGCTCGGCGGCCTCGACATGTGGACGAACACGCTCTTCGGCTTCTCCTTCTTCGGCACGCTGAAGCACGGCAAGACGGACGCGGCCTCGCTGGAGCCGGCGGCAAAGCACAACAAGATCGACTATCCCAAGCCGGACGGCGTGCTGACCTTCGACCGTCTCTCCTCGGTGTTCCTGTCGAACACCAACCACGAGGAAGACCAGCCGATCCATCTCCAGCTCAAGAACCCGGAGCTGCAGAAGACGTCGGAACTCGACGTCTATGCCGGCCCGTCGACCCGCTACTGTCCGGCAGGCGTCTACGAGTGGGTGGAGAAGGACGGCAAGGACGTCTACGTCATCAACGCGCAGAACTGCGTCCACTGCAAGACCTGCGACATCAAGGACCCCAACCAGAACATCAACTGGGTGCCTCCGCAGGGCGGCGAGGGGCCGGTTTATCCGAACATGTGACAGGTCGCGGACGGCTGCCGGGAGAGCGGCCGTCCAGGCATTTTTGGGTGCATCACCTCTCCGCCGTCATCCTCGGGCTTGACCCGAGGATCCACGCCTCACGGCACGCCCTGCATTCGTGGATGGATCCTCGGGTCAAGCCCGAGGATGACGGCGGAGAGGGAGAGGGGCTCTCCGCCAATACGTTAACCCCGCCCACAACCGCACCGCGCGCCTTAACCCTCGATTAACCATAACTGCATAATTCTCAGCCCCGAGGACCAATCATTCAAGGGGCGTTAACCATGTCGATCTCCCGCCGCGGATTCCTGCTCGGCGCTTCCGCCGCCCTGCTTGCGGGCTGCGCCACGAACGGCATGGGCGGCCGTGCCGACTATGGCGCGCGGCCGGACGAGAAGCATCCGCTGAAGGCGATGCCGCTCGACAAGATCAAGCCGGAACTGCGCCGCCAGGAGGTCGCCTACGAGACGGGCCAGGCGGCGGGCACCATCGTCGTCGATACGCCGGCCCGCCGGCTTTATTACGTGCTCGGCGAGGGGCGGGCGATCCGCTACGGCATCGGCGTCGGCCGGATGGGCTATTCGCTCGCCGGCAATGCCACGGTCGGCCGCAAGGCCGAATGGCCGAGCTGGACGCCGACCCCGAACATGATGCGCCGCGACAGGCGCAACCTGAAATATGCCGGCGGCCTGCCGGGCGGCATCAACAACCCGCTGGGCGCGCGCGCCATGTATCTCTACCAGAACGGCCGCGACACGATGTTCCGCATCCACGGCACCAACCAGCCCTGGTCCATCGGCCAGGCCATGTCGAGCGGCTGCGTGCGCATGCTCAACCATGACGTGATCGATCTTTACGCCCGCGTCGAGCCGGGCACGCGTGTCTTCGTCGTCCAGGGGCGCCGCGAGGCCTGATTTCCGGGACATGTCGCAACGGGACAAGGCCGGCTTTGCCGGCCTTTCCGTTTTTGCGGTTTGAAAAAGCTGAATTGTATCATACCATTGCCCGCATGATCCCGCGCCCGCGAAAACCGGGCAGGGCTTTGCGGTTTTGACGGCCCCATGACGCATCGAGGTCAATGGCAGACGCATTCGTACCGGCATTCGACCCTGTAGCTGCAAAAGTCGAAGATGCGGTATCGCGGACCACCGGAGCCTTTCCGGCCGGTCCGGCAGCGATCCGCACGAGGGATCACGAGCCCTGCGGCGGCGGTGCAGCCGGGCTCGACAGGATAACGACACCGCCGCAAATGAGGGAACGGATATGAAACATCTTCTTGCTTCCACCTGCCTCGTCGCCGGCCTCCTGGCCATGACGGGCGCGGCACGCGCCGAATGCGGCGACGTGACCATCGCCAGCATGAACTGGCAGAGCGCCGAGGTTCTCGCCGCACTCGACAAGTTCATCCTGACCGAAGGCTACGGCTGCAACGCCGAGGTCATCGTCGGCGACACCGTCCCGACCATCACCTCGATGATCGAGAAGGGCGAGCCGGACCTCGCGCCCGAAGGCTGGGTCGACCTCCTGCCGGACGTCGTCAAGCGCGGCATCGATGAGGGCAAGCTGGTCGGTGCGGCGGTCGCGCTCTCCGACGGCGCCGTCCAGGGCTGGTGGATCCCGAAATACGTCGCCGACGCGCATCCGGACATCAAGACGATCGACGATGCCCTGAAGCATCCCGAACTGTTCCCCGATCCGGAAGACAAGAGCAAGGGCGCCGTGCACAACGGCCCGCAGGGCTGGGGCGGCACGGTCGTGACCAGCCAGCTCTTCAAGGCCTATGGCGGGGAAGCCGCCAACTTCACGCTCGTCGACACGGGCTCGGCGGCCGGCCTCGACGGCTCGATCGCCAAGGCCTACGAGCGCAAGGAAGGCTGGGTCGGCTACTACTGGGCCCCGACCGCGCTTCTCGGCAAGTACGACATGGTCAAGCTCGAGCACGGCGTTCCCTATGACGCGGCCGAGTGGAAGCGCTGCAACACCGTTGCGGATTGCCCGGACCCGAAGAAGAACGACTGGCCGAAGGACACCGTCCAGACGCTCGTGACCAAGCCGTTCTCCGAACGCGCCGGCACGGACGTCATGGACTACCTCAACAAGCGCGCCTGGACGAACGACACGGTCAACAAGCTGATGGCCTGGATGACCGACAACCAGGCGAGCGGCGACGACGGCGCCAAGCACTTCCTGGAAGAGAACGAGGCGCTCTGGACGACCTGGGTCTCGCCGGAAGTCGCCGAGAAGATCAAGGCTGCTCTCTGAGCCTGACGCAAACGGACGGCGCGCCCCGCGGCGCGCCGTCATCCGCCTTCGCCAACATGCATCTCGTTGGCGCAAACGGCCGCGCGCATGGCCGCGGCATCTTTCAGGGTAGGCGGGAAGGCCGGCGCAAGACTGGCCCAGCCGAAAGGGGATCGACATGGACTGGTTCACGAAATTTCCGACGATGGACGCGAATTCGCTGCGCGACCTCAAGAAGGCGATCGACGAAGGCTTCCGGGCCTTCACCCGTGCCTATGGCGACGGCATCGAATCCCTCTTCGAGCCGCTGCAACACTTTCTCATCTGGTCCGAGCGCTTCATGACGAAGACGCCCTGGCCGATCATCCTCATCCTGATCGCCCTTGTCGCCTGGTTCGCCAGCCGCAACTGGAAGATCGTCGCCGGCTCGATGGTCACGCTGCTCATCATCGGCTATTTCGACATGTGGGACGACACGATGAAGACGGTCTCGATGATCTTCGTCTGTACCGTACTTTCCATCGTCATCGGCATACCGATCGGCATCCTCATGTCGCGGTCGGACCGGGTGCAGAACGTCGTCAATCCGGTGCTCGACGTCATGCAGACCATGCCGAGCTTCGTCTACCTCATCCCGGTCGTCATGCTGCTCGGCATCGGCAAGGTCCCGGGGCTGATCGCGGTGGTCATCTACGCCATCCCGCCGATGATCCGCCTCACCAATCTCGGCATCCGCCTCGTCGACAAGGACGTGCTGGAGGCCGCCGACGCCTTCGGCTCGTCGAACTGGCAGAAGCTGAAGAACGTGCAGATGCCGCTCGCGCTGCCCACCATCATGGCCGGCATCAACCAGACGATCATGATGGCCCTCGCCATGGTCGTCATCGCCTCGATGATCGGCGTGCAGGGCCTCGGCCAGCCGGTGCTGAAGGCGATCTCCAACCAGTATTTCACCCTCGGCATCTTCAACGGCCTCGCCATCGTCGGCATCGCGATCATCTTCGACCGCGTCAGCCAGGCCTACGGCAAGCGCCTGCAGAAGCACCGCGAGATCATCCACGGCTGATCCCGCCGCAACGGCGAACGCAAAAAAAAGGGCGCCCCGGCAAAAGCCGCGGGCGCCTTTTCTTTCGTGGCATCATTCAATCTCGCCCTTTATACCCGCCCCTCATTCCCCTCCGTCATCCTCGGGCTTGACCCGAGGATCCACCCCCGCGGGTGAGGCATGGATGGTCGGGTCAGGCCCGACCATGACGAAGGGAGAGGGCAGAGAGACAGTGGGGCAGACAGGTAGAGAGAGAGAGAGAGAGAGAGAGAGAGAGAGAGAGAGAGAGAGAGAGAGGGAGAGGGAAGGAGAAGGAGCCGGAGCAGAAGCAGAAGCAGAAGCAGGAAAGAAAAGCCCACCCGCAATTCACCGCTTCGGCGAGAAAACCCCCGTCGAGAGCGCCACGCCGGCGCCGACTACCAGCGCGGCCGCCATTTCAGCAGCGCCGAAGCTCTCGCCGAGGAACACCGCGCCGCCGAGCGTCGCCAGGACCGGCGTGATGGCGGTGAAGGCCGCGGCCTGGCTGCCGCCGAGCGCGCGGATGGCCGTGCCGTAGGCGAAGGTGGCGACGAGGCCGGAAAGGATGCCCTGGCTGGCGACCTGCAGCGCAAGGTCGGGCAGGGAGGCCGCGGCAAGATGCGTGCCGAAGACCGCCGCCAGCCCCAGGTGGATGAGGAAGGACCAGGCGGCGACGAGCGCGGCGCCCTCAAGCGCGCTGAGGCCGGAGCGGCGGAAGGCGTGGGTGAAGCCCGCCCAGAGCACCGCGCCGAGCGGCAGCAGCACGAAGCCGGTCATCGTCATGCCGCTCTTCTGGAGGCTTGCCGCAAGGAGGATGACGACGCCCGAGACGATGGCGCCAAGGCCGGCGAGGCGCATGCGGTCCGGCCGCTCGCCGAAGAGCACCATGCCGATGAGGGCGGTCGCCAGCGGCATGGAGCCGCCGAGCAGGATGCCGCCCGGCGCGGCAGGCGTCACATGCAGCGCCGCCGCCGTGATCTGGAAGAAGAGGGCGCCCGCGCCGGCCACCATCACGACGACGAGCCGCAGCGGCACGCCCTTCGGCAGCAGTCCCGTGCGCAGCCAGACGGGCGCGAGCAGGATGGCCGGCACGCCGTAGCGGATGAGGCCGATGTCGATGGTGCCGAGCGGGGTTGCGGCCGTGTGGCGCGTCGCCACCACCCATGTCGCCCAGATCAGCACCGTCACCGCCGCGCCGGCATAGCCGGCGGCAAGCGGATTGGAGGTCTCGGGGGAGGAAAGCGAGGTCATGGCCATCTGGCATCCTTTCTGCGCTGCGGCTCAGGTCACGGCGGGACACTAGCGCCGAAGGTCGCGGCATGTCCTTGCGAGTTGTGGCGCTGTGGAGGTAGGATGCGCACGATCATGCCAAAGTGGGCCGGGAAAATTCGCAGATATGCCAAACCTCGATAAATTCGATATCGCCATCCTCAAGGTGCTGCAGGAGGATGCGCGGGCGACGAACGTGGAGATCGCCGAGCGGGTGAACCTCTCGCCGTCGCCCTGCCTGCGCCGTATCCGCAACCTGGAGAAATCCGGCGTGCTGCGCGGCTACCGGGCGGACATCGACCGCAAGGAAGTGGGGCTCGGCCTCACCGTCTTCGTCGAGATCAAGGTGGGGCTGCACAGCCGGGAAAACGCCGCCGAGCAGCAGGCGGCGCTGCTCGCCGTTCCCGAGATCGTCTCCTGCTTCCTGATCTCCGGCAATGCGGACTTCCTGGCCGAGGTGGTGGTCGAGGATCTTTCGGCCTACGAGACCTTGCTGACGGAAACGCTGCTTGCCATGCCGGGCGTGACCGACATCCGCTCCAATTTCGCGATCCGCAGCATCAAGACCGGCGGCCCCCTGAAACTGCCGGCCGTCTGAACGTGAACGGCGCCCCGAGGGGCGCCGCCGAGATAGTCGGGTTTGGGTCGCTCACTCCGCCGGGCAGGCGGGGGTGGCCGTGCGGTCGGCCTTTTCGAGCGCCAGCGAGAGAAGGAAGACGCCGAAGCCGATGACGGCCGTTGCCGCGCCGACGAAGCCCATCGAGCCGTAGCCGTAGCCCGCCGTGATCGCCATGCCGCCGAAGAGCGCGCCGAGCGCGTTGGCGACGTTGAAGGCGGAATGGTTGAGGGCGGCGGCGAGCGTCTGCGCGTCGCCCGCGACATCCATCAGCCGCGTCTGGAGCGCCGGGCCGACGACGAAGGAGCAGCCGATCAGGAAGCAGCACAGGCCGAGCAGGACCGGGTTCTCCGCCGTCAGCGACAGGCTGACGAGCACGAAGAAATAGAGCACCAGCGACCAGCCGATGGTGCGCATCAGCGACAGGTCGGCGAGCTTGGCGCCGAAGATGTTGCCGACGATCATGCCGCAGCCGAAGATCGCCATGATGACCGGCACCATGCTTACATGAAGGCCGGCGACCTCGGTGACGATCGGCGAGATATAGGAGAAGACCGCGAACATGCCGCAGAAGCCGGTCGCGGCGATGCCGAGCGTCAGCCAGACCTGCCTGCGCTTGAGGGCGCCGAGTTCCGTCAGCGCGTTGATGCCCTTCGGCGCCTTGTCGCGCGGCAGGAAGATGGCGATCAGCCCGACCGTCAGCAGCCCCGTGATGCCGACGGCGACGAACATGAACTGCCAGTCGAGCAACTGGCCGAAGAAGGCGGCGAGCGGCGTGCCGATCAGCGTCGCCACCGTCAGGCCCAGCATGACCTTGCCGACCGCCTGCGTGCGCTTGTTGACCGGCACCATGGAGGCGGCGACGAGCGCGGCGACGCCAAAGTAGGCCCCGTGCGGCAGGCCCGTCAGGAAGCGGAAGAGGATGAAGGTGTGAAAGGTGGGGGCGGCGGCGCTGGCAAGATTGCCGGCGGCGAAGATGCCCATCAGCGCGAGCAGCAGGTCGCGCCGGCGAAAGCGCGCGCCGATGACGGCGATGACCGGCGCACCGACCACGACCCCGAGGGCATAGGCGCTGATGACGTAGCCCGCCTCGGCGGTCGTCACGCCGAAGGTTTTCGCGACATCCGGCAGGAGGCCCATGATGGCGAATTCGCCGGTGCCGATGCCGAAGCTGCCGACGGCGAGCGCCAGGATGATCAGGGTGACGGTAAGCGCGGCGAGCGGCGGCTGCCCGGAGGAGAGGGCGGCATGCGGCAGGGGATGTTCGGACACGGGGGGCTCCGCAGGTGTGGCCCACGCGGCAAAACGGCGACGGACCCTCGCACGGGGCTGCCACTCCTCCTGGCTGCTGATGCGGTCTGGTTCCGGCCGGAAAGGCCTGATGGGTAGGTAAATCGGTTCGGCCGGCGCACTCCCGACGCCAGGCGACCGGGCTGTAATATATCAATTCGCACCCGGCTCCTACTGCGATTTTTCACCTCACCCGAATTTGATCCGCTCACGATTTGTTGCGCTCTGTTGCGCGCTCGCCTGCTAATCGCCGCTTTCTCCCTTATCTAATGGCTATCCAGCCACTTTTGCCGTTCACGGCGAAAAGATGCGGAGTATGCGAATGAGAGTTCAGGCGATCTTCAACAGGGACGGCGGCACGTTCCGCACCATCGACATGGACGCCTATGCCCGCCATGCGGAAAAGGTGTTCGCCGAGGCGGGCCATCATCTCGACTGCGATATCGTCGAAGGCGCCGATATCGAGATGGCGCTGCGCCGCTGCGCCGACCGGACGGATCTCGACGCGATGCTCGCCGGCGGCGGCGACGGCACGGTCTCGGCCGCCGCCGGCCTTGCCTGGCAGAACGGCATGCCGCTCGGCGTCGTGCCGGCGGGCACCATGAACCTCTTCGCCCGCTCGCTGAAGATCCCGCTCGATATATGGGAGGCGATCGATGCGCTCGCCGACGGCGATATCGCCGCGGCCGACATCGGCACGGCGGACGACCGGGCCTTCGTGCACCAGTTCGCCGCCGGCCTCCATGCCCGTCTCGTGCGCCTGCGCAACACGATGAGCTACCGCTCGCGCCTCGGCAAGATCGCCGCCAACACCCGCGCCGCCCTCGGCGTCATCCTCGACCCGCCGGAATTCGACGTGGAGTTCGACGTCGACGGCGTTGCGGCACACCGCAAGGTTTCCGCCATCAACGTCTCGAACAACCGCTTCGGCGAGAACGGCCTGCTCTATGCGGAGGACCTCACCGGCGGCCATCTCGGCTTCTACACGACCAATCCGCTGAAGCCGGCCGGCGCGGCGAAGCTCGCCTTCGACATCCTGCGCGGCAGGCTGCGCGAGAACGCCGACGTCTGCGAGATGACCGGCGCGGAGGTGGAACTGCATTTTCCCCGGGTCGACCGGGCGATCAACTGCGTCATCGACGGCGAGCTGCTGCCCATGGACCGCGACGTCTCGATCCGCCTGCATCCGGGCGAGCTGAAGGTCATGGTGCCCAAGGTGCAGGCCGAGAACATGGCCAAGGCCGAGACGGCGGCGGCGTAGAAGGCGGCCGGGCTCGGTGGCTGCCCCTCACCCTAACCCTCTCCCCGCAAGCGGGGAGAGGGGACGTGCCCCACGAACGGATATTGTTTGAAGAAAACGGTGCGTCATATCCCTTCGCCCCGCTTGCGGGGAGAAGGTGCCGGCAGGCGGATGAGGGGCCCTTTCTCGCCCGCTAAATCCGCGGCAGATAGGTCTGGTAGTCGAAATCCGAAACCGTGCGCAGGTAGGTGATCGCCTCCTTGCGCTTCGTATCTCCATAGAGCTTCTGGTATTCGGCCCCGAAGGCATCCCCGATGAAGGGCGAGGCCGAGAATTCCTCCACGGCCGTCAGGAAGTCGTGCGTCAGGCGCTTCGCATCCGGCACGTCCTTGCCCGGCTCCGTCACCGGCCCCGGGTCGAGGTCCTCGTCGAGGCCTAGGAGGATGCCGCCGAGGATGGCGGTCAGCAGCAGGTAGGGGTTCACGTCCGCGCCGGCCACGCGATGCTCGATGCGCGCCGCCGGCCCGTCCTTGTCGGGGATGCGGATGGCGGTGCCGCGATGGCCGAAGCCCCAGGTGAGGTCGACGGGCGCGAAGGAGCCCGGCTGGAAGCGGCGGTAGGAATTGGCGAAGGGCGCGAAGACGAGCTGCGCGTCGCGCATCGTTTGCAGCATGCCGGCGGTGATCGACTTCAGCTTCGCCGGCTCGCCGCCCCTGGCGTCGAGGATGTTCCTGCCGTCCCGGTCGAGGATGCTGCAATGGACGTGCAGGCCCGAGCCCGCCTGGTCGGCATAGGGTTTTGCCATACAGGTGGATTTCAGGCCGAAGCGGCGCGCGGCCTGGTCGGCGATGCGCTTGAGATAGATGCAGTCGTCGGCCGCCGCCAGCGCGTCCGGCCGGTGCAAGAGGTTGATCTCGAACTGGCCGGGGCCGAACTCCGCCGTCGTGGCATCCGCCGGCAGGTCCATCGCCTTCGCCCAGGCCCGCACGGTCTGGAGGTAGCCGTCGAGCGCATCCGTCGCGCTCATGTCGTAGAGCTGGAAGCCGTTCGGCTCGCCGCGCCAGGTCAGCGCCTCTGGCGGGCGGGGCTTTCCGGTCTCGTACCAGTCGCCTTCCACCACGTAGAATTCGAGCTCGGTGGCCACCACCGGCGTCAGGCCGCGCGCGGCAAAGCGCTCCAGCAGGCGCGCGAGGATGGCGCGCGGGTCCATGAAGGAGGCGGTGCCGTCGAATTCGTGCATGGTGGCCAGCACCTGCCGGGAGCCTTCCGGCGCCCAGGGCATGACGGTCAGCGAGCGCTTGTCGGGAATGCACACGCCGTCCGGATCGCCGACGGAGAGCGACAGGCCGGTGATGTCGTCGTTGTCGTCGCCCCAGATGTCCAGCGACTGCGTGGAGGAGGGCAGGCGCACCGAGCCGTCCCAGATCTTCTTCTCGCCTTCCAGCGGAACCTGCTTGCCGCGCAGGTCCCCGTTCATGCCGACGAGGAGGATTTCGATGCGGGGCGGGGTGTTGGCGGGCAGCGGACCGGCCGCCGTCTTGTCGTTTGTCATGATGCCTGCTTTTGGTTTGGCGAGAGGCATGGACAAGGTGATTTGCTCGCGCTCGATCTCTTGCCAAATGCCTGTTGTATGGGCATTTTCGTAACCCATTCTGTCCCGCCGTTCAATAAGGCGCGACCTACCCGCAAGGATGATCCCGATGCCGAACACCAGCGCAGCCGCCGTTTCCAACCTCGGAGCCCTCGACGCCGCCCACCACCTTCATCCCTTCTCGGACATGAAGAAGCTGAATGCGGCCGGCACGCGCATCATCGAGCGCGGCGAGGGCTGCTACATCTTCGACAACCACGGCAAGCGCTATCTCGACGGCTTCGCGGGCCTCTGGTGCGTCAATATCGGCTATGGCCGCAGGGAGATCGCAGAAGCCGTCATGCGGCAGATGAACGAGCTGCCCTATTACAACACCTTCTTCGGCACCACGACGCCGCCGGCCGTGCTGCTGGCGCAGAAGATCACCTCGCATGCCGGCCCGAACATCAACCGCGTCTTCTTCACGGGCTCGGGCTCGGAGGCGAACGACACCTGGTTCCGCATGGCGCGCGTCTACTGGGGCGCCATGGGCAAGCCGACAAAGAAGGCGATCATCGCCCGCAGGAACGGCTATCACGGCTCCACCGTCGCCGGCGCCTCGCTCGGCGGCATGAAATGGATGCACGAGCAGGGCGACCTGCCGATTGCCGGCGTCCACCATATCGACCAGCCCTACTGGTACGGCGAGGGCGGCGAGCTCTCCCGCGACGAATTCGGCCTGAAGATGGCCCGCCAGCTCGAAGAGAAGATCGACGAGCTCGGCGAGGACAATGTCGCGGCCTTCGTCGCCGAGCCGATCCAGGGGGCGGGCGGCGTCATCGTGCCGCCGGACAGCTACTGGCCGGAGATCGCCCGCATCTGCAAGGCGCGCAACATCCTGCTCGTCGCCGACGAGGTGATCTGCGGCTTCGGGCGCACCGGCCACTGGTTCGGCCACCAGCATTTCGGCGTCGAGCCGGACCTTGCGCCCATCGCCAAGGGCCTCTCCTCCGGCTACCTGCCGATCGGCGGCGTCATGGTCTCCGACCGCGTCGGCAACGTGCTGGTCGAGGAGGTCGGCGACTTCAACCACGGCTTCACCTATTCCGGCCACCCGGTCTGCGCGGCCGCGGCGCTGGAGAACCTGCGCATCATCGAGGACGAGAAGCTCGTCGAGCGCGTCCACGACGACATCGGCCCCTACCTCGCCGCTGGCCTCAAATCGCTGGAGGACTTGCCCATCGTCGGCGAGGTGCAGCAGGTCGGCCTGATGGCCGCCGTGCAGCTCGCCGAGGACAAGGCGACCCGCAAGCGCTTCGAGGACAAGGAAACGGCCGGCGTCACCGTGCGCAACCATTGCCTTGCAAACGGCCTCGTGCTGCGCGCCACCGCCGACCGCATGCTCTTCTCCCCGCCGCTCGTCATCACCCATGCCGAGGTCGATGAGATGATCGACATCACGCGGAAGGGACTGGAGCATGCGTGGAGCGTGCTGGGGGCTTGAAGCCTTACGCGATCCGAAGGCCGAGATGCTCGGCCATCGGATTGAAATCCCTGTCGGCATGGAGCAGGCTGTGGCCATGCTCCATGCAATAGGTGCCGATGATGAGATCGGCCGACTTGCGGACGGTTATGCCTTTTGAACGCAGCCGCCGGAAATTTTCGGCTGCCTTTATCGCGATTTCAGGCGAGAGCATCGATACGACATTGAAGGCTGACAATCGCTTTTGAAGATTGGCCGCGTGGCCTTCGTTCTGTGCGCCTTGCAAAAGCTCCAGGAGGACGATGTCTCCAAGGAGAATGTCCGCCATATTTGCCATTGCCCTGAGCCGCATGGATTGTGGAGTGGCAATGCCGCGTATCACGGCAATCCACACCGAGCTGTCGACGACGATCATTCTGCAGCGTCATTCCGCAGGGTTTCAGGCGGCCCCCATCCTTCGCGCATCGCGTCAAGGTCGCCTTCCCATCCCATGCCCCAAAGCTCGTCCAGGGCCTGACGGCGGTAGCCGTTTTCCACGAACTGACGAAGCGCGAGCGCGACGGTTGCCTTTTTCGTCGCGAGACCCGAAAGCTCCATCGCCTTGGCGATCAAATCGTCATCGATTTCGATGTTCGTGCGCATAGGTAGCCTCGTGTGCATGAAATGCGAAAATCATACACCAGGATGAGGCCGCCGACAACGAAATCACTGGAACGCCGTCTCGAAGAAGCTCCTGAGCTTGCGCGAATGCAGCTTTTCCGAGGGCATGCCGGCGAGGATTTCGAGGGCGCGGATGCCGATCCTGAGGTGCTGGTTCACCTGGGTGCGGTAGAAGGCGGTCGCCATGCCGGGCAGTTTCAGTTCGCCGTGCAACGGCTTGTCGGAAACGCACAGCAGCGTGCCGTAGGGTACGCGGAAGCGGAAGCCGTTGGCGGCGATGGTTGCCGATTCCATGTCGAGCGCGATGGCGCGGGACTGGGAGAGGCGTTTCACCGGCCCGCGCTGGTCGCGTAGTTCCCAGTTGCGGTTGTCGATGGTGGCGACGGTGCCGGTGCGCATGATGCGCTTGAGGTCGTAGCCTTCGAGGCCCGTCACTTCCTCCACCGCGTCTTCCAGCGCCACCTGGATTTCCGCCAGCGCCGGGATCGGCACCCAGACGGGCAGGTCGTCGTCGAGGACGTGGTCCTCGCGCACATAGGCATGGGCAAGCACGTAGTCGCCGAGTGTCTGGCTGTTGCGAAGGCCCGCGCAATGGCCGAGCATCAGCCAGGCATGCGGGCGAAGCACGGCGATATGGTCGGTGATCGTCTTGGCGTTGGAGGGGCCGACGCCGATATTGACCAGAGTGATGCCGCCATGGCCCTTCTTCTTGATGTGGTAGGCCGGCATCTGCGGCAGGCGGGCGAGCGTCAGGTCGCTTTCCGGCTTGTCGGCGCCGGCGGGCGTGACGATGTTGCCGGGCTCCACGAAGGCCGTGTAGCCGTTGCCGCCCTCGGCCATCTGCTGGCGCGCCCAGGCGCAGAACTCGTCGACATAGAACTGGTAGTTCGTGAAGAGCACGAAGTTCTGGAAATGGTTGGCGCTCGTCGCCGTATAGTGGCTGAGGCGGGCGAGCGAATAGTCGATGCGCTGCGCGGTGAAGGGGGCGAGTGGCGAGGGCTCGCCCGGGCCGGGCTCATAGGAGCCGTTGGCGATCTCGTCGTCGGTGTTCGTCAGGTCCGGCGCGTCGAAGAGGTCGCGCAGCGGCAGCTCGATGTTCTCGGCGATCTCCGCCTCCACATAGGCGCCTTCCCCGAAGGCGAAATGCAGGGGAATCGGCGTCGTGGATTCGGAGACCGTGATGCGGACGCCGTGGTTGCGCATCAGCAGGCCGAGCTGTTCCTTGAGGTAGTGCCGGAAGAGTTTCGGGCGGGTGATGGTCGTCGTGTAGATGCCGGGCGAGGCGACATAGCCGTAGGAAAGGCGGGAATCGACATGGCCGAAGCTGGTCGTCTCCAGGCTGACCTGCGGATAGCAGGCGCGGAAGCGCTTGTCCGGCGTGCCGTTCCGGCCGAGCGAGACGAAGGCGTCCGTCAGGAATTTCGTGTTGCGCTCATAGAGCTCTTCCAGCGCATCGACCGCGGCGACCGGATCGTCGAAGGAGCGCGGCTCGTAAGGCGTGGGCGTGGCGAAGGAAAGGGGGCGGGGAGAAAAGATTCGTTTGCTCATGAATCACTATAGTTGCTGTCTTTTGACAAGCAAACGACAAGTTCGATGCGTCCGCAAGCCTTATCGCGGGGCGGCGAGGATGACCACGGCGCCGGCAACGGCAAGCCCCGCGCCGGCAAGGTCGAAGCGGTCGGGGCGCAGGCCCTCGGCAAGCCACAGCCAGAGGAGCGAGGCGGCGATATAGACCCCGCCATAGGCCGCATAGGCGCGGCCCGCAAAGGCGCTGTCGGCCTGCGTCAGCAGCCAGCCGAAGAGCGCGAGCGAGGCCATGCCGGGCACGAGCCAGAGGATGGATTTGTCGAGCCGCCACCAGGCCCAGAAGGCAAAGCACCCGGCGATCTCGGCAAGGGCCGCGGCGGAAAAGACGAGGAGGGATTTCATCCGGGGCTCCTTGCGGGTGCGAACGCTGCCGGATGTAGCATGGAACGGAGGGCGGGAAAGCCCGCTCAGCTCATGGACTGCCGCTGCAGGGTGACGAAGAGCACGAGGCCCGCGCCGTTCTTCTCGATGCCGAGGCCGCCCGCATTGCTCCAGGCAAGGGCGCCGACCGGCGCCATCAGCATCGCCGAAAGGGCGAGGATGCGCAGCAGCGTGGCGGAGGCGTGGGTGAGGGCGGCGGTCATCGGGCGTCTTCCGGGAGGCTGGAAATCAGAGGGCGGCGCGGCAGCCGTGCGCGGCGGCGCAGGCCATGAGCTTGCCGGTGTCGTTGCGCGCGCTGCGGCGATAGTCGGTTTCGACGGCGGCAGCCAGCATGATCGCGAAAACGGCCATCAGCAGGGTGATGATGGTCAGGCGGCGTGCGAGGATGTCCATGGTCGTGTCCCTCATTCCATTCCAGATGTTTCGATGGAACCTTTTTGCCACTCCCGGACTGAACGCTCCCTGACATGCCGGTTCATCTCCCGTTCAGGAAAGGTGTGATCGGGCCTTGAAGGAGGGGAGGCGGGCTTCTACCTGTTTGACCTGTGCAACCGGGAGACAGGCAATGACCGCGCCCATCGAACTCTATTACTGGCCGACGCCGAACGGCCACAAGATCAGCATCATGCTCGAGGAACTCGGCGTTCCCTACGAGGTGAAATACGTCAATATCGGCCGGGGCGAGCAGTTCGAACCCGATTTCCTGAAGATCTCTCCGAACAACCGCATGCCGGCCATCGTCGACCCGGACGGCCCGGGCGGCGCGCCGATCTCCGTCTTCGAGTCCGGCGCGATCCTGCAATATCTCGGCCGCAAATACGGAAAATTCTATCCGGCGGACGAGCGCCGGCGCGTCGAGGTCGACCAGTGGCTGTTCTGGCAGATGGGCGGCCTCGGCCCGATGGCCGGCCAGGCACATCACTTCCGCCAGTATGCGCCGGAGAAGATCGAATACGGCATCAACCGCTACACCAACGAGGTGAACCGCCTCTACGGCGTGATGAACAAGCGCCTCGCCGACCGCGACTATCTTGCCGGCGACTATTCGATCGCCGACATGGCCTCGATCGGCTGGGTTCGGCCCTACGAGAACCAGGGCCAGGACCTCGACGACTTCCCGAACCTCAAGCGCTGGTTCGAGGCCGTGCTCGCCCGCCCCGCCGTGCAGCGCGGCATCGAGGTCGGCAAGGAAGAGCGCGCCCGCCAGGCAAGCCTTGCCGAGGACAAGGAAGCGCAGAAGATCCTCTTCGGCCAGCGGGCGCGGTAAGGCCGGAATGCGAAAGGCCGGCGTTTGGCGCCGGCCTCTGATTTTTCGATTGATGAAATCCGAGAACATCACCCCACCCGCTCCGTCATCCTCGGGCTTGACCCGAGGATCCATGCCACAAAGACAGGGCGTGCCATTTCGGTGAATCCTCGGGTCAAGCCCGAGGATGACGAAGTGCTTGGAGTGACGGCTTCCTATGCGCGGCCGCGTCAGCTCAAAGCCGCGTCCAGGTCTGCGACTTGCACAGCACCGCCAGCATGCAGCCCTTCATGCGCAGCGAATTGCCGTTGACGGTGCCGGCGCCGCTGTAGGTCTTGTCGGCTTCCGGGTCGGTGATCGAGCCGGTGTAGTCGGCGCCCGAACCGTCCAGCTTGCCGATCTGCTTGCCGGCGTGCTTGCCCGATTTCAGCGTGATGCAGAAGCTGCCGCCGCATTTGGCGATGGCGGCGGTGGCGCCGCTCGCCGTCTTCCAGTTGCCCTCGATCGGCTCGCCGGCAAGCGCAAAGCCCGGCGCGGCGATCAGGGCGGCGGCAATCCATGTCCTCAGTTTCATTCTCTTCCTCCTCCGGAATGCGGCCGGAATATATCTTACGCACACGTAAAGGTAAATATGCCGCGGAACGGGAATCCGGGCGTGCGTTTTGCAGGCCCTCGTTCGCGGTGGTTAGCGAAGGGTTGAAATCGCCGGTTGAATAATCCGTAAATTTTGAGGCGAATGCCGCGGTTTCCAGCGGGTGCGATGTTTAACGAAAATCCAATTTTACCAAGCGTTCGGATTTCGTTTGTCTCAAATTAAGCATGCATTTTAAGCGCATTTTGAAAGCCCGCCGGCATAGTGGAGCCATAAGACGAGCGGGACGAAACCGCCGGCAAAACTCCGAAGGGCGAAACCAGGCCGCACAAGACGGCCGGCGCCCGGGGAGGCCCGAAAGGGCAGGTAAAACAGGATAATGCAGGCAACAACCAGTTGGACAGGGACTGACGAAAATGGCACGCTTTGACTTTCAGACCATCGAAACGGCCGCCATGGTTGGCGGCGAGAACCGCGCCGAAATCTTCTGCGACATGGGCCTCATGTATGCCACGGGCCGCGGCTGTGAAATCGACCTCGTGCAGGCGCACAAGTGGCTCAATATCGCCGCCATCAAGGGTTGCGAACGCGCCGCGGAACTGCGCGCCGACGTCGCCGCCACGATGACGAAGACCGACCTTGCGATGGCCCTGCGCGCCGCCCGCGAATGGATGACGGTTCACTGATCGGTTACTGGCGAGGCCCCGGGAAAAGACCGCTGAAGCGGCGCCCCGAGGTCTCGTTCGCCATCAGCCGAGCCGGCCGAGAACCTTCGGCAGGGCTTCTTCAAGCAAAACCATATCCGCTTCCGGCCCGACGCTGATGCGGATGCATCGGTTGAGCGGGGCGACGCCCGGCATGCGGATGAAGACGCCGTGCTCCATCAGCCCGTCGACGATGGCGCGGGCATGGGTGCCGTCACGGCCGCAATCGACGGTGACGAAATTGGTGGCGGAGGCGAGCGGCTGAAGGCCGTTCGCCCGGACGATGGTCGTGATGCGCTCGCGCGATGCGGCGATGCGGGCAAGAACGTCCGCCAGATAGGCCTGGTCCTTCAGGGCCGCCAGCGCGGCCGCGACCGACACTCGGGCAATGCCGAAATGATTGCGGATCTTGTCGAAGGCCTGCGCATTGCCGAGTGTGCCGATCGCATAGCCGACGCGCGCGCCGGCAAGGCCGTAGGCCTTGGAGAAGGTGCGCATGCGCAGCACGTTCGGCTGGCCGATCAGCGCATCGATGGCGGGAATGGTGCCGGCGGGCGCCGTCTCGCCATAGGCCTCGTCGAGAATGAGGAGGGTCGTTTCCGGCAGAGCCTTGGCGAAGGCGACGACGCTGTCGCCGTCCCACCAGCTTCCCATCGGATTGTCGGGGTTTGCGAAATAGACGAGCGGCGCGTTTTCCCGCCGCACCGCGTCGAGGAGGCCGTCGAGGTCTTCCCGGTTGCCCGCATAGGGCGCGGTGACGAGCCGCCCGCCGAAACCGTTCACATGATAGTTGAAGGTGGGATAGCCGCCGAGCGAGGTGACCACGGGCGTGCCGGGCTCCACGACAAGCCGCACGATCTCGCCGAGCAGGCCGTCGATGCCGCCGCCGATGGCGATATTGTCCCGCGAGACGCCGTGATGGAGGGCAAGCGCTTCGCGCAGCTCGAAATTCTCCGGGTCGCTGTACATCCAGGTCGTTTCCGCCGCCGCGCGCATCGCTTCGAGAACCGAAGGAGCGGAGCCGAAGCCGCTTTCGTTCGCGCCGATGCGCGCCTTCACCGCAAGGCCGCGGCTGCGCTCGATGGCTTCCGGCCCGACGAAGGGCACGGTGGAGGGAAGGCTCTGGGCGAGGGCGGTGAAACGGGAAAATGCGGACATGGATGCGCCTGGATCGGGAAAATCGGAAAGCCGGCCGGAATCGGCCTTTGGCACCCTAGCCAATAATCCGCGCGCGCGAAACGATCAGATGACGGCCGAGCCGATGCCGCCGCGCTCCACGCCGACCATGTAGCGGCGCTCCTCGCTCCGCGCGCGGTTGTTCACGCCGCCGGTGAAATAGTCCGACCGCACGATCATGTGCAGCAGTTCCTCGTCGATTTCCTTGATGAACTGCACGCCGACGCGGCTGTCGTTGCGGTAGACCTCCGCGCAGCCGATGCGCGATGCGACGCCGACGACCGAGAGGTAATAGTGAAGCGGCAGGCCGATCGTCGTGCTGACGGTGAAGCTGGCGCCGCCGAGCGAGATGTCGACCAGCTTGCAGCTTCGCATCTTCGGTGCGGCAAGGTCGAACCCGACGGTCATCAGCATGCCCTGCCGGTTGACGGCGAACCGCTCCCATTTGCGCTCGTAAAGCCCTGCGACGGAACGGGAATCTGCACCGATAGCCATTATCACACTCTCCTGAGGGAGGGACGTCATGTCCAAGAGAAGGGGAGTGTCGCAGGCGAGTGTTTTGTTTCGTTAAAACAAAAGGTTAAAAGTTTAACGTCCGTTTTTCGCTCAGGCGTCCTGCCCGGCGGGCCGCCGGCCGAGCACCAGGTTCAGGAAGTCGGTGTCGAGGAACATGTTGAAGTGCACGACCATCTCCTCGCCCTCGCGCTTGAACTCCGTGCAGGGGATCTCGTCGCGGATGCCGTCGATCTCCAGGTAGAAGTTCTCCGGCAGGGTCAGCGTCTTGTTGATCGAAAGCACCGCGCCGGCGCTGGAGATGCTGCGGATGAGGCAGGTGTAGCGCATCGCCGTGCTGAGATGGTGGCCGATCGGGGTGATGAAGCCGGGCTTGTCGAGGCGATACTGGACGAAGCTGCGCTTGGGATGGCGCAGGTGAAGCTGTTCGTGGACCTGTTCGAGGGGCATGGCGCCCTCCCGCTTGTGTTGCCGGAGTCGAACTGTACCGAAACGGGGTGGATAAAACATGAAAACGGCCGCTCGCGTTTTAACGAGCGGTCGGGGGGAGGAGAAGATGGATCCTCGGGTCAAGCCCGAGGATGACGACGGAAGCAAGGCATGACGGCCAGAGCGACGCCGCCGCTTGCCGCACCGTTCAACGGACGGGCGACATCTCCTCCCCTCCGTCATCCTCGGGCTTGACCCGACGATCCAAATGCCGCGGCCGCGATTGTGCTTCCGCGAGCCGCAGCCCGCCTTACTGGAAGGCCTGAAGCCCCGTCTGCGCGCGGCCGAGGATCAGCGCGTGGATGTCGTGCGTGCCCTCGTAGGTGTTGACGGCTTCCAGGTTCATGACGTGGCGGATGACGCCGTATTCGTCCGAGACGCCGTTGCCGCCGTGCATGTCGCGGGAAACGCGGGCGATGTCGAGCGCCTTGCCGCAATTGTTGCGCTTCATCAGCGAGATGAGCTCGGCGGGCGCGCGGTGCTCGTCGAAGAGGCGGCCGAGGCGCAGCGCCCCCTGAAGGCCGAGCGCGATCTCGGTCTGCATGTCGGCGAGCTTCTTCTGGATGAGCTGGGTGGCGGCGAGCGGCTTGCCGAACTGCTTGCGGTCGAGCGTGTACTGGCGGGCGGCATGCCAGCAGAACTCGGCGGCACCCATGGCGCCCCAGGCGATGCCGTAGCGGGCGCGGTTGAGGCAGCCGAAGGGGCCGGCAAGGCCGGAGACTTCCGGCAGGAGGTTCTCGTCGGGAACGAAGACGTCCTGCATCATGATCATGCCCGTCACGGAGGCGCGCAGCGAGAACTTGCCCTCGATCTTCGGCGTCTCGAAGCCCTTCATGCCGCGCTCGAGGATGAAGCCCTTGATCTTGCCGTCATGCGCGTCGGACTTCGCCCAGACGACGGCGACGTCGGCGATCGGCGAATTGGTGATCCAGTTCTTGGCGCCCGAGACGAGGTAGCCGCCGTCGACCTTCTTCGCGCGGGTGATCATGGAGGAGGGGTCGGAGCCGTGGTCCGGCTCGGTGAGGCCGAAGCAGCCGACCCATTCGCCGGAGGCGAGCTTGGGCAGGTACTTCCTGCGGCTCTCCTCCGTGCCGTAGGCGAAGATCGGGTGCATGACCAGCGAGGACTGCACGGACATGGCCGAGCGGTAGCCGGAATCGACGCGCTCGACTTCGCGGGCGACGAGGCCGTAGGAGACGTAGTTCGCGCCGACGCCGCCGTATTCCTCGGGGATCGTCGGGCCGAGCAGGCCGAGCTCGCCCATCTCGCTCATGATCTCGCGGTGGAAGATTTCGTGGCGGTTGGCCTCCGTCACGCGCGAGGCGAGCTTGTCCTGGCAATAGGCCGCAGCCGTATCGCGGATCATGCGCTCCTCGTCGGTGAGTTGGTCTTCCAGGAGGAAGGGATCGGCCCAGTCGAAGGCTGCCATCTTGGCGCGGGCCTGCTGCGGGGTGGCGCTGTGGTGCTCGCTCATGGGGGTCCTCCCGTTGCGGTTCGTCGTTGCAAAAGTGCTACATCAGCTCGCCTCTCTCCGAAAGGGCGGGAACGAAACCGAAGGCCGAATGCTTTGGCTATTTATGAATGCCCTCATGAATCCGAAGAATGAGCCATGCCTGCCTTTTCGCCTTGATTGCGCCCTCCGCCATGGGCATGTAGCCTGACAATGAGCAATTCCACGAAAGAGAGGCCCACCATGCGCGACCGCTTCAAGCGATCCGTCGAGCGCCTGCTGCCGGCCGAAACGCGCCTCGGCGACATGTTCCGGCCGTCACCCCGCCACGAGGAGCGCAAGGCGCCCGCGGCCCGGCGGCGCCCCGCCGGCCCGATGCTGGAAGAGGTGGCCGGCTTCGGCAGCAATCCCGGAGCCTTGCGCATGTTCGCGCACATCCCCGAGGGCCTGCCCGCCGGCCGGCCGCTCGTCCTCGTGCTGCACGGCTGCCAGCAGGATGCGGCAGGCTACGACCGGGCCGCCGGCTGGGCATCGCTTGCCGAGGAGCGCGGCTTTGCCGTCGTCTATGCCCAGCAGCGCGAGGCGAACAATCCGCGCCTCTGTTTCACCTGGTTCCGGCCGAGCGAGGTGACGCGCGACCGGGGCGAGACGATGTCGATCCGCCAGATGGTGGCCCATGCGGCCGAGGCGGCGGCAAGCGACCCGGAGCGCGTGTTCGTCACAGGTCTTTCCGCCGGCGGGGCGATGGCCGCCGCCATGCTCGCCAATTATCCGGACGTCTTTTCCGGCGGCGCGATCATCGCCGGCCTGCCCTTCGGCGCCGCGCGCGATGCGACCCGCGCCTTCGATGCGATGGCGGAAGCGCCCGAGCGCAGCCCGCGCGACTGGTCGGACCTCGTGCGCGCGGTCTCCCCGCGCATCGCCCGCAAGCCCGCCGTCTCCATCTGGCACGGCACGGCGGACGAGACCGTCTCGCTCTCCAACGGCCTCGCCCTCGTCGAGCAATGGCGCGATCTCTACCGCCTGCCGAAGGAGGCCTTCGTGGAAAAGCGCCTCAAGGGCCGGCGCACCCGCATCTGGCCGGACAAGGACGGCAAGCCCCTCGTCACCTTCCACGCCATCGACGGCATGGGCCACGGCACCCCGGTGCTTTCCGGCGAAGGCGGCGGGTATGCGGTGTCCGCCGAGCCCTTCATGCTGGAGGCGGGGTTCTCCTCGACGCTGGAGATTGCGAAGGAGTGGGGCCTGACGCGGAGATGGAAGCGGTAGGAGGGAGCCGCTTTCTGCTCTTCCTTCCGTTCCCCTGGCACCCTTCGCTCGCCGTTCACCGTTCACCGCTCACCGCTCACCTCTCACCTCTCACCTCCCTCTCTTTTCACCCGCGCTCTCTCCTTCTCCGTCACCACAAACCTCTCTTCCGTCATCCTCGGGCTTGACCCGAGGATCCACACTCCACGGAGCGGCCCTGCTTTGTGGCATGGATCCTCGGGTCAAGCCCGAGGATGACGACGGAGAGGGCAGATGAGGGGAAAAACGGAGGAGTAATGGAGGGGAGTGGGAGAAGAATGAGAGAGAGGGGGGGAGAAGAAGAGTGCGGGAACGGAGAAGGACGGGGGTGGCCAAAGCCGGAGGCGGCGCCGCGCATTCGGCGCCCGGTGGTCAGCCGCTGCCGTTACCGCCCCCGCTCACCCCAGCAGCCACTCATGCTCCTTCGCATTGTGGAACTTCCACACCCGCTTCGGCCCGGCCATCACGTTGAGGTAGTAGAGGTCGTAGCCGTGGATGGTGGCGCAGGGGTGGTAGCCCTTCGGCACCAGCGTCACGTCGCCGTCCTCCACCGCCATCGCCTCGTCGAGCGAGCGGTCGTCGGTGTAGACGCGCTGGAAGGCGAAGCCCTGCGGCGGGTTGAGGCGGTGGTAGTAGGTCTCCTCCAGAAGGCTCTCGTTCGGCAGGTCGTCCCGGTCGTGCTTGTGCGAGGGGTAGGAGGAGGTGTTGCCGTTCGGCGTGATCACCTCGACGACGAGCAGAGAGTGGGCCGAATTGTCGTCCTCCGGCATGATGTTGTGGACGTGGCGGACATTCGAGCCCTTGCCGCGCGTCAGTTTCGGATGCGTGCCGGGCGGGATGGCCTTGGCCCTGTAGTCGCCGCCGCCGGGCGCCGAGCAGACGGCGAGCTCCAGCTCGGTCTCCGCGGTCACCGACCAGTTGGAATCGGCCGGCACGTAGAGCGCGTGCGGCGGCCCCTCGAACGGGCTCATGCGCTCGCCGAGGACGCCGAAATCCTCGCCCGACGCCGTCGCCTTGCCCTTGCCGGAAATCCACACGAGGCAGACCTCGCGGCTTCCCGTTTCCGCGGCGACGATCTCGCGCGGTTTCATGCGGTGGACGTCGAAGCCGACATAGGTCCAGCCGGCGCTTTCCGGCGTCACATGGCTGATGCGGCCGTGCGTGCCCTCGGGTTTGACGATGAGCTTGGGCATGGGCTTCTCCTTATGCCTTCGGAAAACCTTCCGTCTCCACGGTATAGCCTGCCGCCGTCATGACGCGCATCAGTTCCTTGTGGCCGATCTCGGCCATCTTCTGCGGGGGCGCTTCACGCGGATCCTGCTCGGCCTCCACGACGAACCAGCCTTCGTAGCCATAATCGGCGAAGCGCTGGACGATGGCGCCGAAATCGAGCGAGCCGTCGCCCGGCACGGTGAAGGCGCCGAGCGCCACCGCGTCGAGGAAGGACTGTTTGCTCCGGTCGAGTCCGTCCACCACGGCCTTGCGGATATCCTTGACGTGGACGTGGTTGATGCGGGCGTGGTGCTTGTCGATGGCGCGCAGCACGTCGCCGCCGGCAAAGGCGAGGTGCCCGGCGTCGAGCAGCAGCGGGATGCCTTCGCCGGAATGCTTCATGAAGGCGTCGAGTTCCGGTTCGGTCTCGACGACGGCGGCCATGTGGTGGTGGTAGGAAAGCGGCATGCCCTGATCCGCGCACCATTCGCCAAATTTTGTGACCTTGCGGGCATAGGCCTTCATCTCGTCGTCGGAAAGGCGCGGCTTGGTGGCGAGCGGCCGGGAGCGGTCGCCCTGGATGGACCGGCCCACCTCGCCATAGACGATGCAGGGCGCGTCGACCGCCTTGAACAGCTCGATCATCGGCGCGATGCGGTCCTTGTTGGCGGTAAGCTCCTCGTCGACCAGCGTGCCGGAGAACCAGCCGCCGCACAGCGTCACGTCGGCCGCGCGCAGGATCGGCAGCATCTCTTGCGGGTTCGAGGGGAAGCGGCGGCCCTGCTCCATGCCGGTGAAGCCGGCGCTACGGGATTGCCGCAGGCATTCCTCCAGCGAGACGTCGTCGCTGAGTTCGGGAAGGTCGTCGTTCCACCAGGCGATGGGCGACATGCCGAGTTTGGCTTTCATTGTGGTCTCCTTGGGGAAGGCGAGGGCCTTCCGGTAATATTGTTTCCCGCTTGCTCGTTCCCTTTCCCTCACTCTTTCTCTTTCGTCATCCTCGGGCTTGACCCGAGGATCCATGCGGCCCTCTCCGGCGTGCCGTGTAGGTGGATCCTCGGGTCAAGCCCGAGGATGACGGCGGAGAGGTGAGAAGAAAGAGGTGAGCGGTAAGTGAGTGGTTGAGTAAGGAAGTGAGTAAGTAAGGTAAGTGAGTAAGTAAGTGAGGTGAGAGGCTGTTCCGTTCTCCGTCCTAACCGATGCTTTGCGCCGCGCGGGCCTTCACATAAGCCTCGCGCGCCGCGTTGACCTCGCCGCGCGGGCTGACCTCGGGCACCGCGACGTCCCACCAGTGGCCGCCGTCCTGCGTGGTGATCAGCGGATCGGTGTCGATGACGATGACGCAGGTGCGCTCGTTCGCCTTGCTTTGCTGGATCGCCGTTTCGAGGTCAGCGACGGAGGAGACCTTGACGGCGACCGCGCCCATGCTCTCGGCATGCGCCCGGAAGTCGATCTCCGGCATCGTCTCGATCATCGCGTCCTTGAGGAGGTTGTTGAAGTTCGCCCCGCCGGTCGCCATTTGCAGGCGGTTGATGCAGCCGTAGCCGCGGTTGTCGAGAACGACGACGGTGAGCTTTTTCCCGAGCATGATCGAGGTCGAAAGCTCGGAATTGAGCATCATGTAGGAGCCGTCGCCGACCATGACGACGACATCGGCCTCTGGCCGCGCCAGCTTGACGCCGAGGCCGCCGGCGATCTCGTAGCCCATGCAGGAAAAGCCGTATTCCATGTGGTAGCCGCCCGGCCGGTTGGCCTGCCAGAGCTTGTGCAACTCGCCCGGAAGCCCGCCGGCCGCGCAGACGAGGACGGAATTCTCCCCGCCGATGCTCCGCTGCACCGCGCCGATGACCTGCGCGTCCGAGGGCAGCGCAGCATTGGTCGCGGCCGTCGCCCGGTTGGCGGCCGCCATCCATTCGTCCTTGCGGGCCTTTGCTGATGCCTCCACCGTGGCCGGCGCCTTCCAGCCGCCCAGCGCCTCGGAAAGCAGCGTCAGGCCCTCGCGCGCATCGGCGACGAGCGGCTGGCCGTCATGCTTGGCGGCATCGAAGGCGGCGGTGTTGAGGCCGATCATTTTCACCGCGTCGTTCTTGAAGAGCGCCCAGGAGCCGGTGGTGAAATCCTGGAGGCGCGTGCCGACGGCAAGGATGACGTCCGCCTCCTCGGCAAAGGCGTTGGCCGCCGAGGTGCCGGTGACGCCGACCGAGCCCATGGCGAGCGGATGATCGTCGGGGATTGCCGACTTGCCGGCCTGCGTGACGGCGACCGGGATGCCGTGCATGCCGGCAAAAGCCTTCAGCTCGGCCGTCGCCTGCGAATAGAGGATGCCCCCGCCGGCGATGATCAGCGGCTTTTGCGCCTTGCGCAGCGTGGCGATGGCGGCGGCAAGCTCCTCCGCGTCCGGCCGCGGGCGGCGCTGCGCCCAGACCTTCTCCGCGAAGAAGCTGACGGGATAGTCGTAGGCTTCGGCCTGCACGTCCTGGCAGAGCGAGAGCGTCACCGGGCCGCAATCGACCGGGTCGGTCAGCACTTGCATGGCGCGCTTCAGCGCGGGGACGATCTGCTCGGGCCGGGTGATGCGGTCGAAATAGCGCGAGACACAGCGGAAGGCGTCGTTCACCGAGACGGTGCCGTCGCCGAAGTCCTCGACCTGCTGGAGCACCGGGTCGGGAATGCGGTTGGCGAAGACGTCGCCGGGCAGGAAGAGCACGGGCAGGCGATTGACATGGGCGACGCCGGCGGCCGTCACCATGTTGAGCGCGCCGGGGCCGATGGAGGTGGTGCAGGCCATGAAGCGCTGGCGGAAGCTCGCCTTGGCGAAGGCGATGGCCGCATGCGCCATGCCCTGCTCGTTATGGGCGCGATAGGTCGGCAGCTCCTCGCGCACCTGGTAGAGCGCTTCGCCCATGCCCGCGACGTTGCCATGGCCGAAAATGGCCCAGACGCCTGCGAAGATCGGCACCTTCCTGCCGTCCACCACGGTCATCTGCGCCTTCAGGAAATGTGCGACGGCCTGCGCCATCGTCAGCCGGATCGTCTTGCCCATCGTATTCCTCCCAATCTTTCTCTTACAGCCCGCGCGTTCTCAGCCAGGCGTCGGTCAGCGCGCGGAAGCGGCCGGCCATGTCGGCAATCGCCGCCTCGTCGTCCATCCGACCGGCCATCCAGGCGCGGGCGGCCTCGATGAAGATCGTGCGGCCGACGGCAAAGCCCTTGACGGCCGGCGCCGCCTTCGTCGCCTCGAAAGCCTTCACCAGCTCCTCGGCCGGCGCCTCGAGGCCGAGCAGCACGATGCCGCGGCACCACGGGTCGTTCTTCGCGATCACCGCCTCGATGTTCCGCCATGCGGCGCTCGATGCCTGCGGCTCCAGCTTCCACCAGTCCGGCTTGATGCCGAGGCCGTAGAGCTCCTGCAAGGCCGTCGAGACCGTGTCATCCTCGAGCGGCCCGTTCTTGCCGGCGATGATCTCGATCAAAAGTTCGCGCCCGACGCGCCGCGCCGCCTCGAACAGCGTGCGCAGCTTCTCCTGCTGCTCGGTCTTCAGCGCCGCCGGATCGTCCGGATGATAGAAGCACAGGCACTTGATGCAATGGTCGACCGGCCATTCCACGAGCTGCGAGCCGGTATCCTGGCTGAATTCGAAGCGCAAAGGTTTCGATCCCGGCAGCTCGACGGGCCGGCCGAGCCAGGTGAAATCCTTCGTTGCGGCGTCGAAGAAGGCGTCGCGCCCGAAGCGCTCGTCGATCAGCATGCCGTAGCCCGGCCGGCCTTCGGCGACGCGCGCGGCGGCCTCGACGGTGAGGCGCTTGAACGCGGAAATCCTCTCGTGCGGCACGCCGAGCTCGTCGGCGATGTCGACGAGCTGCATGCGGTGGTCGCAGGCGAGCGCCATGAGGAGCGGGATGTCGCCCTGCTTGCGGTTCGTCGCCCAGTGGATATGGTTGATCGCCTCGTCCTTCCTGAGAGCCCGGTGCCTGCTGCCGTTCTTGAGGAAGAAGGAAAGTTCCTCCCAGCTCGGATATTCCGGCGAGCAGAGCAGGCGCGAGACGGCGAAGGCGCCGCAGGCATTGGCCCATGTCGCGGAGGTGGCGTGGTCCTTTCCGGTGAGCCAGCCGCGCAGGAAGCCGGACATGAAGGCATCGCCCGCGCCGAGCACGTTGTAGACCTCGATCGGAAAGCCCTGTCCGACGACGCCATCCTCCAGATCGTCCGATATCGGCCCGTCATAGACGATGCAGCCCATGGCGCCGCGCTTGAGGACGATGGTGGCGGGCGAGACGGCGCGGATCGCCTTCAGCGAGGAGAGCACGTCGTCGGCGCCGGAGGCGATCATGATCTCCTCTTCCGTGCCGACGATGAGGTCGCAGTCCGGCAGTACGGATTTCATGATGGCCGAGACGCGGTCGGACTTCACGTAGCGTTCGAAGCCCTCCGCATGGCCGGCAAGGCCCCAGAGGTTCGGCCGGTAGTCGATGTCGAAGATGACCTTGCCGCCCGATTGCCTGGCGATGCGGATCGCCTTGCGCTGCGCCGCTTCGGTGTTCGGCCGGGAGAAATGCGTGCCGGAGACGAGCACGGCCCGCGAGGAGCGCACGAAGGCTTCGTCCACATCGCCCTCGTCGAGCGCCATGTCGGCGCAGTCCGTGCGCACGAAGATCATCGGCGAGACGCCTTCGGCCTCGATGGCGAGCAGCACGAGCGCCGTCAGCCGTTCCTTATCCGTCTTGATGCCGTCCACATTGACGCCCTCGTGCGCGCACTGCTCGCGGATGAAGCGGCCCATCTGCTCGTCGCCGACGCGCGTGATGAGCGCGGACTTCAGGCCGAGCCGGGCGGTGCCGATGGCGATGTTGGCCGGGCAGCCGCCGACGGATTTGGCGAAGGAGGCTGTGTCCTCGAGACGCGTGCCGAGCTGCTGGCCGTAGAGGTCGACGGAGGAGCGCCCGATGGTGATGACGTCGAGCGCCTTGTCCTGGTCAATGGTCGGCATGTCTTCCCTCCGGTCTTGCGGCATCGTGCACGCCGCTCGGTATTGCCGGAAAATGAAACATGAATTCCATTATCCTGTCAATTCGGAACAAGTATTCCGTTTCTATTCCATGGCGTTCCGCGGTGCGCCTCGCCTGAGGCTGCGGCGCCGCTCCGCGATGGCGACGGGCAGGGCCATGGCGAGCGCCATCGAGGCGGAAAGCGAACGGAAGCCGGCATGGTCGGCCTCCGACACTTCCAGCCAGTGGGTGGCGGCCGCGGCGAGCGGCGAGAAGACCGAATCGGTGATGGCGACGATCGGCACGCCGCGGGCGGCGAGCGCCTGCGCCTGCGCCAGGCTTTCGGCGGCATAGGGCGCGAAGCTGGCGGCGAGCACCGCATCCCTTTCCGTCGCGAATCCGGCGATTTCCGCGTCGATGCCGTTCGGCGAGGCGATGGTCTGGTGGCGGATGCCGAGCTTGCCGAAGGCATAGGCGATATGCGCCGTCAGCGGATAGGAGCGGCGCTTGGCGACGAGGTAGATCGTCTCGGCCCGGGCGAGCAGGTCGACGGATTTCGAGAAGGTCCGCCCGTCGATGGTGCCGGCAAGGCGCGAGAGGGACTGGCTGGCCGCGTTGATGAAGCCGGAGAGCAGCTCCGTGTCGCTGTCGGCCGATGCGCCGGCTTCAAGAGAAAGAAGGCGTTCCTCGTAGGAAAGCGTACGGTCGCGCAGGCGGGCGCGAAAGACGTTCTGCAGGTCGGAAAAGCCCTCGTAGCCGAGGTGATGGGCAAGGCGCACCAGCGTGGAGGGCTGCACGTCCGCTGCCGCGGCGATGCTGGCGGCGGTGCCGAAAGCCATGTCGTCAGGGTTGGAAAGCGCATAGGCGGCGACCTGCGCAAGCCGCTTGGGCATGGCCGCCTTTCGCTCTATGATGACGCTGCGCAGGCTGTCGAAATCGCGCGGCACACGCGCAAGGGCCGCTTCGCTGTTGTCCATGGATCCATCCTTTTGCCTGCGGCCATTCTGCGACAAATGAAATAAATATTCCATATGGTTGCGAAGGATAGTTCTCGTTCCAGATCTTTCCCGTTACGGATAACGCGGAGATGCCGGCAAAGCGGATGGAGGAGATGTCATGAAGGCTTTGGGAGTAGGCTTGGTCGGCACCGGCTACATGGGCAAGTGCCATGCGCTCGCCTGGAACAATGTCGCCGCCGTCTTTGGGGATGTCGAGCGGCCCCGCCTCGTGTTCCTCGCCGAGGCCAATGCGGAGCTTGCCGCCGTCCGCGCCCGTGAATTCGGTTTCTCCCGCTCGACGGGCGACTGGCGCGAATTGCTGTCGGATCCGGCGGTCGACGTCATCTCTATCACCACGCCCAACCAGTTCCACGCCGAGATGGCGATCGCCGCGCTGGAAGCCGGCAAGCATGTCTGGTGCGAAAAGCCGATGGCGACCTCGCTCGCCGATGCCGAACGCATGCTCGCCGCCCAGCGCTCCTCCGGCAAGGTGGCGATCATGGGCTACAATTATATCCAGAACCCGGTGATGCGGCACATCCGCTCGCTGATCGACGAGGGGGCCATCGGCACGGTCAACCATGTGCGCGTGGAGATGGACGAGGACTTCATGGCCGATCCCGAGGCGCCCTTCTACTGGAAGAGCGAGGCGGCCTCCGGCTACGGCGCGCTCGACGATTTCGCCGTGCATCCGCTTTCGCTGCTGTGGAGCCTCTTCGGCCATGTCGAGGCCGTCATCGCCTCTCTGGCAAAGCCCTACGCGGACCGTCCGTTGAAGGACGGCGGGCGCCGCGCCGTGGAGAACCACGACATCGCCAGCGTCCTCATGCGCCTTCCCGCCGGCATTTCCGGCGTGCTGATGGCCAACCGCTCCGCCTGGGGCCGCAAGGGCCGCATCGCCCTGCAGGTCTACGGCTCGAAGGGCTCGATCCTCTACGACCAAGAGCGCATGAACGAGTTCCAGCTTTATACGACGGCCGGCCGGCCGGCCGAGCAGGGGTTTTCGACCATCCTGACGGCCCCGCACCACAAGCCCTACGACCGCTTCGTGCCCGCGCCCGGCCACGGCCTCGGCTTCAACGACCTCAAGGTCATCGAATGCCGCGAGCTGATCGCCGCCATCGCCGGCATGGCCACCCACTCCATCGATTTCAACCACGGCCTTCGCATCGAGAAGTCCGTGCACGCCATGGCGCAGTCCTTCCGCGAGGCGCGCTGGGTCGATGTGCCCGATACGTGAGATTTCCGAAAAAAATCCGCGCGCGGCCGCATTGAAACGGCCCATGCCATACGTAATACTCTCGGCAATAATGCCGGAGGGAAGGGCATGTTCAGGCGAATGACGAACCGCTGGGCGCCGGTCTTGTTAGTCTCCATCGCTGTCGTTGTGTTCAATGCGGGCGCCGCCGAGGCCAAACGCGTTGCGCTTCTGATCGGCAATGAGAAATACGAGGAGACCGCCCCGCTCAACAATCCTGCCAACGACGTGGAGCTGATGCGCTCGGCGTTCGAGGCGGCGGGCTTCGATTCCGTGAAGACCGTCTTCGATCTCGACCGCGCCGCCATGGTCAAGGCGCTGCGCGAGTTCGAGGACGAATCCGTGGATGCCGAGATGGCCGTGGTCTACTATTCCGGCCACGCCATGGAGATGAACGGGGTCAATTATCTCATCCCCGTCGACGCGGCGCTGAAGAGCGACCGCGACGTGGAGGATGAGAGCGTCGCCATCGACCGCGTGCAGCGCTCGCTGGAAGGCGCCAAGAAGCTCAAGCTCTTCATTCTCGATGCCTGCCGCAACAATCCCTTCGCCGCCTCGATGAGCCGGTCCATCGGCACGCGCGCCGTCACCCGCGGCCTTGCCCGCGTGGAGCCCGAATCGGCCGACACGCTGATCGCCTTCGCCTCGAAGGCCGGCACGGTGGCGCTCGACGGGGAGGGGCGGAACAGCCCCTTCGCCACGGCGCTCGCCAAATATCTCACCGAACCCGGCCTCGACGTGCGCATCGCGCTCGGCAAGGTGCGCGACGAGGTGGTGGAAGCCACCAACCGCGAGCAGGAGCCTTTCGTCTACGGCTCGCTCGGCGGTGCGCAGATCTTCCTGAACATCAAGGAAGTGAACATCAACGTCACCAACAGCGGCAACACGCAGGAGGTCTCGCCGAACGGCCAGTCGGAAGCGGCTGCCGACTGGCAGAACATCCGCGACCTTGCCGACGAGGAACTGCTGAACGCCTTCCTCGCCAAGCACGGCAAGGACCCGGTCTACAAGATGCTGGCGGAAAAGAAGCTCGCCGGCCTCAAGGAGGCCACCCAGAATGAAGGGCAGGATGCGGCCGGCATCGCCTGGGACGCATTGAAGGAATCGACCGACGCGGCCGCCCTCCAGCGCTTCATCGAGCGCTATCCGGGCAGCAGGCATCGCGCCGACGCCGAGCACCTGATCGCCGCGCTGGAGCCGAAGAAGGGCCTCAGCGTCGATGTCGCCGGCAAGGAGACGCCGGCCTCGCGGGACTGCTTCCTGCTGGCCGGCGAGCCGCAGTCGCTGCCCGGCTTCATGGGCGTTGCCTTCCTGAAGATCGATGCCAAGCGGGCGCTCGCCGCCTGCGCGCAGGCCGTCAACGAGAACCCGTCCGACGGCATGCTCGTCAACCTGCTCGGCCGCGCGCACGACGCCGACCGCAACTATGTCGAGGCGCGGCGCAACTACGAGAAGGCGATCGAGCTCGGCAACATGTATGCCATGACGAACCTCGCCTGGTTCTCGGTCTACGGCACGGACGGCCCGGTCGATGTCGCCAAGGGCCTCTCGATGTTCGAGAAGGCGGCGATCGCCGGCAATTCCTATGGCCAGGCCTCGCTCGGCTGGCTCTACCGCGAGGGCTACGGCGGCACGCGGCAGGACTATAACGAGGCGGTGAAGTGGTACCAGCAGTCCGCCAACCAGGGCTATGCCAATGCCATGGCGACGATGGGCTGGTTCTACCGCGAGGGCCTCGGCGTTTTGCAGGATTATGTCCAGTCGCTCGCCTGGTATCGCAAGGCCGCCGATGCTGGCGATGCCAACGCCATGTCCTCGCTCGGCTGGGCCTACCAGAACGGCCTCGGCACGGCGCAGGACTATGCCGAGGCGAAGGTCTGGTACGAGAAGGCCGCCAATATCGGCGATTCCTACTCGATGGCCTCGCTCGCCTGGCTCTATGACGTCGGCAACGGCGTGAAGCAGGACTATGTGGAGGCCCGCTACTGGTACGAGAAGGCCGCCAATGCCGGCAGCGCCTATGCCATGGGCAATCTCTCGCGCCTCTACGACCAGGGCCTCGGCACGCCGGCCGACGCCAAGGAAGCCGTGCGCTGGGCCGCGGCCGCCGTCGAAAGCGGCGATCCGGGCAAGCTGAAGGAGATGAAGGAAACGCCGGCCAACTTCACCGTGGCCTTCCGCCAGGGCATGCAGGACCTGCTGCGCGAGCGCGGCTACTACAGCGGCACTTCGGACGGCGAATTCGGCCCCGCGACGCTTGCCGCCATCGACAAGCTGGCGGCCGGCCGCAACGACGCGACGACCCTCTCCAACACCAACACCACGACGGACACGTCGACGACGGTGCTTGGCGGTTCGGATATCGACCAGTGCTACGAGCTTGCGGGCGAGCCGAACCTGCGTCCGGGCTTTGCCGGCAAGCTCTTCGCGCAGATCGACTACGGCCGGGCGATCCCGGTCTGCGAGGCCGCGCTCAACGCCAACCCGTCGGACAACTCCGTCCGCAACATGCTGGGCCGCGCCCATGACGCGGCGCGCAACTATCCGAAGGCCCGCGAGCACTACCAGAAGGCTGCCGACGAGGGGAACCTCTACGCGCTGACGAACCTTGCCTGGTACTCGATCTACGGCACGGACGGCCCGGTCGACATGGCCAAGGGCACGCGGATGTTCGAGGAGGCCTCGAACGCCGGCAACCCCTATGCGCAGGCCTCCCTCGGCTGGCTCTACCGCGAGGGCTACAACGGCACGCGCAAGGACTATGACGAGGCGATCAAGTGGTATCGCAAGGCCGCCGAGCAGGGCTATGCCAATGCCGAGGCGACCATGGGCTGGTTCTACCGGGAGGGCCTCGGCACGGCGAAGGACTATGCCGCCTCGCTCGATTGGTACAAGAAGGGCGCGGAAGGCGGCGACATCAACGCCATGTCCTCGGTCGGCTACGCCTATCAGGCGGGTCTTGGCGTTCCGGTCGACTATGCCGAGGCGCGCAAGTGGTACGAGAAGGCGGCAGCCTTCAACGACTACTATTCGATGGCCTCGCTCGGCTGGCTCTACGACGTCGGCAACGGCGTGACGCAGGACTATGCCCAGGCCCGCGACTGGTACGAGAAGGCGGCCAATGGCGGCAACACCTACGCCATGGGCAATCTCTCGCGCCTCTACGACCAGGGCCTCGGCACCCGCGCCGATGCGAAGGAAGCCGCCCGCTGGGCCGCCGCCAGCGTCGAGGGGGGCGATGCCGGCAAGCTGCAGGAGCTGAAAGGCTCGCCCGCGAACTTCACGCCGCAATTCCGCAAGGAATTCCAGCAGATACTGAAGGACCGCGGCTACTACAACGGCCCGATCGACGGCGACTTCGGCGCCTCCACCCAGAACGCCATAGACCGCCTCGCCGCCCGCACCTGAGGCGCGGCGCCATGAAAGCAAAGCCGCTGGAAGCAAGCCTGTTTCCAGCGGCTTTCGTTCGGGCGAAAGACTTCGCGCAAGCGCGCATCATGAAAGATGGGAAAAAGAAGGGGAACTGGCGGAGAAGAAGGGATTCGAACCCTCGATACCGTTTCCGGTATACTCCCTTAGCAGGGGAGCGCCTTCGACCACTCGGCCACCTCTCCGCTCGCGGTTTCAGTATGCGGCATGGCTAGGGATTGCAAGGCCTTTTTCGATGTTATGCCGAAGATTTTGCTGCCGAACCGCCGTCTTGCGCAAGAGGGCAGGGCAGGGAAACCGGCACGTTTCCGGAGCCGCCGCGAAGGACTTCGCGGAGGCGGAAACGGGGGCGGGCGCTACTTCGTCTCCGTGCGTGCGGCGCGCTCCAGGATCGGCACGCAGATGTCGAGGTCTCCCGAGGCGAGATGCGCATAGCGCATGGTCATCTGCAGGGTCTGGTGACCGAGCTAGGTCTGCACGCGGCGGATGTCGATGCCGCCCTGGACGAGGCGTGACGCGCAGGTATGGCGCAGGATATGGGGCACGACGTCCGGTTCCGCCCCGAGCCCGACCTCCTGCTTCGCCTCGTTCCAGGCCGCGCGGAATTTCGCCTGCACGATGCTCGTGAAGGGGCCCCGCCGTGTCCGGTCGGAGGCCTGGAGCGCGAGCGCGGCCCGCTCGGTCAGCGGAACGGAGCGGCTCCGGCCGTTCTTGGTGAGCCAGAACGTCACGCGGTCGCCCTGGATATCCTGCCAGTGCAGGCCGATGCCTTCGCCAAGCCGCGCGCCGGTATCGATCAGAAAGATACAGAATCGGCCGTAGATCTCCGATTTCTCGAAGATCGCCGCGAAAAGCCGCGTTTCCTCGTCCGGCTCCAGAAAGCGGATTCGCCCCGCCTTCTCCTTGAGCCGCTGGAATTCCGGCAGGCCGCGAATGTCGCCCATCTTGTGCGCCTTGCGGAGCAATTTGCTCAGCGCCGCCAGCTTCCGGTTGATCGTGGCATTGCTGTTGCCCCGCTTGCGCAAGGCACTAATCAGCCGGTCCAGCATCTCGTCCGTGAAATCGGAAAACGCGGCACCGAACAGGATTTCGTCGAGCTCGCCGATGAAGGAGGAGACGTTGTATTTGTGCGAGCCCGGCTCCCACAGGAGATCCACATAGCGCTGGAGGAGGGTGCGGAGGCTTGTATGTTGAGTTGTTTCGTTATCTATGCCTGAAAGCTGATAAGTAAGTGAATAAATGCCGTTCGTTTGGGTGTGCTGCCACATGCTGACCCCGTTGCGCCCTTTTCAGTCGCGCCTTGGTTGCATCAAATGGTTAATAGCCCCTGCTACATTAGCCCCCAGAAATAATAAAAACACGAAAACCCGGCACGAAGGCCGGGTCCCCGCTATATGAAAAGCCGCAAGGCTTAGAAGTTACGCTGCAGACGCAGGAAGCCGGTGGTGGTGTCGTCACCACCGTCGACATCGGTGTAGTTAACCGTAGCGAGCAGGTCGAGGCCCTGGGTGATGCCGTAGCCGACCGTCAGGCCAGCGGACCACTTGTCAACACCGGAAACGAAGCCGACATCGCTCCAGTACTGAATGCCGGGGGTGATCGTCAGCTTTTCCGAAGCCTTGAAGGCGTAGGAAGCAGCAACCGTCCACTCAGCTTCGCTGTAGTAAGCGTTTGCGTCAGAAGCCCAGAGGCCAGCGAGCTGGAAGGTGCCCGGGCCGACGTCAGCCGACAGGATGGCGCGGATTGCGCCTTCTTCGGCGTCAGTGTCGTACGAACCGAGCAGGTCGATGGAAACGCCACCGAGAGCAGCCGTTACGAGGCCGGT